>Ga0255338_1000756_pt1 | contig 82409 bp, 80 predicted proteins | sample MeOH1_35cm_T4_19_FD_203715 | JGI IMG/M metagenome (GOLD analysis project Ga0255338, IMG submission 203715) | Sandy soil microbial communities from University of British Columbia, Vancouver, Canada - MeOH1_35cm_T4_195 | ecosystem: Engineered > Artificial ecosystem > Sand microcosm > Unclassified ... | reverse complement strand
CGCGAGCCGGTCGTCGCCGAGGTCGCGCGCGACGAGTAGTCAGAGCCGGTCCCGGACGGCCAGCACGTCGGCGACGTACGCCCGGGTCACGGGGGTCAGTCCGTCCCGGCGGACCGAGCCCAGCCCATGGTAGTACGCCGCGACAGCCCTGCGGGTGCTCCTCGTCTCGTCGAGGAGCACCCGCAGCAGCGTCACCCCGGCGGTGATGTTGTCGTACGTCTCGCGCAGGTCCAGGGGCCGGCGCCGAGCAGACCCAGCGCGAGGGCGGCAGACACGACCAGACCGGTGGCCACGGGGCGGTGCACGTGGGGAGCCATGTCACCGGTGTTACCCGTGTGGCGGGAGGGCATCCGGGCGGGTCAGACGATGCTGAGCGTGATGATGCTTCCCTGGGGGACCATCGAGCCCTCGGCGGGGTCGGAGCCGACCACGTAGTTGGCGCCCACGTAGAACGGGTTGCGGACCACCTCGACCTGGAACCCGAGGTCCTCGAGCGTCTTCGTCGCGTCGTCGACCTTCTGGCCCTTCAGGCCCGGGACCTGGACCACGGCCGGGCCCTTGGAGACGATCAGCTGGACCGCGTCGTTCTTGAAGCCGGTGCCCGAGCTGGGGCTCTGGGAGATGACCCGCCCGGCCGGCACGGTGTCGTTGTACTGGTCCTGGCGCTGCACCGCGAAGCCCAGCCCACTCAGCGCCGCGACGGCCTTGTCGCCGTTGCGCCCGGTCCAGTCGGGGATGTCGATCGGGTGCGGGCCCTTGCTCACCACGACGTTGACGGCGGCGTCCCGGCGCAGCTGCGTACCCGGGGCCGGGTCGGTCGTGATCACCTGACCCGCAGGGACCTTCTCGTTGTACTTCTCGACCGCCTGGCCGAAGCCGAGCGACGCCTGGTCGAGCATCGCCTGGGCGTCGTCGAGGGACTTGCCGCGGGTGTCGGGCACGGCGTGCCGCTCCGGGCCGAGCGAGATCACCGCGGTGACGGTGCCGTCCTTGGCGATCCGCGACCCCGCACCGGGGTCGGTGCTGATCACCGAGCCGAGGGCCACGGTCTCGGAGTAGGCCTGCTTGCCGGACTTGAAGGTCAGCCCCGCCTTCTCGACCTTGGCCTTCGCCGCGGCGGCCGACAGGTTGATCACCGCCGGCGTGTCGGTGTAGCGCGCGACCCCGAGGTACCAGCCGCCGAACCCGACCAGCAGGGCGAGCAGCAGCACCGAGGCCAGCAGCACGGGTCCGCGCCGGGACCGGCGCGGCGCGGGGCCCGGGCGCGCCGGCTCCCCGACCGCGGGCGGTGGCGCGACCGGCGGGTGCGGCGGGGTGGTCGCCGAGCGTGAGGGCGGCACGACCGGCACGGCGGACACCGGCGTGGTGACCTCGACGTCGACGTCGTAGACGTCCTCGGAGCGCTGCGGGGTGCGCACGGGGGCCGGGGCGGCCGACCGCGGGAGGTCGCGGGGGATGAACAGCTCGCCGGTCGGCACGGTGTCGAGCTCGAGGTCGGCGTGGCCGGGGCCGGGCTGCAGGTCGGCGGTCAGCTCCGGATCGTCGACCACGCCGTGGTCGAGGGCCTGCCGGACCCGGCGTACCTGGTGGAGCAGGACGCGCGCGTCGGTCGGCCGCAGGTCCTTGTCGCGGGCGGTGGCGCGGGCGACCAGCGCGTCGACGTACGCCGGGATGCCCGGGACCCGCAGCGACGGCGCGGGGATGTCCTCGTGGACGTGCTTGTAGGCGACCTGGATCGGGCTGTCGGCCTGGTGCGGCTTCTGGCCGGTGAGCATCTCGTAGAGCAGCACCCCGGCGGCGTACACGTCGGACCGGGCGTCGGCCTTGCCGTCGACCACCAGCTCGGGGGAGAGGTAGGAGACGGTGCCGATCAGCACCCCACCGGTCGCCGTGTGCTGGGTCTCGGCGTTGACGGCGCGGGCCAGGCCGAAGTCGGCGACCTTGATCCGGCCCGCTCCGGAGTCCAGATCCGTGGCGAGCAGGACGTTCTCCGGCTTGACGTCGCGGTGGATCATGCCGGCACCGTGGGCGGCCGCAAGCGCCGCGAGCACCGGCTCGAGGAGCCCGAGCGCCTTGCCGGGCTCCATCGGCGCCTCCTTGCGGATGAGGTCGCGCAGGGTGAGGCCCGGGACGTACTCCATGACCAGGAACAGCGTGCCGGCGTCGTCGCCCTGGTCGAACACGGCGACCACGTTGTGGTGCGACAGCCGTGCCGCCGAGCGGGCCTCGCGCTCGAAGCGGGCCACGAACTCGGGGTCGTCGCCGAGTCCCGCGTGCATGATCTTGACCGCGACCGTGCGGTCCAGGCGCAGGTCGGTGGCCTGGTAGACGGTGGCCATCCCGCCGCGGGCCACGCGCGGGCCCACGCGGTACCTGCCGTCGAGGATCCGCCCGATCAGCGGGTCGTCGGCGCGACCCGAATCAGTGCGTTCCACAACGTCCTCCAAGGCCCGACCAGGGGGGAAGGTCCTGATCAGGGGACGAGTTTAGTTGCACACCCACCCGAATCGCGGCACCGCGACGCGGCTGGCAGCATGGGTCCGTGACCGACACCACCCCCACGAGCGGCCCCACGGGCGGCCCCACCCACGCCGGCGCCGGCGCGCCCGACCTCGGCGAGCTCATCCCCGACTGGCTCGACTGGAAGGCCGCGGGCGTCGCGCTCGGCGTGTCGGTGAGCAAGATCCGGCAGCTGATCCGGGAGCACCACCTGGCCGCGGCGGTGCCCCGGGAGGGTGCCGGGCAGCAGGTGCCGGCCGAGCTGATCATGGACGGCGAGATCGTCAAGGGCGTGCCCGGCCTGCTGACCCTGCTGCACGACGGCGCGTACGACGACCGCGAGATCCTCGCCTGGCTGTTCACCCCCGACGACACCCTGCCGGGCCGGCCGATCGACGCCCTCCGCGAGAACCGCGGCTCGGAGGTGAAGCGGCGCGCCCAGGCGATGTCGCTGTGATCCGATGACCTTCGGGTCTTGCCACCCGGGGTGGTCGCGGGCTATGACCGAGGTACCAGCGACCGAGGAGAGATCTGTGAGCGGACTTGCGGGACTGCTCGCCGGGCACCACCCGCCCGGCGTCTACCAGTGGCACGCGGCGTTCGGGCCCCAGGACGTCCGCCACACCGTCGAGCACGCGGGCGCGCGGTTCGCCTACGTCGACGGCTGGACCCACCAGGAGAAGACCGAGCTGCTCGAGGCGCTCGCGGAGGCCCTGGAATTCCCCGACTCCTTCGGGCACAACTTCGACGCGCTCGGCGACTGCCTGCGTGACCTCGGCGGCCAGCCGACGGTGCTGCTCTGGGACGGCTGGGGCCCGTTGGCCCGGTCCGACCGGCGCGCCTTCGAGGTCGCCGCCGACATCCTCGCCGACCGCACCACCGCCGGGCCGAGCCCGATGAGCGTGCTGCTCCGCGGCGATGGTCCGGACATCGGCGTGCCCTCGCTCGACGGCTAGGAGCCCTCGTCGCGGTGCCGGCGCCGCGGCGCGTCCGGCAGTGTGAGCGGCTGCGCCGGCGGCGGCGCCGCTGCGGGCGCGTCGTCGAGCCAGCCGTCGTGGACGTCGAGGAGCAGGTCGAGCGCGGCCGCCGGCGCGTCGGTCGCGATCGCCCACGGGTGGTCCTCGTCGTCGTCCTCGCCGGCGAACCGCTCGCGGGTCACCGTGGCGGCGTACCCGTCCGCGCGCAGCCGGCGCTCGATGTCGCGCGCGGCGTCCTCGTCGAAGACGATGCCCCGGATCACGGCCGGCTCACACGGTCCGCTGGGTCGCCGCCGCCGCCAGGTCGCGGAGGACGCCACGGGCCTCGTCGCGGATGTCGGCCGCGTCCAGCGCCGTCAGCGCGCGCTCGGTGAGGGCCGTGATCACCTGCTCGACCTGGTCGTGCGCCCCGCTCGCGTCGATCAGGGTGCGCAGCTCGACCACCTCGTCGGCCGACAGCGGCTTGCCCAGCCCGGCGTCGAGGTGCGCGCGGTCCGCCGGCCCGAGGGCGTCGAGGGCGAGCGCGATCAGCACCGTGCGCTTGCCCTCGGTCAGGTCGTCCCCGGCCGGCTTGCCGGTGACCTCGGGGTCGCCGAACACGCCGAGCAGGTCGTCGCGGAGCTGGAACGCCTCGCCGAGGGGGAGTCCGAACCGGGTCAGCTGGGCGATCGTGTCGGGCCCGGCACCGGCCAGCGCCGCCCCGATGTGCAGCGGACGCTCGATGGAGTACTTCGCCGACTTGTACCGCAGCACCGTCATCGCGACGTCGACGTCGCTGGTGCCGCGGGCCTGCGCGGAGACGTCGAGGAACTGGCCGGTGACGACCTCGGTGCGGGTGAGGTCGAAGTAGCCGAGCGCCTCGAGCACCCGCGGCGCGGGCAGGCCGCTGGTGCGCAGCAGCTCGTCGGACCAGGACAGCAGCAGGTCGCCGAGCAGGATCGCGGCGGCGGCGCCGTACTGCTCCGGGCTCGCCGACCAGTGCCGTTCCCGGTGCAGCGTCTCGAACGCGCGATGGGTCGCGGGACGGCCGCGGCGGACGTCGGACGCGTCCATGACGTCGTCGTGGACGAGCGCGCTGGCGTGCAGCAGCTCGAGGGACGCGCACGCCTTGAGCAGCGCGCTGCGGTCCTCGGGCTCGGCCACGGCGAGGTGCCCCCACCAGCAGAACGCCGCCCGGAACCGCTTCCCACCGCTCACGCTGGTCCGCGCGTGCTCGACCAGCCGGGCGGCGTCCTCGCCCAGCTCGGCGAGCCAGGAGGACTGCTGGTCGACGAACGCGCGCAGCGTGTCCTCGATGCCGGACCGGAACGCCGCAGCGTCCCAGGGGAGGGTGTCGGAGACCGCACCGGTGGGGCCGGTGACGGGTGCTGCTACTTCCTGAGACTCGCTCACGCGGCGAGCGTAGCCCCCGTATTCTCGGCGCCATGGCCACGGGACCGACCACGAGCATCGCCGCCCTCCTGGGCCACGGCGAACGCTCCTTCTCCTTCGAGTTCTTCCCGCCCAAGGACGCTGCCGGCGAGGAGATCCTCTGGCGGTCGATCAGCGAGCTCGAGGAGCTGCGACCCACGTTCGTCTCGGTGACCTACGGCGCCGGCGGCTCGACCCGCGACCGCACCATCGAGATCACCGGGCGGATCGCGCGGGAGACCTCGATGACCCCGATGGCCCATCTCACCTGCGTCGGCCACACGGTCGAGGAGATCGAGCAGATCCTGGACTCGCTCGCCGACGCCGGGGTCGGCAACGTGCTCGCGCTTCGCGGGGACCCGGTCGGCGGTCCCGGGACGCCGTGGGTGCCCACCCAGGGCGGGGTGGACTACGCCGCCGACCTCGTCGCGCTGGTCCGTCGTCGCCGGCAGTTCGCCGTCGGCGTGGCGGCCTTCCCCGAGGGGCACCGCGACGCCGCCGACATCGACCAGGACGTCCGCGTGATGAGGGCCAAGTACGACGCGGGCGCGGAGTTCGCGATCACCGAGATGGTGCTGCGCTCCTCGGACTACTTCGGCCTCGTCGAGCGGGCCCGGGCGGCCGGCATCGACATCCCGATCATCCCGGGCATCATGCCGATCCTGGCCCTGGGCTCGATGCGGAAGATGGTCGAGCTGTCCGGCCGCGAGATGCCCGCGGAGGTGCTGCGCCGGATCGAGCCGCTGGCCGACGACCCCCAGGCGGTGCGGGCCGAGGGCATCCGGATCGCGACCGAGCTGTGCGACGAGTTGCTCGACGGCGGCGCCCCGGGCCTGCACTTCTACACGCTCAACCGCTCCAAGGCGACGCGCGAGATCTACCAGTCGCTGGCCTGTCACGCCTGACCCCGCCGAGGCGTCACTTCTTCGGGTCCAGGCAATGCCGAGGCGTCACTTCTTCACCTCTGGAGTGCGCCGAGGCGTCACTCCTTCTCTGTCGCGTGCCTGTCATGGAGCCCAGCGCGTGATCGCAGCGTCGGGGACCGTTCGACAACTCGACGGTTGGAGCCGGTCCGGAATTGACGCCTCGGCGCTCTCCAGCCTTGAAGAACTGACGCCTCGGCGTACGCCAGGCCTGAAGAAGTGACGCCTCGGCGATCCCCTTACGCCGGGCCGATCACCTGCGCCACCAGCGCCGCGGAGAGTCCCACGCTGGGCAGCCCGGCTCCCGGGGTGGTGTGGGCGCCGGCCATGAGCACGCCGTCGATCGGCGTGCGGGTGCCGAGCCGGTGGACCAGGGTCCGCCGGCCCTGCCAGAGCACGCCGAGAGGGGAGCCGCCCCACGCCTCGACCAGCTCGCGCGGTGACCGGTCGACGCGGACCTCGACCTGGTCGCGGACCTTGATGCCGGCGCGGTACAGCGCCGTGACGATGTCCTCGGCGAGACGGCCGCGGCCGAGGATGGTCCAGGCGTGCGCGCCGTCGGGCGCCGTGCCGGTGGTCCGCAGCACCAGGGTGGGGTCGCCGTGCACGACCACCTCGGCCGGCAGGTCCGGCACGTCGCCGACGACGCCGATGTGGCTGATCGACGGGGGGATCGCCGGCATCGTGCGGGCGACGTACGGCGCCAGGGCCGGCAGCCGGCGAGGGTCGATCGCACAGACGACGTGGTCGGCGTCGATGTTGCCGTTCGGCGTCCGGACCCCGACCACCCGACCGCCCTCGACCGCGAGGTCGAGGGCCGGGGTCTCGGTCAGCACGGTGACGCCGCGCGTCCTGAGCCGCGCCTCGAGGACGCCGGCGAGCTGGCCCAGCCCGCCCGGCACCGTCCATGCGCCGAAGTTCTGCTCGACGTAGGACCAGACGCCCTCCCAGGCCGGCACGTTGCGCGGTTCGTGGCCGTCGAAGGCGGCCCGGTGGCAGGCCAGCAGCCGCAGCCGCTCGTCGCGCAGCTCGCGCGTGACCAGCTTGTGCAGGGTGAGCCGGCTGGTCAGCAGGTCGCGGGCCTCCTTGCCGGCGTGCTCGTCGGACCAGGGCCGCTCGAACCAGTCCTTGCGCAGCGCCTCCCAGACGTCGGCGAAGGCGTCGACGTAGCCGATCCAGCTGCGCCCGGCCTCCTCGCCGAGCGCCGACCCGACGGCGGCCAGCTGCGCGGCCCGGCTCCCGCCGGGGAGGTCGAGGACGGTGCCGTCGGCGAAGCGGTGCTGCGAGACGGGCTCGACCGGCACGAGGTCGATCTCGCGCTCCGCCGCCCGACCGGACTTGCGGAAGAAGTCGCGGATCACGGCCGGCAGCAGCGTCGTGGCGGGGCCGGCGTCCCAGCGGAAGCCGTCCTGCTCGACGTAGCCGAGGGCGCCGCCGAGGCGCGCGGTCGCCTCGAGCAGGGTGACGTCGTGCCCGAGCTTCGCGAGCCGGGCCGCCGACGCGAGCCCGCCGAAGCCACCACCGACCACCACCACGCGCGCCATGCGCACACCCTAGGGTCCGGGACCCGCTACGCCGGCGCCGGTCGACCCTTCCACCGGCGCCAGCCCCGGCGCACCAGTCGCAGCAGGTGGTAGACGACGAACGCGCCGACGAGCAGCAGCACGGCGGCCACCGACAGGGCGAGCCACGGGTGCTGGATCGCCAGCAGCACCACCGCGACGACGGTGACGTCCTCGGCCAGGCTCGCCGCGATGTTCGTGACCGGCTCGGGCGAGGCGTTGATCGCGAGTCGGCCGCCGGCCTTGACGAGGTGGCTGGCCAGTGCGGTGCCGCCGCCGAGCGCGCCGTACGCCGCCTGCTGGACCGAGTCGGCGTCGCCCGAGACGAGGAGCGCGATCGCGGTGCCGATCGCCGGCCGGGTCACCGTGGAGACGACGTCCCAGGTGGAGTCGACGTAGGGGATCTTGTCCGCGACGAACTCCACGGTGTAGAGCGCGGCCGCCGCGACCAGCACGTCGGTGCGGCCCAGGCTGTCGGGGATCGAGGCGACGTCGCCGAGGCGGTCGGCGATCCCGAGAACGAGGACCACGAGGTAGGCGTTGACGCCGCTGGCCCACCCGCTCGAGAACACCATCGGCACCAGGTCCACGAGCGCAGCATAAACAGGTCGCCGGCAGGGGGCGGCTCACGTAGTTTCGGGGCGTGGACGACGCCGGCTGGACCCCGATCCCCGACACCGAGGCGCTGGTCGCCCTGCTGGGGGAGCCGGTGCCGCGGGCCCGCGACAAGGTACGACGCGCGCTGACCGACCTCGACCGCGACTGGCTGGCCGCGTCGCCGTTCTGCGTGCTGGCGACGGCCGCGGCCGACGGGAGCTGTGACGCCTCGCCGAAGGGTGACCCCGCCGGCGACCTGGTGCACGTCCTCGACGACCGCACGATCGCGATCGCCGAGCGGCCCGGCAACCGGCGTGCCGACGGCTACCGCAACATCCTCGCGAACCCCCACGTCGGGCTGCTCTTCGTGATCCCCGGTCGTGGCGACACCCTCCGGGTCAACGGCCGCGCCCGGCTGGTGTCCGAGGCGCCGTTCTTCGACGCGATGGTCGTGAAGGGTCACCGGCCGCTCCTGGCCGTCGTGGTCGAGATCGACGAGGTCTTCCACCACTGCCAGAAGGCGTTCCTGCGCGCCGGGCTCTGGGAGCCGGAGTCGTGGGACCCCGACGGGCGGGTGCCCAGACGCGCCGTCATCGCCCGCGACCTCGAGCCGTCGGGCAAGACGCTCGAGGAGCTGGACGCGTACTACGGCCCGCAGTACCGCGAGGGCCTCTACCGCTGACCCGGGCTCGAGCCGCCGGCGGTGGTGGTGGTCGAGCTCAGTCGAGACCCTGCTCCCGCTCGACCACCGACGCCAGCGTCTGCGGATCGCGGGCGACGACGGCGGAGCCGTCGGAGGCGGTGATGATCGGACGCTGGATCGCCCGGGGGTGGGCGGCCAGGGCGGCGATCCACGCGTCGCGGTGGGTCGCTTCCCGCGGCAGGTCGATCCCGGCATCGCGGGCCTCGGCGGGCCTCGCGATGTCCCACGGCTCGAGGTGCAGGCGGGCGAGCACGTCGGCCAGCTCGGCCGGCGTGGGCGGCGACTCGAGGTAGCGGCGCTCGACGTACTCGATGCCGGCCTCGTCGAGCCCGGCCTTCGCGCTGCGGCACTTCGAGCAGGCGGGGTTGATCCAGATCTCGACCGCCATCAGTTGACCTCGATCTCCTCGGCGCCGGTCATCGCCAGCAGCTCGTCGTAGGTCGTGGAGAAGACCGCGGCCGGGTGGCCGGCCGCCGCCCAGATCACGTCGTACCGGCGCAGGGTCGGGTCGAGGAAGGTCCGGACCGGTCGCGGGTGCGCGATCGGGGACACCCCGCCGATGACCTGGCCGGTGTGCTCGCGGACGAACTCCGGCGAGGCCCGCTTCAACGCCTCGACGCCGACCGCGGCCGCCGCCTTCGTCGTGTCGACCCGGTGGGCGCCCGACGTGAGGATCAGCACCGGCACGGTCTCGCCCGAGTCGGTCGTGCCGGCGAACAGCAGGCTGTTCGCGATCGCACCGACCTCGCAGCCGAGCGCCTCGGCCGCCAGGGCCGCCGTGTGCACGGAGTCGGGCAGGACGACGATCCGGCCCTGTCCGCCGCGGGCCTCCAGCTCGCTGCGGAACAGGGCGATCGAGGGGTGCTCACTCATGCGGCGAAGTTATCGCAGCCCGGCGAGGTGCTTGACGTCGTGTCGGGAGCGAGGTGTACGGTGGCGTCATTCGAACACATGTTCGATCAACGGTTCCGGTGGGGGATGCCTCGACCCCATCCTCCACCGGGCCGCCGACAGGGTCGAGGCCGACCGGACGACACCGCCCGAGCGGGCAGCACACGGACGAAGGAGCAGACAGTGCGGCTGTACGACGACCTCGTGGAAGTGCGCAAGGGGCCTGCCGACGGGCTCGCCGGCGACGCCGAGGAGGGGCCCGAGCAGTTCCTCTGGCGCGGCCGGCTCTGGCAGGTGCGGGAGGTGATCGCGCACTGGGTGGAGACCGGGGCCTGGTGGGTGCGCCGCCCGGAGGAGGCCCCTGGTCGCTCCCAGCTGGCCCGACAGCGGGAGGTGTGGCGCGTGGCCGCGGCTCGGGGACGCGCCGTGGCGTCCGTCGACGACCCGGGGTTCGGCGTGTTCGACCTGGCCTTCGACTGGACCGAGGGCGTCTGGCGCCTCGCCGGCTCGCTGGACTGAGGGGACGCGATGAACTTCCACCTTCCGGCGGCGACGCACTCCTACCTCGAGCGGTCCGCGGAGTCACTGCGCGAGGCGATCACCTGCACCGACGTGCCGCAGCGCTACGCGCTCGCGCACGTCGCTGCGCTGCGGGCGACCGCGGCCCTGCTCGCGGCCCGGGCCCGTCCGATGCCGGTCCAGCGCCGCCGCCAGAAGAACGCCTGGGTGCTGCTCACCGAGGTCGCCCCGGAGTTCACCGAGTGGGCCACGTTCTTCTCCGCGGGGGCGGCCAAGCGCGCCGCTGCCGAGGCCGGCTCCCGGCGTGCCGTCACCGAGCGCGAGGCCGACGACCTCGTCCGGGACGCCGACCGCTTCCTGGCCCTGGTCGAGACCGCGCTCGGCCTGACCGGTCATGCGCCCTTCCAGGTGGCCTGACCGACGGAGGCGTGCCCTAGTGTTCACCGCATGGAACGCCCCCTCGAGCGCCGTGCCGCGACCCGCACCGCGGTGGTCTGGGAGGCCTGTCGGCGTCGCCTCGAGAGCGGTGGGGCCGGGCAGACCGTCGTCGACATCGGCGGTGGCACCGGTGGCTTCGCCGTCCGGGTCGCCGAGCTCGGCCACCACGTCACCGTCGTCGACCCCAGTCCCGACGCGCTGGCCGCCCTCGACCGGCGGGCTCGGGAGCGCGACGTCGCCGGCCTGGTCACCGGCCTGCAGGGCGACCTCGCCGGGGTCATCGACCTGGTGCCCGCCGGCACCGCCGACCTGGTCCTCTGCCACGGCGTCCTCGGCCTGGTCGACGATCGCCTCGACGCCCTCGCCGTCATCGCCCGGCTGCTGCGGCCGGGCGGCGCGCTCAGCCTGCTGGTCAGCCAGCAGCACGCGGCCGTCCTCGGCCGGGCCATGGCCGGTCACTTCGCCCAGGCCCGGGAGCTCCTCTCCGGCGCGGTGCCGCAGGGCGGTGAGCACGAGCGCCGGTTCACCGCCGACGAGGTGCGCGCGCTGCTCGCCGAGGCCGGCTTCGGGCTGCTCGAGATGCACGCGGTCCGGGTCTTCACCGACCTGGTGCCCTCCGCCCTCCTGGACCTCGAGCCCGGTGCGGTCGACGGGCTGCTCGAGCTCGAGCGCGCCGTCGCCGACCGGCCCGAGTACCTCACCCTGGCCGCCCAGGTCCACGCCCTCGCGACCCACTGACCCGGCACCCGGCCCGGACACCGGCCCCGGGCCGCGGCCGGTCGCGTCGCCCCGGGAGCGGGGCGTGCGGTGAGCGACCCGTCGTGGGACTGCCCGATCCTGCACGTCGACATGGACGCGTTCTACGCGTCGGTGGCGATCCGCGACCGGCCCGAGCTCTGGCAGGTGCCGGTGATCGTCGGCGGCGGTCACCGCGGCGTGGTGCTGTCGGCGAACTACCCGGCGCGGGCGTTCGGCATCCGCTCGGGGATGTCCGGCCGGCAGGCCCACGACCTCTGCCCGCAGGCGGTGCGGGTGTCCCCGGAGTTCCGGGACTTCGAGACCGTCTCGCGATCGGTCATGGAGATCTTCCGCGAGGTGACCCCGCTGGTCGAGGCCTACTCCCTCGACGAGGCGTTCCTCGACGTCTCCGGGGCCGGGCGCCGGCTCGGGTCACCGGTCCGCATCGCCGAGTACGTCCGCGCCCGAGTCCACGACGAGCAGCGCATCGACTGCTCGGTCGGTGTGGCGGGGACGATCTCGGTGGCCAAGCTGGCCAGCCGGCGGGCCAAGCCCGACGGCGTGCTGGTGGTCCGGCCCGCCGACGTGGTCGGCTACCTGCACCCGCTCGACGTGGGCGAGCTGTTCGGGATCGGTCCGAAGACCCGGGCCCGGCTGCACAAGATCGGCCTGGTCACGGTCGGTGACGTCGCCCGCACGCCCCGCGCCACGCTCCAGCTCCTCGTCGGGCGGGCGCTCGGCGCCCAGCTGCACCAGCTGGCCTGGGGCACCGACCGCACCACCGTCACGCCGCGCCGGAGCGACCACGACCCCGAGCGGAGCATGGGTGCGGAGGAGACGTTCGGCCGTGACGTCGCCGACCGTGACGTGATCAGCCGCGAGCTGCTGCGGCTGGCGGCGAAGGTGACCGCGCGGATGCGCCGGGCCCGCGTCGCCGGGCGCACCGTGGCGCTGCGGGTGCGGTACTCCGACTTCACCACCCTCACCCGGTCGCACACGCTGCCCGACCCGACCGACGTCACCGCCGAGGTGCACGCCGAGGCGGTGCGGCTCTTCGACGCCCTCGGCCGGCAGCGGCTGCGGATCCGGCTGGTGGGTGTCCGGGTCGAGGGCCTGCTTCCCCTGGAACGCGCCCACCGCCAGCTGGTCATCGGCGAGCGGGAGTGCGGGTGGCCCGACGCCGACCGGGCCGTCGACCGGGTGCACCAGCGCTTCGGGCGCGGCGTGGTCCGGCCGGCCACCCTGCTGGCCGGCGACCGGCCCTGATCGCGGCTCCCTGGCAGTGTGAATTTATCGATCTCGGGTACCCAGTTTCCTGCCGCCTGCCTAGACTTGAGCCAGCGACGTCCGCATCCGTCGTCGCTCCGGATCCCTTGGGAGGAAGTCGTGCCGCTGTCGGAAGAGGAGCTCCGTCTGCTCGAGCAGATGGAGCGCGCCCTCGCCGCAGAGGACCCGAAGTTCGTCTCCGCCCTGCAGGGCCGCACGCTGCGCCGCGTGGCGCGGATCCGCACGGTCGCTGCCGCGGTGGTGTTCATCGGCGGCGTCGCGCTGCTCATGGGCGGCGCGATGGCGCAGATGACCTGGCTCGGCATCGTCGGGTTCCTGGTGATGCTCGCGTCGGCGACGATCGGTCTGGCTGCGTGGCGTGGGCACCGTGCGCCTGAGGAGCGACCCGCCGCCCCGGCGTCGGACGCGCTCTTCGACTTCGATGACCACCCGCACCGGTTCCAGGTGCTCGACGGCGGTCACGCCAGCAAGCCGAAGCGCCCGCGCCGGCAGCCCCGGGCGCAGCGCCACGGCACGTTCATGCAGCGACTCGAGCAGCGCTGGCAGCACCGCCGCGACCAGGGCGGCTTCTGAGGCGACGCCCTCCTGAGGGTCAGCGGATCTCGCGCGCCCCGACCAGCTCGCCCTGACGGTCGACCGATGGAGTCGCCGGCTGGTCCAGCAGGGACCGGGGGAAGACCCGGGCGATCCGCGCCCGCGCTGCGGGCACCGAGGCGGCCAGCACGTCGGACCAGCGCTCGACCGCCTCGACGACGGCCTGCCGGGTCGCGGGGTCCGCGGCGAACGGTCGCCCGTAGCGGGCGCGCTCGACGAAGTGGACGAGGTCGTCGAGCTGGCCCACGGCCTCCGACCCGGGAGTCGCGCGGCGGCGGAGCACGGCGGCGATGTCGCGGATGGACCTCTTCAGCGGGAGCGCGATCCCGAGGTCGCGCGCCGTGGCGAGCAGCTCCTCCCAGGCGCCGTCCGCGAGCACGTGGGCGTCGTCGGTGCGCGGGCCGAGCCGGTGGTCGCCCAGCCGTCGCCGGCGCTGGCGGGTACGGACGAGGTGGGGGAGGGCCAGCAGCAGCACCAGCAGGAGCACGCCGACGGCCCAGGTGACCAGGGTCGACCCGGCCGAGGAGGAGGACGACGTGTCGGTGCTCTGCGGGCGGTTCCGGTTCGCCGTGCTCGGCTGGGCGGTGGGGGCGGCCGTGATGCTCGGCCCTGCGGTCGGCGTACGCGGGGCGCCGCCGGTCGTCCAGGACGGCGGTTCACCGGTCCGGCTCGCGGGCGTCGGCTCGAACATCACCCAGCCGGTGCCGCTGAAGTAGATCTCGGGCCAGGCGTGCAGGTCGTCGCTGGTGTACTGGAAGCTGCCGTCCGGCAGCTCGTGCGGGGCGAGGAAGCCGACGGCGACCCTCGCCGGGATGCCGAGGGAACGCGCCATCACGGCCATCGCGGCCGCGAACTGCTCGCAGTAGCCGACCTTGTCGGTGGTGAGGAACCGGACCAGCTGCGGGATCCCGCTGCCGGCGGCCGGCTGGAGGGAGTAGCTGAAGCCGCCGGTGTTGCGGAACCAGTTCTGCAGCTTGACCATCCGGTCGTAGTCCGTGGTCGCTCCCGCGGTGACCTCCCGGGCGATCTCGGTGATCACCGAGGGGCGGTTGCCCGGGATCGACGTCATCGCGTCGAGGATCTCCGGAGGTGCGGTGAGCGCCTGCTGCATCCGGGTCGCGGAGTACTGCGGCGTGAACCCGGTGAGGTCGTAGCGCAGTCCGGCGGTCGAGGTCTTGTCGACGCTCGCGATGTCCAGCGTGCGCAGGTCGTAGCGCCAGTCGCCGGTGGTGATGTGGATCCGCCGGGTCGGGTACGGCGTCGGCAGCCAGGTGCTCTCGAAGCCGGCGTCGAGCTCGAGGCTCCACGGGGTGTCCGTCCCCGGGGTCGTCGGCGCCAGGCCGGGGGCCCCGGGCAGGGTGCCGTTGGCGTCGTTGCCCTCCGCCAGTCGGCGCTCGGAGGGGCGCCACTCGACGCCGTTGAACTGGTCGAGCACCGTGAGCCGCAGGTAGGAGGGATCCGCGGTGGTCCGCGCCTCGACCAGCGGGATGTGGTCCTGGGTGATCAGGTCGCGGCGCAGGTCGACGATCGGGTTGCGCAGGGTCACGTTGTCGCTGCTGCCGCCTCCCTGGCCCGGACCGTGGCCACCCTTGAACAGGCCGGCGCCCACCGGGATGAACACCGGCAGCACCAGGGCGCCGGCGGCGGTGAGCAGGCCGAGGCGCAGGGCCGCGCCGCGCACCGTCGAGCCGTTGACGACCTGGTCGAGGGAGTCGATCCGCTCACCGCGCCCGGCGATGGAGCGTCCCCAGCCGAGGACGCGCTCGGTCTCCTCCGTGGCCAGCAGCATCATGAACAGCAGCGAGGTGCCGACGAAGACCACCCAGGACAGCGAGCTCTCCAGCACGCTGATCGGCACCGTCAGGGTGACGATGACCGGCAGCCCCGCCCAGGGCACCCGGCGCAGCCCGCAGGCGAGCAGGTCGGTCGAGAGCAGCACCAGCATCGAGGTGGCGAGCAGGTAGACGTGCGTCTCGGGGTGCTCGGCGCTGACCGGCGAGGCGAAGGTGTTCACCGCGACCGCGCCGTCGTGGACCTGCTCGGCGAGGGCCCGGATGCTCGACGGGGTCGGCACCCAGCCCGCCCACGCCTCGGCCGTGGCGTAGCGGTGGTCGAGCCACAGGAGCACCACGACGAGCTGGGTCGGCAGCACGGCGTACCAGGGCCAGCGCAGGGTGCGGCCGAGGCCGCCGACCACCACGACGATCAGCGCGCCGGCCAGGGCCGGAGACAGGAACCGGCCCGGCTTCTCGACCAGCCCGGCCCACGACCACAGGGCCACCCAGGCCATCGCCGCGGCCAGGGTGGCGACGCCCAGGCGGGACGCGAGCCGGTTGCTCATCGGCCGACCTCCTGCCAGGCGGCCTGCAACGAGCCGCCGCGCCCCAGCGTGGCGGCCTTCCAGCCGTGCTGGCGCAGCCATGCGGCGCCCGGCATGCGTCCGGGCCGGCTGGTGAAGTCGGGGTTCACCATCCGCGCCGCCCAGCTGTCCACGTCGAGGACCAGCGCGTACGACGCGCTCCCGCGATGGTGCAGCCCGGAGAGGAAGGTGCGGTCGTGGTCGTCGAGGTCGCCGAGGACGGCCACGCACATGCCGGAGGTGACGCTCTCGTCGACCCAGCCGGTGTAGAGGTCGTGGGCCTGGACGGTCGGGAGCACGGCGAGCCGCTCCAGCAGCGGCCGGGCGCTCGCCGCGACGTCGCGGTCGTGCCAGCCGTGCTCGAACTCCTCGCCCAGCGCGCTCACCAGCCGCACCTGGTAGCCCTGCCGGGTCAGGTGCACCGCGAGTGACGCGGCGGCGGTCACGGCCCGCTCGATCGACGAGTGCGGCCCCTGGCCGCGGTGCACCCGGGCCCGGTTGTCGATGAACAGCGTGCAGCGGGACTGCCACGGCTGCTCCTCGCGGCGCACCATCAGCGCGCCCACCTTGGCGGTGCTGCGCCAGTGGACCCGGCGCAGGTCGTCGCCGACCCGGTAGTCGCGCACGGTGACGTCCGCGGCGCTGCCGCTGGCGAACGGTCGCGGCCGGTTCTCGCCACTGCCGGTCCAGGCGCCGAGAAGCGGGATCGCCGGCAGCGGCTCGGTGGCCGGGATCACCACCAGGCTCGCGGTCTTGGTGAAGGTGCGGTGCAGCTCCAGCAGGCCGAACGGGTCGCTGACCCGCACCCGCAGCGGCCCGATGTCGTACTGGCCGCGGACCTCGGCCTGGACGGGGTAGTCGACCTGGCGGGTCCAGCCGGGGCGCATCGTGTCGATGACGAACCGCGGCCGGGAGCCGAGCGCCCACGGGATCTGCTCCTCGATCAGGAGCACGCCCGTGGTGGGCCCGACGTTGGTGAGCTCGAGGTGGACGACCGCGCGCTGCCCGACCTCGACCTGGCTGGCCCCGAGGGTGCGGACCAGGCCGAGCCGGTTGCCCGAGCGGGCGATCCACAGCGCGGCGACCACCGGCAGCAGTGCCACCAGGATCCCGATGCGGACCAGGTCGCGCTCGCCGAGCACCACGCCGCAGAGCATCGCGGTGAGCCCGGCCGCGATGAAGCTGCGGCCGCGGAGGGTGAAGCCGTGCACGGCCTCGCGCAGCGCGGCGCTGGGGAGCACCCGGGCCGGGTCGTCGGCGGCAGTGGAGGGCGGCATCGGCTCAGCCCGCGGCGGGTCCCGCCGACGACCGTGGTGCCACCGGCGGCGCGGACCGGGTGCCGGGCTCGGAGATCGGCACCGCCTCGAGGACGCTGGCGAGGATGTCGCCGGGCCCGCGGCCGTTCATCGCTGCCTCGACCGTGGGCAGCAGCCGGTGGGCCAGGATCGTCGGCGCCAGCTCGTGGACGTCGTCGGGGATGACGTAGTCGCGCCCCGACATCGCCGCCCACGCCTTCGCCGCCCGGACCAGGTGCAAGGTGGCGCGCGGTGACGCGCCGAGCCTGAGCTCGGGGGAGCGCCGGGTGGCGGTCGACAGGGCCACGGCGTACCGCTGGACCGCGTCGGACACGTGCACCCCCGCCACGACGGAGATCAACTTCAGGATCTCGGCCGCGTCGGTGACCGGCTCGAGGTCGTCGAGCGGGCTGGCGGTCTCACGCGCCGACAGCATCGCGATCTCCGCCGCCTCGACCGGGTAGCCCATCGACACGCGGGCCATGAACCGGTCGCGCTGCGCCTCGGGCAGGGCGTAGGTGCCCTCCATCTCGAGGGGGTTCTGGGTCGCGATCACCATGAACGGCGGCTCGAGGTGCAGGGTCTGGTTGTCGACCGTGACCTGACGCTCCTCCATGCACTCGAGCATCGCGGACTGGGTCTTCGGGGAGGCCCGGTTGATCTCGTCGCCGATGACGATGTTGGCGAACACGCCGCCGGGCCGGAACTCGAACTCCCGGGTGTCCTGGTTGAACACCGACACACCCGTGACGTCGGAGGGCAGCAGGTCCGGGGTGAACTGGATCCGTCGCACGGTGAGGTCGATCGACCGGGCCAGCGCCTTGCTCAGCATGGTCTTGCCGACGCCCGGGACATCCTCGATCAGGAGGTGGCCCTCGGCGAGCAGCACCACCACCGCGGCACGGGCCACCTCGGGCTTGCCCTCGATGACGCGCTCGACGTTGGCGCGCACCCGGTCGGTGACGGCGCGCAGGGAGTCCAGGCCGGGGGTCGGGCCGGACGTGGTGCCAGAAGGGGGGCCAGAAGGGGGGCCAGAAGGGGGAGCCGTCGTCCCGGTCGGGGACGACCCGCTCGCTGGTGCTTCATGCATGCCCCCTAGTGAACCTCATCACGGAAGAACCGTCGCGGACTCGGCGGTGGCCGAATCCTCGGCCGGGTCCTCGGGGCGGCTCCGGCGGTGCCCAGGGGAGATCCGGGGAGATCCGGGGAGGTCCGGGGGGACCGGGGGAGAGAAATGGAGCGAATGTGGTTGACCGTGGGGGGTTGTGGAGTATCGTGGGGGAAAGTGGAGGAAGAGTCCACGTTGTTGAACGGCGGAGCGGGGTGGCGAGATGTTCTCCGGCACCTTCCGACCGCGGCTCGACGACAAGGGCCGGCTGTTCCTCCCGGCGAAATTCCGAGAGGCGATGGGGGACGGACTGGTGATCACGAGAGGCCAGGAGCGCTCGATCGACGTGCGCACCAGCGCTGACTTCGCGGCGTTCACCGAGAAGTTCAAGAACGCCTCGCAGACCGACGCGCGGCTGCGGGCCTACGGCCGGATGCTGTTCGCGCTGGCCTCCGAGCAGGTGCCTGACAAGCAGGGCCGGATCACCGTGACCCCCGAGCTGCGGGACTACGCCTCGCTAGACCGGGACTGCGTCGTGATCGGCATCTACGACCGGATCGAGATCTGGGAGCCCCAGGCCTGGTCCGCCTACACCGCACAGCAGGAGAGCGCCTTCTCCGACGTCCAGGAAGAGATCTTCCCGGGCTTCTAGGAACAGCCGCTGGTATCGGGACCGGCCACAACTCCACATCGGTGATCGCAGGACGAGGCTCGCGTCCGCTCCTCCTCGGCTTCCGAGGGCCGTCTGGGGCACCTTCCCCGGCACCAGAAGGCACTCCACGAGGAGAGAGCGGACGGGAACCTGGTCGGGCGATCACCGCCAGCCAGCCACCGCATCCAGGTACAGGGGTCGAGAACCATGAGCGGAGTCGCACGACCGGTGAACGCACCGGTGCCGCCGGTACGGCGCGTACGCCACGACGTGCGCGACGGACTGGCCGTGATGGCGTTCTCCGCTGCGACCAGCGTCGGCCTCGCTGCGGTCCTGACGCTCCTCACCGGGCTCGGGAAGTAAGGGCCGGACGATGAGCAACCCCGCCCACGTCCCGGTCCTCCTCGACCGGGTCGTCGCCCTGGTCGCGCCCCCACTGCAGCAGCCCGGCTCGATCCTGGTCGACGCGACCCTCGGCCTCGGCGGGCACACCGAGGCGGTCCTGACCCGGTGCCCCGAGGCCCACGTCGTCGGGGTGGACCGCGACGTCCACGCCCTCGAGGCCGCCGGCGAGCGGCTGGCCCCCTTCGCCGGCCGGACCACGCTGGTGCACGCCGTCTACGACGAGATCCCCGAGGTCCTCGCCGACCTCGGCATCGCGGCCGTCCAGGGCGTGCTCTTCGACCTCGGCGTCTCCTCGATGCAGCTCGACGTCCGCGAGCGCGGCTTCGCGTACGCCGAGGACGCGCCCCTGGACATGCGGATGAACGACACCGAGGGCCCCACCGCGGCCGACGTGCTCAACACCTACCCGGCCGCGGACCTGGCGCGGATCCTGCGGTCCTACGGCGAGGAGAAGTTCGCGCGGCAGATCGCGCGGGCGATCGTGCGCGAGCGCGAGAAGGAGCCGTTCGACCGGTCCGCGCGGCTGGTCGACCTGCTCCGCGACGTGATCCCGGCACCGGCCCGGCGTACCGGCGGACACCCGGCCAAGCGCACCTTCCAGGCACTGCGGATCGAGGTCAACGACGAGCTCGGCGTGCTGCGGCGTGCCATCCCGGCGGCCATCGACGCGATCGCGGTCGGCGGCCGGGTCGTGGTGATGAGCTACCACTCGCTCGAGGACCGGATGGTCAAGCAGGAGTTCGCGGCGCGCTCGCACACGACCGTGCCCGACGGCCTTCCCGTGGTGCCCGAGCAGTACCAGCCGGAGCTGCGGCTGCTGACCCGCGGTGCGGAGAAGGCGTCACCGGAGGAGGTCGCCGAGAACCCGCGGGCGGCCTCGGTCCGGCTCCGGGCGGTCGAGCGGGTCAAGGCAGGGGCGGCGGCATGAGCGAGCGCAGCGACCGACCGACCAGGCACAGGTTCCTGCGCTCGTCGGAGCCCGAAGCGAAGCGAGGGCGACGATGAGCTCTCTGGTGTCCCAGGCGCGGGCGCGAGCACCCCGGCTGGCCGAGGCGGCCGTCGAGAAGGCCCGGCTCACACTCGTCCCCGCACGCCGGGCGGCCGCTCCGCGTGCACCGTTCGCGGTGCTGGTGTTCGCCATCCTCGCCGCCGGCGTGGTCGGCCTGCTGATGTTCAACACCCACATGCAGCAGGCGTCGTTCTACGCCACCCGGCTGCAGGCCCGGGCCGACGACCTGACCGCGCGCCAGCAGTCGCTGGACATGCAGCTCGAGCGGCTCCGGGCACCGCAGCGGCTGGCGGAGGCCGGCAAGGCGCTCGGCATGGTGGCGCCCGGGGTGCCCGCCTTCGTGCGGCTCGCGGACGGCATCGTCGTCGGCACCCCGACCCCGGCCAGCCCCGAGGACGCCGTCCGGATCAACCCCGAGCCGCCCGGCCTGCCGGACCCGCTGCGGCCCAAGCCGATCATCGTGCGCGTGCCGGCGCCGGACCCCGCGCTGGTGCCGCCGGTGACCCAGCCGGTGACCACCCAGACGACCACCCAGACGACCGGCCAGACGACCGGCCAGACGACTACCCAGCAGACCGGACACCAGGCCGGCCGGGCCCACAAGCCCCGACGGGGTGGGCGGTGACGGCCCGGCGCCCGGCCGCGCGGCCGACGCCGCGCTGGCGCGGATCCTCGGAGATCCGGCTGCGGATCGCGCTGATCGTGCTGGCGATGGTGATCTCGGTGTTCGGCGTGCGGCTCTTCCAGCTGCAGGGCCTGGACCCGAAGGCGTACGCCGCGAAGGCGAACGCCGAGGGCCTGGTCACCGTCCCGCTGCCCGCCACCCGCGGTTCGATCACCGACCGCAACGGGATCCCGCTCGCCGAGTCGGTCAGCGGCCTGATGATCGTCGCCGACCCCAAGCGCACCGACGCCCATGCCGAGGAGATCGCCCGGATCCTCGCCAACCGGCTCGACCTCGACTACTTCGACGTCCTCGGCCGCCTGCGGGAGGACCCCGACAAGCCCGGTGCCCGGTTCGCGTACGTCGCCCGCCGCGTGCCCGCGACCCTGGCCCGGACCGCGGTCGCGGCGATCGACAAGGCCGGCTACAAGGGGATCGACACCCGTCTGGACCCGGTCCGCGACTACCCGGCCGGCGACGTCGCCGCGAACCTGCTCGGTTACATGAAGGTGGAGGGCCAGTCGAACACGGGTGGCGGCCTCGAGCGCTCGTTCGACTCGCTGCTCGCCGGCAAGGACGGCCAGGAGACCTACGAGGTCGGCGGCCGCGGCAACCGGATCCCGCTCGGCGAGAACACCCAGGTCAAGCCGGTGAACGGCAAGGACCTCACCCTGACCATCGACCGCGACGTGCAGTGGTACGCCCAGCGGGTGCTGCGCACCGCCGTCCAGGGTGCGCGCGCCGAGTCGGGCACCGCGGTCGCCCTGGACAGCCGCACCGGCGACATCCTCGCCCTGGCCGACTACCCGACCTTCGACGCCAACCAGCCGGGCCAGGCCGACGAGCACGACCTCGGCAGCCGGGCCCTCAGCGACGTCTACGAGCCCGGCTCGGTCGAGAAGGTGCTGACGATGGCCGGCCTCCTCGACGCCGGCAAGGTGACGCCGCAGACCAAGGTCCGCGTCCCGCGGGACCTCCCGGTCGCGGACCGTGTGATCCACGACTACTTCGACCACGACACCCTCCGGCTGACCCTGGCCGGCGTGATCGCGAAGTCCTCGAACGTCGGCACCGTGCTGGCCGCGCGGCAGTACGAACCGGGCCAGCTGTGGACCTACCTCGACAAGTTCGGCCTCGGCCACCGCACCGACATCGGGCTGCCGGGCGAGACCCGCGGCCTGCTGCCCGACCCGAGCACCTGGACCGAGCTCACCCAGGCGACGGCGTCGTTCGGACAGGGCATCTCGGTGAACGCCGTGCAGATGGCCACGGCGATCAACGCGGTCGCGAACGGCGGCGAGCTGATCACCCCGAGCCTGATCAAGGGCCGCGCGGTCACGGCGACCGGCGACGAGGTCGGCACCGACACCGCCACCCGGCACCGGGTGATCAGCCCCGAGGCCGCCGGCAAGATCTCGCGGATGATGGAGATGGTCACCACCGAGGGCGCCGGCACCGCGCCCGGTGCCGCGATCGCGGGCTACCGGGTCGCCGGCAAGACCGGCACCGCCCAGCAGGTCGGCAAGGACTGCGGCTGCTACGACGGCTCGCTCGCCGTGTCGTTCGCCGGCTTCGCGCCGGCCGACAGCCCGCGCTTCACCGTCTATGTCGTGATCCAGAAGCCCCAGGGGGCGGCCAGCGGCGGCGGCACCGCCGGCCCGGTGTTCCGCAAGATCCTCACCTACCTCCTCCAGAAGTACGCCGTGCCGCCGACGAACACCCCGCCCGCCCGGCTTCCGGTGGAGTGGTGAGCCGGCTGTTCGGCACGGTCCTGGCGCTGTGCCTGATGCCAGAAGTACGCCGTGCCGCCGACGAACACCCCGCCCGCCCGGCTCCCGGTGGAGTGGTGAGCCGGCCCGCCCGGCTCTCCCCAGCACGGTGACCCGGTAGGTTCACGGGGTGGTTCCCGACCTTGACCTGACCCGTCCGGCGGTCCCGGTGTCCACGCCGCTGGGCGACGTCGCCGCGCAGGCCGGCGCCCGGGTCCTCGGCGACCCGGCCGGGGTCGTGGTCACCGGCCTCACGCTCAGCTCGCAGCGCGTCGCGCCCGGCGACCTCTACGCGGCGGTGCCCGGGTCCCGGTCGCACGGGGCGGCGTACTCCGTCGACGCCGTCGCCGCGGGCGCGGTGGCGATCCTGACCGACGAGAGCGGTGCGACCGAAGCCGCGGGCGCCGGCGTCCCGGTGCTGGTGGTCGAGGCGCCGCGGGCGGTCCTGGGCACGCTGGCCGCACGGATCTACGGCGACCCCGCCGCGGCGCTGACCCTGATGGCGGTCACCGGCACGCAGGGCAAGACCACCACGACGCGGCTGCTGGAGGCCGGGCTGGAGGGCGCCGGCATCCCGGCCGCGGTGGTCGGCACGGTGGGCACCCGGATCGGCGGCCGGGACGTGAAGACCGCGCTCACGACGCCCGAGGCGCCCGACCTGCACGCGCTCTTCGCGGTGATGCGTGAGCAGCACGTCCGCGCGTGCGCGATGGAGGTGTCCAGCCACGCACTCGTGATGGGCCGGGTCGACGGGGTGGTCTTCGACGTCGCCGCCTTCTGCAACCTCGGCCGTGACCACCTCGACTTCCACACCGACCTCGAGGACTACTTCGCGGCGAAGGCGTCGCTGTTCACCCCCGAGCGGGCCCGGCTCGGGCTCACCAACGTCGACGACGAGTTCGGGCGGCGGCTGCGCGACCGGGCCGGGATCCCGATGCGGACGTTCTCGGCGTCGGGCGCCGACGCCGACTGGCGCGCGGTCGACGTCGACCTGCGGCCGGAGGGGTCCCGCTTCACGGTCGTGACGCCGGCCGGCGCGCGGGTCGCGGCCGGCGTGCCGCTCACCGGGTCGTTCAACGTCGCCAACGCGCTCTGCGCGATCGCGCTCGCCGCGGAGGCCGGGTTCGACCCGGCCCCGGTGGCCGCCGCGATCGCGGCCTCGTCGGGCGTACCGGGGCGCCTCGAGCGGATCGACCGCGGTCAGGGGTTCCTCGCCGTGGTCGACTACGCCCACAAGCCGGACGCGCTGCTCGCGGCCCTGCAGGCGCTGCGGCCGCTCACCGCCGGCCGGCTGATCCTGGTCATCGGCGCGGGCGGCGACCGCGACACCGGCAAGCGACCGGTCATGGGCGCGATCGGCGCCCGCTTCGCCGACGTGCTCGTGGTCACCGACGACAACCCCCGCAGCGAGGACCCCGCGGCGATCCGGGCCGCGGTGCTCGCCGGTGCCGCCGAGGTGCCGGCCGGCGAGCGCGCCGAGGTGCTCGAGCTCGGCTCACGACGCGACGCCATCCGGCACGCGATCGCGATCGCGGCCGACGGCGACATCGTGCTGGTCGCCGGCAAGGGCCACGAGACCGGCCAGGAGGTCGGGGGCCCGGGCGACCGCGTCGTCCATCCCTTCGACGACCGCGACGAGGTCTGGGCGGCGATCGGGGTCCGCCCGTGATCGCGCTCACCCTCGACGAGGTCGCGGCCTTCGTCGGCGGGACCGTCGACGCCGCCGACGGCCGGACCACCGTGGTGACCGGTCCGGCGTTCCTGGACAGCCGGAGGCCCGAGCCCGGCGGCCTGTTCGCGGCGATCCGCGGCGAGCACGTGGACGGGCACGACTACGCGGCCCGGGCCGTCGAGGGTGGCGCCGCTGCGGTGATCGGGTCCCGCCCGACCGGGGTGCCGGCCGTCCTGGTGACCGACGTCCAGGCGGCCCTGCACACCCTCGCCGCCGAGGTGTTGCGCCGGTTGCGGCGGGCGAACCCCGCGCTGCGGGTCGTCGCGGTCACCGGGTCCCAGGGCAAGACCAGCGCCAAGGACATGCTCGCGGCGGTCCTCGGCGCCGCAGCGCCGACCGTGGCGACGTACCAGTCGTTCAACAACGAGCTCGGGCTGCCGCTCACGGTGCTGCGCGCTGTCCCGGACACGCGCTACCTCGTGCTCGAGATGGGCGCGCGCGGCATCGGCCACCTCGCCGCGCTCTGCGCGACGGCACCACCGGACGTGTCCCTGGTGCTGAACGTCGGGCTGGCCCACGTCGGCGAGTTCGGCTCCCAGACTGCGATCGCCACGGCCAAGGGGGAGCTGGTCGAGGCTCTCGGCCCCGACGGCATCGCCGTGCTGAACCTCGACGACCCGCTGGTGGCCGGGATGGCGCCGCGCACCCGGGGCCGGGTCCGCACCTTCGGGCGCGGGCCCGGCGCGAGCCTGCGCCTCGAGGCCGTCGAGCTCGACGACCTCGGGCGGTCCTCCTTCGATCTCCACGAGGGCAGCCAGCGGGTCCGGGTGCGGCTCCGGCTGCTCGGCGAGCACCAGGCCACCAACGCCGCCGCGGCGGCAACGGTGGCGCGGGCGCTCGGGCTGCCGCTCGCGGCCATCGGGGCCGCGCTCGAGCGGATCGAGACGCTCTCGCCGTGGCGGATGGAGCTGCACGAGCGCGCGGACGGTCTGGTCGTGGTCAACGACGCCTACAACGCCAACCCGGACTCGATGCGGGCCGGCCTCGAGACCCTGGCCGGGATCGGCCGCCGCACCGGCCGTCGTACGGTCGCGGTCCTGGGTGAGATGCGCGAGCTCGGCGACGCCGCCGCCGAGGAGCACCGGGCCGTCGGGCGGCTGGCCAACGAGCTCGGGATCGACCGGGTGGTCGTGGTCGGGGAGGGGGCCCGCGCGATCGGCGAGACCGCGCGTGCGGCATCCTTCTACGCGTCGGTGACCGAAGCAGGCGATGCGGTGCGCGACAATGTCGACGCCGCCGACGTCGTGCTGGTCAAGGCGTCGAGGGCCGCCGGCCTCGAGCGTCTGGCCACGGCGCTGCTGGCGGAGCCCGGGAAGCTGAGCGAGGAGCAGATGGAGGAGGGGAGCGCGTGAGAGCGATCCTGCTCGCCGGAGGTCTGTCCCTGCTGTTCACGATCTTCGGGACCCGGCTCGCGATCAGCGTGTTCGCCGCCCGGGGCTACGGCCAGCTGATCCGTGACGACGGCCCCACCACCCACCACACGAAGCGAGGCACCCCGACGATGGGTGGCCTGGTGATCGTGCTGGCCACCGTCCTGGCGTACTTCATCGCCAAGCTGGTCACCGGCTCGGACATCACGCTGTCGGCGCTGCTGCTGCTCTTCCTGTACGTCGGGCTGGGCACCGTCGGCTTCCTCGACGACTTCATCAAGATCTACAAGCAGCGCAACCTCGGCCTGCGCAGCAAGGCGAAGTTCATCGGCCAGACCGCGGTCGCCCTGGTCTTCGGCTGGCTGGTGCTCTGGGAGATCGACCCGTTCACCGACGGCGCCGGGGAGACGCCCGGCGGCCACGCGATCTCGTTCACCCGGGACATCTCCACGTTCGCGGTGCCCACCGCGCTGCTGATCGTCTTCATCGTGCTGCTCATCGCCGGCTTCTCCAACGCGGTCAACCTCACCGACGGACTGGACGGGCTGGCCGCCGGCGCGTCGATGATGGTCTTCGGCGCGTACACGCTGGTGAACATCTGGCAGAACAACCAGTCCTGCGAGTTCCACCCCGGACCGGCCTGCTACGACGTCCGCGACCCCCTCGACCTGGCGGTCGTCTGCGCCGCCATCACGGGCGCCTGCTTCGGCTTCCTCTGGTACAACGCTTCGCCGGCCCAGATCTTCATGGGCGACACCGGCTCGCTCGCGCTCGGCGGCGCCGTGGCCGGGATCGCGGTCCTCACCCGCACCGAGCTGCTGATGCTGCTCATCGGCGGTCTCTTCGTGCTGCAGACGGCCTCGGTGATCCTGCAGGTGGGGTACTTCAAGCTGACCAAGGGCAAACGCCTGTTCCGGATGGCGCCGCTGCACCACCACTTCGAGCTGCTCGGCTGGGAGGAGATCACCGTCGTGGTCCGGTTCTGGCTGATCGCGGCGGTCTTCGTGGCGGCCGGGCTCGGCATCTTCTACGCCGAGTGGGTCGCCGGTGCCTGATCCCGACCAGCTCGGCCGGCACGACTCCTGGGACGGCGTCCGCGCGGTCGTCGCCGGGTTCGGCGTCTCCGGCTTCGCCGCGGCCGACAGCCTCACCCATCTCGGCGCGTCGGTCACCGCGCTCGACGAGTCCGACGCGGGCGAGCGCCCCGACCGGGCCACGCTGCTGGAGATCCTCGGCGCGACCGTGCGCCTCGGCTCTGGCAGCACCGCGCAGCTGCCCGACGACGTCGACGTCGTCGTCACCTCGCCCGGCTGGAAGCCCGACGCACCCCTCCTCGCCCAGGCGGCGGCTCGCGGCATCCCCGTGTGGGGCGAGGTCGAGCTCGCCTGGCGGCTGCGGGACCCCCACCACGACACGCCCTGGCTCGCAGTCACCGGCACCAACGGCAAGACCACGACCGTGCAGATGCTCGAGTCGATGCTGCGCGTCGCGGGCCTGCGCACCGTCGCCTGCGGCAACGTCGGCCTGCCGATCGTCGAGGCCGTGATGAACCCCGACCCGTACGACGTCCTGGCGGTCGAGCTCTCCAGCTTCCAGCTGCACTACACCTCCTCGATGCGCGCGCAGTCGGCCGCGGTGCTCAACGTCGCCGAGGACCACCTCGACTGGTACTCCTCGTTCGAGGACTACGTCACCGACAAGGGCCGGATCTACCGCGGCGTCGAGCGCGCCTGCGTCTACAACGTCGCCGACCCGGTCACCGAGCGGCTGGTCCGCGAGGCCGACGTCGCCGAGGGCGCCCGCGCGATCGGCTTCACCCTCGGCACCCCCGGTGTCGGGATGCTCGGCGTGGTCGACGACGTGCTCGCGGACCGGGCGTTCATCGACGAGCGGCACTCGGCCGCCGCCGAGCTGTGCACGCTGGCCGACCTGGCCAGCCCCGCCCCCCACTTCGTCGCCAACGCGCTGGCCGCGGCGGCCCTCGCCCGCTCGCACGGGGTCCCGACGACGGCTGTGCGCGACGCACTGCGCGACTTCCGGCCCGACGGCCACCGGATCGCCGAGGTGGGCACCTTCGACGAGGTCACCTGGATCGACGACTCCAAGGCGACCAACCCGCCGGCCGCCCTGGCGTCCCTCGAGGGCTACGACCCGGTCGTCTGGATCGCCGGCGGGCTGGCGAAGGGCGCCTCGTTCGACGAGCTCGTGACCCGGGTGCGCGGCCGGCTGCGCGGCGTCGTCCTGATGGGTGCGGACGCGCCCGTGATCGCCGCCGCGCTTTCCCGACACGCACCGGATGTGCCTGTGTTCCACCTGCCCGCCGGGGAGACTGCTCCCATGGACCGCGTGGTGGCCGAGGCTGCAGCGCTGGCGCGACCGGGGGACACCGTGCTGCTGGCCCCGGGCTGCGCGTCCATGGACATGTTCACGAACTACGGCGCCCGCGGTGACGCGTTCGTCGAGGCGGTGCACCGGCTGCGGCGCACCGGGAACCACCAGGACCAGTGAGCGAGGAGCAGGTGTGAGCGCCACCGCGGACACCCCGAGTCGGGCCGGCGCCCGGGGCTCCTCCCCGGCAACCGGCCTGTCGGGATGGCTGGCCTCGGCGCGCAGCACGCTCGATCGGCCGCTCACGCCGTACTACCTGCTGCTCGGCGCGACCGGCCTGCTGATCGCGATCGGGCTGGTGATGGTGCTGAGCGCCTCGAGCGTGGACGCGTTCAACAAGCACGGCAACAGCTACTTCTGGGCGACCAAGCAGGCGATGTGGGTGGTGATCGCGCTGCCGTGCGCCTGGATCGCGACCCGGCTGCCGCTGAAGCTGCTCCGGTTCGCCGCCTGGCCGATGGTCGGGGTGTCGCTGGTGCTGCTGATCCTCACCCAGACGTCCCTGGGCGTCTCGGTCAACGGCAACCAGAACTGGCTCGGCCTGGGCCCGCTGCAGATCCAGCCCTCGGAGATCGCGAAGTTCTCGATGGTGCTGTGGTGCGCCGACGTGTACGCCCGCAAGGACGCCTTGCTGGACTCCTGGCGGCACCTCTTCATCCCGGTGGTGCCGGTCACCGGCGTGCTCACCGTGCTGGTCCTGGCCGGCGGTGACCTCGGCACCGCCCTGGTGCTGTTCGCGATCACCCTCGGCCTGTTCTGGGTCGTCGGGGTGCCCGCGCGCATCTTCGTCGCCGCCGTCAGCGTCGTGTCCGTGGCCGCCCTCTACCTCGCGGCGAGCAGCCCTGAGCGGCTCAACCGGATCACGTCGTTCGTCAACCCGTTCGAGGACTTCCAGAACTCCGGCTGGCAGGCCGGCCACGGCATCCTCGGCATGGCCAGCGGCGGCCTGCTCGGCAAGGGCATCGGCGCCAGCCAGCAGAAGTGGGGCAACCTGCCCGAGGCGCACACCGACTTCATCTTCGCGGTGCTCGGCGAGGAGCTCGGCCTGGTCGGCACCCTGCTGGTGCTGGCGCTGTTCCTCACGATCGCGTACGCCGGCATCCGGGTCGCGGTGCAGACCGACAACCTCTTCGTCCGCTACGCCACGGCCGGGATCGTGATCTGGCTGATGGCGCACGTGATCATCAACATCGGGATGGTGCTCGCCCTGCTGCCGGTGATCGGCATCCCGCTCCCGCTGGTGTCCTACGGCGGCTCCTCGCTGGTGCCCGAGCTGGTCGCGCTCGCCCTGGTGATCGGGTTCGCCCGGATGGAGCCGGCCGCGGCCGGGGCGCTGCGCCAGCGCCGGCACGACCGCCGCACCGACCGGTTGCGGGCCCGCTCGGCCGTCAACGCCGGCGCCCGGCCCCGGCGCACGTCGTGAGGCGGGTGCTCCTGGCGGGCGGGGGCACGGCCGGCCACACCTCGCCGCTGCTCGCCACCGCCGACGCCCTGCGCCGGCGCCACCCCGACCTCGAGATCACCTGCCTGGGCACCGCCCGCGGGCTCGAGACCACCCTGATCCCGGCGGCCGGCTACCCGCTGGAGCTGGTCTCCCCGGTGCCGCTGTCGCGCCAGGTGAACGCCGACCTCCTCCGCACCCCGGCCCGGCTGCGCACCGCCGTCCGGGAGACGGTGGCCGTGCTCGACCGGGTCCGGCCCGACGTCGTGGTCGGGTTCGGCGGGTACGTCTCGGTCCCGGCGTACCTCGCCGCCCGGCGCCGGCACGTCCCCCTCGTGGTCCACGAGGGCAACGCGCTGGCCGGCATCGCGAACAAGCTCGGCGCCCGGCTCACCCGGTACGTCGCGACCAGCTTCCCGGGCACCCGCCTCCCGCACGCGGTGTGCACGGGGCTGCCGATCCGGCGGATGATCGCCACGCTGGACCGGCGCGCGCTCCGGGCCGAGGGTCGGGCCGCGTTCGGGCTCGACCCGGACCGCCCGACGCTGCTCGTCACCGGCGGGTCGCAGGGCGCGCTCCGGCTGAACACCACGGTCTCCGCCTGCGCCGGCGCGTTCGCCGAGGCGGGCGTTCAGGTGCTGCACGTCGTCGGCCCGAAGGGCGAGGTCGTGGTCGATCCGGTGCCCGGCGGGCCGCCGTACGTCGTCCGCGCCTACGTCGACCGGATGGACCTCGCCTACGCGGCGGCCGACGCGATCGTCTGCCGGGCCGGCTCGAACACCGTCACCGAGGTCGCCGGCGTCGGGCTCCCGGCCGTCTTCGTGCCGCTGCCGATCGGCAACGGCGAGCAGGCCCTGAACGCCCGCCCGGTCGTCGACGCCGGTGGCGGCCTGCTGGTCGCCGACGCGGCGTTCACCCCCGAGTGGGTCCGGGCCCACGTGCCCGGGCTGCTGCGCGACGAGGTGCGGCTGGCCGCGATGTCGCGGGCCGCGGCCGGTGTGATGGCGCTCGACGCGGACGAGAAGCTCGCCGACCTCGTCGAGGCGGCCGCGGCGGAGGGAGCACGGTGAAGGTCCCCGTCCCCGACGTGCTCCTCCCGGCCGACCGGCTCGGGCGGGTGCACTTCGTCGGCATCGGCGGGGCCGGCCTGTCCGGCATCGCCCGGATCATGCTCGCTCGTGGCATGGAGGTGTCCGGCAGCGACGCCAAGCCGTCGGCGACCCTGGAGGCGCTGCGGGCGCTCGGGGCGCGCTGCTTCGTGGGGCACGAGGCCGGCCAGGTCAGCGGCGCCGACACCGTCGTGGTGTCGACCGCCGTCCGCGAGGACAATCCCGAGGTCGTCGAGGCCCGGCGACTCGGGCTGCGGCTGCTGCCGCGCTCGGCGGCGCTCGAGTCGGTGATGCAGGGCCGGCGCGTGATCGCCGTCGCCGGCACCCACGGCAAGACCACGACGACCTCGATGCTGACCGTCGCCCTCCAGCACTGCGGTGCGGACCCGTCGTTCGCGATCGGCGGCGAGCTCAACGAGTCGGGCTCCAACGCGCACGACGGCACCGGCGACCTGTTCGTCGCGGAGGCCGACGAGAGCGACGGCGCCTTCCTCGTCTACTCGCCGCACGTCGCCCTGGTCACCAACGTCGAGGCCGACCACCTCGACAACTACGGCACCCCGGAGGCGTACCGCGCGGCGTTCGTCGAGTTCCTCGTCCGGATCGACCCGGAGGGCTTCCTGGTCGTGTGCGTCGACGACCCCGGCGGCGCCGAGCTGGCCGCCATCGCCCGCGAGCGCGGCCGGACCGTGGTCGGGGTGGGGGAGTCCGCCGACGCCGAGGTCCGGGCCGAGCACGTCGCGCTGGTCGGCTCCTCGTCGACCTTCACCGTCGTGGACCGCGGCCGTCGCCTCGGCGAGGTGCGGCTGCAGATCCCGGGCCGGCACTACGTCCTCGATGCCCTGGCCGCCCTCGCCAGCGGGCTGCGGCTCGGCTACGGCTTCGCCGACCTGGCCCGCGGCCTCGGCGCGTACAGCGGCACCCGGCGCCGGATGGAGCTCAAGGGCGAGGTCGGCGGCATCCGGGTCTTCGACAGCTACGCCCACCACCCCAGGGAGATCGAGGGCGACCTGGTCGCCGCCCGGTCGCTCGCGGGCGCCGGCCGCGTCGTCGTGGCCTTCCAGCCGCACATGGTCTCGCGCACCCGCATCTTCGGGGCCGAGATGGGCACCGCGCTCGGCGCCGCCGACGAGATCGTGGTGATGGATGTCTACGTCGCCCGCGAGGACCCCGAGCCCGGCATCACCGGTGCCCTGGTCGCCGACGCCGTACCCCTGCCGCGCGAGCACGTCGTCTTCGAGCCGTCCTGGTCGGCGACCGCCGACCACCTGGTCGCCCGCGCCCGGCCCGGTGACGTGATCCTCACCCTCGGTGCCGGCGACGTCACCCTGCTGGGGCCGGCGGTGCTCGCCCAGCTGGCGTCCCAGCAGGAGGCCCAGCGGGAGGCCCAGCAGGAGGCCCAGGACGAGGCCCAGGACGAGGCCCAGGACGAGGGCCGGCAGGAGGAGCCGCCCGCGGAGGACTCCGATGACGGCGACTGACCACGAGGAGACCGTCACCCTCGCAGGCCGCGACTTCCGGCGCCGGCGCCGGGGGCAGCGGCTGCGCCGCCTCCGGCCCTACCTGTACGCCGCCCTGGTGCTCGCCGTGGTCGGTGCTGGCACCTGGCTGGTCTTCTTCTCCTCGGTCGTCACCGTCCGCGACGTCTCGGTGCGGGGCAACCAGACGATCAGCGCCGTCCGGGTACGCCAGGTCGCGAAGGCGCCGATGGGTCGCCAGCTCGCCCGGGTCGACCTGGGCGCGATCCAGGCACGCGTCGAGACGATCCCGGCCGTGAAGTCGGTGTCGGTGTCCCGGTCCTGGCCGCACACCGTGGCGATCACGGTGACCGAGCGCACCCCGGTCGCGGTGGTCGACCGCGGCGCCGGGTTGCAGGCCGTCGACGAGGACGGCGTGCTCTTCGGCAGCTATCCCCGCAAGCCCGACGACCTGCCGCTGGTGCAGACGGCGCCGGACGTGAAGTCCGAGGCGCTCGCCGAGGCCGCCCACGTGGTCGGCTCGCTGCGCCCGGACATTGCGGCGAAGGTGGACCGGATCGAGGTCGAGACGGTCGACCGGATCCGGCTGCACCTGGCCGGCGGCCGGACCGTGATGTGGGGGAGCGCGGAGGACTCCGCGCAGAAGGCGGCCGTGCTCGCCGTCCTCCTCGAGCAGAGTGCCCAGGAGATCGACGTCAGCGTCCCCGGTCGCCCGACGACGCGCTGATTCCTGACTTTTTCTCCCCAACTCGGCGAGTGCCGGGCGTGTTGCCGAGGATTCGGTGCCCGCCGTGCCTACCTTGGTTCCACGACCTCAGGTTGACATAACATTAACCTTCTACTGGAGGGTTAGGGTTCCCAACCGGAGGTGCTTCCCCAGAGACCCGGAGTCGCCGTGCAGTCGGGCAGGGCGACAACCAAGCGAGAGGCACCCGCCGTGGCAGCACCACAGAACTACCTGGCCGTGATCAAGGTCGTGGGTATCGGTGGAGGTGGAGTCAATGCCGTCAACCGGATGATCGAGGTCGGGCTGAGGGGCGTCGAGTTCATCGCGATCAACACCGATGCCCAGGCCCTCCTGATGAGCGACGCCGACGTCAAGCTCGACATCGGCCGCGAGAAGACCCGCGGCCTCGGCGCCGGCGCCAACCCGAACGTCGGCATGGAGGCCGCCGAGGACCACGCCGACGAGATCGAGGAGGTGCTCAAGGGCGCCGACATGGTCTTCGTCACCGCCGGCGAGGGCGGCGGCACCGGCACCGGCGGCGCGCCGGTGGTCGCCAAGATCGCCCGCTCCCTCGGTGCCCTGACCATCGGCGTGGTGACCCGGCCGTTCGCGTTCGAGGGCCGTCGCCGGGCGACCTCGGCCGAGGACGGCATCGCCAACCTGCGCGAGGAGGTCGACACCCTCATCGTGATCCCGAACGACAAGCTGCTCTCGATCTCCGACCGCAACGTGAGCATGCTCGACGCCTTCAAGCAGGCCGACCAGGTGCTCCTCCAGGGCGTCTCCGGGATCACCGACCTGATCACCACGCCCGGACTGATCAACCTCGACTTCGCCGACGTGAAGTCGGTGATGTCCAACGCCGGCTCGGCGCTGATGGGGATCGGCTCGGCCCGCGGTGAGAACCGTGCGGTCGAGGCCGCGGAGCTGGCCGTGTCCAGCCCGCTCCTCGAGGAGTCCATCGACGGCGCCCAGGGCGTGCTGCTCTCGATCGCCGGCGGCTCTGACCTCGGCCTGTTCGAGATCAACGAGGCGGCAGCGATGGTGGCCGCCGCGGTGCACGACGACGCCAACATCATCTTCGGTGCGACCATCGACGACGCCCTCGGCGACGAGGTGCGGGTGACGGTGATCGCCGCCGGGTTCGAGGGCGGTCGGCCCAAGCGTCGTGAGGACGCCCCGAGCCTGCGCCGTCCGGCCCCGCCGAAGCAGGCGCAGACCCAGGAGGAGACCCGGGCCGCCGCCAAGGCGCTGGCCGAGGAGCGCCAGCACCAGCAGCAGCAGGGTCGCAAGGAGCCGGTCCCGGTGGGCGCGAGCACGCCGGCCCCGGCCCGCAAGGCGCCGAACTTCGACGACGACCTCGACGTCCCCGACTTCCTGAAGTAGGCGCGAACCCGACTCGTGTACCACTGGCGGACCTCACTGGCTTCAGCACGGGGCCCCGTCGACCTGGCCTTCACGGACAGGTACGGCGGGGCCAGTGCCGTGCCCTTCGACGAGCTCAACCTCGCGCTCGAGGGTGAGGACGATCTCGCGGTCTGCGCCGCCAACCTCCGGCTGGTCGCCGCCGACTTCGCGCCGGGCGCCGTCGTCGCGGACATGCGCCAGGTCCACGGCGACGCCGTCGAGGTCGTGGAGGAGGGCGACCCCACCGATCGCCCGGAGGCAGATGCGCTGGTGACGAGGCGCACCGACACCGTCCTCGTCGTCCGGGTCGCCGACTGCGTGCCGGTGCTGCTCGCCGACCCCGCGACCGGGCTCGTCGGCGCGGTGCACGCCGGTCGTCCCGGCCTGGCCGCCGGCGTCGCTCCTGCGGCCGTCGCCCGGATGCGGGACCTCGGTGCCGGCGCCGTGACGGCCTGGCTCGGGCCCCACGTCTGCGGAGCCTGCTACGAGGTGCCCGAGGCCCTGCAGGCCGAGGTGGGTGCGCTGGTCCCCGCGGCGGTGGCGACCACGTCGTGGGGCACGCCGTCGCTGGACCTCGCCGCGGGCCTGCGGGCCCAGCTCGAGGCGCTCGACGTCACCGTCCACGACGTCGCCACCTGCACCCGGGAGTCGCCCGACCTGTACTCCTACCGCCGCGACGGCGCCCGGGCCGGGCGCTTCGCCGGACTGATCCGGAGGCGGCCCGGTGCATGAGCAGGGCAGCCGCCGCGACGAGCTCGCCGCGAACCTCGCCACCGTGCACGCCCGGATCGACGCGGCCTGCGCGGCGGCCGGACGCAGCCCTGAGGAGGTCGCGCTGGTCGTGGTCACGAAGTTCTTCCCCGAGTCCGACGTACGGCTGCTCGCCGGCCTCGGGGTGACCGAGGTGGGGGAGAACCGCCACCAGGAGGCGTCTGCGAAGGCCGCCGCCTGCGCCGACCTCGGCCTCAGCTGGCACTTCATCGGCTCGATCCAGAGCAACAAGGCCGCCGCGATCGCGACGTACGCCGATGTCGTGGAGTCCGTCGACCGGACCCGGCTCGTCGCCGCCCTCGACCGCGGCGCCGCCGGGCACGACCGGGTCGTCGACTGCCTGGTCCAGGTGAGCCTCGATCCGCCGGAGGCCGAGGGCCGGTCCGGCGCCGTGCCGGCGGACGTGCCCGAGGTCGCCGCTGCCATCGCCGCCGCGGACTCGCTGCGGCTGCGCGGGGTGATGGCCGTCGCTCCGCTCGGCGCGCCGCCGCTCCCGGCGTTCGAACGGCTCGCCGCGGTCGCCGCGGATCTGCGTCGCGACCATCCCGGGGCGACCGTGGTCTCGGCCGGCATGAGCGGGGACCTCGAGGACGCGATCCGGTGCGGCGCGACACACGTGCGTGTCGGCTCCGCGGTCCTCGGTCCGAGGCCACCGATCAAGTAATGTCCGAAGCAGGATTCACGGCCGCACCCCGGTGCGGCACCGAGCGCAGAGGAAGAGGACACATGGGCGGCGCGATGCGGAAGATGGGCGTCTACCTCGGCCTGCTCGAGGACGCCGAGGGTGAGTACGCCGACCTCGACCACGGCTACGACGAGCCCGTCCGTCGTGCCGAGCCCGCATCCCGCCCGGTGTCGAGCATCTCCGAGCGCCGCCGCGGGCAGGCGCCCACCGAGGTCTCCGCGGCCGCGACCGGGGTCGTCCCGCGCGCGTCCGCGCCGCTGTCCCGGATCACCACCCTGCACCCGCGCACGTACAACGAGGCCCGGGTCATCGGCGAGAACTTCCGCGACGGCATCCCGGTGATCATGAACCTCTCCGAGATGGCCGACGGCGACGCCAAGCGGCTGGTCGACTTCGCCGCCGGGCTGGTGTTCTCCGTGCACGGCTCCATCGAGCGGGTCACCAACAAGGTGTTCCTGCTCTCTCCGCCCAACGTCGATGTGGCTGCCGAGGACAAGCAGCGCATCGCCGAGGGCGGCTTCTTCAACCAGAGCTGAGCGCCCGTGAACCCTGTCGGCCAGGTCATCGATGTCGTCATCTGGGCCTTCATCGGACTGCTGCTGGTCCGCTTCGTCGTGGACTGGATCCAGGTCTTCGCCCGCTCCTGGACGCCCCGTGGCCCGATCCTGGTGGTGCTGGAGGCGGTCTACTCCGCCACCGATCCGCCGATCAAGGCGTTCCGCCGGGTCTTCCGGCCGGTGCGGATCGGAAGCGTGTCCCTGGACCTCAGCTTCCTCGCGGTGCTGCTGATCTGCTACCTGCTGCTCGCGATCAACCGCGCGATCTTCTTCTGACGGGGGTTCTCTGGCGCAGGCGACCATGCCACCTGCCAGTGGACGGGCTATTGTTCAATCCGCACGTTGATGTCCGACTAACGAATGAATGGGTGAGGTCATGCCGCTGACGCCTGAGGACGTGAGCAACAAGCGCTTTACTCCGGTCCGGCTCCGTGAGGGCTACGACATGGGTGAGGTCGACCAGTTCCTCGACGAGGTCGAAGCCGAGCTGGAGCGCCTCAACAAGGAGAACGACGACCTCCGCAACAAGCTCGCGGCCGCCCAGCGCGGTGGCGGCGAGGTCAGCGCGCCCGCTCCGCAGGTCGTCGAGAAGGCACCCGAGCCGGCCCCGGTCGCCCCGGCGCCCGCCCCGGTCGCGGCAGCCGCACCCGCCCAGGAGATCAAGGTGACCACGGTCGCCGACGCCTCCAGCGCGGCCGCCAAGCTGCTCGAGATCGCCACCCGCAACGCCGACGAGCTGGTCTCCGACGCCAAGGACGAGGCCGACCGCATCGTCGGCGCCGCCCGCGCGAAGGCCGAGCGCCTCGAGACCGAGATCAAGACCAAGAGCGACCGGCTCGAGTCCGACGCCCGCACCCGCGCGGCGATGCTCGACTCCGAGACCGAGGCCCGCCGCAAGGAGATCTTCGGCAACCTCGAGAAGGAGAAGGAGCAGCTCAACACCGAGATCGAGGGCCTGCGCTCGTTCGAGCGCGAGTACCGCAGCCGGCTGAAGAGCTACTTCACCCAGCAGCTCGAGGCGCTCGACGGCAACACCTCGAGTGTCGCGACGCTGCCGACGCAGAGCGACCACGCGCCCAAGCGGCTCCGCTCCATCCTGGGCGAGGAGTCCGGGGACAGCTGACCTGCCGCCGTCCCCGGGCCCGACCTCACCCCCGGACGGCGTCACCCACGAAACACGGTGAAGCTGAAGCCGAGTTCGTCGTCATGCACCGTCAAGGTGTCGACGGACTCGGCTTCTGCCATGCTCGTGGCCAGCACCTCGCCGGCGATCAGGTCGCGGTGCTCGAGGACCGCCTCGGCCAGGTCACCGGTGGCCGCCCAGGTCAGCGCGATCCGGTCCGAGACGTCGAAGCCGCTGGTCTTCCGGGTCTCCTGGATCAGCCGGATCACCTCCCGCGCCAGACCCGCGCGACGCAGCTCCGGGGTCACCTCCAGGTCCAGGGCCACGGTGTCGCCCTGGGCGTTGGCGACCGACCAGCCCTCGTGCGGGCGCTCGGAGAGGATCACCTCGTCGGCGAACACCTCCACCATGTCGCCGTCGAGCGGCACGGGGTACGAGCCGCCCGCGACGCTCAGCGCTGCATGCATGGCTGCTGCGTCGGCCCCGGCGATCGCGGCCGCCACGCGTGGGGTGTCCTTGCCGAAGCGCTTGCCGAGCGCGCGGAAGTTGCCCTTGGCCTCGTAGTGGAGGAGGTCGAACGAGGAGGAGAACGGCGAGATGGCCATCACGTTGAGCTCGTCGGCCATCTCGGCCAAGAGCTCGGCGCCGAGGACCTCGTAGGCGTTCGACGCGATCATCGCCAACCGCAACGGTTGACGGGTCTTCACCTTCGCGTTGGCCCGGGCAGCGCGGCCGAGCTCGACGAGCTGACGGGCGAGCCCCACCGAGGCGGACAGCTCGGCGTCCACGGCGGCCGCGTCGGGCTCCGGCCAGCGGGACAGGTGCACCGACGACGGGGCCTCGGCGCTGACCGGCACGACGACGTCCTGCCAGACCCGTTCGGTGATGAACGGCACCATCGGCGCCATCAGCTGGGTGAGCGTCACCAGTGCGTCGTGCAGGGTCTGGAGCGCGGCCGGGTCGCCGGCCCAGAACCGGCGGCGCGAGCGGCGTACGTACCAGTTGGAGAGGTCGTCGACGAACTGGCTGAGCAGGCTCCCGATCCGCTGCGTGTCGAAGCGCTCGTAGGCCTCGGTCACCTCGACGACCAGGCGGGCGGTCTCGGCGTGCAGCCACCGGTCCAGCACCGGACGCTCGGCCACCGGGGGAGCCGGGGTCGACCCGGGGACCCAGCCGGCGGTGCGGGCGTACAGGACGTGGAACGCGACGGAGTTCCAGTAGGTGAGCAGCACCTTGCGGACCGTCTCCTGGATGGTCGCGTGCCCGACGCGGCGGGCGACCCACGGTGATCCGGAGCAGGCCATGAACCAGCGCACCGCGTCGGCGCCGTGCTCGTCCATCAGCGGGATCGGCTCGAGGATGTTGCCCAGGTGCTTGCTCATCTTGCGGCCGTCCTCGGCCAGGATGTGGCCCAGGCAGAGGACGTTGCGGTACGACGACTCGTCGAAGACCAGCGTGCCGATCGCCATCAGGGTGTAGAACCAGCCGCGGGTCTGGTCGATCGCCTCGCAGATGAAGTCGGCCGGGTACGCCGCCTCGAACCGCTCCTTCGAGCCCTCGGCGTGCGGGTAGCCCCACTGCGCGAACGGCATCGAGCCGGAGTCGAACCACGCGTCGATCACCTCGGGCACCCGGGTCGCCGTGGCACCGCAGCCCTCGGTGGGGCAGCTGAAGGTCACGTCGTCGACGAAGGGCCGGTGCGGGTCCAGGCCGGACTGGTCGGACCCGGTGAGCTCGCCGAGCTCGGCCAGCGACCCGACGCAGGTCTGGTGCCCCTCGGGGCAGCGCCAGATCGGCAGCGGCGTGCCCCAGTAGCGGCTGCGGGACAGCGCCCAGTCGATGTTGTTGTTCAGCCAGTCGCCGTACCGGCCCCACTTGATCGTCTCCGGGAACCAGTTGGTCTGCTCGTTCTCGCGGAGCAGGGCGTCCTTGGCCGCCGTGGTGCGGACGTACCAGGACGGCTGTGCGTAGTAGAGCAGCGCGGTGTGGCAACGCCAGCAGTGCGGGTAGCTGTGCTCGTAGGGCACGTGCCGGAACAGCAGCCCGCGCTTCTCCAGGTCGGCGACCAGGTCGGCGTTGGCGTGCCGGAAGAACTGGCCACCGACCATCGGGACCGAGTCCTCGAAGTGCCCGGTGGAGTCGATCGGGTTCACCATCTCCACCGAGTTGCGGCGGCCGGACAGGAAGTCGTCCTCGCCGAACGCCGGCGCCTGGTGCACGAGGCCGGTGCCGTCCTCGGCGGTGACGTACTCCTCGGCGACGACGAAGTGCGCCCGCCCGGGCCACTCGAGCAGCTCGAAGGGCCGCTGGTAGGTCCAGCCGACCATGTCGCGGCCGAGGAACCGCTCGCCGACCGTCCACCCGTCGCCGAGGACGCTGTCGACCTTCGACGCCTCGACGACCAGCGTCTCGCCAGTGCCTTCGGAACGCGTGTCGGTGGCGGTGACGTAGGTGAGGTCCGGGTGCACCGCGACCAGCGCGTTGGAGACCAGCGTCCACGGGGTGGTCGTCCAGATCACCAGGACGGCGCCGGCGTGCGGACCGCCGGTCAGCGGGAAGCGCACGTAGACCGACGGGTCGGTGACGGTCTCGTAGCCCTGGGCGAGCTCGTGGTCGGACAGGCCGGTGCCGCAGCGCGGGCAGTACGGCGCCACCCGGTAGTCCTCGACGAGCAGGCCCGAATCATGAATCTGCTTGAGCGCCCACCACACCGACTCCACGTAGGCGGGGTCCATCGTGCGGTAGGGGTCCTCGGTGTCGACCCAGTAGCCCATCCGCTCGGTCATCTGCTCGAACGCGTCGACGTGGCGCAGCACCGACTCCCGGCAGCGGGCGTTGAACTCCGCGACGCCGAACGCCTCGATGTCGGCCTTGCCGGAGAAGCCCAGCTCCTTCTCGACGGCCAGCTCGACGGGGAGGCCGTGGCAGTCCCAGCCGCCCTTGCGGGCGACGTACCGGCCGCGCATGGTCTGGAACCGCGGGAACACGTCCTTGAACACCCGCGCCTCGACGTGGTGCGTGCCGGGCATGCCGTTCGCGGTCGGAGGTCCCTCGTAGAAGGTCCACGGCTCGCCGTCGCGGGTCAGCTCGACCGAGCGCGCGAAGGTCTGCTGCTCCTCCCACAACGCCAGCACGTCTCGTTCGAGGGCGGGGAGGTCCACCTGGGGTGGGACGGAGCGGTACTCGGCCACGAAAGGTCCTTCTTGTCGACACCTTCGAAGGGACGAGAGCCGGGGCTCCCGCGGTACCACCCTCCTTGGCCGGACCGGCTCCCTGGGGAAGCCGCGCCGACCCGCTTCATCGGGCCTGCCGCTGCCGGGTCTAGTCCGCCGCCGCTGGTTGCGGGGCGTTTCTTCCGGCGACTCCGGGCTGATGTTCGCGTCGTCGCCGTGCCCCCGGGCTCACACCGTCCCCGGGTCGCTCCTGGCCGTGCGACGGGCTACTGGTCCCATCGATGTCGTGCAGCAGGGACCAGTGTGCCAGAGCCCACCAGTCCGATTCCTCGGGGTTTCCCCGGTACGGCGGGTTGAAGGGCGTGTGACTTACACATATCCTCGCGCCCACGGTTATGACCTTCGTAACACTGCGGGTCGTACACACTCTGAGCCCGATGGGGGCGCACCACTCATGGCAACGACCGGTAAGCGATCGCTGGTGAGCAGGGCAGGCGCTGCTGCGCGAAAGGTCGTGGGGCGCTCCGCAGGCCCGGCGAAGTCGGCGCAGCCCGCGACGAAGGGTGCCTCCGGCAGCAGGACGGTCGCGCTGAAGAAGGCGGCGCCCGCGAAGAAGGCGGCACCGGCCAAGAAGGCGGCACCGGCCAAGAAGGCCGCACCGGCCAAGAAGGCCGCGCCGGCGAAGAAGGCCGCGCCGGCGAAGAAGGCCGCGCCCGTCAAGAAGGCCGCGCCCGTCAAGAAGGCCGCGCCCGTCAAGAAGGCGGCACCGGCGAAGAAGGCGGCACCGGCGAAGAAGGCGGCACCGGCCAAGAAGACCGCACCGGCCAAGAAGACCGCACCGGCCAAGAAGACCGCACCGGCCAAGAAGGCGGCACCGGCCAAGAAGGCCGCGCCCGTCAAGAAGGCGGCGCCCGCGAAGAAGACTGCACCCGTGAAGAAGGCGGCTCCGGCCACGAAGGCCGCACCCGCCAAGAAGACCGCACCTGACCGAATGTCCGCTCCGACGAAGAAGACCGCACCTGTGACGAAGGCCCCCGAGGCACACCCCGCCCCTGTCAAGAAAGCCGCCCCGACCAGGAGGACCTCGGCTGCCAAGCTGGTCGTCCTCGAGGCCGAGGACCCCTGGACCCAGGACGAGCTCAACGAGGTCCGCAACCAGCTTCGCGCCGACGTGAAGCGGCTGACCAACGAGCTCGACGAGGTCGCCGGCGACCTCGCGGACCTGATGCGCGACGCCGGCGAGAGCGCCGGGAGCGACCAGGCCGACGTCGGATCCGCGACGTTCGAGCGCGACCAGGAGATGACGATCGTCAACAACGCGCGCGACATGCTCGAACAGTCCGAGCACGCGCTCGAGCGGATCGCCGACGGCACCTTCGGTGTGTGTGAGATGTGCGGCAACCCGATCGGCAAGAATCGGTTGATGGTCTTCCCCCGTGCGACAATGTGCATGACATGCAAGCAGCGCGAGGAGCGTCGCTGACCCGCGACCACGCATCCCGTCTGAGGCTGTTGTTCGGCATTGCGGTCGTCGCCTGGCTGACCGACCTGACCACCAAGGTCATCGCGCAGCACCAGCTCGCGGACCGTGGCCCGGTCGACGTGGTCGGCTCGCTGCTGCGGCTCAACCTGACCCGCAACGCCGGCGCGGCGTTCAGCACGGGCACGTCGATGACCCCGGTCATCGCCGTGTTCGCCCTCGCCGCGTTCGTGGTGGTGGCGGTCCTGGCGGTCCGGGTCGGCACGACCGGCTGGGCCTGGGCGATGGGCCTCCTCCTCGCCGGCATCGCCGGGAACCTCACCGACCGGATCTTCCGCGAGCCGGGCCCCCTTCGAGGCCACGTGATCGACTTCCTCCAGCTGCCGCACTGGCCGATCTTCAACGTCGCCGACATCTGCATCAACGCCGCCGCCGTCCTGATCGTGGTCCAGTCCGTACGGGGCGTGCCGATGCGCGGCCGGGACGCGGCGGAGCCCGCGCCGAGCCCCGAGCCGGGAGCGCGTCGATGACCTACGCCGCCGAGGAGCGCGCCCTGCTCGTCCCCGAAGGGCTGGCCGGCGAACGCGTCGACACCGGGCTCGCCCGCATGTTCGGCATCTCCCGCTCCAAGGCGGCCGACCTGGTCGTCCAGGGGCTGGTCCGCCTCGACGGCACGGCGGCAGCGAAGTCCGAGCGGCTCGTCCCCGGCACGCTGCTCGAGGTGACGCTGCCGGCGGTGAGCGACCCTCTCGAGGTGCGCGCCGAGATGGTCGAAGGGATCACGATCATCCACGACGACGAGTCCATCGTCGTGATCGACAAGCCCGTCGGCGTCGCCGTGCACCCCTCCATGGGCTGGACCGGGCCGACGGTGGTCGGTCACCTGCGCGCCGCCGGCTACCGGATCGCCACGAGCGGCGCCCCCGAGCGACAGGGGATCGTGCAGCGCCTCGACGTCGGCACGTCCGGCGTGATGGTGATCTGCAAGGGCGAGCGGGCCTACTCCGTGCTGAAGAACGCCTTCCGCCACCGCACCGTCGACAAGACCTACCACGCCCTCGTCCAGGGCCACCCCGACCCGTTGGAGGGCACGGTCGACGCCCCGATCGGGCGGGCGCCGAGGTCGGACTGGAAGTTCGCCGTGCGCGAGGACGGCAAGCACAGCGTGACCCACTACCGGACGCTCGAGGCGCATCGCTTCGCCAGCCTGCTGGAGGTCCAGCTCGAGACCGGTCGGACCCACCAGATCCGGGTGCACATGGCGGCGCTGAAGCACCCGTGCGTCGGCGACCTGACCTACGGCGCCGACCCGACCCTGGCGCGCCGGCTCGGCCTGGAGCGGCAGTGGCTGCACGCCGTCCGGCTGGGCTTCGAGCACCCCGACTCCGGTCGGTACGTCGAGTTCGAGTCGCCGTACCCTCCCGACCTGGCCGCCGCCCTGGAGACGGTCCGCGATGAGCGCTGACGTCACCGGTCCCGACCTCGTGCTGAGGCCGGCGACCGACGACGACGCCGAGCAGCTCACTGAGCTCTACCTGGCCACTCGGCGGGCCGCGGAGCCGGCGATGCCGCCGCAGCTGCACCCGCGCGAGTCGGTGCTGGCCCACACGACCGGCCTGATCGCCGACAAGGAGGTGTGGGTCGCCGAGGCCGACGAGATCGTCGGCTTCGCCGTGCTCGACGTCGCGTTCCTGGACGCCCTGTACGTCGGCCCGGAGCACCAGGGCTTCGGCATCGGGACGGCCCTGCTCGACCTGGCGAAGGCCCGGCGCCCGGACGGGTTCGCCCTCTGGGTGTTCGCCAGCAACGCACCGGCGCGGGGGTTCTACCACCGGCACGGGCTGGTCGAGCTCGAGCACACCGACGGCTCGGGCAACGAGGAGCGCAGCCCGGACGTCCGGATGGCCTGGCCGGGTGCGGACCCGATCGGCTACCTGCGCGGCCAGATCGACGAGGTCGACGACGAGCTCGCGCTGCTGCTGGCGCGCCGGCTCGCCCTCACCGCGACGGTCCAGGGTTACAAGCGCCAGCCGGGGCAGGAGGGGCGCGACCCGGCGCGCGAGAGCGAGATCGCCCGCCGGATGGCGGCGCACGCGCCCGGCCTCGGGTCCGAGCGGATCGGGCGGATCATGCACACCGTGATCGAGGCGTCACTCGACGCCTACGAGTCCGGGGAACGGTGACAGGGACGAGGACGTTGACCTGACATGCACCACCACTACAACGGACTGAAGACCGCGCTGCTGCTCGGTGGCATCTTCGGCCTCCTGCTCGCGCTCGGCTCCGTCATCGGCGGCGGCCAGTACCTCTGGCTCTTCGCCCTGTTCGGCGTCGCCATGACGGCGTACGGCTACTGGAACTCCGACAAGATCGCCATCCGGGCGATGCGGGCCTACCCGGTCACGGCGTCGGAGCAGCCGGCGATGTACCGCATCGTCCAGGAGTTGTCCGCCGCCGCGGGCAAGCCGATGCCGCGGCTGTTCGTGTCGCCGACCGAGGCCCCGAACGCGTTCGCGACCGGACGCAACCCCGAGCACGCCGCCGTCTGCTGCACCGAGGGCATCCTCGGCCTGCTCGACGAGCGCGAGCTGCGCGGCGTCCTCGGCCACGAGCTGATGCACGTCTACAACCGCGACATCCTGACCTCCTCGGTCGCGGCGGCGATCGCGGGCGTGATCACGTCGGTCGCCCAGATGCTGATGTTCATGAACATCTTCGGTGGCGGCGACGACGAGGACCGGCCGAACCCGATCGCCCTGATCGCGATCTCCCTGCTCGCGCCGATCGCGGCCGCGGTGATCCAGATGGCGATCAGCCGCACCCGCGAGTACGACGCCGACGAGGACGGGTCGCGGCTCACCGGTGACCCGCTCGCGCTGGCCAGCGCCCTGGCCAAGCTCGAGCAGGGCGTCGCCGCCCGGCCGCTCGCGCCGACGCCGCAGCTGCAGAACGCCAGCCACCTGATGATCGCGAACCCGTTCCGCGCCCAGGACGTCTCCCGGCTGTTCTCGACCCACCCGGCGACCGCCGACCGGATCGCCCGGCTCCAGGCGATGGCGGGCCGCTGAGCTGATCGGGGTAGCCTTCCCGCGCGCCTGTCGGTGGTCGGTGAGAGCCTGTCGTAGTCTGGCGATCTTCCCCCCAGACGCCCCCGCGCGTACCGTTCAGCGACCCATCGGGAAGGTGATCTCCGCTCCATGACGTCCGGCTCCCAGGACTCCTTCGTGCACCTCCACGTGCACACCGAGTACTCCATGCTCGACGGGGCATCCTTGCTGGACGGCCTGTTCAGCCGCGTGGTCGACCAGGGGATGTCGGCGATCGCGATGACCGACCACGGCAACCTCCACGGCGCCTACGACTTCTGGAGGAAGGGCCGGGCGGCCGGGGTCAAGCCGATCATCGGGATCGAGGCCTACCTCACCCCGGGCACGCACCGCTCCGAGCGACGCCGGGTCCGCTGGGGCCAGGGCAGTGCGGGCGAGGAGGGCGGCGACGACGTCTCCGGTGGTGGCGCTTACACCCACATGACGATGTGGGCCGAGACCACCGAGGGCATGCACAACCTCTTCCGGCTCTCGTCCCGGAGCAGCCTCGAGGGCTACTACTTCAAGCCGCGGATGGACAAGGAGCTCCTCCAGGAGCACAGCAAGGGCCTCATCGTCAGCACCGGCTGTCCCAGCGGTGCGATCCAGACCCGGCTGCGGCTGGGGCAGTGGGACGAGGCGGTCCGCGAGGCCGGCGAACTCCAGGACATCTTCGGTCGCGACAACGTCTTCCTCGAGCTGATGGACCACGGCATCGCCATCGAGAAGCGGGTGCGCGACGACCTGCTGGCGCTCGGCCGGGAGATGGGCATCAGGCCGATCGCGACCAACGACTCGCACTACAACAACCCGGAGGACGCCTCGGCCCAGGAGGCCCTGCTCTGCGTCAACTCCGGCAGCCGGCTCTCGGAGCCGCCGTACAGCCAGGGCGGCAAGCGGTTCGCCTTCGAGGGCACCGGCTACTACATCAAGTCCGCGGCCGAGATGCGCGAGCTGTGGGGCGAGCACAACGACCTGCGCGAGGCGTGTGACAACACGCTGCTCATCGCCGAGCGCTGCGACGTGGAGTTCACCGAGTCGACCGGCGGCTACATGGCGCGCGCCGACATCCCGGCGGGCGAGACCGAGGAGACCTGGTTCCGCAAGGAGGTTTGGCGGGGCATCGAGATGCGCTACCCCGGCGACGCGCTGACCGACGAGGTCCGCGACCGCACCGAGATGGAGCTCGCGGTCATCTCGCAGAAGGGCTACTGCGGCTACTACCTCGTGGTGGCCGACTTCATCCAGTGGTCCAAGGACAACGGCATCCGGGTCGGTCCGGGCCGCGGCTCCGGTGCCGGCTCCATCGCGGCGTACGCGCTGCGCATCACCGACCTGTGCCCGATCGAGCACGGTCTGTTCTTCGAGCGGTTCCTCAACCCCGAGCGCCCCTCGATGCCCGACTTCGACATCGACTTCGACGACCACCGCCGCGGTGAGGTCATCGCGTACGTCACCGAGAAGTACGGCGCCGACCGGGTCGCCCAGATCGCCACGTTCGGCCGGATCAAGGCCAAGGCCGCGATCAAGGACGCCGCCCGCATCCTCGACCACGGCTTCGCGATCGGCGACAAGATCACCAAGGCCCTGCCGGCCGACGTGATGGGCAAGAGCGTCAAGCTGCCCGAGCTCTTCGACCCCGCCAGCAAGCGCTACGGCGAGGGCGGCGAGTTCCGCGCGCTGTTCGACCAGGACCCCGAGGTGCGCCGGATCTACGAGGTGGCCCTCGGCCTCGAGGGCCAGATCCGCCAGACCGGCGTGCACGCGGCCGGCGTGATCATGGCCAGCGACCCCCTGATCGACATCGTGCCGTTGATGGACCCGAAGCAGGACGGCGCGGTCATCACCCAGTTCGAGTACCCCACCTGCGAGGCGCTCGGCCTGGTCAAGATGGACTTCCTCGGGTTGTCCAACCTGCACACGCTCGAGGACGCTGTGGCCAACATCCTGGCCAATCGCGGCGAGGTCGTCGTCCTCGAGGAGCTGCCGTTCGACGACCGGGCGACGTATGAGCTGATGGGACGCGGAGACACCCTCGGCGTCTTCCAGCTCGATGGTGCCGGCATGCGCGCGCTGCTCCGGTCGATGCTCCCCGACCAGTTCGCCGACATCACCGCCGTCTCCGCCCTCTACCGGCCCGGCCCCATGGGCGCGGACTCGCACAACAAGTACGCGCACCGCAAGAACGGCCGCCAGCCGATCGAGCCGATCCACCCCGCACTGGCCGAGGCGCTCGAGCCGGTGCTGGGGGAGACCTACGGCCTGATCGTCTACCAGGAGCAGGTCATGGCGATCGCGCAGGTGCTCGCCGGGTTCTCCCTGGGCGCCGCGGACAACATGCGCCGGGCGATGGGCAAGAAGAAGAAGGAGGAGCTCGACAAGCAGTACGCCGGCTTCGAGGCCGGCATGCTCGAGCGCGGCTATCCCCGCGACGCGATCAAGAAGCTCTGGGAGATCCTGGTCCCCTTCGCCGACTACGCGTTCAACAAGTCGCACTCCGCGGCGTACGGCGTGGTCACCTACTGGACCGCCTACCTGAAGGCCAACTACCCCACCGAGTACATGGCCGCGCTCCTCACCTCGGTGAAGAACGACAAGGACAAGATGGCGATCTACCTCAACGAGTGTCGCCGGATGAAGATCCAGGTGCTGCCGCCGGACGTGAACGAGTCGGCGCACAACTTCACCGCTGTCGGCCACGACATCCGCTTCGGCCTGACTGCCATCCGCAACGTGGGCTGGAACGTCGTCGACGGCATCGTCGCGGCCCGCGAGGAGAAGGGTCGCTACGCGGACTTCAACGACTTCCTCGCGAAGGTGCCCCAGCTGGTGTGCAACAAGCGCACCATCGAGTCGCTGATCAAGGCCGGCGGCTTCGACGGCATGGGCCACGGGCGCCGGTCGCTGGTGGCCGTGCACGAGGCCGCCGTCGACCAGTACGTCGACATCAAGCGCAACGAGGCGATCGGTCAGGACTCTCTCTTCGGCGGGCTCGACGACGAAGCCGTCGGCTTCGGTGTGACCGTGCGGCTCCCCGAGATCGACGAGTGGGACAAGCGCAGCCTGCTCGGCTTCGAACGCGAGATGCTCGGCCTCTACGTCTCCGACCACCCGCTGCACGGCCTCGAGCACATCCTGCAGGCGAACAGCGACTGCACGATCGGCCAGCTGCTCACCGACGAGGACCGGCCCGACAACTCCCAGGTGACCCTCACCGGCCTGGTCACCAGCGTCCAGCGCAAGACCACCAAGAAGGGCGACTTCTGGGCGATCGTGTCCCTCGAGGACCTCGAGGGCTCGGTCGAGGTGCTGCTGTTCCCCAGCGTCTACCAGCTCGCCGCGACGGCCCTGGTGCCCGACACCGTGGTCACCGTGAAGGGCGCGGTGTCGCGGCAGAAGGAGACCCCCGAGATCCGGGCGCAGGAGGTGACCGTCCCCGACGTCACCGACACCAGCTCCGGGCCGATCGAGGTCCGGATGCCGCTGACCCGGTGCACGGCGCCGGTGGTCGAGCAGCTCAAGGAGATCCTGCACACCCATCCGGGCATGTCCGAGGTGCGCCTCAAGCTGCTGGCCCGTGAGTCGACCAAGGTGATGCGCCTCGACGACCGGCTGCGGGTGACCCCGAGCCCGGCGCTGTTCGCCGACCTCAAGCAGCTCCTCGGCCCCGGGTGCCTCGGATGAGCGGGATGGACGAGATCAGCGAGGTGAGCCAGGCGCGCGGGATGGGTGGCGTGGTGCGGCAGCCGCTGGTGCGCGACGCCGGCTTCGTGCTCGCCTGGTTCGTCGTGCTCGGCGTCGTCGGCGCGCTGGTGTGGTGGCAGCTCACCCCGCTGGCCGAGTTCACCCGCACCGCGTCCAACGCGGAGATGGGCGAGGAACAGCTCGGTCGGCAGGTCTCGGCCGACGGCTGGTACTTCACCGTGGCGGCGGTCGGCGGACTGCTCAGCGGGATCGCGCTGCTGTCCCTGCGCCGCCGCGACCCGGTGACGACGGTGGTGCTGGTCACGCTCGGCGCCCTGCTCGCCGGCTGGGTGATGCTGCGCGTCGGGCTGTGGCTCGGACCGCCGGACCCCAAGTCGGTGCTCCCCGGCGTCGCGGTCGGCGCCAAGGTGCCGCTCCAGCTCGAGCCGCACGCGCACGGCGTGCTCTACGTCTGGCCCGTCGCGGCCCTGCTCGGCGCGATCGGGGTGATCTGGGGGACCAGCGAGCACCACGACGACGCGTCCGGGGACGCCCTCGGTGGGGTCGGTTCCGGGTAGGGTGCCGCCGACGGCCACTCGAGACGGGGGATCCTGATGTCCGACGACAACCCGGCCCAGCCGGTCACGACGTTCGAGACCGTCGGTCCGGAAGGCCCGGCCAGCACCGGCCGGCGGCGGACCGTCATCGCCGGCGTGGCGGTCGCGGTGGTGGCCGTGCTCGGCGGCGGCGCGTACGCCGCGTACGCCCTCCTCTTCGGCGGCGGCCCGCAGCCGGCCGACGTGCTCCCGGCCTCGACCGTCGCCGTCGTCAGCGTCGACCTCGACCCCTCGGCCGGGCAGAAGATCGCCGCGATCAGGTCGATCCGGAAGATCCCGGCGCTCAAGAAGAGCCTCGGCCTGCACACCGACGACGACCTGCGGGAGTTCCTGTTCGACAAGGTCGTGCACGCGAGCGGCTGCACCAGCCTGGACTTCGACCGGGACGTGCTGCCCTGGCTCGGCAAGCGGGGCGCGGTGGCCGCGGTGGACCTCGGCGAGACGAACCCGACGCCGGCGATCGCGCTGCAGATCGAGGACCAGGCCGAGGCCCGCAAGGGATTCCAGGCGCTGGTGGACTGCACCGACCCGCAGGACTTCGCCTTCGCGGTCGGCGAGGACTACCTCATCGCCAGCGACAGCGCCGCGCACGCGCAGGCGATCCTGGCCGGCGGGGTGCGCAAGCCGCTCGCCGACGACGCGTCGTACCAGAGGTGGACCGGCGAGGCCGGTGACGCCGGCGTGCTGGGCTTCTACGTCGCCCCCCGGGCCGGGGAGTACGCCCAGGACCTGCTCGACCAGCTCGGCGCCGACCTGCTCGGCATCGGCGGCGGCGCGCTCACCCCGGGCGGCGGCCAGGACCCGCTCGCGGCGGCCGGGAAGGCGCTGCGCGACTTCAAGGGGCTAGCGGGCACGATCCGGTTCAACGGGGGCGGCATGGAGCTCTCCGTCGCCACCGGCGGCATCACCCAGCTCGAGGACCTGGCCACGGTCGGCACGCAGATGGGAGACCTCCCGTCGGACACGGCGGTCGCACTCGGCTTCGGCGTGACCCGCGACTACGCCAAACGGCTGGTCGACCAGCTGAGCGAGTCCGACGTCTCGGCTGCCGAGGACGAGACCGGGCTCGACCTGCCGGGCGACCTGCAGACGCTGCTCGGGAAGGCGGTCACGCTCTCCCTGGGCGGCGACGCGCCCGACTCGCTCGAGTCGCTGGCGGGCCCGCAGGACATCCCCGCCGGCCTGGTGATCCACGGCGACGCCGACCGGATCAAGGCCCTCGTCGGCACCCTCGAGGACCACCTGGGCCTCAACCTCGCCGACGTCCCGGTCGAGGTGGACGCGTCCGGCGACAAGGTGGCGCTGAGCACCGGAGGCTACGGCCCGAGCCTGTTGAAGAACGGCAGCCTCGGCTCCGCCGACGACTTTCGCGACGCGGTGCCGCACGCCGACGAGGCGTCCGCGATCCTCTTCCTCGACTTCGACTCGAAGTGGCGCGACGCGCTGGCCGCCGCGCTCGACAACGATCAGGACCCGGGCCGCTTCGCGGACTTCGACGCCAACACCCGCCCGTTGCGCTCGCTCGGCGTCAGCTCCTGGCAGGACGGCGACGTGACCCACGCGCTGGTGAAGGTCACGACGAACTAGGGGTCACGCCTGCGCGGGCCGCTGTCCGGTCCGCCCGATCGGGGCCCGGGTCGCCCCGGTGGCCCGGGCCAGGTCGTCCGGCGCGAGCCCCAGGTCGAGCCCGCGGCGCCCGCCGCTGACGTAGACGGTCGGGTGGGTGCCGGCCGACTCGTCGAGGACGGTGCGCAGCCGGCGCCTCTGCCCGATCGGGGAGATCCCGCCGACGACGTAGCCGGTGACCCGCTCGGCGACGGCGGGGTCGGCCATCACCGCCTTCTTGCCGCCGACCGCGGTGGCCAGCGCCTTGAGGTCGAGCTGGCCGGTGACGGGGACGATGCCGACCACCAGGGCGCCGTCGACCTCGGCGAGGAGGGTCTTGAAGACGGTCGCGGGGGCCAGCCCGAGGGCCGAGGCGGCCTCGAGGCCGAAGGACGCGGCCGTCGGGTCGTGCTCGTAGGTGTGCTCGGTGAACGGGACGCCGGCACGGCTCAGTGCCACGGTCGCGGGGGTGCCCCCGCCGGCCTTCTTCTTCGCCATCGTGTCCGGGATCCTGGTGCCGCTAGTTGGGCGACCAGCGGGTGCGGGCGACCTCGGTCGCCGGGAGGCTGGGCAGGGCGCGCATGGCCCGCATCTCCTCGTGCAGGGAGCGGCGCAGCATCCGCAGCCGGGTCAGGGCGTCCGGCGCCTCGAGCAGGTCCTGCCGCTCGCTCTGGCTGAGCAGGCAGGTCGCCGCCAGCGTGTAGGAGAGGTACGCCGGGTCACGCGGCATCGGGCCGGCGAGGACCGAGCCGCCTCGCAGGTCCGACAGCGCGGCGCGGTACTCCTCGAACGCGGCGATCGCCCGGCCGGCCTCCTCGGCGGCCTCCTCGGTGTCCTCCTCGTCCTCGACCAGGTCACCGCGGGCGGTGAGGTACTCGCCCGCAGGATCGACCTCGTCGAGCACGATCCGCTGCCGGCCGGTGACCTCGATGTCGAAGAGCCCGTCGTCGTACCGCTCCACCTCGGTGACCTGGACCAGGGTGCCGACCCGGTGCAGGGACTGCACCCCGCGGTCGCCGACCTCGTAGCCCTCGCGGATCGCGACCACCGCGAAGATCCGGTCGGCCGGGTCGGGGATCGCCAGCAGGTCGCGCATCAGGGCGCGGTACCGGTCCTCGAAGATGTGCAGCGGCGTGACCACGCCCGGGAACAGCACCGCGTTGAGCGGGAACACCGGAACCGTGGTCACGAGAGCAACGTAACCTGCCCGCGCACTGAAATCCGGCACAGTGGGTGCCCCGGACCTCTCTAGACTGGTGCCATGATCCGGCGCGTCGACCTCCGAGGCATGGCTGCGCCGTCCCCTGACCACGGAGCCCCTGACCACGGAGCCCCGGACTACCGCACGCTGGTGCCGCGCGCCGAGTTCGACGTGGATGCCGCCCTCGCGGTGGTCCGGCCGATCTGCGACGACGTCCGCGACCGCGGGGTCGACGCGATCGTGGAGTACTCCGCCCGGTTCGACGGCGTCGACCAGACCGACATCGCGGTGCCGCCCGAGGCGCTCACCCGTGCGCTCGCCGAGCTCGACCCCGACGTGCGGGCCGGCCTCGAGGAGTCGATCCGCCGGCTGCGGGCGACCTGCGAGGCCGAGCTCGAGCAGGACGTCGTCACCGACCTGGGTGACGGTGCGCGCGTCACCCAGCGGATGGTCCCGGTCGACCGGGTCGGGCTCTACGTCCCCGGCGGGGTCGCGCCGCTGGTCTCCAGCGTCGTGATGAACGTCGTGCCGGCGCAGGTGGCCGGCGTCGGGTCGATCGCGCTCACCAGCTCGCCGCAGAAGGCACACGGCGGGCTCCCGCACCCGACCATCCTCGCCGCGTGCGCGCTGCTCGGCGTCGACGAGGTCTACTCCGCGGGCGGGGCCCAGGCGATCGCGATGCTCGCGTACGGCGCCGGCCCGTGCCGCCGCGTCGACCTGGTCACCGGGCCGGGCAACATCTACACCGTCTCGGCCAAGCGCCTGCTCAAGGGCGTCGTCGGCATCGACTCCGAGGCAGGCCCGACCGAGATCGCCATCCTCGCCGACGAGACCGCCGATGCGGCGTTCGTCGCCGCCGACCTGATCAGCCAGGCCGAGCACGACCCGCTGGCCGCCTCGGTGCTGGTCACCGACTCGCTGACCCTCGCCGACGAGGTCGAGCGCGAGCTCGACAAGCAGGTGTCGGTGACCCGGCACGCCGAGCGGATCCGCACCGCGCTGGCCGGGCAGCAGTCCGGGATCGTGCTCGTCGACGACGTGGCCCAGGGCCTCGACGTCGTCAACGCCTACGCCGCCGAGCACCTGGAGATCCACACCGCCGACGCGGCGGCCGTGGCGTCCCGGGTGCGCAACGCCGGCGCGGTGTTCGTCGGCGGGTTCGCCCCGGTGTCGCTGGGGGACTACTGCGCGGGCTCCAACCACGTGCTGCCCACGGCGGGCTGCGCGTGCCACTCCTCCGGGCTGTCGGTGCGGGCGTTCCTCAAGGCCGTGCACGTCATCGAGTACTCCCGCGAGGCCCTCGCCGACGTCGCCGGCCACGTGACCACGCTGGCCGAGGCCGAGGACCTGCCCGGGCACGGCGCGGCGGTCCGGGTGCGGTTCGACCGATGACCTGGCCTCCCCTGCGCGAGGAGCTCCGGGGCATCGAGCCGTACGGCGCACCCCAGCTCGACGTGCCCGTGTGCCTCAACGTCAACGAGAACCCGTATCCGCCGTCGGCACGGGTGGTCGCCGACATCGCGACCGCCGTGGCCGAGGCGGCGTCGACCCTGAACCGCTACCCCGACCGGGAGTTCACCGAGCTCCGCAAGGGTCTGGCCGAGTACCTCAACGCCGCCGGCGGCCGCGGCATCGGCCCCGACCAGGTCTGGGCTGCCAACGGCTCCAACGAGGTGATGCTGCAGCTGCTCCAGGCCTTCGGTGGTCCCGGCCGCACGGCCGTCTCGTTCGCCCCGACGTACTCCATGTACCCGGAGTACGCCCGTGACGCGATGACCACCTGGGTCGCGGGCCGGCGCCACGAGGACTTCTCGTTCGACCTCGACCACGCCCGGGAGTTGATCGGCGAGCACCGGCCGTCCGTGGTGCTGCTGCCGTCGCCGAACAACCCGACCGGCACCGCCCTGCCGCACGACGTGATCGGCTCGCTGTGCGAGCTCGTGGACGCGTTCGACGGGCTGGTCGTGATCGACGAGGCCTACGCCGAGTTCCGGCGGGAGGGCACCCCGTCGGCGCTGGAGCTGCTGGACCGGCACCGCAACCTGGTGGTGACGCGCACGATGAGCAAGGCGTTCGCGCTCGCCGGTGCCCGGCTGGGCTACCTCGCCGCGGCGCCGGAGATCTGCGACGCGTTGCGGGTCGTCCGGCTGCCCTACCACCTGTCCGCGGTCACCCAGGCCACCGCGGTCGCCGCCCTGCGGCACGCCGACGAGCTGCTCGGCAACGTCGCCGAGCTGCGGCGCGAGCGTGACCGGACCGTCACCTGGCTGCGGGAGCAGGGCTTCGAGGTCGCCGACTCGGACGCGAACTTCTGCCTGTTCGGCCGGTTCGACGACCGGCACGCCGTCTGGCAGGGTCTGCTCGATCGGGGCGTGCTGATCCGGGAGACTGGGCCCGACGGTTGGCTCCGCGTGTCGATCGGCACCGCGGAGGAGATGGCGGCGTTCCGCGCCGCCCTGGTGGAGGTGACGAGATGAGCCGGAGCGCGCGCATCGAGCGGGAGACCAAGGAGTCCAAGGTCCTCGTCGAGGTCGACCTCGACGGCACCGGGCGCGCGGACGTGAACACCGGCGTCGGCTTCTACGACCACATGCTGTCCTCGCTGGCCCGTCACTCCCTGGTCGACCTGACCGTCCAGACCGACGGCGACACCCACATCGACGCCCACCACACGGTCGAGGACACCGCCATCGTCCTGGGTGACGCGCTGCTCGAGGCGCTCGGCGACAAGGCCGGCATCCGCCGGTTCGGCGACGCCACCGTGCCGCTGGACGAGGCGCTGGTGCAGGCCGTCGTGGACGTCTCCGGGCGGCCCTACTGCGTCCACACCGGCGAGCCCGAGGGACAGCAGTACGTCACGATCGGCCGCGACGGGTACGTCGGGTCGCTGACCCGGCACGTCTTCGAGACCCTCGCCCACCACGCCCAGATCGCCCTGCACGTGCGGGTGCTGTCGGGTCGCGACCCGCACCACCTGGTCGAGGCCCAGTTCAAGGCGGTGGCCCGGGCGCTGCGCGACGCGATCGCCCTCGACCCCCGGGAGACCGGCGTGCCCTCCACCAAGGGGACGCTCTGAGCACCCCACGACGTTCTCTGCCGCGCCCGCTCCGCTCCTCCGCCGAACAACGCCGCAGGGACCCCGCGTGAGCCCCACCGTCACCGTTCTGGACTACGGCTCGGGCAACCTGCGCTCGGCCGTCCGTGCCCTCGAGCGCGCCGGCGCCGAGGTGACCCTGACCGGTGACAAGCAGACCGCGCTCGAGGCCGACGGCCTGGTCGTGCCCGGCGTGGGCGCGTTCGCGGCGTGCATGGCCGGCCTGCGCGCGGTCAAGGGCCCGGAGATCGTCGGCCGCCGCCTGGCCGGGGGACGCCCGGTGCTGGGCATCTGCGTGGGCATGCAGGTGCTCTTCGAGCACGGCGTCGAGCACGGCGTGACCACCGAGGGCTGCGGCGAGTGGCCGGGCACCGTCGAGCGGATCCAGGCGCCCGTCGTGCCCCACATGGGCTGGAACACCGTCGAGGTGCCCGAGGGCAGCCGGCTCTTCGAGGGCGTCGAGCAGGAGCGGTTCTACTTCGTGCACTCCTACGGCGTACGCGACTGGACCCTGGTCACCAACGGCCGCACCCAGCCGCCTCTCGTGACCTGGGCCGAGACCGGCGGCGACCGGTTCGTGGCGGCCGTGGAGAACGGCCCGCTGTGCGCCACCCAGTTCCACCCCGAGAAGTCCGGCGACGCCGGGGCCCGGCTGCTCGCGAACTGGGTCGGGTCCCTGGCCAGGTCGTCGACGTGAGCAAGGAGCGTGCCCGCCGCCGCGAGGCCCGCGAGCGGGAGGCCGCGATCCGCCGCGCCGCGCAGGTCCGCGCGAACGAGCGGGCCACCCGGCAGCGCGCCCGCCGCGACGCGCTGCACCGGCGGCTCCTCCCGCTGACCACCGGCCGCCAGACCGGGGTGCTGGCCCGGCGGCGCCGGACCCGTCTCAACCTCCTCGTCGCCGCCCTGGTCTTCCTTCAGGTCGTCGTCTGGGTCGTCCGCCCGGACTGGCAGGCCCGGCTGGCCGCGCTGCTCGTGGCGGCGCTCGCCTTCCCCGTCCTCGCCGCCTTCACCCTCTAGTCCCAGGAGCACTCCCCGTGACCGCATCTCCCCACCTCGAGCTGCTGCCGGCCGTCGACATCGCCGGCGGCCAGGCCGTCCAGCTGGTCCAGGGGGTGGCCGGCTCCGAGAAGCGGTTCGGCGACCCCGTCGAGGCGGCGCTGCGGTGGCAGGAGGCCGGTGCGGAGTGGCTGCACCTGGTCGACCTGGACGCCGCGTTCGGGCGCGGCAACAACCGCGAGCTGCAGGCCGAGATCGTCGGTCGCCTCGACATCTCGGTCGAGATGAGCGGTGGGATCCGGGACGACGAGTCGCTCGAGGCGGCGATGGCGGCCGGCTGCCGCCGGGTGAACATCGGCACCGCCGCGCTCGAGCAGCCGGAGTGGTGCGCGGCCGCGATCGCGGCGTACGGCGACCGCGTCGCGATCGGCCTCGACGTTCGCGGCACGACCCTGGCCGCCCGCGGCTGGACCCGCGACGGCGGTGACCTCTACGAGGTGCTGGCCCGGCTCGACGCGGAGGGCTGCGCCCGGTACGTCGTGACCGACGTCAACAAGGACGGCATGCTCCAGGGCCCCAACCTCGACCTGCTCACCAGCGTCTGCGCGGTGACCGACCGGCCGGTCGTCGCCTCCGGTGGCATCACCGAGCTGCACGACCTCGAGGCACTCATGCACCTGGTGCCGGTCGGGGTGGAGGGCGCCATCATCGGCACCGCGCTGTACGAGGGGCGGTTCACCCTGGAGGACGCCCTGCGGCTCACCTGGCCCGGCAGGTTCGGCTCATGACGCTCGCGGTACGCGTGATCCCGTGCCTGGACGTCGACGGCGGCCGGGTGGTCAAGGGCATCAACTTCCGTGAGCTGCGTGACGCCGGCGACCCGGTCGAGCTGGCGAAGGTCTACGACGCGGAGGGTGCCGACGAGCTCACGTTCCTCGACATCTCGGCCTCGCACGAGGGCCGCGCGACGACGATGGAGATCGTCTCCCGCACGGCCGAGCAGGTCTTCATCCCGCTGACCGTCGGCGGGGGCGTGGGCAGTGTCGAGGACGTCGACCGGCTGCTCCGCGCGGGCGCCGACAAGGTCGCGGTGAACACCGCGGCGCTGCGTCGCCCCGAGCTGGTCGCCGAGATCGCCGACCGGTTCGGCAACCAGGTGCTGGTCCTCTCCGTCGACGCGCGGCGGGCCGGGGGCACCGAGTCGGGCTTCGAGGTCACCACCCACGGCGGCCGGCAGTCGGCGGGCAGGGACGCGGTCGCGTGGGCGGTCGAGGCGGCCGAGCTCGGCGCCGGGGAGATCCTGCTCAACGCGATGGACGCCGACGGCACCCAGGACGGCTTCGACCTCGACCTGATCCGGCTGGTTCGCCGCGAGGTGAGCATCCCGGTCATCGCCAGCGGTGGTGCCGGGCGCCTCGAGCACTTCGCGCCGGCGGTGGCCGCGGGCGCCGACGCCGTGCTGGCCGCGACCGTCTTCCACTTCGGGACCCTGCGGATCGGTGAGGTCAAGCAGGCCCTCGCCGGCGCGGGCTACCCGGTGCGCTGACGCTTCTCAAGCCGGGTCGGGGGTCCAGCAGAGGCCGTAGCGCTGGCCGGTGTCCCACTGCGCGCGGGTGGGCCACTCGAAGCTCCAGCGCAGCGCGAGGATGTCGCTGGCCAGCCGGGCCTCGGTGTCGCGGCAGGACGAGTCCGCGGCGGCACCCGCGGCCTTGCCCAGGTACTGCGCGTTCGCCGGCAGCGCGATCGTGGCCCGGGCTCGCCAGCTGTGCGGGGCGGAGCAGATCACCCGCTCGAACTGCGGCGCGGCCGGCGCGGCGGTGCCGCAGGTGCCGAACCGGTCGAGTGCACCGGGGGTCGCGAGGATGTTGCGCACCGAGCGCGGCAGGGGTGCGAGCTGGTCGTGCCCGGCCAGCGCGACCAGGTCGCAGCGGAACCAGAGGGCGCCCCGGTCGCTCTCGGCCAGCGAGGGGCTGAACCAGACCACGGTCAGCCGGCTCAGCCGGCGGGTCTCCTCGTCGCCACCGACCCTGGCGGCCAGCCGGGCCCGGCAGCGGGCGGCGATCTGCTGCTGGACGGTGTCGGAGTCGACGGCCAGCAGGTGCCCGTCGACCACGGGGCGGATCGTGCCGACGTGGATCGAGGTCGCGGTGTGCGGTCCCGTGCACGGGACCGGTGCGGCGGTGCTGGTGGGCGCGGTCGCACCGGCGAAGTCGAGGTCGTAGCAGGCGTTCCGGGGTGGCGCGGCCGGGGGCGTCGGCCGGGCCGTCGACGTCGACGTGCTGGTCGGCCCGGCCTTCGGCTGGTCGCTGCTGCATCCGGCGAGCGCGGCCAGGACGGCGGCGACGGCGAGCGCGAGGACCGTGCGGACCGTCGTACGCCTCGTGTGCGGGTGTGCGCTCACCGGTCGGTCCTCGCCCAGCAGATCGACCGGCGGTTGCCCGTCGACCACTCCTCCTCGTGGAACCAGGTGTAGCCGAAGTCGTAGTCCGGCGCGTAGTGCGTCCAGGCGCCCACCCAGTCCGAGCAGCGGTCGCGCGAGCGCACCTGAACGATCCGGTCGCCGGGGTACGGGTCCTGCGGCTGCCCGACCTTGATCGTGGTGACCGCCCGCCAGTCGTGCTGCTGCGAGCACGGCACCTTCGTCGAGTGCGTCACCGTGGCGCCGCGGGCGCAGGTGAGCCACGCGTCGGGGAGATCGGTGCTGAACATCCCCTTCGCCTCGGCCGGGAGGTCGCGCAGCGTCTTCGCGCCGTCCGGGCCGCCGACCAGGTCGCAGCGGTACCACCGGGCGCCCCGGTCCCAGCCCTTCTTCGAGGGGCGGAACCACGCCCAGCCGAGCTGGACCCGCATCGCCAGGCTCTCGTCGGCGCCGAGGAAGTCGCGGAACCCCTGGCGGCAGGTCTGGAAGACGAACTGGCCGTGCCGCTTGTCCTCGTACGACGTGCCGGTGTCCTTCGGCAGGGTGCCCACCGCGAAGGTCTGCGCCGTGTGCTTGCGGCTGCACGCGACGGCCGGGCTGGCATTGGTCGGCTGGTCGAGGTCGTCGGCGACGAGGTCGCGACAGGCGCCGGGCTTCGGCGGCGTCAGCCGGTCGGCCTCGGTGTCGCGGTGGACGGGGTTGCCGCACGCAGCGACGACCAGGGCAAGGGTGAGCAGGACGACGGCGTGTCGGACCACGGACCCTCCTCGGCCGGCCCTGGTCAGGCGGCCCCACTCAGCTGGACAGCGGTGTCATGCGGACAACAACGCGGCGATCGTACCGCCCAGCTCGTGGGCGGCTGCGAGGTCGGTGGCGTCCGGGTCGCCCATCGCCTCGAGCACGTCGTAGCCCTGCTTCCAGCCCAGGGCGCCGGTGATCGACAGCACCGAGTGCACGGCGCCCGTGGTGTCGTAGCGACCGTGGACGTAGAGCCCGAACGGGCGGCCCCTGGTCGCTCCGGAGGACTCCCCGGCAGCGCCGCTGGGGTCGAGGGCACCCCCGATCTGCAGGAAGGTCGAGTCGAAGACGTGCTTGAGGGCGCCGCTCATGTACCCGAAGTTGGCGGTGGTGCCGAGCAGGTAGCCGTCGGCGTCGAGCAGGTCGTGGTGGTCGGCGTCGCCGGTGGCGAAGTCGAGGGCCCGCCGCTCGACCACCTCCACGCCTTCGATCGACTCCTCACGCGTGCCGGCGAGGACCTCGTCGGTGAGCGCCTGCAGCGCCCGGGTGGGGGAGTGGTGGATCACGAGCAGGCGGGGCATGTCGGTCAGCGTAGGCAACTCACGTCTCGCCCGAGAAACGGACACGGGTCACGCCCCGCGCGGAACCGGCTATGCTGAGCCCCTCATGTTGATGCGCAGCCTCCTCCTTCGCTGCCGTAGCGAGGTCTGACGAGCCGGACCCCCTCGCTGCGGAGTGTTCGTGCACGCCGGCACCACTCACTGACAGCGAAGAGACGAACATGACCCTCGAGAACTCCCGGCTGAGCCGGTTCGCCAACACCCAGCAGCCCAGCGGCATGCCGATCCACCGCTACCGCGCGTTCCCGCCGATCGACCTGCCCGACCGCACCTGGCCGGGCCGGCAGATCACGCAGGCCCCGCGCTGGCTGTCCACCGACCTGCGCGACGGCAACCAGGCGCTGATCGACCCGATGAGCCCCGAGCGCAAGCACCGGATGTTCGACCTCCTGGTGGCGATGGGCTACAAGGAGATCGAGGTCGGCTTCCCGAGCGCCAGCGAGACCGACTTCTCGTTCGTCCGCCAGCTCATCGAGCGCGACAAGATCCCCGACGACGTCACCATCTCGGTGCTGACCCAGGCGCGCGAGGACCTCATCGAGCGCACGGTGCAGTCGCTGATCGGCGTACCGAAGGCGAACATCCACCTCTACAACGCCTTGGCGCCGCTGTTCCGCCGCGTGGTGTTCCACGCCGGCAAGGACGAGATCAAGGACATCGCCGTCCGGGGCACCCAGCTGGTGATGAAGCACGCCGAGAACCACCTCGACAAGACCGTGATCGGCTACGAGTACAGCCCCGAGATCTTCACCTCCACCGAGCTGCCGTTCTCGGTCGAGGTCTGCGAGGCGGTCTCCGACGTCTGGCAGCCCGAGGACGGTCGCGAGATCATCCTCAACCTGCCGGCCACCATCGAGGTCGCCACGCCGAACGTGTACGCCGACCAGATCGAGTGGTTCTCCCGCCAGCTCACCCGCCGCGAGTTCACCACGATCAGCCTGCACCCGCACAACGACCGCGGCACCGCCGTCGCGGCCACCGAGCTGGCGATGATGGCCGGCGCCGACCGGGTCGAGGGCTGCCTGTTCGGCCACGGCGAGCGCACCGGCAACGTCTGCCTGGTGACGCTCGGCATGAACCTCTTCAGCCAGGGCGTCGACCCGCAGATCGACTTCAGCGACATCGACGAGATCCGCCGCACGGTCGAGTACTGCACCCAGCTGCCGGTCCACCCGCGACACCCGTACGCCGGTGACCTCGTGTACACCGCGTTCTCGGGCTCCCACCAGGACGCGATCAAGAAGGGCCTCGAGGACCTCGACCGGGTCGCGGAGGAGCAGGGCAAGCCGGTCTCCGAGATCGCCTGGGAGGCGCCGTACCTGCCGATCGACCCGAAGGACGTCGGCCGCACCTACGAGGCCGTGATCCGCGTGAACAGCCAGTCCGGCAAGGGTGGCGTGGCTTACATCATGAAGTCCGAGCACAAGCTCGACCTGCCGCGCCGGCTGCAGATCGAGTTCAGCCGGGTCGTCCAGCAGCAGACCGACGACGAGGGCGGCGAGATGTCGCCGGACGCCATCTGGTCGGCGTTCCAGGCGGAGTACCTCGGCAAGGAAGCTCCGCTGAAGCTGAACTCCGTGCACACGTCCTCGGCCGCCGGCGAGAAGGACCAGCTGACGGTGAACGTGTACGTCGACGGCGAGCTGCACGAGCTGCACGGCACCGGCAACGGCCCGATCGCGGCGTTCGTCGACGCGATCAACGGCCTGAGCGCCATCAACCCCGCGTGGGACTGGGACGTCCGGGTGCTCGACTACAACGAGCACGCCCTCTCCTCCGGCGGCGACGCCATCGCGGCGGCGTACGTCGAGTGCGTGGTCCGGGGCGAGGTCCTCTGGGGGGTCGGGCTCGACGCGAACATCGTGACCGCGTCGCTGCGGGCGGTGCTGTCGGCGGTCAACCGGTCGTGAGCCGGGTCGCCAGGGGCAGGGTGATCGTGAAGGTCGTCCCCTGTCCCTGGTTCGAGTGCACGTCGATGTGACCGCGGTGCCGCTCGACGATCGAGCGGACGATGGACAGGCCCAGACCGGTGCCCTGGATGGCGTCGGCGCGCACGTTGCTGGACCGGAAGAACCGCTGGAAGATGTCCTGGATCTCGTTCTCGGGGATCCCCACCCCGGTGTCCGACACACTCACCCGGCAGGTGCCGTTGCCGTCGAGGCTCAACCGGGTGGTGATCCGGCCGCCGTCGCGGGTGAACTTGATCGCGTTCGACAGCAGGTTCGTGACCGCGCGCTCGAGGTAGCCGGCGTCGCCGTTCACCAGCACCGGCTCGGCGGGGAGGTCGTCGAGCAGGTCGAGGTCGCGACCGGTCAACAGCCCGGTGACCGCGGCCCGACTCGCGCTGACCACCGAGCGGAGGTCCAGCAGCTCGAGCTGGGTGGCCGGCGACCCCAGGCCCTCGTAGCTGGCGAGGGTCAGCAGGTCGTTGGCCATGCTCAGCAGTCGTTCCGCGTTGCGCCCGATCACGTCGACCATCTGCTTCTGCTCGGCGGCGAGCTCGCCGGCCATGCCGTCCTCGAGGAGCTCGATGCTGCCGATGATGCTGGTCAGCGGCGTACGCAGCTCGTGGCTCACGGTGCTGACGAAGTCGTCCTTCGCGTCGTCGAGCGCCCGCAGGTGGTCGACCGCGAGCTGCTCGCGCTGGAGGGCCTCGCGCAGCAGCTCCTGGTTGCGCCGGGTCTCGGTGACGTCACGGGCCACGAAGAGGTAGCCGATCGGCTCGTCGGCGCCGTTGGCGATCATGCTGGCCGTCATGGACACGACCAGCGGGACGCCGTCGGGCGGCACCCAGGTCCAGTCGCGGGTTCGGGACTCGGCCTCGGTGACGTCGAGGACCAGGGCGTCGAACCCGGCCGGCACCCCGGCCGCGACCCCGCGCAGGCTGACCTCTGCGGCGTCGAGGAAGTCGAGGAACGAGTGCCGGGTCGCCTCGCGGGCGTCGATCCGCAGCATCGACTCCGCGCCGGCGTTGACCACGGTGATCCGGCCCTGCCGGTCAGTGCCCACGATCGCGACCGTGGTCGCCGAGCGCAGCAGGTGCTGCAGGAGATGCTGGGTCGCGCGTTCCTCGGTGATGTCGCTCATCGTCAGCACGTACTGGACGGAGCCGTCGTCGGGGCTGTGATACACCCCGTTGGCGTAGGTGACCACGCGCTCGCCCCCGGAGGCCGTCCGGATCACCGTCTCGCCCGTCTGGGGGATGCGGTCCGGGTCCGCGAACGCCTGTCTGGTCACCTCCCACCGGCCGGCGGGCAGCAGCCGCTCCCAGAACGCGTGGCCGACGAGGTCCTCGACGGTGAACCCGGTCAGCCGGGTCACGGCCGGGTTCGCCGAGCGCATGATCCCCTGGGCGTCGGCGACCATGATCGGCGTGGTCGAGGAGTCGATGACCGCCTCGGTCCGGCGCTGCTCGTTGCGCACGGCCATGTGCGCACGCAGCTGCTGGCGCACGGCCAGGGCCAGCGGCAGGCCGGTGACCACCAGGCAGACCAGGTAGAGCTGGGTGACCACGGTGCTGGCCGTGCTCCCCGCCGGGTGCTCGGGGGTCGCGAACGGGCCGTACCCGGCCACGGTCAGCCAGGTGACGGCCACGGCCATCAGGGCCTGCTCCGCCACGACGACCCGGGAGCCGAAGGCGACGCCGGCCCAGATCAGCAGCGGCAGCGGCGCGAACGCGAGGGTGAGGTCGGACCCGGGCCCGAACGCGAACAGCGTCACCGACGCTAGCAGCAGGCCGTGCAGTACGACGGGCAGGGGCCGGGCCCGGCGTACCGCGTGCCGGGAGAGCAGGCCGAGAGGAGCGATCACGATCACCGAGGACCAGTGCGATCCGGTGGTCGTGAGCAGGGTGCGGTCGAAGTCGCCGTCGAGCAGCGCTGCGGAGGTCAGGGCCACGCCGAGCCCGGCGAGGGCCGCGCCGGCCAGCGACATGCCCAGCAGCCAGGCCAGGTCGGTCAGCCGCTCGAGGTGGCGGCCGATGAACCGGCGGGTGCCCCAGCACACCACGACGACCTCGGCGACATCGGCGAGCGCCAGCCACGCCGAGGCGTCCCACGGGCGGTCCCCGATGATGTTGGCCAGCAGGTTCGCGACGTAGAGCGCGGGGACCAGCCTCGGCCACCAGGAGTACGGCGCCAGGAACAGCGTGACCACGCCGACCCCGGCCGCCGGCCACCAGCTGGCGGTGGTGGCGAGCGAGTCCGTGATCCGGATCCCGACGAGACCGGCGCCGAGGGTCGACACGACCAGCCCGGCGACGAGCAGGCGTCGCCAGGTCGCGGGCTCTCCTCCCGATCGCACCACGGGCCAATCGTCCCCGAAATCGCCGGACCCGGGGGACTAATGGCCCATCGGGCGCGTCGTAGGGCCGCGCGCGGCCGGTGGTCCGTGGGAAACTGGCCGGCATGACCCTGGTCTCCGAGCGCATCGGTCAGTTCTTCCACGAGGGCCACCGCCTCGAGTACACCGAGTACGGCGCGGGCGAGCGCTGGGTCGTCCTGGTCCACGGCCAGCTGATGCCACGCCGGATGCACCAGCCGCTCGCGCGCGCGCTGGCCGCCTCCGGTGCCCACGTCGTCACCGTCGACCTGCTCGGCCACGGGCGCTCGGACCGCCCCGACGACCCGCTGCTGTATTCCATGACCGCGTTCGGCGAGCAGGTGGTCGAGCTCCTCGACCACCTCGGCGCGTCGCGTGCCGTGCTCGGCGGGACCTCCCTGGGGGCGAACGTCTCGCTGGAGGCGGCGGTGCTCGCCCCGGAGCGGGTGGCCGGCCTGCTCGTCGAGATGCCGGTCCTCGACAACGCCGTCGAGGCCGGGATCCTCGCGTTCGCGCCGTTGCTGTTCGTCTCCCGGTTCCTGCCGTTCGCCGTCCGTGGCGTCCGGCTCGCCGCCCGGGCGGTGCCGCGCGGCGTGGTGCCGTTCTGGGTCGGCATCGGCCTGGACACGCTCGACCAGCGGCCGGCCGCGATGGCGGCGACGGTGCACGGTCTGTTCTTCGGCCGGGTAGCGCCGTCGTCGAAGCAGCGCCGCGCGATCGAGGTCCCGGCGCTGGTCGTCGGTCACACCCGCGACCCGATCCACCCCGCCGCCGACGCGGAGATGCTCGCCGAGGAGCTGGTCGGTGCCCGGTTCGTCGCGGCGCGGAGCATCCTGGAGTGGCGCCTGCGCCCGCACCGCCTCGACGAGGTGGCCGCCGCGTTCGTCGACGAGTGCTACACGACGGTGGCTGGCAGCCGGCTGACGACGGGCTGACCCCGGCCGACCCCGGCCGACCCGCGCTCACGCCCCGGCCCCCGAAACTGTCGATATGCCGGATTACGACCGGCACCTTCACTACCCTCGGGGGCAATCAGGGGTCGCACGAGAGGCGGCAGATCCGAATGCGATCCAGATCCGCGTTCATCCTCGGCATCCAGCAACTGCTGGGCCGTGAGCACGCCGACCCCAGGATCGCCCAGTACCTCTTCCTGGCCCCGGTCGTCGTGGACGCCTTCGTGGTCACCCTCGGCCAGCACGTCGAGCTCACCACGGCGTACCTGAGCGGCGTCGGACTGGTCGCGGTCGCGACCATGGTGGCGGTGCACATCGGCCGCGAGCGGCTCTCGGAACGCTGGACGATCGTGCTGCCCGTGTGCGACATCCTCGCGATCGGGCTGATGCGCGTCGTGCCGGAGAGCACGGTCGGCCCCGCGCTCGTGTTCCCCGCGATCTGGCTCGGGCTGCAGTTCGGACGCCGCGGCGTCCTGCTCACCGTCCTCTCGGTGAGCGGCTCGTTCGCGCCGTCGTTCGTCGCGCGTGACCCGTCGGCCAACGAGGTCGCCCGGATGGTCCAGGTGCTGCTGCTGGCGATCCTGTGCGCGCTCGTCGTCGCGGTCACGGCGGAGTTGTGGCAGTCCAAGGTGGTCGAGGCCGCGGACGCCCAGCGAATGCTCGAGCGGGCGGTCGCGGACAGCGCCGAGCAGCGCCGGTTCAACGAGGCGATCCTCAACAGCGTCGACGTCGGCCTGCTCGCCCTGGACGCCCAGGGGCGGGTGCACTCGATGAACCCACGGCACCAGCGGTTCATGGAGCTCGCGTACCCGAGCGGTCACGACGGGTCACCGGACCACAAGGGCTACACCTACGCCGCCGACGGCTTCACCGAGCTCGCCCGCGAGGAGCTGCCGACGTGGCGGGCCGTGCATGGCGAGACCCTGCGCGACTACCTCATCTGGGTCGGCGAGGACCCCGCTCTGCGGCGGGCCTTCGCCGTGTCCGTGTCGCCGTTCTTCACCCCCGAGGGAGACTTCGACGGCGCCGTGCTGGCCTACCACGACGTCACCGAGCTGATGACCGCCGCGCGGCTCAAGGACGAGTTCGTGGCCACGGTCAGCCACGAGCTCCGCACGCCGCTCACCTCGATCGTCGGCTACGTCGACCTGCTGCTCGAGGACGTCCCGGAGATCCCCGCCGACGCGCGGCCGTTCCTGCTCACGGTGCAGCGCAACGCCCGCCGGCTGCACCGCCTCGTCGACGACCTGCTCTCCGACGCGCTCAAGCTCGGCAAGGCCGAGCTGCACCTGGGCCGGATCTCGCTGGCGAACGTGGTCCGCACCTCGGCAGTCGAGGCCGAGAAGGCCGCGGCGGCCAACGGCCTCACCTTCTCCTACGACGGCGGGCGTGCGCTGCTCGAGGTGAGCGGTGATGCCGAGCGCCTCGCCCAGGTCATCGACAACATCTTCAACAACGCGGTCAAGTTCACCCCGCGGGGCGGTCACGTCGGGTGCACCGTCGAGCGCGAGGACGACGAGGCCGTCGTCCGGATCAGCGACACCGGTCGCGGGATCCCGGCCGAGGAGCTGGAGGACGTCTTCGTGAAGTTCTTCCGCTCGCCCGGCGTGCAGACGGACGCGATCCCCGGCACCGGCATCGGCCTGGCGATCTCCAAGGCGATCGTCGAGGCGCACGGGGGGACGATCGACCTGACCAGCGCCGTCGGCGTCGGGACGACCTTCGAGATCAGGCTGCCGCTGGCCGGGCAGCGCGTCGCACACCCGGCCTGACCGGCGACGGGGGAGAATGGCTCCGTGCCCCTCTACAGCGACGAAGCGATCGTGCTGCGCACGCGCAAGCTCGCCGAGGCCGACCGGATCATCACCCTGCTGACCCGCCAGCACGGCGTGGTGCGCGCCGTGGCCAAGGGGGTACGCCGGACCAGCTCGCGGTTCGGGTCGCGGCTCGAGCCGTTCACCCACGTCGACCTGCAGCTCGCCGAGGGCCGCAACCTGGACGTGATCACCCAGGCCGAGACGCGCTCGCCCTTCGGTGAGGCGATCAGCGCGGAGTACGACCGCTACACCGCGGCGTCGGTGATGCTCGAGACCGCCGAGCGCCTCGTCGTCGAGGAGCGCGAGCCGTCGGTTCAGCAGTACCTCCTGCTGGTCGGTGCCCTGCGTGCGATGGCGGCCGGCGAGCACCGGCCGGCCGACGTGATGGACTCCTTCGTGCTGCGCTCGCTCGCGGTCGCCGGCTACGCGCCGTCGTTCGACGGGTGCGTGCGCTGCGGCGTCGAGGGACCCCACCGGGCGTTCCACCCCGCGTCCGGAGGGGTGCTGTGCGCGTCCTGCCGGGTGCCCGGGTCCGCTCACCCGGCGGTCGAGACTGTCCGGCTCCTCGGGGCCCTGCTCGCCGGCGACTGGGCGGTCGTCGACGCGGCCGCCGACCGTCCCCGCCGGGAGGCCCGCGGCCTCGTCTCGGCGTACCTCTCCTGGCACCTCGAGCGTGGCCTGCGGTCGATGCCCTACGTCGCCGGGGACGCTTCATGAGGCAGCGGGCCCGCGCCCGTGCCCGTGATCGGGCCGGACACCAGGTGGTCGCGCCCGATCCGCACCCGAGCGGGGCACGGCCGCCGCAGCTGCCGGCCGAGGTGATCCCCCGGCACGTCGCGGTGATCATGGACGGCAACGGTCGCTGGGCCAACCAGCGTGGCCTGCCGCGCACCGCGGGCCACGAGCGCGGCGAGCAGTCCCTGGTCGAGGTGGTCAAGGGCGCCATCGAGATCGGCGTCGAGGCGATCTCGGCGTACGCGTTCTCCACCGAGAACTGGTCGCGCTCGCCCGAGGAGGTGCGCTTCCTCATGGGCTTCAACCGGGACGTGGTCCGGCGCCGCCGTGAGGAGCTGCACTCGCTCGGGGTCCGGGTGCGCTGGGCGGGTCGCGAGCCGAGGCTGTGGCGCTCGGTGATCAAGGAGCTGCGGGTCGCCGAGGAGCTGACCCGGCACAACGACGTGCTCACCTTGACGATGTGCGTGAACTACGGCGGTCGCGCAGAGATCGCCGACGCGGCGCGGGCGCTGGCGCAGGACGTCGCCGCCGGCCGGGTCGACCCGCGGCGGGTCGACGAGCGCACCTTCGCCCGGTACCTGTACGTCCCCGAGCTCCCCGACGCCGACATGGTCTGGCGCACGTCGGGGGAGGAGCGGCTGAGCAACTTCATGCTCTGGCAGGCGGCCTATTCCGAGATGGTCTTCAGCGACGTCCTCTGGCCCGACGTCGACCGGCTCGCCCTCTGGGCCGCGATCGAGGAATACGCCCGCCGCAACCGCCGCTACGGCCAGGCCTGACCGCCGAGGCGTCACTTCTTCAGGCTCCAAGTACGCCGAGGCGTCACTTCTTCAGGGCCCAGGTACGCCGAGGCGTCACTTCTTCAGGGCCCAGGTACGCCGAGGCGTCGTCCCGCCGCAGGCCTGTGGATTGCGCCAGCGGAGGCGGCCTGCCGGCTCGCACCCTGATGGACGTGACCTCTCTCCACGTGGATCCCGCGACCCAGGCGCTGCGGCGCGATGGCCTGCTGCCGCACGATCGACCGTTCTCGGCGCGCGATGTGCCCGTCAACCCCCAGGCCCTGGCTGAGCTCGTCCGGCAGGGCCACCTCCGGCGTGTGGTGCGAGGTGTCTTCGTCGCGTCCGGCGTGCGCGACACGCTCGGGCTGCGCGCGCGAGCGCTGAGCCTGGTGGTGCCCGCAGGAGCCGTCATCACCGATCGGACCGCCGCGTGGCTGCACGGCGTCGACGTGCTGCTGCCGGGCGAGCACGAGGAGGTGCCGCCGTTGCAGGTCTTCGACCGCAAGAGGGGTGGTCGGATGCGCCGGCCGGGCACGGCGAGCGGGCAACGGATGATGCCCGACTCCGACGTGGTGATGATCGACGGGGTGCAGGTGACCACGCCGTTGCGGACCGCGCTGGACCTCGGGCGCAATCGGAATGCAGAGAGAGGGTTCGCCCAGTCCGAGGCGATGGTGCGGGCCGGTGTCGATCGCGAGGACGTCGCCAAGGCCGTCGACCGCTTCCGTGGCTATCGCTGGGTCCGTCAGCTGCGGTCGTTCGTCGGTCTCCTGGATCCGCGCCCGCAGTCCATCCCCGAGTCGATCCTGCGGTTCCGATGGCACCGGATCTGCGCGCCGTACCCGGAGCCGCAACGCCCGGTGACTGGTCCCGAGCACCAGGTCTGGGCCCTCGACGTCGGCGTCGACGAATTGTTCTTCGCCGTGGAGTACGACGGTCGGGAGTTCCACGACAGCGACCACGCGAAGGCACACGATGCTGACCGTCGGGAGTGGATCGAAGAGAACACGCCGTGGACGATCAAGGTCGTCCGGCAGGAGAACCTCTTCGGCCCGACGGCGGACTTCGACGTGTCGCTCCCACGATGGCTTCGTGAGGCGCGCGGATCGCTGGGCCAGCGACTCGGTCGCCGTCGCTGGTACGACCAGATCGGGGACTGAGCCCTGAAGCGACGCCTCGGTGACTCAGCGGCCTGAAGAAGTGACGCCTCGGCGGGTTGGCGGCCCGAAGAAGTGACGCCTCGGCGGGTTGGTCAGGAGCAGCCGGCGCAGGTGCCGAAGATCTCCAGGGTGTGGCTGACGTCGGCGTACCCGTGGGCGGCCGCGACCGAGCGGGTCCAGCGCTCGACGGCGGGACCCTCCACCTCGACGGTGGCGCCGCAGCTGCGGCAGACCAGGTGGTGGTGGTGGCTGCCGCTGCAGCGCCGGTAGACCGCCTCGCCGGCCTCGGAGCGGAGCATGTCGAGCTCGCCGGCGTCGGCCATCGCCTGCAGCGCGCGGTAGACCGTCGACAGGCCGACGTTGTCGCCGCCGGCCTTGAGCGCCTCGTGGACCTCCTGCGCGCTGCGGAAGTCGCCGAACTGCGCCAGTGCCGCGGCGACGGCGCGCCGCTGCCGGGTCGGGCGGAGGGCCTGGGTCTCCTGGCGGTCCTCAGTGCTCGTCATAGTGCCCTCCGTGTACGGCGTGCCGGTGGCCGTCATGGATGTAGTCGACGTGGTCCCCGTGCTCGATCGCGACGTGGCCGCAGCCGGGACCGTGCTGGTGGCGGTGGTGGCCCTCGACCTCCTGCTCCTCGGGCTGGGCCGGCATCTCGAACGGCACCCGGGCCAGCCGGCGACGCTGCAGCACCATGCCGAGCGGCGCGGTGACCGCGAAGCCGAGCAGCGCGACCAGCACGATCGTCGACCCGGGCGGCACGTCGACGTAGGCCGACGTGGTCACGCCGGCGACCGCGGCGATGAGGCCGGCGACCATCGCCGAGAGCATCGTCGAGCGGAAGCCCCGGGAGAACTGCTGGGCGGTGGCGACCGGGATCACCAGCAGCGCGCTCACCAGGAGCAGGCCGACCGTCCGCATCGCCACGCTCACCGACACGGCGGCGAGCACGGAGATCAGCACGTTGTAGAAGCGCACCGGCAGCCCGCTGGCGCGGGCGAAGTCCTCGTCGTTGGAGACCGAGAACAGCTGCGGCATCAGGGCCAGGCACAGCCCGACCACCAGCGTCGCCAGGGCGAGGCTGACCCAGACGTCGGTGGCGGAGATCGAGAACAGCGACCCGAACAGGTAGGAGTTGATCGTCGCCGTGCCGCTGCCGCCGATCGAGACCAGCATCAGGCCGCCGGCCAGGCCGCCGTAGAAGATCAGCGCCAGTGCGACGTCGCCGGAGGCCCGACCGGACGCGCGGATCAGCTCGATGGACACGGCGCCGACGATCGCGACCACGATCGCGGTCAGGGTGGGGGAGGTGCCGGTGAGCAGGCCGAGCGCGACGCCGGTGACGCTGATGTGCCCGATCCCGTCGCCCATCAGCGAGAGCCGGCGCTGGACCAGGAAGGTGCCGACGGCCGGCGCGGCCAGGCCGGTGGCGGCCGCGGCGATCAGCGCCCGGACCATGAAGGGGGAGGTCAGGATGTCGAGCATCAGCGGTCCTCCCCGATCAGCCCGGACATCGGGGGCACGCGCACCGGCAGCTCGACGGGCTCGCAGTGCTCCCCGTGCCCGTGCTCGCCGGACCCGGAGGTCGCGAGCTGGCTGGGCGGCCCGTCGTAGCAGATCCGGCCCTCGCGCAGCATCACGGTCCGGCGGATCAGCGGCTCGAACGGCCCGAGCTCGTGCAGCACCACCACGATCGTCGAGCCGCGGCGCGCGAGCGCGGCGAGGGTGTCGGCGATCGCCTGCTGGCTGATCAGGTCGACCCCGGCGTTCGGCTCGTCGAGCACCAGCAGGTCGGGCTCGCCGGCGAGGGTGCGCGCCATCAGCACCCGCTGCTGCTGGCCGCCGGACAGCGTGGCCACCTGCTGGTTCACCCGGTCGGCGAGGCCGACCGTCTCCAGCGCCTCGCGTACGGCGTGCCGATCGGCGGCGCGGGGGAGGCGGAACGGCCGGCGTCGCGCCAGCCGGCCCGCACTGACCACCTCGCCGACGGTCGCCGGCACGCCCTGGGTGATGGTGGAGCGTTGCGGCACGTAGCCCAGCCGGCTCCAGGCGCGGAACTGCTCCAGGGGCTGGTCGAAGAGCCGGACCTGGCCGGAGGCGAGCGGGAGCAGGCCGACGGCAGCCTTCACCAGGGTCGACTTGCCGGACCCGTTCGCGCCCAGGAGCGCGACCACCTCGCCCGGCGCGACGCGCAGGTCGATGTCGCGCAGGATCGGGCGCCCGGCGAGCACGACGGCACCGCGGGTGATCTCCACGACCGGGACGGCGGACGGCTCACTCATGAGGACACCTTGCACCCGTCCGCCTTCTGGAGGGCAGCCAGGTTGGCCCGCATGATCGACAGGTAGTCCGCGTCGCTGCCCTTGGCGACCCCCTCGATCGGGTCCAGCACGGCGGCGGTGAGCCCGAGGTCGTGGGACAGCACGTCGGCCATCTTCGGGCTCGCGAGCGTCTCGCTGAAGACGGTGGTGATGTGCTCCTTCTCGATCAGCGAGCGCAGCTGGTCGAGGTGCGCAGCGCTGGGCTCGGCGTCGGGGGAGAGGCCCGCGATCGGCGCGAACCGCAGCCCGTACTTCGTCTGGTAGCCGAACGCGTCGTGGCTGGTCACCACGAGGTCGCGTACGCAGTCGGCGAGGCCGGTGCGGTAGTCCTGGTCGAGGGCGTCCAGCTCGGTGGTGAGCGTCGCGAGGTTGGCCGCGAACGCGTCGGCGTGGCCGGGGTCCACCTTCGCCAGCCGCTGCTCGATGGCCGCGGCCGCCTTCGCCAGCCGGAGCGGGTCGAGCCAGAAGTGCGGGTTGCCCGCGGTGAGGTCGACGTGGGGTGCGACGTCCAGGCCCTGGTCCTCGGCGTTCTGGGAGATCGCCTCGTCGACGGCCGGCTGCAGCTTGGACTCGTAGACGACCAGGTCCGCGTCCGCGACCTCCGCGACCTGGCGGGGCTTGAGCTCGAGGTCGTGGGGCTCGGCGCCGGGCTGGGTCAGGTTGACCACCCGCACGTGGTCGCCGGCCACCTGGCGGGTCACGAACTCGAGCGGGTAGAACGCCGTCACGACGGTGGGCCTGCCGCTGCCGTCGCCGGTGCCGGCGCCGCACGCGGCGAGCGGTGCGACCAGCACCAGGGCGAGGACGGGGAGGACGGCTCGGATTCGCATGACAATGATTCTCATTCGGAATGAGAATCATTGTCAAGTCGTGGGCGGTGCCGGTCCGGCGTACGCTTCGCGCGTGCTCGTGGTGAACCGCTTCCGTTCCGACGGCCTCGGCCTGCGCGTCGACCTGGAGGCCGCCCTCGCGGTGCTGTCGGCGCAGCCGGGCTGCGAGGACGGCCGCGTCGGGCGCAACGTCGACGATCCGACCCTCTGGGTGATGGTCACCCGCTGGCGCGACGTGGGCAGCTACCGCCGCGCGCTGTCGTCGTACGACGTCAAGGTCGGCGCCGTGCCGTTGCTGAGTCGAGCGATCGACGAGCCGAGCGCGTTCGAGGGCCTCGACGGCGAGCTCAACGAGTCGGTCCCGCGCGGCACTCACTGAGCCCAGTCGATAGGGTTGCCTCTTGCTCGCCGACAGCCAGTCGGCCGCCGCTCGACCTCACAGCCTGCAGGAGCTGAACCCGTGGCCAAGAAGCCCAACTCCACCGTCGACAACGTCGTCTCCCTCGCCAAGCGGCGCGGGTTCGTCTTCCCCTGCGGGGAGATCTACGGAGGCACCCGGTCGGCCTGGGACTACGGTCCGCTCGGCGTCGAGCTGAAGGAGAACATCAAGAAGCAGTGGTGGCGCTCCCTGGTGCAGTCGCGCGACGACGTCGTCGGTCTGGACTCCAGCGTGATCCTCCCGCGGCAGACGTGGGAGGCCTCGGGCCACGTCGCCACCTTCACCGACCCGCTGACCGAGTGCCAGTCGTGCCACAAGCGGTTCCGCGCCGACCACCTCCAGGAGGCGGTGGCCGAGAAGAAGGGGATCGACGACCCCGACACCGTCGATCTGGCCACGGTCGCGTGCCCCAACTGCGGCACCCGCGGCGCGTGGACCGAGCCGCGGCAGTTCTCCGGCCTGCTCAAGACCTACCTGGGCGTCATCGAGGACGAGTCCGGCCTGCACTACCTGCGGCCCGAGACGGCGCAGGGCATCTTCCTCAACTTCGCCAACGTGGTGACCTCCAGCCGCAAGAAGCCGCCGTTCGGCATCGCGCAGATCGGCAAGAGCTTCCGCAACGAGATCACGCCCGGCAACTTCATCTTCCGCACCCGCGAGTTCGAGCAGATGGAGATGGAGTTCTTCGTCAAGCCGGGCGAGGACGAGGAGTGGCACCAGTACTGGATCGACGAGCGCACGCGGTGGTACGTCGACCTGGGCATCCGAGCCGACAACCTGCGCCACTTCGAGCACCCCACCGAGAAGCTCAGCCACTACGCGAAGCGGACCGTCGACATCGAGTACCGCTTCGACTTCGCCGGCTCCGAGTGGGGCGAGCTCGAGGGCATCGCCAACCGCACGGACTACGACCTGTCGGTGCACTCGAAGGCCTCGGGCACGGACCTGTCCTACTTCGACCAGGCCAACAACGAGCGCTACGTGCCCTACGTGATCGAGCCGGCGGCCGGCCTGTCTCGCAGCCTGATGACCTTCCTGGTTGACGCCTACACCGAGGACGAGGCGCCGAACACCAAGGGCGGCGTCGACAAGCGCACCGTGCTGCGGCTCGACCCGCGCCTCGCCCCGGTGAAGGTCGCCGTGCTGCCGCTGAGCCGCAACGAGGACCTGACCCCCCGGGCCAAGGCGCTCGCCGCGGAGCTGCGCCAGCTGTGGAACGTCGAGTTCGACGACTCCGGCGCGATCGGCCGCCGCTACCGCCGCCAGGACGAGATCGGCACGCCGTACTGCGTGACCGTGGACTTCGAGAGTCTCGAGGACGGCGCCGCCACCGTGCGCGAGCGCGACTCGATGAGCCAGGACCGGATCTCGCTGGACGGCCTGCGCAGCTATTTCGCAGAGCGCCTCGGCGCGTGTTGAGTCCAGCGCCTCAGCGGTTGTCGATGCGCCTGAGCCACATCGGGGGCCGGTCCGTGCACAATGTCCGGGTGACTCACGCTCCGCGCACCGTGCTGCGCTCTGCACCGCTGCGCTGGGCAGCCCTGGTGGTCGTCGCCTCGCTCGGCCTCGCCGGCTGTGGTGGCGGCGACGGCGAGAAGCCGACCACGAAGCCGTCGGTGACGCTGCCGACCGGCGACGTCAACGTGCCGTCCGGAGTCGAGCTCACCAAGGCCGGCGCCCAGCTGAAGTTCGGTGAGAAGGCGACGGTGGCCTACGAGCCGAACTCCGAGCGCAACACCGTGCTGGAGATGACCGTCACCGCCGCGGCGGAGGGCACCATCGCCGACCTCGGCAGCTACGTGCTCGACGACCGCACCAAGGCGTCCACGCCGTTCTACGTCAACGTGACCGTGAAGAACGTCGGCGACGGCGACGTCGGGCAGACCCCGATCCCGCTGTGGGCGGTCGACGACGCGAACACCCTCATCCAGGCGTCCAGCTTCACCAACGCCTTCCCCCGGTGCCCCTCGACGCCGCTGCCGACCACGTTCGCGCCGAACGCCGAGGTGAGCAGCTGCCTGGTCTTCCTGGTCCCCGACCACGGCAAGCTGACCGGCGTGAGCTTCCGGCCGCTGCAGGCGGTCGCGCCGATCGTGTGGGCCGGTGCGGTCACGCCGGTCGCGACGGCACCGCCGGCCACCCCCAAGAACAAGAAGAAGAAGTCGTCCTGATCGCTGGTCTCACGCTCGGCTCGGTCCGGGTCGACACCCCCGTGGTGCTCGCCCCGATGGCCGGCATCACCAACGCCGCGTACCGGCGGCTCTGCCTCGAGCAGGCCACCGCGCAGGGCGGATCCAGCCTGTTCGTCTGCGAGATGATCACCAGTCGCGGCCTCGTCGAGGGGGACGCGACGACCCGGTCGATGCTGGTCTTCGACGAGCTCGAGGAGATCCGCTCGGTGCAGCTCTACGGCACCGACCCGGCGTACGTCGGCAAGGCGACGGAGATCCTCTGCTCGGACTACGGCGTGGGCCACGTCGACCTCAACTTCGGCTGCCCGGTGCCCAAGGTGACCCGCAAGGGCGGGGGCGCGGCGCTGCCCTGGAAGCGCACCCTGCTCGGCGAGATCCTGCAGGCCGCGGTCGCCGCCGCGGCCCGGTACGACGTGCCGGTGACCATGAAGACCCGGAAGGGCATCGACGAGGACCACCTGACCTACCTGGACGCCGGCCGGATCGCCGAGGAGTCCGGGGTCGCGGCGATCGCGCTGCACGGGCGCACGGCCGTGCAGGGGTACTCCGGCACCGCCGACTGGGACTCGATCGCACGTCTCGTCGAGCACGTGTCCATCCCGGTGCTCGGCAACGGCGACATCTGGGAGGCGGCCGACGCCCTCCGGATGGTCGAGCAGACCGGGGCCGCCGGCGTCGTCGTCGGCCGCGGCTGCCTGGGGCGGCCGTGGCTGTTCCGCGATCTCGCCGCCGCCTTCGCGCCCGCCGGTGGTCGAGCGCCGTCGAGACCCACGTTGCCCACCCTCGGCGAGGTGGCCACGATGATGCGGCGGCACGCCGAGCTGCTGTGCCGGGACATGGGCGAGGAGCGCGGCTGCAAGGAGTTCCGCAAGCACGTGTCGTGGTACCTCAAGGGGTTCGCGGCCGGCGGTGACCTCCGTCACGCCCTGGCGCTGGTGTCGACGCTGGCCGAGCTCGACGGTTTGCTGGCCGGGCTGGACGCCGACGAGCCGTTCCCGGCCTCGATCCTGGGCGCCCCCCGCGGGCGACAGGGCAGCCCCCGCACGCGGGTCGTGCTGCCGGACGGCTGGCTGGACGACACCGACGGGCGCGGTGCCGTGCTCCGCGAGGACGCCGACGAGACCACCGGCGGCTGAGCCCGATCCGGACCGGCGTGGGCCGGCTCACGGGTGGAAATGCCTGGTTTGCGCCGAGTTGGATTGGTCTTTCCGGGGCGGGACGTGTTCTGATGTCGGGGCCCGCTCGGGAGGGCATGCCCTTGTAGTCAACGTGAGGACGACTCGTGACCCGAGGCAGACACAGCCTTGCGCCACAGAAATCCGGGAACCGTCGCGTCATCTTCCTGGCCGCTCCGCTGGTCACCAGCGCGGTGGTCGGCATCGGTGTGCTGGCCTCGGGCGGCGGCCCGACCGGGCTCGACCCGACCCGCTATGCCGCCGCCGACCTCGGCACGGCCGCGGCCGCGGCCACCCCCACCGAGCGCGTGATCGCCGCGTCCCGTGACCGGGACCGCACCGCCGTCGCCCGGCTGATCAACCCGACCGTGACCGGCCGGCTGTGGGCCACGGTCGACCTCGACCTGCGAGCGACGCCGACGGCGGATGCCGACGTGATCGGTGAGGTCAAGGCGGTCACCCGGCTCCGCGTCACCGGTGAGCGCGCCGACGGGTTCGCCCAGGTCGTCGTGCGCGACGCCGGGACCCGCACCGTGGCCTGGGTCACCGAGGAGTACCTCGCCGAGAAGAAGCCGACCGACCCGGCGCACCTGCCGCTGAGCGACCAGCCGTGCCCGGACACGTCCGTGGAGCACGGCCTCACCTCGGGTGCCGTCCAGGTCTACCGCTCGGTCTGCCACGCCTTCCCCCAGGTCACCCGGTACGGCGGCTGGGACGCCCACGGCGAGCACAGCAGCGGCAAGGCGCTGGACATCATGACCAGCGACGTGCAGCTCGGCAACGCCATCGCGGCGTTCCTCCAGGGCCACGCCTCCGAGCTGGACGTCTTCGACGTGATCTGGCGCCAGCACATCTGGACCAGCCAGCGCGCCGGCGACGGCTGGCGCTCGATGCCGAACCGCGGCTCGGCCACCGCCAACCACATGGACCACGTCCATGTGTCGGTGTACTGAGCCCTGTAATCGAGTGGGCGGAACACCCCGGTCGCGCCTAGGGTTTCCCCACTGTGAGTGACCCGTCGACCGGACCAGAGGCAGCACCAGAAGCACGCAGCGCCCCCGACCCCGGGCGCGCCACCCTGCGCGACGGTTTCGCCGTCCTCGCGGTCGCGATCCGGCGCGAGCCGTGGATCTTCACCGTCTCGACGCTCGGCAGCCTGCTCTTCGGCGCCCTCACCGTCGCCGACGCCTGGGTGCTCGGCTGGTCGACCGACCACGTGGTGCTGCCGGCGTTCGACACCGGCACCACCACGGCCGGTGCCCTGCTCGCGGTGCTGGCCCTGTTCGTGGGGGTGGCCATCCTGCGCGCGGTCGGCATCGTCGCGCGGCGTCTCGGTGCCGGGGTCATGCAGTACCGGATGCAGGCGGCGTACCGGCGTGAGGTCACCGCGCAGTACCTGCGGCTGCCGATGTCCTGGCACCAGCGGCACCCGGCCGGGCAGCTGCTCTCGAACGCGAACTCCGACGTCGAGGCCGCCTGGGCGCCGATCGCGCCGCTGCCGATGGCGGTCGGCACGCTGGCGATGGTCGTCATCGCGGTGGTCCAGATGCTGCTGGTCGACCTCACCATGTCGGCCGTCGGCCTGCTGGTGTTCCCGCTGGTGACGATCGCGACGCTGACCTACCAGCGGCTGTCCTCGCCGCTGTTCACCCGGATCCAGGCGCTGCGCGCGGAGCTCAGCGAGGTGGCGCACGAGTCGTTCGACGGCGCCATGGTGGTCAAGACCCTGGGCCGGGAGACCGAGGAGACCGCCCGGTTCGCCGAGAAGGCCGAGCAGCTGCGCGACCTCGGCATCCGGGTCGGCCGGATCCGGGCGGTGTTCGACCCGCTGCTCGAGGCGATCCCCGGTTTCGGTGTCCTCGGTGTCCTCGGCGTCGGCGTGTGGCGGATCCGGCACGGGCACGCCGACCCCGGCGACCTGGTCACGATCGCCTACCTGCTCACGATCGTGGCGTTCCCGATCCGCTCGATCGGCTGGCTGCTGGGGGAGTTCCCACGCTCGGTGGTCGGCTTCCGGCGCGTGCGCCGGGTCCTCGACGAGCCCGTCGACACGACGTACGGCGACACCCGGCTCGACGCCGACGGGCTCGACCACACCGCGGCCGCCCGGCTCGAGGTGGACCGGCTCGGCTACACCTACGTCGCCGGCCAGCGGCTGCTCGCCGACCTCTCGTTCACCGTCGAGCCCGGCCGCACGGTCGCCATCGTCGGGGAGACCGCCGCCGGCAAGAGCACCCTGACCACGCTGCTGACCCGGCTGGTCGACCCGGCCTCGGGACGGGTGCTGCTCGACGGGGCGGACCTGCGCGACCTCGCTCCCGGTGAGCTCGCCCGGCACGTCGCCCTGGTGCCGCAGACCGCGTTCATGTTCGACGACACGGTGCGTGGCAACGTCACCCTCGGCGAGGACGTGACCGACGAGGAGGTGTGGGCCGCGTTGCGCACCGCCCAGGCCGACGGGTTCGTCGCGGCGCTGCCGCACGGGCTCGACTCGCGTCTCGGCGAGCGCGGCACGACGCTGTCCGGCGGGCAGCGGCAACGGCTCTCCCTCGCGCGTGCCCTGGTACGCCGCCCGCGGCTGCTGATCCTCGACGACGCCACGTCGGCCGTCGACCCCGAGGTCGAGGCGCGGATCCTCGCCGCGATGCGGGCCGCGAAGGATCCGGGGTCCGGACCGGGCGCCGGCTCGACGCTGGTGCTGATCGCCTACCGCAAGGCCACCATCGCCCTGGCCGACCAGGTGCTGTTCCTCGCCGGCGGCCGGATCGCCGACCACGGCAGCCACGCCGACCTGCTCGCCCGCAACCCGGCGTACGCCCGGCTGGTCAACGCCTACGAGGAGGTGCCCACGTGAGCACCACCGCTGCCGATCGCACCGCCGGGACCTCGATGGCCACCGGGGACGAGATCTCCGCGTGGCAGACGATCAAGCGCGGCGCCGAGATCTCCCCGGAGCTCAAGGAGGGCTTCCGGGGCACCCTGCTGCTCGCCCTGCTCGGCACCGCCGGCCGGGTCGTCGTGCCGATCGCGGTGCAGCAGACGCTCGACCGCGGCCTCCACGGCCCGCACGGCATCGACCTGCCGTTCGTCACGGCGATGGCCCTCGTCGCCGCCGCGGCCCTGGTGCTCACCGGCGTCTCGTCGTACCTCATGACCGCGCGGCTGTTCACCACGGCCGAGCGCGGCCTGGCGACGCTGCGGATCAAGGCCTTCCGGCACGTGCACGACCTGCCGCTGCTCACGCAGAACACCGAGCGCCGCGGCGCGCTGGTGTCGCGCGTGACCAGCGACGTGGACCAGGTCAGCCAGTTCCTGGTCTTCGGCGGCGTGATCGGCATCGTCAGCGTCGGCCAGGTCGTGGTCGCGACGATGATCATGCTGGTCTACAGCTGGCAGCTCACCGTCGTGGTCTGGGTCTGCTTCGCCCCGCTCTTCTTGTCGCTGCGGTACTTCCAGCGCCGGCTCTCCGAGGCCTACGGCGTGGTCCGGCGGATGGTCGGCCAGATGCTCGCCGCCGTCTCCGAGCCCGTGGTCGGCGCCGTGGTCGTGCGCACCCACGCGATCGAGGGCCGCACCCAGGCGCGGATCGACGACGCGATCGCGCGCTACCAGGACGCCAGCACCAGGGCGCAGGGGCTGACCGCGTTCTCGTTCTCCCTGGGCGGCGTGTCCGCGGGTCTGGCCAACGCCCTGGTGCTGATCGTCGGCATCTGGCTCGGCCAGGGCCACCTCTGGGCCGGGGACATCACCTCGGGCAAGGTGCTCGCCTTCGCGTTCCTGGTGACCATGTTCGTCAGCCCGGTCCAGATGGGCACGCAGGTGCTGACCGACGCGCAGAACGCGATCGCCGGCTGGCGCCGCGTCATCGGGATCCTCGACACCCCGGCCGACCTCGACGATCCGGGCACCGACGGCGTCGCGCTGCCGCACCGGCCGCTGGACGTGGAGTTCGACCACGTCGACTTCGCCTACCCCGACGGGCCGCTGGTGCTGCGGGACGTCGACCTCCGGATCGCGGCCGGCACCCGCGTCGCGGTCGTGGGGGAGACCGGGTCGGGCAAGACCACCTTCGCCAAGGTGCTCACCCGGCTGATGGACCCGGTCTCGGGGCAGGTCCGCCTGGCCGGCCACGACCTGCGCACGGTCACCTTCTCCTCCTTGCGCCGGCGCGTCGTCCTGGTGCCGCAGGAGGGCTTCCTCTTCGACTCGACGCTGCTGGCGAACGCGTCGTACGGCGACCTCGACGCCGGGCCCGACGACGTCCGACGGGCGATCGGCGAGCTCGGCCTCTCCGACTGGCTCGACACGCTGCCGCTCGGGCTGGAGACCCGCGTGGGCCAGCGCGGCGAGTCGATGAGCGCGGGTGAGCGTCAGCTGGTCGCCCTGGTCCGGGCCCACCTGGCCGACCCCGACCTGCTCGTCCTCGACGAGGCCACCAGCGCCGTCGACCCTGCGCTCGAGATGCGCATCGGGCGCGCCCTCGAGGCGCTGATGTCCGGTCGCACCAGCGTCACGATCGCGCACCGGATGTCCACTGCGGAGAACGCCGACGAGGTGATCGTCTTCGACCGGGGTCGGGTGGTCCAGCGGGGCCCGCACGCCGCGCTCGTCGCCGAGGGTGGCGTCTACGGCAGGCTGCACACATCCTGGGTCGCCCAACAAGGCAGCTGACCTGACCGCCGAGCGGGCGGTTGCGTACGCTGCGGGATCGCCGAGCGGGCAGTTGCCTGCGTCGGAGCCATCGGCCGCGGGTACGACGACGTACCTGACTGCCCGTTCGGAGCGCCAGCCGCGCACTCAAGTGCCCGCTCGGCGCACCGGAGGCGGATGCTTGTGCCCGCTCGGCGATAATCACCGGGTGGAGAGCTCCCTGGACCCCGGTATCGCCGCCCGACTCAAGCGCAACGGCCAGGGCCTCGTCCCGGCGATCGTGCAGCAGCACGACACCGGCGAGGTGCTGATGCTCGGCTGGATGGACGACGAGGCGCTGCACCGGACCCTCACCACCGGCCGCGGGACGTTCTGGAGCCGCTCGCGCCAGGAGTACTGGGTGAAGGGTGAGACCTCCGGCAACCGCCAGCACGTGGTCGAGGTGCGCCTGGACTGCGACGGCGACACGCTGCTGGTCAAGGTCGACCAGGAGGGGCCGGCCTGCCACACGGGGACGCGCACCTGCTTCGACGCCGACCTCCTCGGCGATGGCTGAGCCCGCGGCGCGACGAGGCGGCTTCGGTCTCCTGGTCGTGGCCGGGCTGGCAACCGCGGCCCTGACCGGCGTGGCCGCGGGGAAGCCGTGGTTCCGCGCGGGCGTCGACGCGTCCCTGCGGGCCGCCGTGTCCGACCGCGACCGGGCGGCGGACATGCCGCTGGCCCTGGCGCTCGCCCTTGTCGTCCTCGCCGGCTGGGGCGTCCTCCTGGTCACGCGCGCCCGTGTGCGCCGGGCGGTGGCCGCGGTCGCGCTGCTGGCCGGGCTCGGCGTCGTCGCGTGCGTGGTGGCGGCGCCGTTCACGCTGCCCGACCAGGTGCGGGAGCAGCTTCCGGGCGCCACCGCGCAGACCAGCGTCTCGCCGACCGGGTGGTTCGTGACCGCCGCGGTCGCGGCGCTGCTCTCGGTCGTCGTCCTCGCCCTCGCCTGGGTGCGGTCACCCGGCTGGCCCACCATGAGCAGCCGGTACGACGCGCCGGCGACCCGTGCCGCCAGCGGCGACGGCACCGACCTCTGGAAGGCGCTCGACGAGGGACACGACCCGACGGACTCGGCAGCGCCTCCGTCCCCCTAGAATGCTCACGCCCT
>Ga0255338_1000755_pt1 | contig 82466 bp, 71 predicted proteins | sample MeOH1_35cm_T4_19_FD_203715 | JGI IMG/M metagenome (GOLD analysis project Ga0255338, IMG submission 203715) | Sandy soil microbial communities from University of British Columbia, Vancouver, Canada - MeOH1_35cm_T4_195 | ecosystem: Engineered > Artificial ecosystem > Sand microcosm > Unclassified ... | reverse complement strand
GGAGCCCTGCGGGAGGTGGACGAGGATCTCGACCTTGTCGGCGGTGTTGTCGTCGACGTGCTTGACCTTGATCTTGCCCTTGGCGTTGGCGGCGAGGATGGACTCGATGAGGCTTTCCGTGGTGACGCCGTAGGGCAGTTCCGTGATGGCGAGGAGGTATTTGGAGCGCTCCTCGATCTTGGCGCGGACCTTCACCTTACCGCCGCGTTCGCCGTCGTTGTATTCCGCGAAGTCGGCGGTGCCGCCGGTGGGGAAGTCGGGGAGGATGCGGAAGGTTTTTCCCTGGAGGTGGTTGATGGCCGCGCGGCAGAGGTCGTTGAAGTTGTGCGGGAGGATCTTGGTGGAGAGGCCGACCGCGATGCCGTCGGCGCCCTCGAGGAGGACGATGGGGAACTTAGCGGGGAGGGTGATGGGCTCCTTGTTGCGGCCGTCGTAGCTGAGCTGCCAGGTGGTGGTCTTCGGGTTGAAGAGGACGTCCTTGGCGAAGGCGGTGAGGCGGGCCTCGATGTAACGGGGGGCGGCGGCGTCGTCGCCGGTGAGGAGGTTGCCGTAGTTGCCCTGGGGCTCGATGAGCCAGGCGCGCTGGCCGATGGACACGAGCGCGGCGCCGATGGAGGCGTCGCCGTGCGGGTGGAGCTTCATCGTGGCGCCGACGACGTTGGCGACCTTGTGGAAGCGGCCGTCGTCCATGTCCCAGAGGGTGTGAAGGACGCGGCGCTGGACGGGCTTCAGGCCGTCGTCGATGTGCGGGACGGCGCGGTCGAGGATGACGTAGGAGGCGTAGTCGAGGAACCAGTTGCGGTAGGCGACGGCGAGAGGGGCCTGCTCGTCCTGGACCTTCTCGCCCTTCTTGCGCTTCGGAGCGGGCTCGGCCGCGGCGGCCGCGGCATCTGAGATCTGAGATTTGAGATTTGAGACGGCCCCTTCGACAGGCTCAGGGCGAATCGTGCTCGATTCGGAGCCAGTCGGAGTCTTGGCACTTGTCACTTGGACCTTGTCACTTGCCGAGGCCGGCGCCTCGGGCGCGGCGTCGAGGGGGAGCTCGGGCTGGTCGTTCTTCTTGGAGGGTTTCTTCTTGGACATCTAGAGGAGGGAAAGTGTCAAGTGACAGGTAACAAGTGACAAGAGGGAGAGGGGAAGGAGGGAGGGAAGATGCAAGGGGCGAGTAACAAGTGACAGATTGGGTGGAGCCGGGTTGGTCGATCGGTTCTTGTTACTTGATCCTTGTTACTTGGAACTTCGAGAGGCGTTTATGCCTCGACCAGGTCTTTTTCCACGCGGAGGTTGTCGATGATGAAGTCCTGGCGCTCGGGGGTGTTCTTGCCCATGAAGAAGCTCAGGAGCTCGTCGGAGCTGTAGAGGTGGTGGAGGTTCACGGGGTCGAGGCGGATGTTCTCGCCGATGAAGTCCTTGAACTCGCCGGCGCTGATCTCGCCGAGGCCCTTGAAGCGCGTGATCTCGTGGGCGGCGCCGCACTCGGTGACGGCGGCCTGCTTCTCCGCCTCGGAGTAGCAGTAACGCGTGATCTTCTTGTTGCGGACGCGGAAGAGGGGCGTCTGCAAAATGAAGAGGTGGTTGTTACGGATGACGTCGGGGAAGAACTGGAGGAAGAACGAGAGCAGGAGCAGGCGGATGTGCATGCCGTCGACGTCGGCGTCGGTGGCGATGACGATCCGGTTGTAGCGGAGGCCGTCGAGGCCGTCCTCGATGTTGAGCGCGGCCTGGAGGAGGTGGAATTCCTCGTTCTCGTAGATGACCTTCTTGGAGAGGCCGTAGGTGTTGAGCGGCTTGCCCTTGAGGGCGAATACAGCCTGTGTTTGCACATCACGCGTGGCGGTGAGGGAGCCGGCGGCGGAGTCGCCCTCGACGATGAAGAGGGTGCTTTCCTCGGCGCGCTCGTTGCGGTCGCCGAGGTGGAGGCGGCAGTCGCGGAGCTTGCGGTTGTGGAGGGAGGCTTTTTTCGCGCGCTCGCGGGCGATGTTGCGGATGCCGGCGAGCTCCTTGCGCTCGTGCTCGTTCTCCTCGATCTTGGCCTTGATGATCTCGGCGGTCTCGCGGTTCTTGTGGAGATACGTGTCGAGGGCCTGCTGGACGAACTTGCCGACGAATTCCTTGATCGAGGGGCCCTTGGGGCCGACGTCGGCGGAGCCAAGCTTGGTCTTGGTCTGGGACTCGAAGACGGGCTCCTGGACGCGGACGACGATGGCGGCGTCGATCGACTGGCGGACGTCGGCGGCGTCGAAGTCCTTCTTGAAATGGTTGCGGAGCGTCTCGACGAAGGCCTCGCGGAAGGCGGCGAGGTGGGTGCCGCCCATGGTGGTGTGCTGGCCGTTGACGAAGGACCAGTATTCCTCGCCGTAGTGCTTGCCGTGGGTGACGGCGATCTCGATGTCCTCGCCCTCGAGGTGGATGATCGGGTAGAGGGGCTCGCCGGAGATTTCCTTGGTGAGGAGATCCTTCAGGCCGTTCTCCGACTTGAAGGGTTTGCCGTTGAGGGTGAGGGTGAGGCCGCGGTTGAGGAAGGCGTAGTTCCACAGCATGTCCTCGATGAACTCGGTGCGGAAGCGGAAGTCGGAGCCGAAGAGCTTCTCGTCGGGGGTGAACTCGATGAGGGTGCCGTTGCGTTCGTCGGTCTTGGTGACCTTGGACTGGGACTTGAGCTTGCCCTGGACGAACTCGACGACCTTGGTCTCGCCGTCGCGGACGGCCTGGGCGCGGTAGTTGAGGGAGAGGGCGTTGACGGCCTTCTGGCCGACGCCGTTGAGGCCGACGGCCTTCTGGAATGTTTCCGAGTCGTATTTGGCGCCGGTGTTGATGATGGAGACGCAGTCGACCAGCTTGCCGAGGGGGATGCCGCGGCCGTAGTCGCGGACCTTGACGGAGCGGTCGGTGAGCTCGACCTCGATCTTGCGGCCGCCGCCCATCATGAACTCGTCGATGGAGTTATCGATGGTCTCCTTGAGGAGGACGTAGATGCCGTCCTCGGCGTGGGCGCCATTGCCGAGCCGGCCGATATACATGCCCGGGCGGAGCCGGATGTGCTCGAGGGAGCTGAGGGTCTTGATGCTGGCTTCGGTGTAGTTGGACGCCATTGCGGGGAAAGGAAGTAGTGAGTAGCGGGTAGCGAGTGGTGAGTAGGCGGGCCCGCCGTCGCCCGTGGGGCTACGGCGAGGCTCGTCCGGCGGCGGGGCCGCAGGCGAGGAGGCTTGTTGGCAGATAGAGAGGGGGCGCGGCGCGGGCTGACAAGTGTAAATACAAGGGGGAGGGCGGCTGGGGGCGCATCTCCCGGTTGACGGCAATTTTCTCCTGGGTAGCGCCGGTCTGAGCGGGCGTCCAAAAGGGTAGGGCGCACCGGCTCGGTGCGCCTTCAGCGAAGGCACGCTACGGGTAAATCGCGGCGGACCGGGCCGGTCCGCCCTACCTGTTGAGGGCTTTTTAGACGCCCTCTGAGACCGGCGGGCACCAGTCGGAGACTGGTTGTGACCGCCGAGGTCGGCGCTCATAGAGCGCCGCTACAGGAAAATGAAAATTGAACGATGAACCGCGGAAAATTTCACGGGCTTGCGCGGCGGTTGGAACCGGGCATCTTTTGGGGACTCAAAACTCCCATGAAAAAAATCCTGCTCATTGTCGCGGTGTTGGTGCTCGGGGCGTATGTTGTCATGGCCTACTTCCTCGGTTCCATCGTGAAGGCCGGGGTGAACAATTTCGGGCCGAGGCTCACGCAGACCAAGGTCGAACTCGCGGGTGCCAGCCTCTCGCCGCTGACCGGCTCGGGCACGCTGTCCGGGCTGGCGGTCGGCAACCCGAAGGGGTGGACCGAGACCGATGCCTTCAAGCTGGGCAAGGTGCACGTCGACGTGGCGCCTTTCTCGATCTTCGGCGATCATGTCGTCATCAACGAGATCACCATCGACGGGCCGGAGTTTCTCTATGAGACCAAATTCGTTTCGAGCAACATCAAGGACCTGTTGAAGAACATCGAGCAGTTCACCGGCAGCGGCGGCAAGGAGCCGACCACGAAGTCGGGCCAGCCGATCAAGTTTGTCGTGAAGAAATTCCGCCTGACCAACGGCAAGGCCACGCTCGGCGTGGGCGTGGCGGCGGTGCCCGTGCCGCTGCCACCCATCAGCCTGGACGATCTCGGGGTGGCGCAGGGCGGTATCACGGCCGACCAGCTGGCCGGCGCACTCATGAAGAACGTGCTCAGCAGCATCGTGGCCGGAACCGCCAACGCGCTCGGCCAGGTGGGGTCGACTTCCGGCGCCGCCGCGGTCGAGAAGACCAAGGACGCCGCCAAGAAGGCCGGCGACAGCATAAAGAAGCTGTTTGGCAACTGAAGCCGGGAGACCGTTGTTGCCCACGAAAACACACGAAATTGCACGAAACACTTTTTTGTAGGTCGGGCTTTACGCCGACATGAACCTGTCGGGGATAAACCCCGACCTACAATCCGAGCCGGATATCCTTTCTCTTTCTGCCGTGTGTTTCGTGGGCAGCGCCCGAAATTGGCTGCTGACCAGGGCGCGAAAAGCGTGCAGCCTGGCCGCGTGAAAACACCACGCATTCTTCACGCGGCGTTGCTCTCGACCGCCCTGATCCTCTCGCGCGGAGCGGCGCTGACCTTGGAGCAGGCTGCGGCCGATCCGAAGCTTTGGCCGACCGAGGTCACGGTGATCGCCATGACCAAGGCCACCGTGCTCAAGAACGGCCAGTCCGGCGGCATGATGCTGGTCGGCGCGGGCAAGAAAATCACCGTCACCCGCCTCGCGGCCGACGGCGTGACGGGCAAGCTCGGCGGCGACACCATCAGGGTTCCGGTCGACAAGACCGATGTGCTGCAGCGGCTCGATCCGTCCGCGGCTCCGGTGGAGGAGGCGGTGTCCGAGGAACCGGCGCTGGCGGCGGAAACCTCCGGTGTCACCACCGCGATGCAGCGCCGGCTCTCGGGCAAGCTCGTGTCGCTGGCGGGCAACATGATCACCCCGGCGAACGATTCCCGGTTGAACGGCGTAAAATATTACGGGTTGTATTATTCCGCGAGCTGGTGCGGTCCCTGCCGGCAGTTCACGCCCGGCTTCATCGAGAGCTACCGCCAGATCAGGCGGAAACATCCGCAGTTCGAGGTGATCTTCATCAGCGCCGACCGTTCCGCGGCGGACATGCGCGACTACATGAAGGCGGACAAGATGCCCTGGCTGGCGCTGAAATACGAGCTGCGCGAGCGCAACCCCGAGCTGCTGCGCTACTCCGGGCCGGGGATCCCGTGCCTGGTGCTCGTGGACGCGGCGGGCCGGGTGCTGGCGGACAGCTACGACGGCGACAACTACGTCGGCCCCGGCCACGTGCTGCGGGAGACGATCCGGATTCTGGAGCGCGGACAGTAGGAGGCGAAAAGCAGGAGGAGCGGTCGCAACCAAAGCCAAACGACTGAGGTTTTGGCCGCAAAAAAGCGCAGAAGGCGCAAAATCCGATCAAGCCGCGGCGGCATTCTTGTTTTTTGCGCCTCTTGCGCCTTTTTGCGGTCAACCTTTCGTGGTTTGAAACCTGTGGCGTTTGAAGATGCGCGGCGCTGTGCGGCTGTCGTGAACGGGAAAGTTGACGCGGCGGACCGGCTTTGTCGGACTCCGCGGCATGAAAGTCACCTACTATCTCGAGGTCATTTCATCGTGGTGCTACTGGGTCGAGCCGACCTGGGCGGAGTTAAAGGCGCGCTACGCCGGGCGCGTGGAGTTCGACTGGAAGATCGCGCTGATGCAGCGCGACGACTACCCGGTGTCGCGCGAGCAATGCGACTGGTTCTACCGGCGCAGCGGCATGCTCATGAAATCGCCCTTCATGCTGAACTCGGGCTGGCTGGAGCCGTTCCGCGAGGGGTTGTTTCCCGCCGCGAGCTACGTGGCGGAGGCGGGCAGGGATTTCGGCATCACCGGCGACGAATTGCGGCTGGCGCTGGCCCACGCGGCGGACCGCGAGGGCATCAAGGTGGCCTCGATGGGTCCGGCGGTCGAGGTGGCGGTCAAGGCGACTAAGCTCGACGGCGCGAAGCTGCGGGCGCGGGCGGAGTCGCCGGAGGTGGCGGCGCGCATCAAGGCGAGCACGGCGGAGTTCTTTGCGCACCAGATCAACCAACGGCCGGCGTTCATTCTCACGAGCGACATCGGCGACAAGGCGGTGTTCTCCGGTCTCGTGCGGATCGAGCCGCTGGCGGCGACGATCGACGCCATGCTGGCGGACCAGGCGGCGTATGCGGCGCACCAGGCGCATTACGGCTCGCGGCCGAAGGGCTGAGCCAGGGCATTTTTAACACAGAGGTCGCGGAGAGCGCGGAGGAATTCCGGTTAACCACGGATTCCACGGATGGATTTCATACAGGAAGGAACGGAGGGAGCTGAGGGGTTGGGAAGGAAAGGTTTTTTAGCACAGAGGACGCGGAGTTCACGGAGGGGTTTATTGCTCTGAGTCCTCTGCGATCTCTGTGTTTAACAACGCCCGGGGAATGCGGGCTGGATTTCCGGCGGGACTGCGGGCTGACTGCGGGGATGAAAATGTTGCGCTGGCTGCCGGGGTTGTTGCTCGGGGTGACGGGTCTGGCGGCGGAGCGGCCGGCGGCCGAGGTGTTCTGGGACAACCTGTCGGCGCTGTGCGGCCAGGCTTTCGCGGGGCGCGTGGTCGAGGGCACGGCGGCCTCGGACGCGGCGTTCCAGGGCCAGCGGCTCGTCATGCACGTGCGGGCGTGCGGGCCGGACGAAATCCGCATCCCGTTTTTTGTGGGCGAAAACCGCTCGCGCACCTGGGTCATCACCCGCACGGCCACGGGGCTGCGGCTGAAGCACGATCACCGGCACGAGGACGGCAGCGAGGACAAGGTCACCCAATACGGCGGTGACACCCGGGCCGCCGGCACGGCGACGCGGCAGGATTTTTTTGCGGATGAATTCACGGCCCGCCTGATCCCGGCGGCGAAGGCGAATATCTGGACGCTGGCGGTGGAGCCGGGAAAGACCTTCCTCTACGGGCTGCGCCGCGAGGCGGAGGGGCGGCGTTTCTACGCGGAGTTCGACCTCACGCGGCCGGTCGAGACGCCCCCGGCGCCGTGGGGGGCGTGAGGGGGAGACTTCCCGCGAATAACGCGAATGGACGCGAATTTCCGGGAGAAAAGCCATTCGCGGGCATTCGCGCTGTTCGCGGGCAACTGAATGATTCCGGATGAAACGGGCCCCGGACGTGGGTTCGGCCGGACGCAGGCCAGACCGGGCGGGGGTGGGCAGGGCACGCTCGCGATGACGGTCAGGAGGGCGTGGTTCCTGGCGGGACGGCGGTCACAGACCGCCGCTACAGGGGGAGCCGTTTGAAAGTGGCACCGACTTCCCGGTTCGACGGGCTCACGGCCCTGAGCTGGCAGTCGAAGGGCAGCCGGTGAGGCCCTGCGGCTGGAAGCCGCAGCCACAAAATCGCCCGGCGCTCAGTCGGTCCGGCGGTATTTCTCGGCGGGGATCTTCACCCGGTGGCCGGAATCCAAGTCGGTGAAAATGTGCCAGTGGGGGTCGCTGACATCATGCACGAACACGTCCATCTTGTGGCCGGGTTCGTAGGAATATTCCTCCATAACCAAGGCGTGGTCCTCATGCTTGATGGCCTCGCCGAGCTCACCGCTGTGTGGTTCCGTGATCTCAATCTTCCAGTTCATTGGCGGAAGGGGGTTGAGGGTTGAAAACGTATCTCGACCGTCATGGTGACCGCGGGCGGGGGCGGGTCAAGTGCCGGGCCGGCGCGTTCCTTGCCAAAGTATGCGCCCTTATTGCCCGGGGGCCGGCGGGTGCTGGACGGGCGAAGCCGCCGCGTCCTTGCGGAAGGTGCGCACGGCGAGGTAGAGCGCCAGCATGGTCAGGATGGCCGTGGTGAAAAACGAGGAGCCGGCCAGGACGGCGGGGCGGCCGGGCTCGACGGCCCAGCCGAGAATGAAGGTGCCGAGGAGCGGCCCGGGAATGCCGGCGAGGCTGGCCAGGCCGGAGTAGACGCCCTGCACGGCGCCCTGCTCGTTGGCCGGGACGTGCTTGGTGATGTAGGACTGCAGCGCCGGGCCGGAGATGCCGGCGAAGGAGCCGACCAGGATGATGGCGTAGATCATCCAGCCCTGCGTCGCCAGGCCGTAACCGATCGTCGAGACGATCGAGATCATGAAGCCGAGCGCCACGGCGCGGGTTTCCCCGATGCGCGGCACGATCTTCTTGATCAGGGTCGCCTGCACCAGCCCGGAGAGGACGCCGACCAGCATGAGGGACAACCCGATCTGCATCGGGCCCCAGTGGTAGCGGGCGTCGGTGTAGAGCGCCCAGGTCGATTGCGTGATGGTCTGGGCGAGCATCAGGATGAAATAGCTGCCGGCCAGCGCGAGGACCGAGGGCAGGTGGCCGAGGGCGAGCAGGGCGCCGACGGGGTTGGCGCGCTTCCACTCGAAGGCGCGGCGGTTTTCCGGCTTCAGCGACTCGGGCAGCACGAAGAAGCCCCAGAGCCAGTTCAGCGAGGCGCACCCGGCGGCCACCCAGAACGGCAGGCGGAGGTCGTAGTGTCCGAGGACGCCGCCCAGCACCGGGCCGATGACGAAACCGATGCCGAAGGCCGCGCCGAGCAGGCCGAACGACTGGGCGCGCTTCTCGGGCGGCGTGACGTCGGCGATGTAGGCGTTGGCGGTGGAGAGCACGCCGGCGGTGAAGCCGGCGATGATGCGGGCGATGAACAGCCAGGCGAGGGTCGGCGCCAGGGCCATGATCACGTAGTCGACCGCCGAGCCGGCGGTGGCGATGAGGATGATCCGGCGGCGGCCGAAACGGTCGGAGAGCGAGCCCATGATCGGCGCGCCGATGAACTGCATCAGGGCGTAGGTGCTGATGATCCAGCCATAGGCGTGCGAACCCTCGGTGTGGCTGCCGCCCCGGAATTCCACGACCAGCGCCGGCAGCACGGGTATCAGCAGCCCGAAGCCCACGACCGAAAGGACGAGGGTGACGAAGATGAAGCCGACACCGGCCGGGCGCGTGGGAGAAGCCATGGTCGGACACCACAAGGGATCGGAAGCGTTTTGGCGAGTCCGCAGATGCGCGGGGAGGATTTGAAAGCCGAGCCTAAATTCCGCAGACCGATCTTGTCACAGAGAACACGGAGTTCGGAGAGAGTTCACGGAGAAGTTTTTTTAGATGTGGTCCCGGGAAATCGGCCTTCACTTGCCAGGTGAAGGCTAGACCAGGGTTCTTTCCCTTGCAAAGCCCTGTGCGCTCCTTGCTTGTCTCGGTGTGCTCTGTGTCGAACTGCGTTTTCTAGGCTGAGATTTGAAACTCGAGACCGGAAACCCGCGGGACCGGCCTGTCGGCCGTAGCCTTGGCGAAGGATGATAGTCCCGCCTCCAGTGTATCCATGGTGGTTACGTATCTGTTCGAGGGAGGAGTTTCATCCGGGACCTGATTGAGTGGCTGCGGCTTCCAGCCGCAGGGCATCACCGGCTGCCCTTCGACTGCCAGCTCAGGGCCGTGAGCCCGTCGAACCGGGAAGCCGGTGCCACGAACAGCCACCGACGCCTGCCTGCGGGCCGTAGCCTTGGCGAAGGCCTGTCGCCGATGTGGAAATCGGCGACCACCTTGGCGGGATCAGCGATCCCGCCCTACAGCTTCCGGATCACGAACTTCTCGATCACCACGCCGGGATCCACGCCGTAGACGTGCAGGGTGTGGCGGCCGGCGGCGGGCACCGTCAGCTTCGTGGTGACCGTGACGTGATTGTCGAGCACGCCTTGCGCCCATGCCGGGGAACCGTCCTTGATGTCGCAGACGACCAGTTGGGGCGGCGCGTCGTCGAGTCCGACGGCGAACCGCAATCCGCGGCCGGGCACGAGCGGGTGGGTGGGGAGGAGATGGACGGTCAGCACGTGTTCTCCCGCGACCAGGGATTTTATGCGGTAGCTCACGCGCGGGGCGTCGCCGGCGAGTTTGAGCGGATCGGTGCTTTCAGCGGTCGTGGGGAAGATCGTGATGGCGTCGCCCGACCGGCCGAGTCCGGGGATTTTTCTCCAAGCGGCTCCGGAGGTGTTCGCCCGGTTGGTGAGGATCTGGTCCGTGTTGATGATGAGATCCTTGTCGTCCCGGGGCGGATCGATCCGGATGCCCGCCGGCATCTTCCACGGCGCGATGCGCATGGACTTCCAGTCGTCGTCCGCCGGTTCGAGCTGCATGAAGCCGCGCCATTTGCCGCCGGCCAGCTCCTCGTTGAAGCGGCGCGTGGTTTCGCGGAGCTCGTCGTCCGCGGCGAGGGCCTGGTCACGCGCACCCATCTCGCCGTAAAAATAGCGGTTGTTGGCCAAGGCCGAACCGCGCAGCGGGTAGCCGACGAGCTCTTCGAAGGCGTCGTGTTTCGCCGGAGGCAGCCTGGCCGCAATCCCGTCGGCCTGCGCGCGCAGGGCGCCAAAGCTCATGATCCGGTCCATGGCCTGGATGTTGGTCAGCGGGCTCGCCTGGGGCGGCTGGCCGGGCAGCCCCCATTGGAGGTGCTCGGGCCGGCGCTCGAAGTTGAGCCGGTAATAGTCGGTCATGATGCCGGCGATCTCCCGGGCGTTTTCCGAGCCGAACTCGCGGGCGGCCCACTCGGGCAGGAAGTCATGCAGGTTGTCGGGGCGCCACCGTTTGATGTCCCAGGCCATCTGCAAAAAGAACTCCGTGCCGATCTCGGCGGGTTTCAGGTCGCCGACGTTGGCGATCCAGATTTTCCGCGCGCCGTGGTCGTAGGCCTTGCTCATCTCCGACCAGACGAGCGCGGGCGGCGTGGTGCCGAGCCAGAGGTAGGCCATGGGGCGGCCGAGGTAGGAGAGGTGGTAATAGACACCGAAGCCGCCGGAGCGCTTTTGTTCTTCAGGTGTGGCGAAGTTGCGGATGTAGCCGAAGTTGTCGTCGGGCCAGACGAGGGTGACGTCGTCCGGCACCTTCAGGCCCTGGCGGTAGAGATCGAGCACCTCCTTGTAGGCGCAGAAGATCTGGGGGATGGATTCGATTTGTGGGGGCGTCCCTTCAGCCGTCGCCGGGCCTATGGCTGACAGGTGTGGACGCCCGCGGGCGCCGTCAAGCGGCGCCCCTACTTCCAAACCAACCCGTCCGTCCTGCCGTCCGTAGCCTTGGCGAAGGATGGAGGACGGGTTCCACCTTGCATACTGCGCGATCAGCTCTCTTTGGTCGGCGAAGATCTTTTCCAGGGTGGCGATGCGCTCGGCGTCGGTCTTCGGGCCCTGCATGTTGGAATCGTGGATGCCGCGCATGCCGAGCGTGTAGATGTTTTCGAAGCGGCCGTTCTCTTGGAGACGCTGTTCCCAGTAGGCACGGACGCCGGCGCGGTTGGTCACGTAGTTGTAGTCCTCGTGCGGAGCGGTCCATTCGGTGACGTTGTTGCGCAACATCGGCTCGGCATGGGACGAGCCCATGACGATGGCGTAATCGTCGGCGACGAGCTTGTTCTGTGGATAGAGGTTAAAGGCCTTGGTGCAGGCGTGCATGGCCGGCCAGAGGGTGTTGGCCTTCAGGCGGAGCAGGAGTTCGCAGATCTTTGCGTAGGTCTTCGGGCCGATGTCGCCGACCTCGGGCTCGAAGGTCTTCGCGGCCCACGGCTGCAGGCCCCAGTCCTCGTCGTTGAGGAAGATGCCGCGATACTGCACGGAAGGCGGGCCGAAACGCCGCGTGCCGGCGGCGACGGACAGCGCGGCTTTTTTCGTCGGCGTGACATCCGCCCACCAATACCACGGGGACACGCCGATGGCCTGGGAAAGTTCATAGACGCCGAAAGCGGTGCCGCGGCGGTCGCTGCCGGCGATGACAAGGGCGGCGGGGACGCCAGGAAACGGATCGGCGATCGTGGCGATGATGAAGCTTTCCCAAGCGCCGCGCAGATCCTTCACGTCAAGTTTGCCGCTGGCGACGAGGGCGTCGATCAGCGGACTTTGGCCCAGCGTGCCGATGAGGACGACCGGGGTGGTGATTCCGGCGAGGTCATTTCGCGCGGCGGGTTTTTGTCCGGTGACGCGCTCGATATCCGCGGCGAGATCGTTTGCCGCGATGCTGACGACCTTGAAATCATTCGCCGAGGAAACAATGGCTGCGGCCTGGCCGTCGCGCACGAGCGGGAAGTCGCCGGCGCGGTGTTCCTCGCCGACCCAGGGCGAGGCGAAGGCGGTGGTGGCGAGGAGGAGGAAGAGAAATTGTTTCATGATTTCTGTAGCGGCGCTCTATGAGCGCCGGACGGCGGTCATAGACCGCCGCTACAGGGATGCGGTCAGGGCTGGGAGATGGTGTCGGGCATGATGTTCTCCACCAGCTCCGCGCGCGTGAGCACCGCGATGCTGTCCGCGGACCCGAAGTCGGGCTTGGCGGTCTCGGGCAGATAGATAGGTGCGTTTTTCTGGAGAGGCAGAATGGCGATGGTGAGCTCGCCGTCCTTCAGGTCGGCGGCGTGGCGGCGCAGGCCGATTTCCAGCGGCTGGCCGTTGTAGTAATCGTCGGTGATGAATTTCTTCCCGATGTAGACGCGGGCGACGTCGCCGACATAATTGAGCCGAAGAATCGTGTCGGCGGCCCAATCGAGATCCGCCGGCAGCTTGATGCGCCAGACGGCGGCGTGGGTGAAGTCGGCGTCGCCCGGCGCGGCGGCGACGGGTTGTTTTGATCCGCCCATTGAGATGGTGCGTAGCGGGCCGGCGGGTTTGAGCTGCTCGATGGCGACGGTGACAGGGGCGGCTGCTGCGGGGGACGGCTTGAGAAAGAGGTTTCCGGCGGCGGCCTCGCTGATCACGGCGACGGTAAAGCCGTTCACGGTGAGCATGGAACCGGGCTGCAGGTCGACGGCGCGCAGGTAGCCGTCGCCGCGTGTCTCCATGCGACCGCCACCGCGGACGATGACGCGCGCACCGGTGAAGGCGAACTCCACCGGGATGCCGGCGGTCGCCATGAAGTAATGGGTGCGGGCCCCGGCGTCGTAGGCGACCGGCTGCGCGGTGGCCCAGGCGAGGTTGGCGCTGCCACCGAGCGCCATGTTGACCGGCCAGAAGAAGTGGGCGCCGGACGGGATGGTTACGGGCGTCAAGGGGAAGGTCACGGGACCGCTTTCAGGGAAGACGAGCGCGAACTGCACGCCGGCCTTGGCGGGCAGGGCGCGGCCGCGCTCGTAATTGTTGACGAAGACGAAACCGCCGCGGCCGTCGGCGCGCGCGGCCCAGCGGAGCGTGGTGACGTCGTCCTTGCCGGTCGGGCGGATATCAGGGAGGACGGTGCCCAGACGGGCGAAACTTTCCCCGTAGCTGCGCAGAAAGAGGTGGAGCGGGCGCAGAGAAAAGAATTGCGGGCGGACCTGGCCATATTGGCCGAGGGCGGTCTGGAAGTCGTAGTTTTTCACCGGCATGTCGTTCCAGTTGGTGATCGCGGTCGCTTGCTCTTCCATGAGGGTGGTCAGTTTCCCCTCCGGGTTCGTGCCGCCGTGATACATGTAATAGCCGGGCGAGACGCTGCCGGAGCCGAGCTTGACGAGGGTGGTGGACGTGATGTCGCGCGAATCGACCAGGATGCGGCGGTGGTAGCTGCTCATCATGCCGCCGCCGATCTCGCAGGTGAGGTAGGGATAACGGGCGACGTCGGGCGCATCCTGGGCGTCGCGGCGGCCGAGGGCCTCGTTCGCGATGTTGGCATCCACGCGCAGCTTCGAGAAATGGAAACCGGCCCAGTAGTTGCCCGGCATCGGGGTGAGCTCACGGTCCCAGAAGCCTTCGGCGTAGACGCCGTAGAGCGGCACGATCTCGCCGAAGGGCATGGGGGTGCTGAGGGCCGGCCAGCCGGTGCGGGTGTAGAGGGGGACGTCGAGCCCGGCGGCGCGGGCGATCTGCTTGAGGCGGAGCAGGTATTCGGCGGGGCCGCCGTATTCGTTGTCGAGCTGGATGCCGATGACCGGTCCGCCTTCCTTCCAGAGCAGGCCTTTGAGCTGCGCGGCGATCTGGTCGTAGAGTTTCGTGGTGCTCGCGATGAAGGCCGGATCCTCGGTGCGGGCCTGGCCGCGGGCGACGACCCAGTCGGGGAGGCCGCCGTTGCGCACCTCGCCGTGGCACCACGGGCCGCAGCGGACGATGACCTTCAAGCCGGCCTCGGCGGCGGTCTCGATGAATTTGCGCAGGTTCTTGTCGCCGGACCATTCCCACCGCCCCTCGATTTCCTCATGATGGATCCAAAAGACGTAGGTGGCGACGATGTCGATGCCGCCGGCCTTCATCTTGAGCAGTTCGCCGCGCCACTCGTTCTCCGGATAGCGCGAGTAATGGAACTCGCCCATGACGGGCGTCCAGGCTTTGCCGTTCAGGATGAGGCTGCGGGCATCGAGCGTGAGAATCTGCCCGTCCGGCGCGCGGGCCGTGCCCATGTGAAAGGTTTCGGCCGCAACCGGCTCGATCCTCGGCACCGTGAGGGTGAGGGGCGCGGCGGAGAGGAGCGCGACCGAAGCAAGGCACAGTCCGGCGAAGGCGGTCAGGGATTGGCGGCTCATGGAGACAAGATCGATCCGGGTGCGGGCGTCAGTGCGACCTGAAGGTTGAGCGTGCCGTCGGCGGGGGCCGGGACGGTGAGGAAGAGAAGCTGCACGCCGGGATTGAGTGCGTTGTAAGCATCCGCCGGCGGGTTGGCCGGCTGGACTTGGAATGTTGCCGTCGCGGGTGCCAGAGCCTCGACGGTGAGGGTGCGGCCGTCCTGACGCAGAGTCGCAATGCGGCCGTTCAGGGTGATGTCGGCGCGGGTGGCCATCTGCCAGCGCACGGCGAGGCCGGGGGCCAAACCGCTCATTTCGTCCTCGATCAGCACCCGTGCGGCGGGCTGCAGGCGGAAGCTGCGCCGCACGTGGGCGGCCTGTCCGGCGAAGACCGGGGTGAGATCGACCACGGCGCCGTCGGAAAGGCCGCGGAGGGCCGCGTGTCCCTCGACGCGGTGCAGCTGGCCGCCGAGCGTGAGGGTGTTGTGACTGAAATTGTTCAGGCGGTAGACGGTCCAGCGTTGGGAGTCCTGCTTGCGGTTCCAGAGGTTGACGCCCTTGGACTCGAGCGACTCGTAATCCTGCGCGCCGAGGTCCACGGCCCAGCGCACGCCGCCGGCCTCGAGCACGAACGAACCGGCGTCCATGTGGGCGTGGTTCAGTTCCGCGGCCCCGCCTTTCAAAGCGAGGTAGAGGGAATCCGGGTCGGTCCACGATTCGCGGAACACCGCGAGAGGATTGGCGCCCCGGCCCGTCCAGCGCAGGGGCAGGGCGGTGGTCGCGGCCGCGGTGCCGGCGGGCGGCCACCAGAGTGCGGCCAGCGGCGCAAACCGGTTGCCGCGCACGGCGGCGGCGCGCTGCTGCGGGGAAACGAGGTGGCGGCGCTCGAACAGGAGAAGACCCGGGTCGGCCAGTTTCCGGGCGAACCAGAACACCGCCGGTTCGAAGGACGCGCGCTCGCCGCCATCGGAGAAATTATAGTGCCGGCCGGAAGGTCCGGTCGTTTGCAGGTAGGCACCGGCGCTGGCGAGGAAGCCGGGGCTGGCGGCAAGGTTCCAATCGGTGCCCAGCGCGGATTCGAGCGCGGCGATCATGAGCACCTGATAGCTCGTGCCATAGGCCCAGTAGGACGGGCCCTCGGGATAGGCCCCGTCGGGCGCGTAAGGGGCGAGGCCGTGATGAATGCCGGCGCGGGCGTCGGCGAGCAGCGCGGATGCGACGGCGGGTTCCTCGTCGCCGACGGCCAGCGCGCCGAGGGTCAGTCCGCCGAAGCAGACCTGGTTCCAGTTGGTCATGGCGATGGCCCAGCCTTTTCCGTCCTTGGTCACCTCGCGGCCCGGCTGCAGGCCCTTTTCGAGGATGGCCTTGCGGATGGTGGCGCGCGCCGCCGGTGAGAGGGTCTCGAATATCCAGTCGTAGCCGATCGCCAGCGCGGCGGTCGCTTCGCCGACGTCGAGAAAGTGCGAGGGATTCCAGTCGGGGAAGGCGGCGACGGCCAGCATCTCGGCCTCGGCGCGGCGCGCGAACGGTTCCTCGCCCGTGGTGCGCCATGCGTAGGCCAGCAGCAAAATCCGTTGCAGCACGGCCCGCGAAACCGAGAGCAGGCGGCGACCGGTCTTCTCGTAGCGGGCAGCGGGTTGGTCCAGCTCCGCGCGCGCGGCCGAAAGCAGGGCGTCATGATATGCCGCGAGATCGGGCTCGACGGCCAGACGCTGCCGCAAATGCGTCCAGTCGTCCGCGGTGGCCAGCAGACGCGGATGGGCCGGGCGGAGGCCGGGAATGTCGGCGGCCAAGGCCAGTTGCCCGGAGCAGAGGGCGAGAAAAGCAAGGGCAAGCCGGAGCCCGTTTGACACGCACAGGGCGGACAGGGGAAGTCTCATGGTGGGGATAGAGAGCCCATGCTAACTCCACCCGGGCGGCAAACCCAAGACCTTCTTACAGTCCGGAGCGTTTGGCCATCGCTGTCGGGGGAGGGTCACCCAGAAGCCACGCGCGGCGCCGGCTCAGCCGTAACGATGCAGTTGGACGACAAATTTCCTCTGTCGCGTTTGCCACCGAACGGTGGTCGCCGGTTTCCATACCGGCGACAGGGAATACGAGAGCGCGCCGAGGCGTCGGTATGGAAACCGACGCCCACCCGATCGCATCGTTACTGCTCAGGCCGGGGCGAGGCCGGGGAAGTGCAGCGGGCGGTCGAATTCGAAGAAATCCGCCGCCTCGGCATCCCGGCCCAGTTCCGGCGCCTCGCGGCGCAGGAGATCGCGCAGGTTTTCGCGGGCCCGGGCCACGCGGCTTTTCACGGTCCCGATGTTGATCCCGAGGCAGTCGGCCATCTCCTCGTAGGACAGGTCTTGCGCGATGCGCATCAGCAGTATCTCCCGGTGCGTGGCATCGAGCCGGTCCAGGCACCGGGCGACGAGCGCGACAAATTCGTTGGTGATGGAGTCCGTCCTCGGCCCGGCCTGGCCGAGGGAGAGCAGGTTGCCGAGGGATTCGGTGCCGCCTGCGGTCACCTGGTCGAGCGAGGTGGTGTCATGGCGGCGGCGGCGGAAATTGAACCAGTAGCGGTTGCGCGCAAGGTTGAGGCCGATGCGGTAGAGCCAGGAAGACAGCGAGCAGTCGCCGCGGAAGCCGGCCAGGGCCCGGTGAGCCCGGATGAAGGTGTCCTGGACGATTTCATCGGCATCGGCCGAATCGTGGACGGTCTGCCGGGCCAGGGTGCGGATGCGGGCGTAATGCCGCTGGACGATCTCGGTGAAGGCGGATTCATCGCCGGCTTTGAAACGTTGCACGAGCCCGGCGTCTTGGGCGGCCTCGGTCTGGTGGCGGGTGCGTGTGGCGAGGGCGTCGGTTTGAGCCGTATCGGGCAAAACATCGGCGGCGGAGCGGGTCGGGTGCTGATTCATGTGCATGGGAGGGCTGAGGGTTGTTGATGGAAATGCTATCCGGCGGATTTCATCTGCGGTGGGTCCGGTGGTTCTGCGGCCTGCTGAAAGTGGCGCGGGTCTCCCGACCCGTGGGGCATGGGATCACGGGTCGGGAGACCCGTGCCACTGCCGGCCGGGATCAGTTCCCGGCCTGCCCGGTGCGGTAGTCCGCCAAGGCCCGGCGGAGGTTCTGCAGCGAAGACTGCGCCCCTTCCTTGACGCTGTTCCAAGTGACGTCGTCGGCCATGGAGAGAGCGCTGATGCTCTGGGCAAAGTCGGTGCGGGCCTTGGCGAGTTTTTCCTCGGCCGCCGTGGTGCTGACGACACCGCCGGCCTTCCAAGCGGCGACCTGCGCATCGACCGCCTGCTCCATGGCCGGCAGGGCGGCGGACAGGCGGGCGACCGTGCCCCGGGTGACGCTGTCCAAGGCGGCGGTGATCTCGATGAACGGATCAGGGCTGACGGGAGCCGGGGCGCCCGGAGCGACGGGCATGGGCGCGGCGGGAAGCGCCTCGGGACCGGCCGGGCTGGGGGAACCGGCGATCGGGGCGGGCTCCGTCTTGGAGCGGTCGGAACATCCCGCAGCGGCGGCGAGCGCGGTCATGGTCACGATGATGAAGATGGGGCAGGATTTGTTATTCATGGGTGGAATGGCTGGAGACGAATGGCCTCCCTGTTGCCAGCTTCATGCCGTCTGCGGTGCGAATGTGTAATTGATTGTCATTCAAACGAATGTCGGCGTTAGCGGTCATGACCGGCCGGCGATTGTCTGGCATTTTGCCAGATCGGTGCCGGTGAACTGTCGCAGCTTGCAAATCGTGGTCCGAATTCACTGAACCGCGGACTTCCGTCCTTGTCTGGGCTCCTGTGCCTTGCATCGTTGCCGCGAGTCCTGCCGCCCACCCGGTCGTTTGCCCACGCCATGCGAATTCTCATCGTCGATGACCAGCGCAGCATCCGCCTGACCTCCGCGCAGGCGGTGCGGGCCGAGGGACACGAGGCCGACACCGCCGACAGCGGACGCGTCGCGATCCTGAAATTGCAGGAGGAACGCTACGATCTCGTGCTGCTCGACCTGCGCATGGAAGGCGAAACCGACGGACTCGACTGTCTCGCCCTGTTGCTGAAAATCTGCCCGCAACTGCCGGTGGTGATCTGCACCGCGCATGCCAGCATCGAGACGGCGGTGGAGGCGATGCGCCGCGGCGCGCAGGACTATCTGGAAAAACCCTTCACCCCGGAGCAGCTGCGCCAGCTGCTCGCGCGCGTGGACAAGGCCCGCCGGTTGCGGCAGCGTGTGGACGAACTGGAGGAACAGGTGGCGGCGACCCAGCCTGCGCTGAACTTCACTTCGGAGGATCCGGAGATGGAGGCGGTGATCTCGGTGGTCGAGCGGGCCGCGGCGAGCCGCGCCTCGATCCTCATGCTCGGAGAGAACGGCACCGGCAAAAGCGCGCTCGCGCGCCACATCCACCAATGCAGTCCGCTGGCCGGCGGACCGTTTGTCACGGTCAGCTGCCCGAGCCTCTCGCGCGAACTGCTGGAAAGCGAACTCTTCGGCCATGTGAAGGGATCGTTCACCGGGGCGCTGAAGGACACCTGGGGCAAGGTGGAGGCGGCGCGCGGCGGCACGCTGTTCCTGGACGAGATCGGCGAGCTGCCGGCCGAGCTCCAGCCGAAGCTGCTGCGCCTGCTGCAGGAGCGGGCCTATGAGCGCGTGGGCGAGACGAAGACCCGCACGGCCGACGTGCGGGTGGTCGCCGCCACCAACCGCGACCTGGCCGCGGAGGTGAAGGCGGGCGCGTTCCGCGAGGATCTCTTCTACCGGTTGAACGTCATCGGGGTCACGGTGCCGGCCCTGCGCACGCGGCCGCGCGACCTCGAGCGGCAGGCGCGGGACTTCCTGCGCTTCTTCGCGGAGGAGTCGGGCGTGACCGTGAAGGATTTTTCCCCCGAGGCGTGGGCCGCGATCCGGCGCCACCCCTGGCCGGGCAATCTGCGCGAGCTGCGCAATTCCGTCGAGCGCGCCGTCATTCTCTCGCGCGGCGAACGGGTGGAGCTGTCCGACCTGCCCGCCGAGCTGACCGGGTCCGCCGGCGGAACGGAAGTGGCGCTCGGCGCACCGGTGACGATCGAGGCGGTCGAACAGGAGCATGTCCGCCTCGTCACCGCGCGCACCGCCACGATCGAGGAAGCGGCGCGCGTGCTCGGCATCGACGCCGCCACGATCTACCGGAAGCGCAAGCGCTGGGCCGGCGGCCGGGCGGCCGGGTCCGCCGCATGAACCGCTGGGCCTTCATCGGCGGCCTCACGGTCACGCTGCTGCTGCTGCTCGTGCTGAGCGGTTTCTGCGTATGGGCCACGCGCGGGCTGACGGACGACATGAGTTCCATCATCAACCGCAACTACGAGAACATCCGCGCCCTGCACGAACTCCGCTCCGCCCTGACCCGGCTCAATGCCCAGTGCCTATCCGTCAAGGACGTGGCCGGCCTCGCCGCCACGGTGAAGGTCTTCCACCAGGAACGCGAAGTCGCGGAGAAGCGGCTCCGGCAGCTGGAACGCAACGCCGACGGCGGCACCGAGCACGAGCTGGTGGCCCGCCTGGCCGCGCTCGGTCAGAATTACTTCGCCGCCTACGACGAGCTGTTCGCCCTGAAACCGCGGGCCGAGGCCCGGCTGGCCGAACTCAGCCAGCTCATCACCGGGGTGTCGGGCGACATCAGCAACGTGGCGGACCAGATCGTGAACCTGAACGAGAACGTCATCCTGGCGCGGCGCGACGCCGCCGTGGACCGGGGGCGGCGCGTGACGATGATCGCGATGGGCTTTGCGATCCTCTCGCTGGGCATCTACGTGCTCACCTCGCTGCGGCTGGCCCGCGGGGTCTTCGATCCGCTGCGGCGGCTGCGCGACTCGATCCAGCAGGTGAGTGCGCGGCGCTTCGACGCCATGGTGCCGATCGAGGGCGGGGATGAGCTCGGGCAGATCGCGGGCAATTTCAACGCCATGGCGCGCGAACTCCAGCGCTACGTCAGCGAGACCGACGAGCGGGCCCTGGCCGCCAACCGCGTCTGCCGCGCCATCCTCGAGGCGCTGCCCTATCCCGTCTACATCGTCGACCGCGACTTCGCCGTGCGCCAGACCAACCCCCGGGCGGAGAGCCTGAGCCGAGCGCTCGGCATCCCCGGGGTGTTGCCCGGCGAGGTGCGGCTGCAGATCGACGCCGCCGCGGCGCAAAAACGCGACGTGGTCGGCGACGACATCCGGCGCGCCGTGCGCCTCGCGCCGGCCGAGGCCGCCGCGGGCGATTACCTGCCGCAGATTTTCCGCATGGCCGGCGCCTTCGGCGACGAGGACGGCTGGGCCGTGCTCCTGGTCGATGTCACGAGCCTGCGCCGGAACGTCGAGGCGAAGACCAAGGCGCTGGCCACGCTCAGCCACGAGGTGAAGACGCCGGTGGCCGGTCTCCGCCTGTCGCTGCACCTGCTGCTCGAGGAAAAGCTCGGTGCGCTCAATCCGGACCAGCGGGAGCTGCTCGAGGTGGGGCGCGACGATTGCGAACGGCTGCTGGCCGTGCTGCAGTCGCTGCTGGAACTGGCCCGGCTCGAGAGCGGACGCATCGAGCTGCGCCCGGTGCCGACCGTTCCGGAAGACCTGCTGACCGAGGCGATGGCCGCGCAGGGCGATGCGGTGCGTCGCGGCGGCGGCGAACTCCTGCTTGAAAACCCGCCGGACCTGCCGGCCGTGCTGGCCGATCCGGTGCATGCCAACCGCGTGCTGGCGAACTTCCTTTCCAATGCGGCCAAGTATGGCGCGGCCGGCCGCCCGGTCGTGCTGCGCGCGCAACCGCGCGGCGACGGCTTTGTCCGGCTCAGCGTGGTGAATCACGGCCGCCCGCTCAGCGAAGTGGAGCAGGCGCTGGTGTTTGATCCGTTTTTCCGCCGGCCGGGCGAGCAGGCGGACGGCACGGGCCTCGGCCTCGCCATCTGCCGCGAGATTGCGGCGCTGCATGGCGGACGGGTGGGCGTTTACTGTCCGGCCGGCACGGACCTGGTGGAATTTTTCTTCGACCTGCGCCGCGCGGGCTAGGCAGAATATTTCACAGGCTGGCGAACGCTTCCTCCACACCCCGCCCTGCGGGCACCCCTCTCCAGCCGGAACGATGCAGTCGGGTGGGCGTCGGTTTCCATACCGACGCCTCGGCGCGCTCGCGGATCCCCTGTCGCCGGTATGGAAACCGGCGACCACCGTTTGGTGGCAAACTCGCCATAGGGAATTTGTAGTTCGACCGCATCGTTCTGGATGAAGAGGGGTGGCGCGCATCGCAGAGTGTGAAATAAGCGACCTGGCGCCGCGGCCGGCCGCCAGGGCGGACGGGATATCCCGCAGCTGGCGGCGCCGGCGCCCACCGTAAGTTTTGTGAGCCCGGCGGCGCCGCGAGTTGCGTCGGAAATTCAACGCGAACTGTTGCAGCTGCGGGAAAGGAGGATGCCGATGACGGCCCCGATGCCGGCGGCGAGGCCCATCGCATAATAGGGATGTTCATGCACAGCCTGGTCGGCCTGCCGGGCGCGGTGCGCGGCCTCGGCGCGGAGGCGTTCAAAGGCGTCCCGGCCGCTGTCGAGCGCGGTGCGGAGGCGGTCACGCAGCTCGGCGAACTTGTCGCCGGTCACACCGGCATTGTCGCTGAGAGCCTGTTCGGCCTCGTGGAGCAGGGCCTTGAGATCGTCAGCGGTGGTGGATTCGGTTTTGATGGTGGATTTGGACATGGGAGGATGGGGGCTGAGGTTTTGGTTGGATGGGGAAAGGGCGGGGCGGCCCAGGCGGGATTTCAACCGTCGCGGCGGAACAAGGTGCCCAGGCCGCCGATGACGATGCCGGCGATGCCGCCGACGATGAGCCAGATGCTTTTGTCGGTCGGCGTGCCTGTGACCGCCTCCTTCGCGTTGGAGGCGATCGAATCGCCGGCATTGAGGCCGAAGATCAGGAGGACGATACCGATCAGGAGGATGGCGAGGGAAATGGAGCGGTTCATGGCGGAATCGATGGCGAGGGGGGATGAGCGGCGCCGGTTCAGGCGATGGGCTTGTTGCCTTTGATGACGCGGAGCAGAATCATGATCACCGCGACGACGAGCAGCGCGTGGATGAATCCGCCCATGGTGTAGGAGGACACGAGGCCGAGCAGCCAGAGGACAACGAGGACGATGGCGAGGGTTTCGAGCATGGGATGGAGGGGCTGCCTTCGATCTTTGCACTGTCCGTGCCATGCCGCAGCGCGCTGGCTAAGTGACTGGGGAACAAGGCATGTCATTTTTCGCGCGAATTCCGGCGCTCGCGGAGAAAGGCAAAATGCGGGTGACGCCGTCGGTCTGCTTGCAAAATGCAGGCGAACGGGGCGGGACACTCCCGGACGGGGCACAGCAATCCGGCCTAGCTCTGGTGGATCGAATGTGGGAGCGGGTTTACCCCGCGACATGTCGGGGCGTAAAGCCCCTCCCACACTCAAGCCGACTTAAAGCCTATCCGAATTAACCCCTCCCGGCTGTTTTGCTTTTCTGTAGCGGCGGTCTGTGACCGCCGTCGAGCGTGACGTGGCTGTCGCTCGGCGGTCACAGACCGCCGCTACAGCAATGCGGACGCCTGTGTCAGCGCCGGGCGGTCACGAACCAGTCCCATGGCAGTTCGGCTCCGCGGGCAGCGCGGGTGACGCCTTCGTCGATCCATGGATACCAGGCCTTTTGCACGGTCACCGAGCGCAAGCCGGCGCGGGTCGCGAGTTCGCGGGCGCCGGCCCGGGTGTAGAAGCGCTGCATGCGGTCGTCGCGGCGGACGATGGCGGTGTGGCCGGCGCGGCGCGGGGACGGCCGGCCGGTTTCGTGGGCGACGACGGCGTCGTGGCTTTCCAGCGCGGGCAGGATGAACAGCAGCCGGCCCCCGGGTTTCGCGCCGCGCACCGTCTCGCGCATGGCGCGCCGGCACTTGGCGGTCGAGACGAACGTGATGACGTTGGAGCAGACGACGAGGTCGGCGGAGTCGCGCAAGATCGGCGGCAGGGCGATCGCGTCGGCCTGCAGCCAGCGGACGTCTTTCAGGCCGCGGCAACGGGCGGCGGCGATCTTGAGCATCCGGTGCGAGTGGTCGGTGCCGGTTTTTTCAGCGAAGTGCCGGCCGTATTTTTTGAAAAACGAGCCTATGCCGCAGCCGACATCGAGGACGGACTGGTCGCCGCGCAGCAAGCCGCTGGCCTGCAGCCAGCGGCCGATGACGTTGCGTCGGTCGCGCGAAAAAATATCGCACACCTCGGCCGCGTAGGCCGCCGCCAATCGGTCCCAGTCACGGGCGTTCATGGGGTGCGAGATTGAGGGGGCGAAGGCGGGACGACAAGTCCTGCGGATGACAGCGGCGGTGTGGAAACCAACGCCCACCCCAATGCCGCGGGCGGGGTCGCCCGCGCTCCAGATTATTGGATCAGCGCAGCAGCGCGGCGGCGGTCCAGAGGATCGGGGCCTGGCCGTGGAGGTCACCGGTCTTGCGCGGGCGGGCCATATAGAAATCATACTGCACCTTCAGGTCGTCGGTGCCCGTGACCTGGCGGCTCTTGTTGGTGCCGATACAGACCTCGCGGACGTTGGCGTCGGCGTCGAGGTAGCCGACGAGCGTGATCCAGGCCTTGCGCGCGGCGGGGGCGTAGGCGGTTTCGTCGAGCCAGCCGCTTTTCACGCCGGTGACGAGGGCGAAGGTGAACATGCCGGTGGCGGAAGTTTCCGCCCAGGACTCGGGTTTGTCGACGAGCTGGCGCCACATGCCGTCGGCGGCCTGGTGGCTGAGGAGCGCGGCCATCATCTTCCGGTAACCGGCGAGAATGCGGGCGTGGTGCGGGTTGGCGGCGGGGAGATCGCGCAGCAGCTCGGCCATGCCGACGGCGACCCAGCCGTTGCCGCGGCCCCAGTAGAAGGGAGAATCCGGGGCGTGGACGAAGAGTCCGTTCGGTTGCTGCAGCCTGTCGAGATAGGCGGCCATCATCAGGGCGGCGCGGTCGAGGTATTTGCCGTCGCGCGTCGCGCGGAAGGCCTGCACCTGCAGGATCGGGCTCATATACATGTCGTCGATCCAGTAGCGGGCCTCGTGGGTGATGCCGTCAGGCGTGGGTTTCTCCCACTGGGCGTCGGCGTAATGCAGACCGGTGGCGAGGAACGCGGGATCCTTGGTCAGCAGGTTGATCTCAAGCGGCACGACGCCGAAGATGCGGTAGTCGACGTGGTCGTCCGCGGAGATGCGTTTCGCACCCTCGGGCGTGAGCAGCACGTCGTATTTCGCGGCGAGTCGTTTTTGCAGATCGGCGTCGCCGGTGAGCCGGGCGATCTCGAGGCCGCCATACCAGGCGCAGATCTCGGGATAGATGACGTATTTCCGCTTGGGATCGGTCTGCCACTGGAACTGCCGGGCGGAGAAATTTTCGGCGACGCGCTTGCCGACCTCGGCGGGGGCGGTGCCGGCGGGCCAGTGGGTGAAGGCAGCGGGGGTCGAAGAACTCTGGCAGCCGGACAGGGCGAGCATGCCGATCAAGGACGGCAGGGCGACGAGCGAAACGCGGGCAAGGCGGAGGTTTTTCATGGGGCAGCGGGGTGGCTCACCCAAGCAGGCCACGTCGGCGCGGCAACGGCCGGCAGTTCAGACAGTCAAAATGGCCCGGCAGAGGATTGGAGTGGAGCGCTCTGGACGCGTTTCAAGATGTGCGCATCGGAAAACGCGTCCGGCCTGTCCGCCATAGGCCTGGCGACGGCGGAAGGCCGCGTTGCACCTCAAGGCAACGGTTTGAGTCCTTCGGCGCGGACGACCCAGGTGCCGTCGGCGGGCAGGCCGGGGTGGGGGCGCGGGGCGCCGTCCCAACCGGCGATCATCAGGGCGACGGCGGAGAGGAAGGCGCCGTTGGCGGGAAGGTAGACGGCGATCTCGCGCCTCGGGACGCCGGGCCGGGCGTTGCGCACGGCAGCCTCGTCGCTGCGCTGCGGACAATGGCCGTTGGGCAGATAGATGTTGTTCGGGCCCTTGCGCAGCAGGATCTCGACGGCCACCTCGGGCCGGTTGAGCCGCGCGGCGGTCATGGCGATCATCGGGTAGTCCCAGCCCCAGATCTTGGTTTCCCAATCCCAGGTCGTGAGCACGGCGTCGAGCGTGCGTTCCATCGTGGCGCGATCCACTCCGGGAGCCTCGGGCAACACGCCGAGCGGGGCGAGCATCGTCGGGTGGTCGTGGCGGCTGTCGATGTTGTCGAAGGTGTCGGGGTTCGAGCCGAGGGCGACGTATTTGCCGTCCTTCTGCGGCACGGGCGCGAGGTGGGCGATGACGTGGTCCCATTTTTCGTCGCGCGGCAAGCCGGCGCGTTCGCGCCATTGCTGCGCGACGCCGAGAGCCCAGCGCCAGTAAGCCAGCTCGAAGGACGGATTCCGGCTCGTGGCCTGGTCGTAGATTTCCTGTGCGATCCAGAGCGGCGGGCCGAGGTCGTATTGTTTTTCCGCCTCGTTCCAGTGCACCATGGTCGCGAGGCAGTCGGCGGTTTCCTGCACGAGTTCGCGGTAGCGAGCCAGGGTGGCCGGGGTGGGTGAGTTGCGATAGAGCAGCTCGGCGAGATAGACGAGGTGCGGCTGGTTCCAGACGATGAGCGGATTGCCGCCGGGACTCTCGCGCATCTCCGGGCCCGTCATCTTGGCCCAGCGCGCGCCCTTGAGGCCGCGGCTGGCGGCGAGGGCGCGCGCGGCGGGGAGCTGCGATTGGAACCAGGCGAGATTTTTTGCCAGCAGGGCGTCGTGGCCCCACAGGGCGAATTGCGCGGTGTGCCACCAGATCATCTCGGTGTGGTGCTTGCCATACCAGGTGTTGCAGGTGAGTCCGGATTCCTGCGGCGGGGCGTCGCCCGCCATCTGCACGGCCATCAGGTAGCGCGACAGGATGATGCGCTCCTCGAGCTTGGTCGCACGTGGATCGGTGCTGCCGGTGAAATCAACCGCGGCGCTCTCGCGCCAGAATTTCTCCCAATGGGCGGCGCTGGCGGCGCGGACGGCGGAGGCGTCGTGGGCGAGCTTCAGCAGGCGGGGGGAATAGCGCAGCGTGAACTCGAGCACGGGCTGACCGGCATCGCCGGAGATACGGAAGGTGTGCGGAGCCGTTTCCGTCAGGGGCCGGTCGCAGGCGACGAAATAATTCGTGCCGGAGATGGTGCGTTCGATCTGTCCGTCCGGGAGCAGCCGCGAGGTGTGCGCCTCGGGATGGCTCCAGTCCAGTCCGGGCGTGTTCTTGACGGTCATGTCGTGGCCGCGCGGGAAGGCGAGGCGGGCGCGCAGTTTGCCGGTGGCGACGAGGGCGGACTCGATGCGCACGGCGACGGTGTCGGTATCGGGCGCGCACGCTGTCGTCACGACGACCGGCACGCCGTCGAGCGAGTAGCGGCTGGTGATGAGGCCGCGCCAGAGATCAAGGATTTGTTCGGGTTCCTGGATGTCGGCGGGCACGAACGCGGTGCCGTCGTCCTTCACCCATTCGAGGGCGAGCTGGCCGAGCGGGTGGCTGCGGGGGTTCTTGCGCAGCCAGTCGCCGGCGGGCGAGCTCTGGCGAGTGGGGAAGCCGAGCACGCGGCCGTCGGGCAGCGTGAAATCCTTGTTCGCATCGGCGAGGGTGTAGCGGTGCGGGTTTTCGTCGGTCACCCAGCACCAACGTGATTGGGTCTCCACCGGCACGCCCTGGCGCTGGTATAGCTCCGCGAAACTTTGCAGACCGGTGATGTCGGCCGTGAAGGCGAAGCCGCCGTTGCCGACCGTCAGCGGCGCGTCGGGATCGACCGTGCGGATGACCGGGTTGTGGCGGGTGACAAGCGCGGGGCGGTCGATCCCCGTTGCCCGCTGCTGCGGGCCCGGGGTTTGTCCCGGGTTCTGGCTGGCGCCAAACCCGGGCAAAGGTTCGGCGGCGGCGGCGAATGGCGATAGAATGAGAAGGCCGGCAAGGGCCAGGCGGCGGGGAATCATCATGTTGATTTTAGTGGGAGGGGCTTTATGCCCCGACGAGGAGAAGCGGGAGCGCGGAAGTCGGGGCGTAAAGCCCCTCCCACCGGGAGCACACGATCCGATTCAGTGGGATCCGCGGTAGTTTTTCTCGCCGGCGGTGACCCGGAACGGGATCCGGTTTTCTTTCGGCGGGAGCGGGCAGGTGGCGAACTCGGTGAAGGCGCAGGGCGGGTTCTGCATCTTGTTGAAATCGAGAACGACCTTCGTCTCGCCGGGCTTCGGCCTAGGCGCGTAGAGGAAGCGCGACGCTCCGTAGGTTTCCTCGCCGGCGGTGAGGTCGGTCAGCACGAAGAAGAGATTGTCGCCGCCTTCGTCGATGGGCAGCAGCTCGACGGTGCGGCCTTCGCGGGTGAACACGGCCTTGCCGGGCACGGGGGCGGGCTCGGTGAGGCCGATCATGTTGGTGATTTTGACCTGCCGCGGCGGGTTGAACGGCACCCAGGCCGCCTCGATGCGCCAGGTGGGGTCGATGGGAAAATAATCGATGCCGGCGAAATGCTTCAGGTTCGGCGCCTCGGTGTCGCGCACGCGGAGATAAAGATCCCGGCCGCGCGGCATGACGTAGAAGTTGGCGGTGCCGAAGGTCACGCGCGTGGGTTTCTCGTCCTGGTAATCCAGCCTGGTCGTCGCGCGGGTGCGCACGCCGTCGACCTCCAGCAACGCGCTGACCACCGGGGCAAGGGTGACCGAACGGTCGGAGGCGAGCGTGACGGTGGCGAGGTAGGGCGGGCCGGCGGCGAGGCGGATGGAGTTGTCCTCGGCGGTGCCGACGGTGTTGGCGCCCGGTGCGAGCAAGTGCCGGCCGATGAGCGTGAGCCAGCTGTCCGGCGCGGTCAGACGGGCGACGCGGGCGGCGCGCCACTCCTCGATGGATTGGGTGTAGTCGTCCTGGGCGAGCACCGTTGAGGTCAGCAGCAGGGCGAGGAGGAGAAAACGCGACGACATGGAACCGAGGTAGGCACAAAATTGCCGAAAAGAGAATCCCGGGGTTGGGGATGTTTGAGTGTGGGAGGGGTTTTATGCCGCGACGTGTCGCGGGGTAAACCCGCTCCCACATTCGATCCATCAGACCCCGCCCGCGGGATTTGGCTTACGGCTCGACTACCACGGGCAGGCCGACCCAGGCGAGGGAGAGCAGGGCGACGGCGTCCCAGTTGGCGAGGCGGAGGCAGCCGTGCGACTCGGTGCGGCCGACCTTTTCCGGATCGGGCGTGCCGTGGATGCCGTAGCCGGTGCGGTCGAGGCCGATCCACGCGAGGCCGACGGGATTGTTGGGGCCGGGCGGGAAAATGAGTTTGCGACCGAGTTGCTGCGCCTCGGCGGACTCGGGAAACGTGGCGGGATCGAAGGTGTAATCGGGATTGGGGATCACGACGGTCACGTGCAGTTCGCCGACCGGACGTTTCTCGACGTCGCGGGCGATGCTGACCGGGCAGTGGAGGACGACGGCCCCGGAGTCGTCGGTAACCTCGAGCACGTGATCGGCGAGGCGGACATGGATGCGGGCGGCCTTGCGCGTGGTGGTGAACGGGGCGACGGCGGGCACCTTGATGATCGCGCCGGGGAGGAGTTCATCCCAGTTGAAGTCCGGATTCAGGCGTTGGAGGAAGCGGGGGCTGGCGTGATGGCGTTCGGCGGCGAGCTCGAGCGCGGTCGCATAGTAGAGTTCGGTGCGCTGGGATTTTTCGAGCCAGGTCTCGGGCAGGGGCTTGCGGCGGCCCAATTCCTCCGCGGTGAAGGTGTGGGTGGTGAAGACCGGATCCACGATGAGCAGGGCCTGGCGGGTCGGATCGTCGAGTTCGCCGGTCTCGCGCAGACTTTCGCTGCGCTGCCAGGCCTGCAAGGCCCGGGCGGTCTGCGGGCCGCGCACGCCGTCGATGGAGCCGCAGGAAAAGCCACGGCGATGCAGTTCGATCTGGGCCTCGGTCCAGTCCAACACCGGTCGGCCGGCGGGGAGTTCCGGTTCTGCCGCGGGCGTGTCGGCAGGATCGTCGGCCGGCAGCGCGGGCGTGTCCTCGGGGCGCAGGGCGGCGGCCGGGGCGGTTTGCGCGGAGGCAAATCCGGCGGCGCAGCATGCGGCGAGGAACAGCAGGCGGAAAATCATGTGGCGGACAGAAGCACAGAATTTCGCGAAAGAAAATCCCGCTTCCGATGTTTGGCCTGAAAAACGCAGGGCTTTTGACCGCGGATTGCGCGGATGGACGCGGATAAATCCGCTGGGGGGGAGCGATGCAGCAGGCTTCCTGCGAAGCACGAATTGACGCAAAACCATAAGGTGGTCGCCGATTCCCATCTCGGCGACAAGCCTTCGCCAAGGCTAGGGTGTGTCTTCCCAACCCCCGAACGAACGCTGAGGCAGTGAACAACCGATCCGATTTTTACCACGAATGCATCGCCTAACGGCTCTGCTTGGAAGTCCCCTCCGCCTAATCGGCTCCGGTTTGGGTTCCGGGGGGAGCGGCTAATCGCCGCTTGGAATTCTATTTTTGTTTGCCTGTCGGCGATTAGCCGACCCCCGAAGCCCGCGGCGGAGCCGATTAGGCGGAGCGCACCAAGCAGTGTGATTGCCTCGATTTAGTGGACAGAAAGCCGGGTTGTTCATGAAGCTATCCGAAGTCCACGGCCTGCCTTGCATCCAACAGGATGGGCCGTGGACGGGAGGAAGCTTTGTGAACAACCCGGCTGGGATGAAGGCCTGCGGCTGGAAGCCGCAGACACTCTTGGCCGGCCTCAGAGGCTCTTGCGCTTGTAGGTGTCGCCGTAGAGGACGACCGTGTTCGGATCCTTGATCTGGAGCAGGTAGGGATCGTCGGTGAGCAGGGCGGGTTGGCCGCTGGTGAGGGCGCCGCGGACGGTCTTGGTGTTGCCCTCGATGACGGCGCGCTTCTGGCCGTATTTGGACAGCTGGAGGGCGCCATCGGGCTTGATGGTGATGCGGCGGTCGCCTTCGCGGGTGCCGGTCTCATACTCGCCGGCCACCATCGCCAATAGATCGCCCGAGGCGGAGGTGGGCAGCAGCTCGAATTCGGCCAGCAGGTCCGGCGGCGGCTTGATCAGCATCCAGACCGTGGTGCAGTTGATGGCGATGATCGCGACGATGAGCCCGGTGACCTTCAGCCAGCGCGGGAGTTTTTCCGGGGTTTCCTCCGCTTGGTAGACACGGGCGGGACGAAGCGGGCTGGGTTCGCTGCGAGGGGCGCTGAAGTTCACGCGCGCGATGATCTGGTCCACGTTGAGGCCGACGCCGCCGGCTTTGGTCTCCCAGCTGACGAAGCGCAACTGGCCGTCGCTGACGCGGACCGTGAGGGTGTCCTTGCCGGCGCGGATGCGGATCTCGGGGGTGGCGGCCGTGACGGCCGGCAGCCTGGCGGCGGTCGCGGACAACGCGACCAGCAGCTCGCGCAAGTGTTCGATGGTCGCGTGCGGCAGGTCGTGATCGGGTTGCGAGGCCGAGGCCACCTTGGCGTCGGGCGACAGGTGGTGGAGCGTGAGATGGAAAGTCTGCGGCGTCATGTTATCTTTCGATGACGAACAGGGGGCACATTTCGACGCCGAGGCGGAAATTGCCGGTGAGGGGATTGCCGTCATCGATGGCCTTGTCGATGTCGAGCAACTGATTGGCGTCGTAAGGGGCGCCGGTGATGGCGATGGCGGCTTTGACCGGGCCGCCGTGCAGCTGATCCTTCTCCCAATTATAGCGTCCGCCCATGGGGGTGACCCGCTTCCAAGCGTCGGATTTCAGGTAAATTTCCATCCCGGACGGGATCTCGCCCACATCGGCCTCCGGGGGAAAGGAGCCCCTTTCATGGGCATAGGTTTCAAAGGCCGTGGCAAACACGCGGAAGTCGTTGACGACTGCGCTGCTCTTGGCGCGCCGTTGAACGATTTGCACCCCGGGGATCGCCACCATGGCCAGCAGGCTGATGATGACCACCACGACCAAGATTTCCACCAAGGTAAACCCACGCACCGAGCCCAACCGGCTGTGCCGGCAAGGGTTCAGGCAGAGAGGGTTCCGGAAAGACATAGGAAAACGAGTAGTGGGTAGAAATCCGCGCCTTGCAAGTGGTGAATCAACCCTAGTGCTCATTTGGGAAAAGCAACTCGGGATGGATTTTGGGATGAGTGGGGAGAAGAAATCCGGACGCGAACCGCCAACGGCACCAGTGCTGCGACTGGAAATGACTGACCGACAAAGCTCATGATTTTGAACGGGCCGTCTAACAAGCGGGGAAAATGGCCAATGGCGGGAAACCACTGGCTTGAGAAAACTCAATACCATGGTGGTTCCGAACGCGACAAAGAAGTGTGTCGCCGCGTCAGTCGCCTGGACTTTGTGCAGTCACAAGCGCAATGGCCGTTCGGCCCTAGGCGGAAAATTTCACCCTCTACAATGCCAAGGCAACGCACCCCGTCGATGCGCGCCACCCCGCTTGAGCCGGAACGATGCAGTCGAACGACAAATTCCCTATGGCGAGTTTGCCACCAAACGGTGGTCGCCGGTTTCTCCGTTCGACAAGCTCAGGACCCCGAGCCCGTCGTGGGGCATACCGGCGACATGGGATCTGCGAGCGCGCCGAGGCGTCGGTATGGAAACCGACGCCCACCCGAGTGCATTATTCCGGCTTGATGGAGGGGACCCAATCCACGCTTCCGTCTATCCCCTCTATGAACCCGGAGTCATGCGCTGGAAGCGGGTGGAACCGGTCCTTCAGCCTTCGCCAAGCCTATGGCTGACAGGCCGGACCGGTTTACCTTGGCGTGCGTCCAACAACCCGTCCAGTAACGGGAGTCTTACTCGGGAATGCATCGATACTGCTCAACGGCCGCCCGAATAGGCGCCCTTGACGGCAGCCTCGTAGCTCTTCTCGAGGTCGGGGTAGATGGCCATCGCGGCGGCGAGCGCCTTCACGTAACCGGGGTCGCCGGCATGGTTGACGTGGAGATAGGCCGCGTAGTCGTTGATGTTGTTGAAGGACAGGGTGGAGCTCTGCTTGACGAAATCCTTTCCGCCGACTGCGGCAAGGGCGCCGAGTTCCTTGCCCTTTTTCTTCGCGCCCATGGCGAGCAGACCGCCCGCGAGGGGGATCTTGGAAGCGGCCATCTGCCCGGCCTTTTCGCCGGCCTTGGCTCCGACGGCGGCGCCGACCTGCGCGGTGAGCGCCTTGTTTGCCCATTCAGCCAGCTGACCATCCGTCCCATAGGGCAGGAAATACTTGCCGGACTTGTCCGTGAGCGGCGCGGGGATCGCCGGGGCCGCGGCGGGGGCGGACAAGGCGTTGGCGGTGGCGGCAACCTTTTGATATTGCTGGATGCCGTTCATCACGCGGGCGAACAGGATCTGGGCGCGGGCGAGATCGGCGACGCCATCGGCGCGGGCGATGACGGGAAGGGAGAGGACGAGCAGGGCGAGGAGCGGGCGGTATTTCATGGCAGGGTGAGGGAGGGTGTGCAGTGCGCGGCCAGCATAATACGTCGCCGGTTTTCCTCCTATACGCATTCCTACGCATGCGGCCGGCGGCTCACTTGCTTCGGCCTGGCTGTGGCACCGGCTTCCCGGTTCGACGGGCCCGTTCGACAGGCTCAGGGTGGTGAGCGAAGTCGAACCACTCACGGCCCTGAGCGGAGTCGAAGGGCAGCCGGTGAAGCCCTGCGGCTGGAAGCCGCAGCCACGCAAACAGGCGGCTGCATTGGCATCGTTACCGACAACCCGCGGGACTGATAGTCCCGCCTCCATTCTTCAAACTCCTCGGGGCTCGCCGCCGAAGCTCGTCACTTCAGCAGGTCGCGGAGATCGGCGAGGCTGAGCTTCGCCGCGGCGGCGTCGCTGGCCTCGAACACGTCGGCCAGCAGCGCGCGCTTCGTGTCCTGCAACGCCATGACCTTTTCCTCGACAGTGCCGGAGCAGATGAGCCGGTAGCTGGTGACGACCTTCGTCTGCCCGATGCGGTGGGTGCGGTCGGTCGCCTGCGCCTCGGCGGCGGGATTCCACCACGGGTCGTAATGCACGACGGTATCCGCGCCCGTGAGGTTGAGGCCGGTGCCGCCGGCCTTGAGCGAGATGAGGAAGACGGGGATGCTTTCGTCGTCCTGAAACTTGTCCACCGCGGCCTGCCGGGCCTTGGCCGTCATCGAGCCGTCGAGGTAGCAATACGCCACGCCCTCGGCATCGAGTTCCTCGCGCAGCAGCGCGAGCAGCGAAGTGAACTGCGAGAACACCAGCATGCGGTGGCCCTCGTCGACGGACTCGGCGAGCAGTTCCCGAAAAGCGTCGAGCTTGGCGGAGTGCTGGTAGGTGGCACGGGTCTCCTGACCCGTGTTGCCTTTAACCTCACGGGTCGGGAGACCCGTGCCACGACCCTCCTCAACCAGCCGCGGGTCGCAGCAGATCTGGCGGAGGCGCAGCAGCTGCGTGAGCGTGGCGAGATGGAGGCGGCCCTCGGAGGCGCCCTGGGCGGCGAGGTCGAAGAGCGCGCGCTCGGTGTCCTCCTGCATCGTGCGGTAGAGCGCGGCCTGGGCGGGGGTCGGCTCGCAATACACGACCTGCTCGATCTTGGCCGGCAGCTCGGGGGCGACCGCGGCCTTGGTGCGGCGGAGGATGTAGGGCGCGGTTTGGGCGCGGAGGCGCTCGTCGTGCCAGGCACGTTCGTCTCGCTTCATGCCGGCCGGCGGCCGCGGCACGAAGCCGGGCATGAGGAACTCGAAGAGCGAACGCAGGTCGTCGAGCGAGTTTTCCAGCGGCGTGCCGGTGAGCAAAAAGCGGCCGCGGCCGTGCAGCACGCGCAGCGACTGCGCGGCCTGCGTGCGGCGGTTCTTCAGATGCTGCGCCTCGTCGGCGAGGATGACGTCGAACTCGACGGACTCGAACAGCTCCACGTCGCGCGCCAGCGTGCCGTAGGACGTGAGCACGAGGTCGTGCGCGGCGAAATCCTGCGCGCCGAGGCGGGCGCTGCCGTGGTGCACGAACACGCGCAGCGCCGGGGCGAAGCGGGCGGCCTCGCGCCGCCAGTTTTCCATGAGCGAGGCGGGCACGACGACGAGATGCACCGTTCCGGCCTTCTGGCCGGCCGGTGTTGGTCCACGATTCTCGCTGCGCGAAATCGAGGCCAAGGCGCGGTGGGCCGTAGCGGTGGCGAGGAGGGCGAGGGCCTGCGGGGTTTTGCCGAGGCCCATTTCGTCCGCGAGAATGCCGCCGAGTTCCTGGCCGTAGAGGTGCCACAGCCAGGCCACGCCGAGCTGCTGGTAGGGCCGCAGGACGGCGGTGAACGTCGTGGGCACAGGCGCCGGCGGCAAAATGGAAAGGTTCTTCAGCGCTGCGCTGCGCGTGTGCCACGTCTCCGGCGCCTGGAAGTGCGGGGCAACTTCCTCAAGGAGGTCGGTCACCTCGGCAACGCGGGCCTTGGGGATGCGGTGCCGGCCCTGGGCGGCGGCGGCGGGCTCGCCGGCCAGCGCGCGGTGGGCGGCCTCGAGTTTTTCCAGACGCGTCGTGTCGACGAGGTAGATGTCCTTCCCGTCCTCGATGTAGCCGCGGCCGATGGAGACGGCGTGGCGGATCTGCGCGTCGGTGGCGGCGCCGGCCTTGAGGCCGAGGGTGACGTCGTAGCCGTCGGACTCCTCCTTGATCTCGGCGGCGATCTCGGCGGGTTTGAGGTGCGCGGTGTTGCGCTCGAAGTTGGCCGTGAACTCGGCGTGAAGGTTGTCGCGCAGGAGGGCGCCATGGGTGGCGAGAATATTGAGAACCTTGTGGCGGTCGCGCAGCCACCACTTGCGCGTCAGAGGATCGAGGGCGAAGCGCTGCGCGCGGAGGAATTCCAGCGCGGCATCGTAGACCATCGATTCGCGCGAGGGCAGGGTGATCGCGAGGAAATGTTCGGAGCCGTCGACGGTGAGTGGGGTGATGTCGTCGTCGGGGGGGGGGGGGGGGGGGGGGGGGGGGGGGGCCTTTTTTATAGAACCTATAGGGCTCATAGGGCCTATAGGCTCGGCCAAATGCTCCGAGACGCCCGGCAGCTCGAGGCCGTTCCAAGGCAGCGCGGCGCCCGGGCGGTCCATGCGAAAGAAAACTTTTTCGCCGATGAGCGCTTGCACCAGTTCGCGGAGCTGGGCGCGCTTCAGCTGGATGAGCGAGACGGGTTGGGGCGGCACGCCGAGGCGCTGCAGGATCGCGAGCGCCGGGACCAGCGCCTCCGGTAGCACCGTTCCGGCCTGCTGGCCGGCCGGTGTTTGTCCGGGCCGGTCGCCCGGCAAAAGGTCGAGCTCCACCCGCAGGGCGATGGCGTCGCGTGAGGCGGCGGCGGCGAGGTTGGGTGGCAGGATCAGGCGGAGCATGCGGGCAGGCACTTGACCTGATTTTCTCCGCCAAGAGAAGTAAAAGGATGCCGGATCACCGGCGGGGTGCAGCGGTGCCTTGCCTTCGGACGCCGTGTCATAAATGGTCCCGCATGCCCAAACTCACCCCGGAAGAAATCTCCCGCCTTCACCCCGAAACGCTCGCCTTGAGCCACGGTTTCGACCCCTTCCTGAGCGAAGGGGCGGTCAAGCCCCCGGTCTTCCTCACCTCGACGTTCGCCTTCCGCAAGGCGGAGGACGGCAAGAAATTTTTCGCCTGGATGCGCGGGGAGGGCGGCGCGCCCACCGGCAAGCACCAAGCCGGCCTCATCTACTCGCGGTTCAACAACCCCAACCTCGAGATCTTCGAGGATCGCATGGCGCTCTGGGAGGGCATGCGCGGCGCGTGCAGCTTCGCCAGCGGCATGGCGGCCATCAGCACGGCGCTGCTCGCGACGCACCTGCCCGGCGACGAGATCATCGTGTCCGCGCCGCTCTACGGTGGCACGGAGACGTTCATGCGCGGGTTTCTGGCGAAGTTCGGCATCAAGTGCCGCTTCATCCATGCCGGGATCGGCGCTCCGGCCGAGGCGGCCAAGATCATCGGACCGGCGACACGCTCCATCTTCATCGAAAGCCCCGCCAACCCGAACAATCAGCTGACCGACATCGCCGCGCTGAAGGCGCTGGCGGTGCAGCACAAGACGACCGACGGGCGCCCGGTGCTGATCCTGGTCGACAACACGATGGCCGGCCCGGTCTTCACGCAGCCGGCGAAGCAGGGCGCCGACATCGTCCTCTACTCGGCGACCAAGTTCATCGGCGGCCACTCCGACATCGTCGGCGGCGTCGCGCTGGCCGACGACCTGGCCCTGCTCAAGTCGCTCGCGAGTTTGCGCAACAGCCTCGGCGGCATGCCGAACCCGCACACGGCGTGGCTGCTCACGCGCTCGCTCGAGACCCTCAAGATCCGCGCCGAGGCGGCGGCGCGCAACGCGCAGCGCTGCGCGGAATTCCTCGCGAGCCATCCGAAGGTGCGCGCGGTGAGCTTCCTCGGCCTGCTGAAGCCGGGCGACGCGGAATACGCGATCTACCAGAAACAGCACACCGGCCCGGGCTCCCTCATCTCCGTCTATCTCAAGGGCGGCGAAGCCGAGGCGTTCGCCTTCTTGGACAACCTGAAGGTCATGAAGCTGGCGGTGTCGCTCGGCTCGACGGAATCCCTCGCGCAGCACCCGGCGGCGATGACCCACTCCGGCCTGTCACCCGAGGCGAAGCTGGCCAGCGGCGTCTCCGACGATCTCGTGCGCATCTCGATCGGCATCGAGAACGCCGACGACCTGATCTGGGATCTCGGGCAGGCGCTCGAGCACGTGTGAGGCGGGCGCAGGTGTTGAAGTGGGTGGAACCGGGCCTCCGGACCGGTTTTCCCTGCGCGCATCCAATAACCCGTCCGGAGGCCGGGTTCCACCATCAGAAGCATGCCCGGGCGTCGGCAAGCGACGCCCCCACACTCGAGCAGGCTCAGCCCGACGCCAGGTGCCAGTGTCCGCAGATCGGGCAGCGGTAGGCGGTGCGCGCGCGCTCGACCCCGGCGAGCATCGCCGCATCGAGAGCATCGCCTTGGGTGCGGTAGCGGCGCTTGCGGGTGCACTGGCGTTTGCGCTCTTCCGCCGTGGGTTTCTTCATGCGCGGGCATTTTCCACCTGGAGCCCGGGGAGGTCAATCCATCGGCCACGCGCGGAAAGAGGCGAACCTCCGGCGTCGATCCCCTGTCTTTGAAGAGGAACGCTGTCCCTCCATCCGGCGGGTCGGCCCAACCAGACCCATTATGAAAAAATCCACCCCCATCAGTCGCACCCAGATGATCAAGCTCCTCAACCAGGATCTCGCCCGGGAATTCCAGGCGGTCATCGCCTATGTCGTCTACAGCCAGACGATGAAGGGTGCGAAATTCCAGTCCATCGCCGGCGAGCTCGAGCTGCACGCCGCCGAGGAACTGTCCCACGCCCTGCAGATCGCCAAGCAGATCGACTATTTCAACGGCACGCCCGTCACCACGGCGCGGCCCGTGAAAATGTCCGCCAAGCCCGAGGACATGCTGCGGTTCGACCTGGAGAACGAGACGGACACGATCAAGGCCTACCGCCAGCGGATCCGGCAGGCCGACGCCATGGGGGAATTCGCGCTGGGTGAAGTCCTGCGGAAAATCATCGCGCAGGAGCAGGAACACCTGACCGACCTGGCGGATGCGCTGGGCATCGACAACCCGAAGATCAGCGGCTGAGCGGGCACGGCGCCCGCCCACCAAAATTTCCCATGGGCTTCGACCAAAATGACGGCCGACCGATCATCAATGTCCACAAACGGACGACCAAGGTTAACCTCTGGATGGTCGTCGCCGTGGTGGTCTTTCTTCTGGCCGGCGGGGTGATGATCTGGGTGTTCACGCACCAGACGCCCGGCAGCTAGCGGACAACCGAGCTTTGCCCTCGCCTTGGGGCGACGGGACACGCTAGGTCTGGGGTATGTCTTCCGAGCCGATCAAGGATAACAAACCGAAACGCGGACAGCCCTGCCCCTGCGGCAGCGGGCAATTGTTCGAGCTGTGCTGCGAGCCGATTCACCTCGGGGTGAAGCAGGCGGCCACGGCCGAGCAGCTGATGCGGGCGCGTTTCACGGCGCACGTGGCGCACAATTTCAAGTTTCTGCACGACTCCTACCGTCCGACCGCGGGCAAGCCCTACGTCGCCGAGGAGGGTGAGCCGGCCATGACCTGGACGCGGCTCGAGGTCCACGGCCATGAGGTGGTCGCGGAACATCCCGACAAGGCCTACGTGGATTTTTCCGCCTACGGCACGGAGGAGGGCGTCGAAAAGGTGCTGCATGAGAAGGCGGAATTCCTGCGCATCAACGGCGCGTGGCTCTACAACCGCGAGGCCCGTCTCGGCCCGGCGCCGATCCGGTCCAGCGCGCCGAAAGTCGGGCGCAACGACCCGTGCCCCTGCGGCAGCGGCAAGAAATACAAGCACTGCTGTTTGCTGAAGGCATAGGCGAGAGCGCTTAGGGTGGAACCGGTCCGGAGCACCGGTTCCACCCGTGTAGACCCCATGCCGGGGGCGCAGGGGGCGGTTGCATTGCCGGGATGGTTGGCTTCAATGCCCATACCATGAAACGCACCGCATCCGCCGTCTGGAAAGGCTCGCTCAAAACGGGCAAAGGCACGCTCACCGCTCCCGGTGGGGCGTTGAAGAACACGGAATACTCGTTCGGCTCGCGCTTCGAGTCGGGCGCCGGCACCAACCCCGAGGAACTCATCGCCGCGGCGCACGCCGGGTGCTTCGCGATGGCCACCTCCGCCATGCTCGGCGAGGCGGGGTTCACACCGGACCAGCTCGACGTCACCGCCGAGGTCAGCCTCGACAACGTCCCGCCCGCCGGCTGGACGGTGACGACGTCGCACCTCGTGCTCTCGGCCAAGATTCCCGGCATCACCGCGGCGAAGTTCGAGGAGATCACCGCGAAGGCCAAGGCCGGCTGCCCGATCTCACGGCTGCTCAACGCCAAGGTCACGCTCGCGGCGACGCTGGTCTGAGGAGGGCGTTTGTAGATCGGGTGGCACCGGCTTCCAGCCGGTGAGGCACTGCGGCTGCCCTTCGACAAGCTCAGGGCCGTGAGCCTGTCGAACCGGGAAGCCGCAGCCACAAGGAGGCGGGATCAGCGATCCCGCCCTACAATTTCTTCTCGATGTAACGCAGGATGTCCGTGCGACCGGCCTTGGTCTTGGCGGAGCTGGCGAAGAGGAGGGGCGCGGGATCGAGCTCGTCGAGCGCGGCCGCCTGCCGGAAGCGCGCGATGCTCGACTGCGTCTGCGACAGCGACTGCTTGTCGATTTTCGTGAAGATGATAGCGAAGGGCACGCCGGTGCCGGCCAGCCATTCGAGGAAGTCGAGGTCGATGGCCTGCGGCTCGAGCCGTGAGTCGACCAGCACGAAGACGCCGCGGAGATTTTCACGGCCTTCGATGTATTCGGCGACGGCCTGGTTGAACTCGGCGCGCTCCGACTTGGCGACATGCGCGTAGCCATAGCCGGGCAGATCGACCAGCCGCCAGTTCAGGTTGATGCTGTAGAAATTCAGCAGCCGGGTCTTGCCCGGCAGATCCGAGACCCGGGCGAGGTCGCGCTTCTCGGCGAGCAGGTTGAGGAGGGAGGACTTGCCGACATTGGACCGGCCGATGAAGGCGAACTCCGGCAAAGCCAGCCGCGGTGCCGCCGCCAGATTGGGCGCGCTGATTTCGAAAGTGGCTGACTTGATCTTCATGTGCGGGCCATAGGGACAGACTTCCCGTGACTGGCGACCTTTACTTTGGAGCGGTGAGATCGGGACATGATTCCGGGCGACCGATACAGTTGTTAAAAAACAACGCTACCAATTGATGGACATGGCCTAGAAATATACATGCGCGGTGCTTGCGCTGGGGGACAAAGCCACCACCTTGTGCGTCTGTGGGAGGGGCTGGTGCCCTTCCAATAGTTGATTGAAATGCCCTGTCCTGCTGGGTGGGAACGGGCCCATACTGCCGCCTCAAGCGGTCACAAAAGGAGACGAACGTCATGCTGACTATCGCCGCCGGAGTGTCCTGGTTCGTTGCGGTCATGATCTACCTCATGGCCAGCACCGATCGCCGGAAACGCTCCTACTAAAAAGAAAACTACGCCGCCCCGGGGGGATTCCCTCCGGGGCGGCTTTCTTTTGGGCGGAAGCGAACGCTCGAATGTGGGAGGGGCTTTACGCCCCCGACTGAATCACTTGCCCCGCTCGAATCAGTGTTGTCACCTATTGTCACCCCTCGGTTAATTCAAGTCCTGCGGGGTCACGCAGACATACTATGAATTGGTGGCACAAGTTCTGTTGGTCATCGCTGCGCTTAATCGGAAACCTCGTGGCTTCCCCGGGATTTGGCAGAAATCAATATAAAGTGATCGACGGCATAGTTATCAACTACGCCGACAGTGAGTGGCTGTTGGGGATCGAAGAAGTGTTAAACATACTCCGGATCGAGGATCCTTGGCATTATCGCGTCGTCATGAGGCGAGTGCGCTGCATAACCCAGCTACTCGATTCCGAAACCACAGGTAGACCTCTAAAGTCGCAGGCGCGTTGGTCTGGCGCATACTTCGACACCTACACTAGCGAAGAGAGGGCCTATATAGGGCCAAGGCGATATGCCGCCGACCTTGTTGGCTTCGCAACGTCAATTGAAGTAATAGAACGATTTGGACTCTACGCTGCCTGGACATCGAGATGGCGACATTTCAACCGAATCGGAAGAATGGTAGCTAGAGCAGAGCTTTCTTGCTGCGAAAAACTCCATTGTGAGATGAAGCACATCTACAATATTCAGCGGTGGATGCGGAATAATTAAGCCTGACTTCATCCATGCGACCCGCAGAAGAGTTCAATCAAATAAAACTGAAGAAGGGACTTCAGCCCCTCCCTCATACTTGAAGCCGCCCTAATCCAGCGTCAGCACAAAGCCGCCGTGCGCTGGCAGCGTGAGCGTCAGCTTTTTATCAGCGTCGAGCGTTACGGTTTCCCATCGAAAGGACAGGTTCCCCGGCGCGCCGTCGGCGATGAGCGTGCCGGTGTTTTTCGGCGCCAGGCCGCCGAGATCCAGCGTGAGCGTGCGGGCGGAGGTTTCGCCGTTGATGCCGGCCACGAACCAGCGGCCGTCGCCCGAGCGGGCGAGCGCCACGAACTTGCCGGGCTCGCCGGCGAGGAAGCGGATGTCGTCCCACACGGCCGGCACATGCTTGAGGAAATTTTGCACATAGTCCGGCGCCTTCGCCATCCCGGGAGGGATCTCCGCGTAGTGCTGGATGCCCGACGTGAAGAGAACCGACAGCGCCAGTTCGAACGCGCTGGTGGTGCGTCGCTCGATCTTGTTGATCCGGTCGAGCACCACGGGCGTGAAATCCATCGGGTCGAAAACATTGCGCGTGAAGGGCAGCACGGTGGCGTGCGCGGGTTCCTCGTCGGCGTTCTTTTGCTCGAAGGTCACGAACTCGAGCCCCTTGACCGCCTCCATGGTCATCAGGCGCGGGTAGGTCCGCTGCCAGCCGCGCGGCAGGGTGGCGCCGTGGAAATTCATCAGGAAACCGAACGGCGCCGCATCTTCCAACAGGTCGTGGTAGTAGCCGATCATCGACTGACCGTCGCCGCCGAAGAAGTCGATCTTGAGCCCGGCCACGCCCATTTCCTTCAGACGGGTGAATTCCTTCACGCGGCTCTCGTGCGTCAGCAGCATACTCCGCGGGGTCTGCGGCGCGCCGTTCCAGCTGCCGGCGGAATTATACCAGAGCAGGATCTTCACGCCCTTGGCGGCGGCGTGGTCGATCAGTTCCTTGGTCCGCTCGTAGCCGATCTGCTTGTCCCAGAGCGCATCGATGAGCGTGTAGCGCCAGCCCATCGCGGCGGCGTAGTCGATGAAGCGTTTCTGCTCGTCGTAATTGCAGCTGCCGTCGCCCATCAGCGGCCAGCTCCATGAGGCTTTGCCCGGCTCGATGCCGGCGCCGGCGGGCGTCGCGGGCGGGGCGGCGAGATCGGTGCCGAGCGTGGACTCGGCGATGGTCTTCAGGCTGCCGATGGCGATGAGACGCCACGGCGTCAGCCAGGGCAGGGTGGACTCGGGATTCACCGCGCCGCCGGGAAGATTTTCCCGCGGGTCGGGGAAGCCGACCGTGTAGTGTCCGTCGGGCGAATCGGAGGCGAGTCGCGTGCCGCAGTAATTCCGGCCCAACGAAGTTTCGCTGACCAGCAGCCAGGTGTCACCCGAGCGGAACAGCGCGGGATAGACCCAGCCGGCGCCGGTCGGGGAAGAGGTGCCGGCGGGGATGTCCTTCTCATAGTGTTCCTCGTAGCACGGGTTGACTGACTCCCAACCGGTCTTGGCCACCGACATCGGTTGCAGCCAAGCCCGCGTGCCGGTCAGGAAATGGAACGACGAAGCCTCCGCGCTGAGCCGGCGGACGGTGGGGTCCGAATCGGCGAAGAAATAGCGGAACGCCACGCCGTCGTTGGAGACTTGGAAGATGATGTCCATCGGCCGGCCGGCGGCGGTCTGCAGGTGGAAGACCTGGCGGTTCGCCACGTAGGTGTTCACGCGGCGCTTGGCCGTGAGGAGTTCATAGCGGTCGCGGACGGTTTCGACGGGCGATGAGCCGTGCAACCGCAGACCGCGGGTGAAGTCCGCATCATCGCGCACGAGGCCGAGGCGTGACTCGCGCAGCACCGGCCGGCCGTCGCGTTGGATCACATAGACCGGCCCGCCGGCGTCCGTGAGGCTGAACTCAACCGCCAGCCGGCGGTCGGGACTTTCGACGCGCGCCACCGGCGAGGCCGGGAGCGCAGGAACGAACGCGAGCAGGAGCAGGGACAGCAGTCGGCGCATAAGGGGAGAGGTGAAACGCCATGCAAGCGCTTCACCTGCTCCGCGTCAACGGGCCGGGTTGCTTGACGGAAATGCCGGCTCGGTCAGCGCCAGCTCATCGCGCGCCGCGGCGATGAGCCCGAACGAGTGCCGGCGTGCGTCGTGATCGAAAATCGCCGAGCTCACCATCAGTTCGTCCACGCCGGTGCGCTGGAGGAACGCCGCGAGGCCGGCCTGCACGGTGGCCGGCGAGCCGACCACGGCTTCGCGAAACGCCGCGTTCACCCCGGCTTCCTCCAGCGGGGACCACCGCCCCTCCATGCTGTCGACCGGCGGCGGGAGCGGACCCGGCGTGCCGCGGCGCAGGGCGACGAAGCTTTGCCGGAGCGAGGTGAACAGGCGTTGGGCGGCGGCATCGGTGTCGGCCGCGTAAACCTGGATGGCGGCCATGGCGTAAGGCCGGGAGAGAGTCGCGGATGGCTGGAATCTTTCCCGATAGATCCTCAGGGCGCCCTCGAGGTGATCCGGCGCGAAGTGCGCGGCAAAGGCGAACGGCAGTCCGAGGATGGCCGCGAGTTGCGCGCTGAACAGGCTCGAGCCGAGCAACCAGATCGGCACGGCGATTCCGGCACCCGGCACCGCCTGCACGACCTGGCCGGCCACCGCGGGTTGGAAGTAGGACTGCAACTCCACCACATCCTGGGGAAAGGTGTCGGCCGTGTCCGCGTGGCCGCGCCTCAGGGCGCGCGCCGTGGGCTGGTCGGTGCCGGGCGCCCGGCCGAGCCCGAGGTCGATGCGGCCGGGGAAGAGCGCGGCGAGGGTGCCGAATTGTTCCGCGATCACGAGCGGGGCGTGGTTCGGAAGCATGATGCCGCCGGCGCCGACGCGGATGGTCGTGGTGCCCGCCGCGACGTGGCCGATCACCACCGCCGTGGCGGCGCTGGCGATGCCGGTCATGTTGTGGTGTTCGGCGAGCCAGAAACGTTTGTAACCGAGTTGCTCGACGTGGCGGGCGAGTTCGCGCGAACGGTGCAGCGCGTCGCCGGCGGTGCCGCCTTGGACGATGTTGGAGAGATCGAGGACGGAAAACGGAACCATGCCGCAGCTAACGCAGGTTTGACGATTTTGCCAGCGGCGGGCGGGCCGGAGAATATTCTTGGGCTGATCGGAAAAGTTATCCAACTTTCCGGCGTGGGAGAAAAACTGACACGCGCGTGCCTTCGCCTTGCTGCGGGCATTTGCCTTTTCTGGGCGGGCAGCCTGGGCGCCGTGGAACCGGGGATGGCCCGGGTCAACGTCCTGCAGGAACTCGGCCGGCCGGTTTCCGCCATCGCCCGGGGCAACACCGAGGTGATGACCTACAAGGACGGGGTGAAGATCACGCTCAAGGACGGGCGCGTGACCGAGATCACAGGACTGAAACCGGCGGAAACGTCCCCGACTCCGGCGGCAGCGCCGGTGGTGGCGGAGCCGGAGGAACCGGCACCCGTGGAGCCGGTGCTCACGAAAGCGGAACAGGAGGAGCAGGCCAGGCTGGAGAAACAATGGGCGGCGGAAGAGGCGAAGGGGCGCGCAGAAATGGAGAAGACCCTGACCGATCTTGAGAACATGCACGGTCAGCCACCCGTGCCGGCGGGGCCGCCGAAGTTCGACGTGGTGGAATTTCTGATCGGGCTGGTCCTGAAGTGGCTGCTCACCCTCGCGGCGCTCAAGCTCACCTGCAAGTATTGGGGCTGCGAGGTGTTCTGGAGCGGGCTGATGACGGTCGCGGCGGTGGATGTGGGCGTCCGGGCCGTGATCGGGCTGCTCGGATTCCTGCTGCTGCAGATGACCTCGCTGTTCTATGCCGACGAGGCCGTGGCGGCGGTGGTCATGGTGCTGGTGCTGCGGAAGGTCAGCATCAACCAGTCACTCGCGCAGGCCGTGCAAATCACGATGACGACCAAGGTGTTTTCGGTCGTGGTGGGTTCGTTCCTGTTTGTCGTGCTGTTGAACCTGCTGCACTGAGCCGTAACGAGGCAGTTGAAAGTGCATTCCCGAATAAGACTCCCGTTACTGAATGGTGGAACGCGGCCTCCGGACGCGTTTTTCCGATGTGCGCATCATGAAACGCGTCCAGAGGCCGCGTTCCACCCCCGGCAACTGCATCGATACGGCTGAGCCAACGAGGCAGTGGCTGTTCGTGGCACCGGTCGTCGCAAGTCCGATGGCCGGCAAGCCGGCTTCCGGCCGGTGAAGCCCTGCGGCTGCCCCTCGACAAGCCCGTTCGACAAGCTCAGGGTGGTGAGCGAAGTCGAACCACTCTGGGCCGTGAGCCCGTCGAACCGGGAAGCCGCAGCCACTCAATCTGGTTCCGACAACTGCGTCGTGGCGGCTCCCACCGTGCGGCGGCAAAGGGATTCGCCGCGGGCGAAGTCGCGGCAGGTCTGCGGGCGGTGCTCGTAGATCGTGCAGAGGCGCGTGGCGGGATCGAGGGCGATGCACGCGCCGTCGCTCTGCTGGTCCATGCAGCGGACGCCTTCGCGCACCGCGACCAGCTCCGCCGGGACGTCGTCGCCGGGTCGGAGCTCGACCACGAGATGGCAGCACAGGCCGCAGCCTGCGCAGGCGGGCAGGTCGTCGCTGAGGCCGGGCATCGCCCGAGGTTGCAGGGTGGCGGAGCGGTGGCGATGACCGAATCGCATGACAAGGATCAGGCCGGCGGAGCCGGCTGGGTGGCCGACTGTTGCCGGAGCACTTCCTTGCGTTTCATTGCCAAGTAAGCGGTTTCGTCGAGCTCGTGCAGTTGCCGGCGGAACCGCTCGGTCGCGGCAAACCAGTCGTGCAGCCGCTTCTCGAGCCGGTCCGGCGGCGGCACGGACAGCGAGCCGACGTAGGCCTCGATGGCCAGATAGTAGCGCATGGTGTTGCGCTCCACGACGCCGCGCACCCCGGTGATCAGCACCGCGGCGCTGTCCGGTTGCCGATCCACGATGCTGAAACCCACCTTGCCGCTGCCCAAGGTGGCGAGATAGCCCTTCATCGCGAGCCGGGCGACGAAACCATATTCATAGGCATAGGAAAGATGGATGAATGTCTGCCCGCCCGGTAGGGGCACGGCCTCCAGCCCGATCCGATAGTTCCGGCTCCCCATCGGCCCGGTGTCCGCGCGCAGCAGGACTTGCAGGTAGGTGTCATCCGCTGACGCCAGCCGGTAATCGAAATCCACCGGGTAAGCCTGATCCAGCGGCTCCTCGTGTTTCCGCCCGAAGCTCATTTTCAGGGTCTGGGTGGGCGGCGTGCTCACGGCGCGGCAGCCCTTCACATTGGGGTGCAGGATCAGGATGTCGCACCATTGCTCGATCCCCTGCAGGGACTGACGGACGGTGGCGAAGGGCTGGGCGATGACGGCAAAGACATCGCCCTTCAGGGATTGCGTCGTCTCGGTGGAATCGAGGAACAAGGGCCGCTGAAAGACATTGTGGTTGAGCTGGTCTTTCAGGGCAAGGTAGCGGGCGCGCAGGTCGGCGGCCGGTTGCCCTGCATGAGCCAGAGTGCAGCCCGCCACGGCCAGCAGCAGGCCCCAAAACCGGGTATGGTTCATTCCGCCGGTCCCGCTGGGCCCGGCGCAATTGTTCCGGGTGTATGGGTGGCGCAATTCGGCGGACATGAAATCAAGGACAGTCCAACCGGACGATGGTGCGGATCGACGTGGCTGTGATCGCCGGGGCGTGACGCGGCCGGGTGGAATTTGCCTTGCGGAACGGCGGAATCGGGCGAGGTTGGTGGTGTTCGATGTCAGAGGTCAGATGCACGGTCGGTCACGTGATTTGAGTCAGACAGCGACAGAGCGACAGGTTCAACGTTAGCGACTTCTACGAGATAGCAGGTCAGGCAACGTCAGGACAGCGCACAGACAAGGAGATGTTTCCGGCGGCAAGGGCCGCACGGGGAATTCCGGCCGTGGAGGGAAAGATCCAGTCCAGCGAGCACCGCAACCCGCCAAACAGGAGAATACCCATCATGAACTTCCACCAACTGCTTCAGCAACGCGACGCCCTGCTCCGGCAGGCGCGTCTGGCCAACACGGCTTTCGCCTACCGGCGGCTTCGCGATTACGCCGGGCGCATCGACCGGGGCCGGCTGCAGGGAGAGGTCACCTTGCGACCGGGGGATCCGGCGGAGGATCTGCCCTGGCCGGAGCTGATCGCCGAAGAGGGCAGCCAGTCGGTGATCGAGGAGCATTTCCTCGATGAGGACATCAGCGAGCTGGCGGACATCCTCGCCTTCTTGGGCGGAAACGACCAACCCGCCGAATACACATTCCGGCTCGAGGAACTGGGAAGCCGGTTTCTGCCCGGTTTGCGCCGTGAACTCGAGCGGGCCGGTGTGGCGTTGGAGCCGGACAGGCAGCCGCTCGAGGGATCGAGCCATGAGGAGGGTGGGCCGAGGGCGCGCTAGGGTGTGTCCTCAGACCCGCTTGTCATTCCGAACACAGTGAGGAATCTCCCGCCGCGGGAGCGATATCACCTGCGGACGTCGAGATTCCTTACTTCGTTCGGAATGACAGGAAGTGGGTATTTGTTGGTTTGAATACACGGCTTGGCGTCACTCCGGTTGTTTTGTGGACGGATTCGCCTTTCGGCTAGGAAGCGGGGTTTCGGTTTGAAAGCCGGCGCGGCGTTGCGCATCTCGCATGGCCATGAACGCAACCACGAGCGACCGGCCCAAATACCGCCACGCCCTGCCGCAACTGGGCCAGACCCTCTTCCTGACCGACGGAGGCATCGAGACGACGCTGATCTATCACGAGGGACTCGATCTGCCGTATTTCGCGGCCTTCGACCTGTTGCGGACCGTCACCGGTCGCGCGGCGTTGCGCCGATATTACGAGTCGCATGCCGGCATCGCGCGGCGTCGCGGCGTCGGTTTCGTGCTGGAGAGCGCCACGTGGCGGGCGAGCGCGGACTGGGGCGCGAAGCTCGGTTATTCCGCGGCGGAGCTGGCGGAGGTGAACCACCAGGCGATCGTGCTCCTGCACGTGTTGCGATCGCAGTTTGAGGACGACCGGGCACCGGTGGTCATCAGCGGCTGCATCGGGCCGCGGGGCGACGGCTACAAGGCGGACCGGCGCATGACCCCGGTGGAAGCGGAAGCCTATCACGCCGTGCAGGCGGGGATTTTCGCCGAGGCCGGGGCGGACCTGATCACGGCGATCACGATGACGTATGCCGAGGAGGCGATCGGCATCGTGCGCGCGGCCCAGCAGGCGGACATGCCGGTGGTGATCTCGTTCACGACCGAGACGGACGGGCGCCTGCCCGGCGGCCAGAGCCTGTCCGACGCCATCGCACAGGTGGACGCCGCCACCGCGGCGGCGCCGGCCTACTACATGATCAACTGCGCGCATCCGATCCATTTTGCCGAATCGCTCGCGGCCGGCGGCGCCTGGGTGAAGCGCATCCGCGGCCTGCGCGCGAACGCCTCGACCAAGAGCCACGCCGAGCTCGACGCATGCACGGAGCTCGATGCCGGCAGCCCGGCGGAGCTCGGCGCGCAATATCGCGTCCTGCGCCGCATGTTCCCGCACTTCACCGTGCTGGGCGGCTGCTGCGGCACCGACCACCGTCACATCAACGCCATCTGCGAGGCCTGCGCCTGATCGAGGGCGGTCACGCCGGTCCCTTTGATCCGGCCGGTGCGGGTTCCGGCTTTGCCGCGAGCCCCGCGAGTGGCCGCCAGCCGGTGCGGAGAAATTCCGTGAGGAATCCAAGCAGGCAGACAAACAGCGCCCAGACGAGCGGTTGCTCGATCACGTAGACAAGGTTCGCGGTGCGTGCGACCACCGGTTCCGGCAGGGGCGCGAGCCATTGCGTGAGGATGCCGAGAGTCAGGGGATCGATCCACAGCGCCGCGACCAGCAGCCCCATCGTGGTCCACGCCAATCGCCGGACGGCGAGAGGGGCTTCGGTCGCCCGGGCGATCCACCAGAGCCAGGGCGCGATCCACAAGGCAAACACCCAGCGATAGGCGAAGTTGGTCGAGGTGAAGAAACATCCGCACAACACCGCCATGCCCAGCACGGCATGCAGCCAGCGGCGGCGCACCACCTCCGGGGTCGCCCAGCCGCGGAAAATATCGGCCCGCCACCACGCCACCACGATCAGTCCCGCCGTTACGAGACCGGGAAGCAGGCCGCCGAGCCCGAGCCGCGTCAACGCGTGGATCGCGCCGAAATTCATCGGCCCGTCGACCGGTGGCAGCAGGTTGCGCACGCGGAGGTAGCCGGACGCGATGCTGGCAATCACGATCGCCAGCGCCAGCACTCCGCCCGCCACGCGCCAGCGCACCTCACGCGTGGTGCCCGGCACCAGGAGCAGCAGCGCGGCCGCCGCGGGATAGAATTTCAGCCCGGCGGCGACCGCGATCAGCAGGATCGCGCCGACGTGCCAGCCCCGGTGTTCCGCGAGCAGACAGGGCACGACCGGGGCCAGCAGGAGGAAGATCACCAGATCGTTGTTGGCGCGCTCCACCGCCATCAGGATGCACGGGGACAGGAGGACGGCCAAGGACCAGAGCAATTCACCCCGGGTGCGCGGGCGCAGCCAGTCCACCGCCACGGCGAGAAACGCCAGCCCGAGGGTGAAGCCCAGCCAGAAGTTGTCCGCCCGCGTGAACCCGAGTCTGCCGAGGCCGAGCCACCACGGCGAGTAAACGTGCGGCCGGCCGAAATAATCCAGCGGATTGGCCGCATGGACATCGAGGCCCTGGGCCAGCGCATCGTTGGAAGCGAGGATGGCATACGAGTCGATGAACCACACGCCGAAGTGACGGATACCAATATACGAAAGCCAGTCCGGACGCGCGGCCATCATGCCCCAGAAGCCGATCAGCACCACGACGAGAGTTATCCAATATCTTGGCGCGCGTTCCGCCGCGGTTTCGGGCGCGGGAACAGGCTCGGTCGCGCGCGGCGGCGTTTTGGGCCCGGTTTTCCCCTGCGAGGACTTCATGGCAGGGGAGTGATGTCCGGCGGACGGCCTGTCTGGCAACAGGTAAAGCCCGGGAGCTTCATCGCCCGGCTCGGGCGTGTCCTGGCCTCGTCTTCAAGATAAGATTCTCTCCACTGATCTTGTGATGCCCGGCGATAATATCTGGCAGGTATATTACGCGACAGAATGGCCTAAGCATTGTGCGCTGCGCCACATCAGCGCACGGCGTGTCAGGCTGCCGCACACAAGAAATGCACGATGATTTGCAAGGCTTGCGGGGTCGTGGAAGGCGGTCGGGCGTAACATTGATCCGCGCAAGGCTCAGCTCCTGACCGGGCGCATTTAAATACTAAAAATGAATACCAACGAATCCTCCGTGAATCTCCAATCCCAGGTTGCAGCCGCCCCGGCCGCCGCCAGCACGACCCCGCAACCGGCGGCACCCGCTCCGGTGGCGGCGGTCAACGTGACGTCCGCCCCCGTGGCGAAACCCGCCGCGGGCAAGCTGCGCAAAGGCAAGAAAGGCAAGATTCCGACGGTCACAGCCGCACTGTGAGCGTGATTTGAATGACCAATCCAAGGCCGACCCTTCGCGGGGTCGGCCTTTTTTTGCACACCCATTGTGGAAAGGGCAGTCCCGTTGTCTTCGTCGGCAACAAGGGCCGTGTCTCCGACCGGCCCCGCGCCAGTCGAAGACTGGCGCTACCTCTTGTGCAAGCTCGCGCAGATGGGGAATATCCAGGCTAATTCTCCTGGCGGCGGGGATCGCTTCTTTCGGAGCGATGCCGTTGGGACGAACGTTCCTGCGTTTCGGTGCGCGGCTCGGCCGGCCGGGACTGCACCGCGTGCCGGGGTTGTTCGGGGGCCGGGGCGGACACCCTTGGCGGGGGAGGCGTGTGAGCTTGAGCCGGCCGGTTGGGAGGTTGGTTGCCGTGATCTCTCCGGGGACTGACCGAGGAATCGTTGTGCGCACGCGATGGATGAGTTTGCGAGGGCGGACGTTGATAAACGGACGGCGGGCGTTGATTGATCGTTGGGCCGGGCTGCGTCTGACCTGAGCCTCGTGTGACCGTGGGCACCGACGAATGGTGGCGCGGGCTCACCCGGCTGTCGCGGGTCGGGTTCGCCTCGTCCCGTTCGCGCCGCGCTTCGGGGCGGAACGAATTTTGACCCATGTCCGGACGGCCGGCATCGCGATGATGGTTGGAAGGCGCGATGTGGGGCGTCGAACCGGATACGCCGTGCGGCCGGCTCGGGCGCAGCACGAGCCCGGAATGGTGCGGGGGACGGTCGAAGTGCCGGTCATGTCGCGCCGGCGGAGTCCACCGCCGCCAGGTCGTCGGGCCGGCGGGATGATTCACGTGACGCCCGCGCCAGTCGGGCTGGCGATACCAATAAGCCGGGCGGTGCATGATCCGGACGGAGCGATAATGCCAGTCGCAATCATAATTCAGCCACGCGCCGATGCTGTAACCGATGCCGAAGGAGAGGAACGGGCCGGAGTAGTAGGAGGGGAATGACGAAACATAGAGGATCTCAGGATCGTAGTGCGGCACATAGATCACGGTCGGGTTGGCCGGCACGATGCGGATTTCGTCACTTTCGACGATGATCTCCTGTTCGCTCGTGTCCTTCAGCAGCCCCGCCTCGCGGGCCCGGGTGCGCACTGCCTGGACGGCGTTCATCACCGCTACCGGCTGGTTCAGGAAGCATTCGCCGAGGCTGCGGGTCCAGGAAAGGTTTTCGTCGAGATAGTCGACCACCTCGCGGTAACGGGCGAGGGCCTTGACGCTTTCGTCCCAAGGTTCGGTGGCGGTTTGTTCCGGATCGCCGCGGCGGTCGAGGAAACGTGCCGCGAGGACGATATCGGAAGGCCGGGTCGCCGCCGGCAGGATCAAAGCAACGAGAGGATCGGGATAGAGCGCGATGGGGCTTACGAGTTCCTCGATCTGTTTGGGCGTCAACGGTTCCTGGGGCTCAGGATCGACCGCCGCAGCCCGCCCGCATGCGAGCAAGCCGAGAATGACCAGAAAGACGCTCCGAAGGGTTTTCATGGGAGGGGATGGGGTTCACCCTTAAGACGTCCGCCGGCGTCTTTTTATTCATTCTGATATAGGACCGGCGAGCAGGTCTGGATCACTCGTTCAGCCAAGTCGTAACGATGCAGTCGAACGACAAATTCCATCGGCCTAGTCTGCCACCGAACGGTGGTCGCCGGTTTCCATACCGGCGACAGGGGATCCGCGAGTATGTCGCAGCGTCGGTATGGAAACCGGCGCCCACCCGCCTGCATCGTTGGCTAAGGCTGATCACGACCAAGCCAGCCGGGCGGTGCAGATGGCCAGCAGGGCGAGGAGAAAGCAGACGCTCGGTGCGCCACCACCGGCTCCGGTCGAAGGGGATGAAGGCGAGGAGTTGGTTGTCGGAGCCGGGGTGACGGCGGGTGTCGTTAATTCCGGGAGCGGTGTGCCGGTCGCATCGGGAACAATCAGCGATGCGGCGGGCATCGCGGCGACGACGGTGCGGAAGCGGGCGACGGTGGCGGCCGGAAGACTGATGCCGGCCACGCTGGTGGGAACGCGGACGGGATCCAGGCTGACGAGGCCGCGCGCGATCACCATGGCGGCGAGGAAGGATCCGGCCGGGGTCGCGTGCAGGTTGTCGTTCGTGTAGAGCGCGATGGCCGGATCGGAGCGGATGACCTCTTCCCACGCCTCGCCGGCGGGAAAGATCGCCGCGTCGGCGGCGAGAGCGGCGTTGCGGTAGGACTGTGAGACCAGGGCGAAGCCGTTGGCCTGGGTGCGCACCGGCCAGATCATGTAGAGGGCGGGCTTGGTGCCGAAGCGGCGGGCCTCGTCCGCCCAGGTCATGGTCCACTGGCGCAGGTGAGCCTGGCTCTCGGGGAGGGTGGAGGGGCCTTGTTGCAGGACGAGCACGGCGAAATTCCCCTGCTGCAACCGGGACTGATGACCATCGTTCCAGTGGTCTTCGATGGCGTAGCCACCCGGCGCGAGCGAGACATACTCAAGGTGCACTCCCTGCAGCAGCGCCATGGCCTGCACCAAGGCGGGCACGTTGTTGCCTTCGGTGAGACTGTTGCCGAGAAAAAGCACGCGCGGAGGTGTCGGGGATGTCTGCGCCGACAGGCCGATGGCCGAGAGCAGGCCGGCAAACGCGAACAGAAGACGGAGCGCCGATCTCATGACCACACGCTGATGTCCGGCGGAGACGGGCGCCAGAATGCTCCGGTGAGACGCTAATTATCCGAGGTGAAGCGCAGGAGTGAATCGGAACTTTGAAGTCTGAAACCTTGCCGCAAGAGGCCTGAAAATCCCGCCTGCCCGGGCCCAGTGACCGCTTGCCATGGGCGCGGGGTTTATCGATGTTGGGGGCTTGAGTTCGAGCCACGCCGCCTCCGACCACCACGATCGTTCATTTCTGGGCCACCCGCGTGGCCTGGGCTATATCGCCTTCGCGGAGGCTTGGGAGAGATTCTCCTACTACGGCATGCAGACGCTGCTCGTGCTCTACATGACCAGGCAGCTCCTGTGGCCGGGCCATGTGGAGAACATCGCCGGGTTCACGGCGTTTCGCGCCATGCTCGAGCGGGCCTATGGCGGGCCGCTTTCCACGGTTGCGCTCTCCTCGGCGATTTTCGGCCTCTACACGGGACTCGTCTACCTGACGCCGATCGCCGGCGGCTTCATCGCCGACCGCTGGCTGGGCCGGACCCGCACGATCACAATCGGTGCGCTCCTGATGACCGCCGGACATTTCCTGATGGCTTTCGACTTTTCGTTTTTGCTCGCGCTGCTGTGCCTGCTGACCGGCGTCGGCTGCTTCAAGGGCAACCTGGCCAGCCAGGTCGGGTCGCTCTACAAGCCGGAGGATCTGCGCCGGGCCGATGCCTTCCAGATCTATTACCTGTTCATCAACGGCGCGGTCATCGCCTCGCCGCTGATCGCGGGGACGCTCGGCGAGGTGTATGGCTGGCATTACGGCTTCGGCGCCGCCGGCGTGGGCATGGTGCTCGGCCTCATCATCTACCTGAGCGGACGCAAGTGGCTGCCGAAGGAGGAGCCGCGCGCGACCAGCGTCGAGCGCGCGGCGCGTCCGGGACTCACGCGCGACGAGCGCAACGCCGTCATCGTCCTGATCTTGCTGCTGCCGGTCCTCGCGGTCGGCGCCGTCGGCAATCAGCAGATTTTCAACGCCTACCTGCTGTGGGTGCCGGAAAACGTGAGCCTGGTGTTTTTCGGGAAGACGATGCCGACCACCTGGCTCATCACCCTGGATTCCATTGTGAGCGTCTCGTCCCTTGTCGGAGCCGTGGCCTTCTGGCGGTTGTGGGCGCGGCGTTTCAAGGAGCCGACCGAGATCACCAAGATCACGCTCGGTCTCGGCATCAGCGCCCTCGGGGCGCTCTGTCTCGCGGGGGCGGCGGTGGCCTCCGCGTCGGGGCAGAAGGCGGGCATCGGCTGGGTGTTAGGTTTCGAGATCTTCAACAGCATCGGCTTCGCCAACGTGTTTCCGGTCGGGCTGGCCATGTATGTCCGCGTCGCCCCAAAATCCATCGTGGGCACGATCCTCGGCGTCTACTACCTGCACCTCTTCATGTGCAACAACCTCGTCGGCTGGCTTGGCGGGCTGTTGGAACGCATGTCCGGCGTGCAATTCTGGCTGATGCACGCCGGCCTTGTCGGTGGCGCCGGCCTGGTGATGCTGATCACGTCACGAGCCGCCGGCCGGCTGATGAATCCCACGGGGCCGAGGAACGACTGAGCCTTTTGACCGCTTCAGCGCCCGGAGGATTCCGGGTCGCGGGCGAACCGAATTAGGAACTTGACGGATCCGGGTCTGTAGTTAACCAGACGGTTAAGTAAGAAACGAACCGCCTTTCATGTCACCCGACCGTCTCAACCTCACCTTCGCCGCGCTCGCGGACCCGACGCGGCGGGCCATCCTCGGGCAGCTGGCCCGGAGCGAATACTCCGTCACGGAACTGGCCGAGCCGCATGACATGAGCCTGCCGGCCATCTCCAAGCATCTCGGGGTGCTGGAGCGGAGCGGATTGATCGAGCGCGGCCGGGACGCGCAATGGCGCCCGTGCCGGCTCAAGGCCGCGCCGTTGAAGGAGGCGGTGGACTGGCTGGAAAACTACCGGCGGCATTGGGAACAGCGCCTCGACCGCCTCGACGAGTATCTGCAGGAGCTGCAGGCCAAACCATCTCCCGTCGGGAAAAAACATGGGCGCAAAAAATAACGACCCTCGCGGGGATATCACGCTCACGCGGATTTTCGACACGCCGCGGGAGACGGTGTTTGCGGCGTTCAGCGATCCCGCCCGGCTGGCCCGATGGTGGGGACCGGCGGGGTTCACGAACGAGTTCCACCAGTTCGATTTTCGCCCGGGCGGGGCCTGGAAGTTCACCATGCGCGGGCCCGATGGCGCCGCTTATGAGATGAGCCAGCAGTTCACGGAAATCGTGCGACCGGAGCGGATCGTGGTGCGCCATTTTCAGCAAACGCATGATTTTACCCTGACAATGACTTTCGCCGCCCGGGGCGACCGCACCGAGCTCACGTGGCGGATGCGCTTCGATGACCCGGCGGAGGGTAAGCGGCTCCGGCCCTTTCTGCTCCGGGCCAACGGGGAGAATTTTGACCGTCTTGCCGGGCACCTGTCCGCTGACCGCCCGGCCGTTCGTTAAACCGGAGAACCCTCATCCGCTGTTGTTTATTTCCACGCCATGAAAACATCCGCCGAAAATACCTCTGATCGTGAAATCGTCATCAGCCGCGTCGTGAACGCACCGCGCGAACTCGTCTGGGAAGCCTGGACCAATCCCAAGCATGTGGTCAACTGGTGGGGCCCCCGCGGTTTCTCCACGACGATCAGGAAAATGGACTTCCGCGTCGGCGGGGTGTGGGAGCACACGATGCACGGACCGGACGGCGCGGACTATCCGAACAAGAGCACGTTCAAGGAAATCGTGCCGTTGGAGCGCATCACCTATTCGCACGGCGGCGGGCGGAAGGGAGGTCCGGGTGCGACTTTCGTCGCGACCTGGACGTTCGAGACGGTCGAGGGCAACAAGACGCGGCTGACCGGCCGCATGGTGTTCCCCTCGGCGGAAGCCCGGAATTTCGTCGCCAAGGAATTCGGCGCGATCGAGGGAGGGCGGCAGACGCTGGAGCGCCTGAGCGAATTCCTGCCAAGGATGCCGCTGGTCATCGAGCGGACTTTCCGCGCTCCGGTCGGAATGGTCTGGCAGGCCATCACGGACTTGGCGCAAATGCGGCGGTGGTATTTTCCGCAGCTGGAATCCTTCGAGCCCGTGGTCGGATTTCAGACGCAGTTCAATGTCCACCACGACGGAAAGGATTTTCTTCACCTCTGGAAAGTCACCGAGGTCGTGTCCGGACGGAAAATAACCTATAGCTGGCGATACGGCGGATTTCCGGGCGAATCCTTTGTGACTTTCGAGCTGACCGCCGACGGAAGCGGAACACATATGCTGCTGACGCACGCTGGATTGGACAGCTTTCAACCGGACCAGCACCCCGATCTCGCCATGGGGAATTTCTTCTCCGGGTGGAACAGCCTGGCGGGGCAATTGCGGGCTTTTCTGGAGGGGGACGCGGGGGCAGGGGTGGGACGCTGAATCGCTCCGCGGTTGCTTACCTGGGTCTGATCTGTCCGGAATGCATCGGCTGGTTCGTTAAATAGGAGTCCCCCGATTCCATCCACGTCATGAAAATCAAGTGATCCGGTCCGTCTCCTTGAAAAGCCTTTCGAGGAAAGCACCGTTTCATTCCACCCATACAAATCCATGCAATCCACGCCTCCCATCCCCTCTGTCTCCAAGGCCGCCCTTTGGTCCGGGCGCATCATGAGCGCCCTGCCCGTGTTGATGCTGCTCTTCAGCGGCGTCATGAAATTCATCCCTTCGCCCCAGCTGGAAGAGGGCTTCAAGCACTTGGAACTGCCGGTGGGCATGGCGTTCGGACTCGGCGTCCTCGAACTCGCCTGCACGGCCGTTTACCTGATTCCGCGCACCGCGGTGCTCGGGGCCATTTTGCTGACCGGTTACCTCGGCGGTGCGTTGCTGACGCATCTGCGGGTCGGTGATGCTTATGGGATGCAGGTGGTCCTCGGCGTGTTTCTTTGGGGCGGGCTCTACCTGCGTGATCCGCGGCTGCGGGCGTTGATTCCGCTCGTGCGGTGACCGTTCAGCGCGGGAGGGTTTTCTTCCATGCCGCGTAGAGCGGGGCGAGCGTGCCCGGATCCGAGTTGAACCATCCATAACCCTTCCGTCGCTCGAAGGACAGCGCGGTGGGGGTGTAATGGATGAGGCGGTCGTGATCGCAGAAGATGGGCTTGCCGGTGCCGAATTCATGGAATCGCGCCCACAGGGCCGGTGCCCCCGGCCGGGATTCAAGGCCGGTGCCCGCGGGTGCCGCGGGATCCCAATGCACGTCATGCAGCGCGTGGCTCTTGAACCACTGCATCGCGCCATGCACCGCGGCGATGAGTTCGGGCGAGGGGTTTGACTGTTTCATGAGAAACTCCACCAGGCCGGCGCTTTCGAGCGAGGATTCGGCGACGGGTTCGAAGTTTCGCGCCGCGCACGGTTGCAGGGTGAGGGCGTCGTATTGCTGGCACCACACGGTGCGCCGGCCGTCGGGGGCGCGGAGCTGGGTGGTGAACAGGCAGGCGACGCCGGCGGCGAACCGCTCGCGGGCCTCGGCCGTCTGGGCCGCCGGCACGAAGGCGAATTCCTCCCGCCCGGTCCCGATGTCCGCCAGCAGTTCGAGGAGGTGAAGCATCACGTCGTCATTGAACGTGACGGCGTCGTGATACCAGCCGACCAGCGGATAGATCTGCGGGAAGCCGCCGTTGGGGTATTGCGCGTCGAAGATGTGGGCCAGCCCGCGCATGAAACTGTCGCGCCAGGCCGCGATGCGCGCGGCCTCGGCGGTCTCTCCGGCGTGCATCACGCGCGCGAGATAGCGGAGTTCGTTGATCGTGGAATCGTTGTCAAAGGTGCCGCCGCTCCAGGAGTCGCGGTGGTCGTCCGCGGGGAGGCGGTTGCGGGAATAGTCGCCGCTTTTCATCCAGGCGCCGACGGCCGTCTGCCAGTTCACCACCCGGTCGGCGATGATCCTCGCTTCGGCCGAGGCATACCAGTCGGCCGGGGCATCCAGCCGCACGCCCTGGCTGTAACTGGAGCCTATCGGCGGTCCGGGGAGAGGTTTGGTGGCGGAATGATCCACGAGATCCCGGCCGGGCAGGAGCAGGGAGGCCTGGCAGGATTTTTTCCAATAGGCGCGCCACGCCGGTTGGGCGGCAAAGGGAAGGTTGGCGATGCGTTCGGCCGTGACGGGGAGGAACGGATCGGCCGGCCAGGGGCGGGGGGCTTCGACTGCTGCCGCGGCCGCGACGGTCATCAGGGCGACGGCCAACTCGCGCAGGGGCAGGAGGGTGATGCGCATGATGAAACAAGGCTTGGCGAACCGGACTGGAGGTCAAACGGCAAGCCGGCGGGCGGGTAACTATAAGCGGTTCCGCCGCGGCGCTTGAACGGCCGTTGTGGCAGCCCCCGGTCCGGCGGTCGCAGGCAGGTAAATCAATGATCAGTCAGACTTGCCGTAACATGAAATCAGTTCAATCGTCCTGCCCTCAACCTATGATTCCCATGAAAAAATTGCTTACCCTCCTCGTTGCCTCCTCGTTGTTCATCCTCGGTGCGGTCACCGCCACGGCGGCCGACACGGCACCCAAGTCCGTCATCCACGTCGTCACCGTCAAATTCAAGGACAGCGCCACACCCGAGCAGATCCAGGCGGCGCTCGACGGCGTCAAGGCCCTGCCGGCGGCCTATCCCGGCATCACCCGGGTCTGGGTCAAATCCATCAAGGTGCAGAATGCCCCGGGCACCGAAAAGAAGCGGACGCATGCCTTTGTCATGGAGTTCGCCGATGAGGCCGCGTTCAAGGCCTACACGGACAGCCCGGCGCAGAAGGAATGGTATAAGGTCTACGTGCCCGTCCGGGAGCAGAGCACGACGCACGACATCACGAACTGAGCCACCTCGCCAGTGTCACCAACCGGGGCCGCCATCAGGCGGCCCTTTTGCTTGGGTGCGGGCCGCTTTCAGTATCTTGCAGTCGCTGGAGGCGGTCATGAACCTCTCGTCCATGGCCCTCGGCAAGCCGCAGGCTGGTGGGCGGGCAGGTCCCTCTGCCCGCACCGACGGGCACGGGACGTGCCCGTCCACCCCTACAGACGTTCGGCGAAGAGTCGCGGACAGCCCTTATGGGAACTACAAGGGGAAAGCTGATTGCCACTCTGACTGTGAAAAATGGGATGTGCCGTGACGGGTGCGAGCCGGGAAAATGCGCTCGCGTGCCGCCGGTGTCGGATGATGCTCAGACTTCTCCGCCCCGACATGGATACCCCGCCCATTCCGGTCCTGATCGTCGACGACGACCCGACGATGTCCGCCATGCTTCGCGGACTGCTGCGCAATCTCGGCGGCGGCCTGGCGTGCGTGCCGACCTGCGTCGGCACCGGCGCGGCGGCCCGCGAGGAATTCAAGCGCGGCACCCACCGGCTCGTGTTGCTCGATTATATGCTGCCGGATGACGACGGGCTCGCGCTGCTCGCGGCCTTGAACGAGCAACCGGAGGCGCAACGGCCGGTGGTCATCATGCTGACGGGGGCGGGCAGCGAGCAGGTGGCGGTGGAGGCGATGAAGCTCGGGGCCGAGGACTATCTGGTGAAGTCGGCGGTGAACCTGCCGGCGCTGCGCCGCTCGATTGTCGGGGCGCTGGAGCGGCACCGGCTGGAGGAGCAGCTGGCCGAGTCCACGGCCGAACTGCGGCGGCAAAACGCCCAGATGGAGGCCGATCTCGCCATGGCGCGCGAGGTGCAGCAGGCGCTGCTGCCGCAGCGTTATCCGGTTTTCCCGGTCGGCGTGGAGCCGGACCGCACGCGGTTGCGCTTCTGTCACCGCTGGATTCCCAGTCACAAGGTCGCGGGCGATTTTTTCGCGGTGTTTCCCGTTGCGGAAAACGTGGCCGGTGTGTTCCTGTGCGACGTGATGGGTCATGGGGTGCGCGCGGCCCTCATCACGGCCTTGTTGCGGGGGCTGATCCGGGAAAAGCAGGCGCTGGCCGGCGACCCGGGCGCGTTTTTCTGTGCGGTGAACGCCAAGTTGAAGGCGCTGCTGGAACGCGCCGGCGACCTCGTGTTCGTGACGGCGGTGTATCTCACCGTCGATGCGAGGACCGGCGAAGTCCGGCTTGTCAACGCCGGCCATCCCGCACCGCTGTTGCTGCGGCGCTCGGACGGCCGGGTGGAGCGGTGCGCCTCCGCCGAGGGCCCGGGGCCCGCCCTCGGGCTCATCCCGGAATTTGTCTACGGCACGACCAACCACCAGCTGGCGACCGGTGACACCTTGCTGCTGCTGACGGACGGCCTGTTCGAGGTCGAGGGCGTCGACGGCGAGGAGTTCGGCCAGGCGCGGTTGCAAAACGCCGCGGCCGGCCGTCTCGCGCAGCCCACGGCCCAATTGCTGGACGGCCTGCTGGCCGAGGTGAAGGCGTTCCGCCCGGCAGGTGCGACTGATTCGCTGCCGGACGACGTCTGTCTCGTCGCCGTGGATTTCGTTTCCTGATCGCCGCGGCCTGGATTTATGGCGAAGCGAAACATTGAATCGGCCGGCCTTCTGCGGTTGCATCGGCCGGTTTCCTTGTGACGAAAACGCTTCAATCCCCATCCCATGATCCCAAGCAGCAAAAGCATCCTCGCCCTGTGCGGCATTTTTCTGGCGGTCCATTTGCCGGCCTTCGCCGCGGACAATCCCGGTGAGGCGGGCCGCTGGGTTTCCCTGTTCAATGGGAAAAACCTTGATGGCTGGACGGCCAAGATCACCAACCATCCCCTCGGCGAGAATTTCGCCGACACTTTCCGCGTCGAGGACGGCATCCTGAAGGTCTCCTACGACAAATACGACAAGTTCGCCGGCCAGTTCGGCCATCTCTATTCGAACAACGCCTATTCGCATTACATCCTGCGCCTGGAATACCGGTTCGCCGGCACGAAGGCGCCCGATGCCCCGAGTTGGACCAATTTCAACAGCGGCGTGATGATCCATGCCCAGTCGCCGCTGGGCATAACCCTGGACCAATTGTTCCCCGTGAGCATGGAGGTGCAATTCCTCGCCGACGAGGGGAAGGGCCCCCGGGCCACGGGCAACATGTGTTCCCCCGGCACCAACGTCGAGATCGACGGCAAGCTGGTCACCCAGCACATCGTGAAATCCACCGCGCCGACATTTTCCCCTGATGAATGGGTCAAGGTCGAGGTCGAGGTCCACGGCAGCCGGGAAGTCATCCACCGGATCAACGGACAGGAAGTGCTGCGCTATCAGCGTCCGCAGCTCGATCCCAACGAGGGCGAAAAACAGCGCCAGTCGTCCGTGCAACGGCTGCTGGCCGCCGGCGTCCCTCTGCTCCTCGATTCCGGCCATCTCGCCCTCCAGGCCGAGGGGCACCCGGTCTGGTTCCGCAACATCGAGCTGCTGCCGCTGGAGAAACCGTAGTTCGGCTGCCCACGCCGGGTGATGGCGCTGGAACCGCGGCGACCCTGTCGCGGTGCATCGCCCTCATTCGCCGCCGCCGCACCCCTGAATCCCGGACTTGTCACGACGCTCCGGGTCCGTCTCACTCGCGGCCCATTCGCTTTATTCAAATCCTCATGAACCACCGTTCCTTCTTCATCCGTGCCACCCTGGCTGTTCTGCTCCTGTCCTTCACCGCCTGCGGCAAGCAGCCGGCCAAAACCGCGGCTGCGCCTGGCACGCCGCCGGCCGCCGGCGCCGCGCCGGTCATCGAGTCGGTGGACCAGAAGGTGAGCTATGGCATCGGCTACAACATGGGCTCCAGCCTCGGTCGCGAAAAAACGGTGCAGGTCGACAAGGCGGCCTTCCTGGCCGGCATCGAGGACGGCCTCGCCGGCGCCAAGACCCGCATGCCCGAGGCGGAACTCGAGGCGGCCTTCACCGCCATGCAGCAGAAGGTATCGGCCGAGATGGCGGCGGCGGCGGAAAAACAACTGGCGGCCGGCAAGGAATATCTGGCCAAGAACAAGGCGCGCGCCGGCGTGACCGAGACGGCTTCCGGACTCCAATACGAGGTGCTGAAGAGCGGCACCGGCGCGAAGCCGAAGTCGACCGACACCGTGAAGGTGCACTATCACGGCACCTTGGTGGACGGCACGGTGTTCGACAGCTCGGTCGAGCGGAACGAGCCCATCGAGTTTGCCGTGACCGGTGTCATCCCGGGCTGGGTGGAGGCGCTGCAGCTGATGTCGGTCGGCGACAAATGGAAGCTCACCATCCCGCCGGCCATCGCCTACGGCCCGCGCGCCACCGGCAAGATTCCGGCGAATTCCGTGCTCCTCTTCGAGGTGGAGCTGCTCGGGATCAAGTGAGCGGTGTGCGGCGGATCGCCGCCCGTCATTCCCCGGGGATTTCGTCTTCGGGGATCTTCACCCCGTAGATCTCGGTCTTCCGGGGCTGCGCGACTTCGCCGAGCTTGATGAATTCATGGCCGGTGTCGGCGGCGATGCGCGCGAGCAGGCCGGTCAGGCTGAGACCACCGTCAAGGGCCTGCTGGTAGCGCTCCGTCTCGCCTTCCTTCAGGGTGACGATGCTGGTCAGGTATTCGAGATAGGCCGCGGGATGCAGGCTGTCGCGGAAGATGACCATGCAGTTTTCGTATTTCTTCCACTCGGCGACGGACAGGGTGGTGGACTTCTCAAAGTCCGCGAGGATCTCGCCGTTCCAGCGTTCCAGTTCCTTCAGCTTGGTTTCCTTGAAGGCCGCCTTGAGCTGCTCGTCCGTCAGGGTCTTGCCGTGGTCGGCGGCGATGCGGAGGAACTCCTCCTCGGAGGTGCCGTCCTTGCCGTTGCGCCAGGTCATGTCCCGGGCGTAGGAGGCGCAGAACTCGGCCTTGAAGTTTTCCAGTGTGATCAACCGCACGGGTCGGCCGGCCAGGCGTTCCGTGAGGCGGGCATGCAACTCCGGGATGGCTGCGCCGGGGAGAAAGATCTTGTCGGTGCCGGGCCGCGTGTCGAGTTGACCGCCGTTCGGGGCGCTCGTGACGGAAATCTCGGGGCCGTCGGCGCAATAGGCGCAGAGATCCGTCCAGTTGCCCACCGCGGGGTGATCGTAATGGCAGCCGAAGACGCCCGTGGCCGGATGGTGCAGGGAGATGAGGCTGATGCCGGGCATCCCGTCGACGGTGTAGGCTGGTCCGCGGTTGTAGCCGCACGCTTCCAAGGCGGCGAGGCTCGCGGGGACGCCTTCCTTCCTGAGCCACTTCGGGTCGGTCTCGAGGGTGAGGTCGATCGTGGCCGGAGTCGGGAAGGAATTCGTCAGCCCCTTGGCGATGCTGCGAAACTTCCACCAGACGAGAAGCAGGAAGGATCCGACGAGAAGAATCACCGCCACGGTGAGTCCGCCGATAATCTTCAGGAATATATCCATGGTGGGTGTGGCTTGTGCCGTCGGCCCACGAGGGAAGAGAGGTCCGGGCCCAAGGCAAGCCGGCAAGGCCCGCGGGCCGGCCTATTTCTCCGGCAGCGAATACTCGAAGGTATAGTAGTGCGCACCGTCGGCGGCGACCTGGATGGTCATCGCGCCGCTGAGGCCGGTGAGTTCGCCGGTGCCGGAGTCGGGAACGACCGTGATGCTGAGCGAAGGCGTGCCGCGGTCCATGGTGCCGCGGTGCTGGAGATGGAACGTGCCGGTGCGGCCGGCGAGCTGCCCGGTGACCTTTTCGATCGCGACGTAGCCGGCGGAGCCCTTGACGGCGGTCATGGCGGTGAGCATTTCGCCGGCGGCGGTGGCCTCGAGGTCGCCATGATATTTTTTGTCGAGAGCGAAGCGGCCGGTGGCCGCCTCGGCGGCGGATTTGGGCGTCATCTTCACATCGAACGGGCCCGAGGCCTTGATCGAGGGTTTCGACGGAAGAGCGGGGACGGCCGGCGGCGACCACGGGCGGACTTCCATGCTGACGTTGTAGTCCTTGGCCGGGTGGGAAGCGGCGACGGCGGTGGCCTCGTCGAGATCGCGGGCATCGAGGAAGAGCAGGGCGGTGACGGGCCATTGTCCGACGGCCTCAGCGGGGACGGTGATGCCCGGACGCGTGAGGCCCGGGGCCAGGCTGCGGGGCTCGAGTTTGTGGCCGGCGGCGTTCTGCTCGCGCGCCCAGGCGCTGATCGCGGCCTGGCGGCGAGCCTTGTCGGCGTCGGTGAGCGGGTGGGGACCTTGGCGGAAGAGGATGACGAATTGTTTCATGGGGGTGGGTTGAGCGGTGGCAGCCGAACAAAGGACAAAGAGCAGCATGCAGGCGGTGGAACCGATGATCCGGACGGGACGGGTGCAGGAGGCTTTCATGGGAGGCTTGTTGTTTCGATCAGGCGGTCGTGGTCCGACGCTGGAGGAAGAATTCGGCTTCCAACTGCCAGGTCTTGCCACCGTCAACGGAGCGTTCGCCATACCAGCGGGCGGATTGTGCAGAAATGTCGGTGAAGACCCAGCGGATGAGGCTGCTCATGGTTTGACGCCGACTCTACCACGCGCTGCTGACAGCATTGTGTCAGGAGGATTCTCCGGAAAAGAAAACGGCGGCGCCTGAGCGCCGCCGTCGGGATGCGTCGCGGACACGAAGGCGATCAACCCTTCACGGTCATGGCGTTGTTGACGGATTTCACGCCGCGCACGCCTTGCGCGAGGTGCGTGACGAGGTCTTTCTCCGCCGCAGAGGCGGCTTCGCCCTGGATGGAGACGTCGCCGTTCTTGGTCGTGACGTTGGTTTTCAGCGCGCTGGTCGATTTATGCCGGAGCAGCGCGTATTTCACCTGCGCGGTGATGGAGGCGTCGTCCATGCGGTCGGACAGTGTCCGTGGGTCGGCGGGCGGCTGGGGCACGATGAGACGGTTGTCGACGGACTTCACGCCTTCGATTTCCTGCACGTAGGCGGAGGTCAGTTCCTTTTGCGCCGGGTCCGTAACCGTGCCGGTAAGGGTGACGACGCCGTCCTTGACGGTCACCTTGGTGTCCACCGCGCTGACATTGCCTTTGAGCAGCAGCTTGGTGCGCACCTTGGTGGCGATCCAGCCGTCGGAATGCTCAGGGGCGGGCGGCACGACCTTGATCTGGTTGTCCACCTGGAGGACACCCGGCAGGTCGCGCACGGTGTTTTCGGCCAGCTCAACATGGTCGGGATCCGAGACGGTGCCGGTGAGCGTCACGACGCCCTCGCGGGCCTTCACGTCGACCTTGTCATCGAGAACGGTGCGGTAGTTGTAGGAAGCCTTGGCGGCCGACTCGATCTTTCGGTCGACGGCTGCGTCCGCTCTGAGCAGGACCGGGACGGCGAGGAGCAAGAGGGCGGCGGTCAGTCTGTTGAACGTTTTCATGTTTATCCTTTGGTTGAGGTTTAAGCCGCTCCGCCCGCGCTGTCGTGGATGCGGCCAGAGTCGGCTGAACACAAAAGGTCAGACCCGCCGCCGCGCGTTGCGGTTCGGATGGGGCGCGATGTTTCTCCAAGAAAGATGCGGCGCGGGCGTGCGATCTCCGGCCAACGCAACCATCCGCACGACTCGGTTCAAGTCCGTGCGGTCCGTGGCATTTCGCGGTGTCGATTCACCCTGAGTGCGACTCGCGAAAGCGCGTGCGGGTTCCCGATTAAAACCGGGCCCGGATCAGCCACTGGCAGCAATCTGTTCACTGGAGCCGCAGCGACCCCGCTGCGGTTTGCGAGTGAACCACGGCGAGGTCGACGTGGCTCCATGAAATATCCCGGCTACTGCGACGGCGCGCGCAGCCAGCCGGCGTATGCCTTCACGGCTTCCACCGGCACGACCAGCCGCCAGCGGTCACCGTCGGCGCGCAGCGAAAAGACCGCCGTTTTCAATTTCCCCTCGGCGTCGATCAACTGGGCGGTGACCTTGGTGTCGGTCGGAGTGGGATATTCGCCGAGGATGGCCGCGCGGCCGAGCGGCACATCCACGGCGGTCAAAAGCGCGATCAGCCGCTCCGGCGTGCCCAGCTCGTTTTGCACGGTCTCGGGCAGACGGTCGAAAGTGGCCGCCGCCTCATTCCTCGCCTCGGTGCCGAACGCCAGCAGGTCGGCCACAGAGTCGATGTCGCCGGTTGCCGCGGCCCAGAGCGTGGTTTGAAAAGCCGCATCCGGCGTCGCCTGACCGGCATTTTGCCAGAGCTGAAACGCGACGGAATTTCCCTTCAGCGAGAGAACCGCCGCCTTGGAGTCCGCTGCCGCCGCCCGGGCCGACACTTCCTCCCGGCGACGCATGGTGGCCAGCTGCGTCCGCAACTGCTCGGCCGTCATCCGTCGGGCGATCAGATCCGCCAGCTCGGTCTCGGTCACCTGCGCGGCGACCAATTGCCGGTGCTCGGCCTGCAAGCGCGTCTGCTCCTGGGCCACGGCGCGCTGCCGGACAACCTCCTCGCGCAGGTCGTTGGATTGCCGGTGTTGCCAGCCGAGCACCGAGAGCGTCGCCACGATCAGGGTGCCGAGGACGGCGGAGGATCGTTTGCCTGCGGACATGTCCTAGAACCAGTTCGCCGGGGCGGGAGCTGTGCCGCCTTTGCCGGCAATATTGAAGTTGATCTTCTGGCTGACCCGCGTGTTGACCTGTCGACCGCCCTTGAGACCGGGATCAAACTGCCAGTTCTCAACGGCGGCGATGGCGGCGGCCTCGAACTCGGGCCGGGAGGATTTCACCGCCTGGGCGTCTCGCACTTTGCCGGTGGCATCGATCACAAATGATACCACGACCGACCCCTCGATTCCGGCGGCAGCCATGTCCGCAGGATAGACAGGTGTCAGCATCGTCGCCGGCTTGGGTTTCTCGTCGAGATTCGCGATGTCGAGGGTATCTGCCACGGGCGATCCGGATGAAGCCCGGGCGGCGGGACGCGGCGCCGGCCGCGCCATGGCCTTCAACCGCTGTTGTTGCGCCGCCACTTCGCCCTGCAGGCGCACCAGCTCCGCCTCGCTGACCTGGAGGCTCGCGACCTGCCGGGTGGTGCGCGCCAGCTGTTCGTTCTCCTGGCGCAGGCGGGTGATTTCTCCGGTGCCTTGCGTCACGCCGGCGAGTTCGGCGCGCAACGCCGCGTTGGTTTGTTCCTGCACGGTGTAGAAGCCGGCACCGGTCGCGAGGACCGCCCCGGCGAGTCCGAGTTGTAGTTTGGACAGGCTCATAAAGGTCAGGGTCGCGGCCGTGCCGGTGCCCGCCAGCGCGGTGCCGGTCACCGTGGCGGCGAGACCCGCGGGCGCGGCCACGATTGCCTGGTTCGCCAGGGCCAGCGAAAGCGCGGCGGCCGTCGACGTCGCCCCGCGCCGGGCGAGCAAGCCGCGCAGTTTGTCCACGGCCCGGTCCACGCGCATGCGCGCGGCGTTGTCCGACAGCGCCAGCCGCGCGCCGACTTCCGCAAAGTTGCGGCCTTCCAGGTAGCGCAGGAGGATCGCCTCGCGATCGCGTTCGTCCAATTCGCCCAAGGCTTCGTCCAACACCGGACGCACGCGCTCCCAGTCGAGCTGGGCAGCCGGATCTGACGGGGAGTCTTCTTGCATGAGCAGGGCCTCCTGTTCGCGAATCTGCCGGCGGCGCGCGCCGCGGACCAATTTGGCCGCGGCAAAGCGCGTGCTGGTGAACAGCCAGCCCGCCAGCACCCGGTGGTTGGCCAGCTGGTCCGCCTTGCGGGCGAGGTCGGTGAACACCAGCTGGGTCACGTCCTGCGCCAGATGGGTGTCCCCATTGACCTGCCGCAGGGCCGCGGAATAGACGAGGTTCAGATGCCGGCGCACGAGTTCGGCGAAATCACTTTCCGAGCGATCCCGGGCGTAGCGTTGCAGCAAGGTGGAGTCGTCCGTCATGGCAGTTCAACCTATAGCACCCGCCGGCAGGAAAACCGCACAAAATAAATGGGTGAGGGACGAAACACCGGGGTATTTTCCCGCGGGTGACGCGGATAAAACGGATGGGACCAAGACATTTATATTTGAACGCGGAGTTCGCGAAGGGCGCGGAGAAGGGAGGCTTGGTATAAATAACCCGCGGAGGGCCGAGCTCCTGCGAGGCCGATGCGCGCCGGCGTTGGCCGGCCTCGCGGGAGCTCGGCCCTCCAGCAGGGCCATCAGCGTGTGATATTCGGATAGGTTCCAAGAACCTGTCCGGATATCGGCCAGTTTCGCGGCGGAGCGAGCCGCCCTGCATGCGCGCCTCAGTCCTCCGCCGGGGGCGGCGCGGCGCGCAGCATGGCTTCCTCGTGGTCGAGGAGTTGCTGCAGCGGCCGGTGGATCTCGTCGGCGATCTTTCCGCTGCGCCAGAGTTCGTCCACCGCCTTGCGCTCCGCGTGCAGCGCTGCGGACCGGTAGTGATGCCCCGCCCGGCGCCGCTGCCGCGCGCTGCGCCGGGTTTCGCCCTCGGCTTCGAGCACGGCCAGACGGTGCTCGTATTCGGCGATCACCTGGCCGAGCGCGGCCTTGTGGTCCGGCGTGCCGGCGGCGGGTTCCAAGTCGCGCAGCGCCTGCAAGCCGGCCTGGACCGCGGTGGTGCGAGCGAGGCGCTCCTCCAGCGCACGGCTGTCGTCCTCGCGCAGACCGAGGCGTTGGATCAGCCGTTCCAGCGTCGTGCCCTGCACCAGCAGCGTCACGGCGATGACGCCGAAGGCCAGGAAGATGACGATGTCGCGGCCGGGAAAGGGTGTGCCGTCGGGCAGCAGGAGCGGGATGGACATGGCCCCGGCGAGGGTGACCGTTCCCCGCATGCCGGCCCAACCGAGCACGAGCGTCGTGGCCGGCCGGGCCTCTTTCGCGCAAATGCGGCACGCCAGCACCGGGAGGTAAACCCCGGAGAACACCCACGCCAGCCGGGCGGCCATGGCGGTGCCGGCGATCGCCGCGGTGAAACCCAGCAACTGGAGCGCGGTGTAATGGTTGCTCACCGCTGTCAGCAGCGTGGGGAACTGGAGTCCGAGCAGCACGAACGCGATGCCGTTGAGCCAGAAGAGCAGCAGGCCCCAGACGGCGAACGCGCTCTGGCGGGTCTCCGCGTCCATGCGCACCGGATCGCGCCAGCCCGAGTAGAGCCCGGCGGCGACGACCGAGAGGATGCCCGACACGCCCAGCCAGTCGGCCGCCAGATAGGCGGCGAAGGGCGTCAGCACCGACAGCGTGATCTCGATCAAGGGGTCGCTGGTCTGCAGTCGCCGGAGCAGGTCGCGCAGGCGGCCGATCGCATAGCCCGCGGCGAGCCCGACGACGCAGCCGCCGACGGCCAGCAGGGAGAATTCCGCGGCCATGCGACCAAGCGAGAAACCGCCGGCCACAACGGCGGCCAGGGCGAACTTGAACGCCACGAGGCCGGTGGCGTCGTTCATCAGGCTTTCCCCGTTGAGGATCGTCGTCAGGCGCGCCGGCACGCGGAGGCGTTCGGTGATGGCGTTGACGGCCACGGCATCGGTGGGGGAGACGATCGCCCCGAGGGCGAGGCCCAGCGCCAGGGGCAGGCCGGGCACCAGCCACCAGGCCACGAAGCCGACGGTCACGGTGGTGAAGAGCACCAAGCCGATGGCGAGGGTCAGGATCGGGCGCCGGGCGCGGACGAATTCGCGCAGGGGCATGAACCAGCCGTCGGCGAACAGCAGGGGCGGCAGGAAGCAGAGGAAGAAGAATCCCGGATCGAGCGTCAGCCGCGGAAACACCGGCAGCAACGCCGCGCCCGCGCCGCCGAGCAGGTAGGTGATCATCTGCGGCCACGGCAGCCAGCGACCGATGACACTCAGGCCCGCGATCAGCAGGAGCAGGATCAGCGCATGTTCGAAGGCGGCCATGCCGGACGACGCTATCGCTCCGAAGCGGTTCGTCCAGCGGCTTTGCCGCCGGGCAGATCGAAGCCCGGAGAGGGGTTTGCCGCAACAAGGTGCAAAAGGCGCAAAATCAAGTCGGAGGCCGCGTTCCACCCCGGAGTTTGCGGTCGACTCGAACGGGCTGGAGCGGGAGCCTGATGCCGATGAGTGTCAAACGGTGGCGGTGGGTGCCGGGCACGCTGCGGATTGCGGCGGCGGTGTCGATCATCGTTGGCGTGGCGGCGTGCGTGATCCGGCAACCGGTCTGGAGCCGGCATACTGCGGCCGCGACCATTGTCGTCCCTGACCGGTTGGAGGCGCATGTGCGCTTCCTGAGTGAAGCGTGTTTTCCGAGACATTCGCTGGCCCGCGGGAATCAGGCGAAGGCGATCGCCTATATCACCGAGCATCTGCGGGCGGCGGGCGGGCGGGTCGTGCTGCAGGAGTTTCCCACGCCGTCCGGTTCCTATCAGAACGTGGTCGCGCACTTCGGTCCGGAGGCAGGAAAGCGTTATGTGGTGGGGGCGCATTTTGATTCGTGCGGAGTGCAACCGGGGGCGGACGACAATGCCAGCGGGGTTGCGGGCCTGCTGGAATTGGCCGCCTTGCTCGGGAAAGAGAAATCCCTGCCGGCTCATTTCGAGTTGGTCGCCTACAATCTGGAAGAGCCGCCCCATTTTGCCGGCCCTTACATGGGAAGCGCGGTCCATGCGCGAAGCCTGAAGCAGGACAACGTTTCGGTCGCGCTGATGCTATCGCTGGAGATGATCGGCTATTTTCAGGACAAGCGCGGCAGCCAGTCTTATCCCCTGCCATTGCTCGGCCTGCTCTATCCATCGCGCGGCAATTTCATCGCGATCGTCGGTCGGTGGGACCAGCGGGCGGTGGTCGGCGCGTTCAAGCAGGCCTGTGCGGGGGCGGCTGACATTCCGGTCGTTTCGATCGCAGCGCCGCCATTCGTCCCGGCGATCGATTTCTCCGACCACCGCAACTATTGGGCCGAGGGTTTCCCGGCGCTCATGATCACGGACACCTCCTTTCTCCGGAACCCCCACTATCACCAGCCGACCGACACCTACGAAACGCTCGATTACCGTCGCATGGCCGAAGTCGTGAAGCTGCTGCATGCCGGACTGCTGGAACACGCGAAATGATGGCAGAGGATATCCGCAGAGGCCCTTGAGCCCGGTTCACTAGGCAAGAGACTGACGTGCCAGGATCGACCCTGCGGCTGGAAGCCGCAGCCACTTGCCCGGCCCGGTATTTTTTGCGCCTTCTGCGATTTTTGCGGCCAATGTTTCCGGGCGGGTCGGTCTTTGACAAGAGAGTGGGGTGGTGGAAAATGCGGTCATGAAGAAACATCTGGCGGGGCTCTGCGCGTTGCTCGGATTGCTGACGGGGTTGCGGGCGGCCGAGCTGCCGCCGGGGTTGGGGGATTTCGACGCCTACGTGGCGCGCGTGCAGCAGGAGTTCGCCGTGCCGGGTGTCGCCGTGGCCATCGTCAAGGACGGCGAGGTCGTGCTCGCCAAGGGCTATGGGGTGCGCGAGCTGGGCAAACCCGAGCCGGTGGACGCGCGCACGCTGTTCGCCATCGCATCGAACACCAAGGCCTTCACCGCCGCCGGGCTGGCGATCCTGATGGACGAGAGCAAGGTGGCCTGGGGCGACCGCGTGATCGAGCGGCTGCCGTGGTTCCGGATGAGCGATCCCTATGTGACGCACGAGATGACCGTGCGCGACCTGCTCACGCACCGCAGCGGGCTGGCGCTCGGCGCGGGCGACCTGCTGTTCTGGCCGGAGACCGATCTCACGACGCGCGAGGTGGTGGAGCGGCTGAGGTTCGTGCCGCTGGCGACAAGCTTTCGCGCCGACTACGCCTACGACAACATCCTCTACGCTGCCGCCGGACTCCTGATCGAGGAGATATCAGGCAAGAAATGGGGCGACTTCATGCGCGAGCGGGTCTTCGTCCCTGTCGGCATGACGGATACGCTCGCCAACTGTCTGGCGCTGCCGCCCGGGGCCAATGTCGCGACCGGACACGCCAAATACGATTTCGCGGAGCTCAAGCCCGTGGCGCCCCTCGCCTGGGACAATGCCTCCGCCGCGGGTGGCATCTATTCCAACGCGCAGGACATGGCCAAATGGGTCCGGGTGCAGCTCGCCGGCGGCAGGCTGCCGGCCGGCCCCGAGGGCAAGGAGGTCGTGCTCTTTGCGGAGGCGCGACAGAAGGAAATGTGGTCGCTGGTGACGCCGATGAAGATCAGCGAACCAAAGATCGAGGCACTGAAGGTCGTGCGGCCTAATTTCCTCGGTTACGGGCATGGCTGGAGTTTGTCGGACTACCGCGGCCGCAAGCTGGTGGCGCACACCGGCGGCTGGCCGGGGCAGGTGTCCAAGGTCACGCTGGTGCCCGAGTTGAAGCTCGGCGTGGTGGTGCTCACGAACCAGGAAGCCGGCGCGGCGTTCCAAGCCTTGAGCTGGCGCGTGTTGGATGCCTATTTCGGCGCCCCGGAGACCGACTGGGTGGCGGCCTACGCCGAGTTGGTGAAGACTGCCGCGGCCGAGTCCGACGACTCGTGGGCGAAGCACGTCGTCGCGCGGGATGCGGTCTCGACGCCCTCGCTGCCCGTTGCGAAATATGCCGGCATCTACCGCGATGTCTGGCGCGGGGATGTCTTCATCACCGAAAAAGACGGCAAGCTGGCGTTGAACTTCAGTCGCACCGCGAAGCTGGCGGGCGACCTGGAGCACTGGCAGCACGACACGTTCATCGTCCGCTGGCACGACCGCTCGCACAACGCCGACGCCTTCGTGACCTTCGCCCTCACGCCCGACGGGGCGATCGACCAGGTCAGGATGGAGGCGATCTCACCGCTGACGGACTTCAGCTTCGACTTCCACGACCTCGTGCTGAAGCCGGTGGGGAAGTGAGGCGGTTGGCAGAGGACAGAGGACGGAAGTCAGAGGTCAGACTATGAAGCGGCCTGTCGTCCAAAGTCAGGGCCTCGAAAGAACTCAATTCTGAGCTTCGCCCCGGCCGGCACTCGCGCCGGAGTTAGGTTGGCCACAAAAAGGCACGAAAAAGCACAAAGACCGGCCGGTGTAAGCGCAGAGGGCGCACCCGTTCGGCTTCGCTCAGGGTGCCCTGAGCCGGTCGAACGGCCAGAGGACGCGGAGAGTGGGGGGATTGGACTCCGCGGCCTTCGCGGGCTCCGCGTTTCAAGGGATTGAGGCGGGAGGGGAATCGCTGGGCGTTCGAGGGAACTGAAGGATAGCAATGTCCGCATTCGAGCCCTTTTACGGAACGCAAATCAGGCGGGAGGTGGCTCATTCTCGTGACTTGAAGAGGGCAGGGATTGAGCAAGGTGAAGGACGTGACGATCGCGGTTGCCAACGCCATAGCCAAGATGACCAAGCGCCAGAAACTCGCTCTGGCCGACCGGTTGCTGGCCGAGGCGGGCGCGCACGCCAAACCTTCCACTATTTACGGCAGCGAAGACCCGGCCTTGGATGCCGAGTTGCGCCGCCGGTTGGATGATCGCAGCCCCGGGGCCTGGCTGTCGCACGATGAATTTCGAGCGCGAACCCTGGCTCAAGGTTGTCGATTGCGGGCTTGCTGAAACGGACCTTCGGGCTAGATTCCTAGTCATGAGCGCGGCAAAAAATGAGGCGGTCGAGCTGATCAAGCGGCTCCCGGAGGATGCGACGATGGAGGACATCCAGCATCACCTCTACGTGCTCGAAAAGATCAAACAGGGCCAAAACCGGATCGTCGCGGAAGGGGGCATTTCCCAGGACGCGATGGAGCGGGACATGGCCCGATGGATTTTGTCGTAACCTGGTCACCGCAGGTTCGGGATGACCTGAACGACATCGCCGCCTACATAGCGACGGGATCGCCGCGCTACGCCTCGGCGGTGATCAGCGAGATCCTGGCGGCCGGTCGGAGTCTGGCCCTGTTTCCCAGGCGGGGTCGTGTGGTGCCGGAACTGGGGGATGAGAATTGCCGCGAGGTGTTCGTGTATGAATACCGGATCATCTACCGGATCGAGGACCGCGCCGTGCGGATTGTGGCGGTGATTCACGGACGCCGCCTGCTCGGGCCAAGGCCGGTTTAACCGCGGATCGCACGGATTGACCCAGATGGGACCAAACCGGTTTTAACGCGGAGGGCGCACCCGTTCGGCTTCGCTCAGGGTGGCATGAGCCTGTCGAATGGCCAGACGGCGCGGAGAAGGGATTGGACTCCGCGTCCTTCGCGGGCTCCGCGTTTCAAGGAATTGCGGCGGGAGGGGGGAACGCTGGCGCTCGAGGGACATCAATATCCGCAGCCCGCCCCCTTTCTGCGCCCCCTCGGCGAAGGATGAAGGCTGAAAGAGGATGACGAATTGTTTCGTTCCCCAGCCCTACCACGCTTCGCTGACAGCATTGTGTCAGGAGGGGGTGCGCTAGGTTTTCGTTGCTTTCACTGAATGGCCTTTGCAACGTCTCGCATCTGCTTTGGGCCAGCAGGTCTATCCCCCTATGAAAAAGAGTGCCTCTGAGTCCGTGAAACAAATTGAGCAACCTGAGCTTTTGTATGATGATCGTTTCTGGGAACAATACGCGGGGCACAAGCTTTCTTCAGACCCCGTCACAGCGCTGGTAGAATTGGTAGCAAATTGTTGGGACGCAGGTGCGCAGACGGTGCGTATTCAATGGCCGGCGGTTGTTGGAGAAAGGTTAGAAATCGCCGACGATGGCGAGGGAATGACAAAGGCGGAGTTCTATAAGAGATGGGGGACGCTAAGTTACAACCGCACCAAAGAGCAGCCAAGCATCGTCACTGTAACGGTGGATGGTTTGCCCACAGAGAGACGGGTTTTCGGTCGAAACGGGATAGGGCGGTCAGCTGCCTTCTGCTTTGGCTCTGAATATTTACTGATCACTCGAAAAGATGGTGTTGAGAATCAGTTCTTGGTTAAGAAGGGAAGGACTCGACCGCTCGATTTCGAATTCCTGAAATCAGCAAAAGTATCAATTTCTGGAACTATCATTCGTATTGCTGCGACAAGCGGTGGAGTTGTCAGCGCAGAGTCTGTTAGAACGGAATTGGGACGACGATTTTTAACAGATCCAGGTTTTCAGGTCATCGTCAATGGGGTCGCGATCGATTTCGACGACATTGAGAACAAGGGTTTAGAGGCTATTGCTGTTCCCATCCCTAGTCTTGAGCTCACTATAACCATTAAGGTAATTGATGCACAACGAACTGATCGGACTGTGCGTCAGCACGGTGTGGCGTGGCATGTTTTAGGTCGCTTAGTTGGCGAATGTGATTGGAAGGATCCTGCGCAACGATCCCTCATCGACGGTCGGCGTGTAGAAGCCAAGAGGTTTACTTTCATTGTTGAGGCCGATGTCCTGCACCAGTTTGGTGCAGTAAAGCCGGACTGGACTGATTTCGATGAGCAGAATGTCTATTTTCAGACGATCAATCGAGCCGTCCAAGAGGCGATTACTGCAAAGCTCATGGAGGCGACGAAGGAAAAGCGACAAGAGATCACCAGCAATATTCGCAGTTCCTTTGCTCCACAAATACGGCAACTTTCACCTCTCAAGCGGGAGAAGTGGAATGCCTTTGTTGATAAGGTTGCCGAGGAATGTCCAAATCTGACCGAGCAGGAACTGAAAAGTGTGTCTGGTGTTCTTGCCAAAATGGAGCTGGCTCAGTCGCAATACGGGCTCCTTCATAAATTGCATGAATTGTCTCCAGATCAGATCGATGATCTTCACGGCATACTGGATGATTGGACTGTCGATATGGCGAAGATCGTTCTGGACGAGATTAGAGTGCGCATAAAGCTGGTTGAAGAGCTCCGCCTCAAGACATCCGACCCTGACACGGCCGAGGTGCAGGAATTGCAGCCTTTGTTTCATAAGGGGCTGTGGATATTTGGCCCTGAGTTCGAAACGATTCACTACACATCAAACGAAGGAATGACCAGGGTCATCCAAGAGCTGTATCCGACTGCTGGTATCAAGGGTTCTAGAAATCGGCCCGACTTCGCAATCGTTCCTGATGGTTCTGTTGGGTTATATTCTTATGACGAATTTGATAGCGAGGGGGGCGAAGTCGGTCCGCAGCGAATTATCATTGTGGAGCTAAAGGCGCCTGCTGTCCCTGTTGCTCACGAACAAAAGGAGCAATGCTACAAGTATGTTCGCGAGCTTGCGGCCAAGGGGCTGCTCACAAGTCGAACTGATGTGAGAGGCTTTGTCTTGGGTAAATCGGTCAATTCTATCGATAAAGGGGAAAAGACTGAGATGGACGGAAGGGTTAAAATCATTCCCTTGGATTTTGGGACGGTTCTTCGTCGTGCAGAAAGTCGTTTGTTACGGCTGCATGAGAAGATAAAATCAGCCCCATTTTTGCAGGAGCGAGGTATTGAAGAATATCTGGCTGATGAGGTTCCTGCTACCGAATTGGCGCTGCAAGAGCCTGCGGCGAAACCAATCCCCGCTACTGTGCCTATTCTTCCTAAATAGCAGCGCGTTGGTCGGCAAACTACAGTCGGGGGATCGTCAGACCGCCATCCACCATGATGACTTGGCCCGTCGAAAACGGAAAGTCGCCATGAGCCAGTGCCGCTACGGACCGTCCAATGTCATCCGGGAATCCCCACCTCGGCTGCACGCAGAGGCCGCCGGCGATGAGTTTGTCGTATTTGTCGGTCATGCCTGCGGTCATGTCAGCCTTGATGACGCCGCGGCGGACTTCGTGGACGGGGATGCCGTCGGGGCCGAGGCGCGCCGGGTCAACGGTTGCCGGGGTGGAAACCGATCTTGCGTTTCGGCCGGTCGGGCGGCGGGGCGAGCAGGGGCTGAAGCCTTTTCCAGAGAATCTGCAGGGCGCTGTCGTGCTCGATCAGGGTCTTGTCGATCAGGGCAAGCTTCTTGAGGATCTCGGCGTTGGCCGCGAGCGCCTCGCGCTGTTTCACAAAGGCCCGGACGACGTAGACGCTCATCTCCACCGCCCGCACTGAGCGCAGAATATTGGCAGCCATTACAGCGCCGTGTTCGGTGAAAGCCCAAGGCCGATACGCGGCGCCGCGATGCTTGGCTTTGGAACTCATCACAAATTGTGATGAGTTGGCCTCATTATCCATTGCATCAGCGGGTTGCACTGAACTGGTCGCAGATTGCGACCAGTTGGGCTCAATGAATTGATTTGCAGCGACATCCAAACTTGAAGCCGCAACTTGCGACTTCAAGTTCAGTGCTTCTTCTCGGGTGAGCTGGAAGGCAAAGTCATCGGGAAAACGATGTCGGTTGCGTTTGAAGGCCTCGTTGAACCGTTTGGTCGGCACGCCGTAGAGGCTGGCAAGGTCAGCATCGAGGATGACACGATGGCCGCGGATCTGGAAGATGCGGCCGTGGACGGGGTCGGGTGAAGCGGGCATGGCGAAGAGTTGATTTCGTTGGCCCGTCGTCAGCTTGATGCCCGAAGTGATATTTGTGGGCAAGAAAAAGGGCGGCCGGCGGGCCGCCCTTGGAAAACAAGCGTGTGCGGAGCGCCCGCTCCATCTTACAGACTGGTCAGGCCACCCAGTGGGCACCCGGCCCGGTCCACCCTTCCGCTGCGTTTCAGGACTCGCGTCGGATGGTGTGACCATTTCCGTGCAGGCGCACTCCATCGGTCTTGATGACTCCCGGGCGGACTTCGTCGACGAGGATGCTGTCGGGGTCGTGGCGGGTAGGGGCGGGGATTACCAGCTGGAGAGGGCGAGCTTGCCGATGGTGCGGCCGCTTTCGATCTGGGCGTGGGCTTGGCGGAGGTTTGCGGCGTTGATGGGCGTGAACTCCCGGCTCAGCGTGCTGCGCAGTTCGCCGCGGTCGGCCAGCGCGGCGACTTCGTCGAGCAGGCGGCCTTGCTCGGCCATGTCGGGCGTCTGGAACAGGGCGCGGGCGAACATGAATTCCCAGTGCAGCGAGAGGCACTTCGGCTTGAGGAGGTTGAGGTCGAGCGGACGCGCCACGTTCTCGATCAGGACCAGCGCGCCCATCGGGGCCAACGCGTCGATGATCTGCTCATAGTGTTCCTCGGTCTTCGTCAGGCCGAGCACATGGTTGACGCCGCCGGGCACGATCGCCTTGACCTGGGCGGAGAGGGGCTGGCGATGGTCGATGACATGGTGCGCGCCGAGGGCGAGGCACCAGACGCGCGAGTCGGGCCGCGAGGCGGTGGCGATGACGGTGAGACCGGTGAGCCGGCGGGCGAGCTGGATCGCGACCGAGCCGACGCCGCCGGCTCCGCCGATGATGAGGAGCGAGCCGCGCGTCGCGGGATCGCGGGCGAGCTTGAGGCGGTCGAAGAGCATCTCCCAGGCGGTGATGGCGGTGAGGGGCAGGGCGGCGGCTTCGGCGAACGAGAGCTTGGCGGGCTTGTGGCCGACGAGGCGCTCGTCCACGGCGTGGAATTCGGCGTAGGTGCCGTCGCGGTCGATGGTGCCGGCGTAATAAACCTCGTCGCCCGGCTTGAAGCGGGTGGCGTCCGGCCCGGTCTCGACCACGACGCCGGCGGCGTCCCAGCCGAGGCGGAGCGGCGTGCCGGGGCGACGCGGTCCGAAGCCGGCGCGGATCTTGGTGTCGACTGGATTGACGGATATGGCGCGGACCGCGACGAGCAGGTCGCGTGCGCGGAGGGAGGGACGCGGCACCTCGAGGTCGAGCAGCGCATCCGGGGCGGAGATCGGGAGATGATGGGTGAAGGAAACGGCTTTCATGGCGTGGTGGAGGTGGTCGTGAAGCTGCGAAAGAAGCGCATTTTCATCATTCGTCAAAACCGGTAATTGAGCGGAGCGGAGCGACGAAGCAATCCAGCTGAATGAGACCAACCCGCCGACCTATCCAATCCAGTCCGCGATCAGCGGACTCTCCGAAACCGAATCTTGGAGGCGATTAGCCGGAGGGTGATCTCGAAAGTTTCGCCCGTTGGCGAAACTTATTAGTGGTTCCCAAAACTTCAGGGGATTGCGTGGCCCGTGGATGAATTCGTGCCGGGGAAAGACGAATCAGGCGAAAAGAAAAAGGGTGGCCGGTGGGCCGCCCTTGGAAAGCAAGCGTGCGCGGAGCGTCCGCTCCACCTTACAGACGAGGGATCGTCAGGCCACCGTCTACCATTATCACCTGGCCCGTGCTGAAAGGGAAATCCCCACGTGCCAAGGCTGCCACCGACCTGCCAATATCATCTGGGAATCCCCACCTGGGCTGAACACACAGGCCGTTCGCGATCAACTTATCGTATTTGTCGGTCACGCCGGCGGTCATGTCGGTCTTGATGACGCCGGGGCGGACTTCGTAGACGGGGATGCCGTCGGGGCCGAGACGGGTGGCGAAGAGCTGGGACATCATGCTCAGGCCGGCCTTGGCGATGCAGTATTCGCCGCGGTTGATCGAGACCACCGTCGCGGAGATCGACGTGATGTTGATGATGGTGGCGGCGAACTTCGGGTCGGCTTTCTTCGCGGTGACCATGTCGCGGGCGAAGGCTTGCGTGAGGAAGAAGACGCCGCGCAGGTTGGTATCGACCACGTAGTCGTAGCTTTCCTCGGAAGTTTCGAGGAGATCGGCGCGGACCTGTGGAGCGACACCGGCATTGTTCACCAGAAGATTCAGGGCTTTGCCGCCGGTGAATTCCTTGGTGGCCTTGACGATGGCGGCGCGGCCTTCGGCAGAGCCGACGTCGCCGCGGGCGTAGCCGACCTTCACGCCCAGGGCGCGGAGCTTGGCGAGGGGTTCGGCGACGGCGGATTCCTCGCGGACGCCGTTGATGACGATGTCCCATTTCTCGGCGGCGAGCTTTTCGGCGATGCCGAAACCAATGCCGCGCGAACCACCGGTGACGAGAGCTACTTTAGACATGAGGAGGAGGGTTTTGCCCGCGAATTACGCGAATCGACGCGAATGGATCAGAGTGATTTCAATTCGTGCTCTTCGCGTAATTAGCGGGAGGTTTCTTACTTCAGGACGGGGACGTCGACCCACTTGCGTTCGGCCCAGGACTTCAGGCCGAGTTCGGCGAGCTGCACGCCCTTGGCGCCTTGGAAGAGGTCCCACTGGAAGGGCGAGCCGGTGACGACGTGCTTGAGGAAGAGTTCCCACTCGACCTTGAAGGCGTTGTCGTAGGCGCCCTGGTCGGGGACGCGGACCCAGCCTTCCTTGAACTTGATCGGGCTGTCGATGTCGGGATTCCAGACGCAGCGCGGCGTGGCGGCGAGGCTCTGGGCCTTGCAGTCGCGCAGGCCGGCGACGGCGGAACCCATCGTGCCGTCGACCTGGAGCGTGAGGAGGTCATCGCGGTCGACGCGGACGTCCCACGAGGAGTTGAAGTGGCAGATGATGCCGTTCACGAGCTCGAAGGTCGCGTAGGCGGAGTCGTCGGCGGTGCACTTGTAGGGCTTGCCGGCCTCGTCCCAGCGGGTGGGGATGTGCGTGGCGCCGAGGCAGGTGAGGCTCTTCACCTCGCCGAAGAGGTTCTGGATGACATACTGCCAGTGGCAGAGCATGTCGACGATGATGCCGCCGTCGTCCTCCTTGCGGTAGTTCCACGACGGGCGCTGGAGCTTCTCGTGCTCGCCGGTGAAGACCCAGTAGCCGAACTCGCCGCGGACGGAGAGGATTTTGCCGAAGAAACCGGTATCGATGAGATACTTCAACTTCACGAGGCCGGGCAGCCAGAGCTTGTCCTGCACGACGCCGTTCTTGAGGCCGGCGGCGGTGACTTCCTTGGCGAGGGCGAGGGCCTCGGCGGAGGTGGTGGCGGTGGGTTTTTCGCAGTAGATGTGTTTCTTCGCGGCGATGGCCTTGCGGACGCCGATGGGGCGCTGGCCGGTGAGGGTGGCGTCAAAGTAGATCTGGTTGGCGGGGTTCGCCAACTCGGCGTCGAGGTTGGTCGAGATGCGCGTGACGCCGGTGCGGGCGGCGAGGGCCTGCAGCTTGGACTCGCTGCGGCCGACGAGGACGGGGTCGGGCATGATGACCTCGGAGTCGGAGAGCTTCACGCCGCCCTGATCAATGATGGCCTTGATCGAGCGGATGAGGTGCTGGTTGGTGCCCATGCGTCCCGTGACGCCGTTCATGATGATGCCGATTTTGTGGGTTTTCATTTTGGGAAGATACTTTTGCCCGCGAATTACGCGAATAGACGCGAATGGAACGGGCTGATTCTAATTCGTGGAATTGGCGTGATTAGCGGGCAGGAGTTGGAGGTTTGAAACCTGTTTGGCGTTTGGCCGTTTGGCTTTTGGAATTTGGCACGTCGTCAGACGTGGTCGCGGTAGGCTTGGACGATCTGCTTGAGGTATTGGTCCTGGTCGATGGCCCAGAGGCGGGTGCTGAAGACCTCGACTTCGTTAAAGCCCTTGAAGCCGGCGGCCTCGACCCAGGAACGGATCTGGCGGAGGGGAATGCAGCCTTCGCCCATGAGGCCGCGGTCGTTGAGGAGGTCGACGGTGGGCGTGCGCCAGTCGCAGACGTGGTAGGCGAAGAGGGCCTTCAGTTTGCCGCAGCGGGCGATCTCGGCCTCGAGGGCCGGGTCCCACCAGAGATGGTAGACGTCGACGGCGACGCCGATGAGCGGCGACTTGAGGGCTTCGACCATGTCGTTGGCCTGGCCGAGGGTGTTTACGGCCGAGCGGGAGTCGGCATACATCGGGTGGAGCGGCTCGATGGCGAGTTTCACACCGGCGGCCTGGCAGTCGGGGAGAAGGGCGGCGATGCCGTCCTGGATCTGTTTGCGCGACTCGGCGAGCGGTTGGCCGGGGACGGCGCCGCAGACGAGCACGATGAGCGGCGCGCCGAGGGCGTGGGCCTCGGAGATGGCGAGGCGGTTGTCGTCGATCGCCTTCTGGCGGTCGGCGGCGGTTTTCCCGGGGAAGAAGCCCCCGCGGCAGAGCGAGACGACGGAGAGGCCGTGGTCGCGGATCATCCGGCCGGTTTTGGCGATGTCTCGGCCGGCTAGGGTGTCGCGCCAGACGGTGATGCCTTTCACGCCCGCGGCGGCGAATTTTTGGGCGGAGGTCTCGATCGCCCACGGCTTGGTGGTGATCGTGTGGATGCAGAGGCGGGAGAGAGAAGCGGGATTCATTCGCTGTGGGTCCGATACCCCGAAGCTTGCTTCGGCTTGGTCGGCGGAACGGGATTGAGTGTGGATTGCATGGGGCTCGAACGGGTTTGCAGAGGTCTTGTCAAATGCCCCGGAGCTTACTCCGGGGATGGT
>Ga0255338_1000754_pt1 | contig 82487 bp, 69 predicted proteins | sample MeOH1_35cm_T4_19_FD_203715 | JGI IMG/M metagenome (GOLD analysis project Ga0255338, IMG submission 203715) | Sandy soil microbial communities from University of British Columbia, Vancouver, Canada - MeOH1_35cm_T4_195 | ecosystem: Engineered > Artificial ecosystem > Sand microcosm > Unclassified ... | reverse complement strand
AGCTTAAAGCACCCGTGTTTTGATCAATGGTAAAGAGTGCTGCATCCGCACCGCCGCTGATACTGTAAGTCAGTGCAGAACCATCTGCATCGGTTGCTATGACCGTCGTTACTGCTGTGCTGTTTTCTGCAATCGACACCGCAGCACTTGCACCGCCACCATTGCTCGTGATAACTGGGGCGTTGTCATTTAAGTTGGTAACTGTTACTGCAATGTCTTGAACATCGATGTTCGTGCCATCTGATACTTGAACTTGAACATCATAAATATTGTTGCCACCAACATCGGCTGGATTTTCATAATCAGGTGCATTAATGAAGCTCAAAGCACCCGTGTTTTGATCAATGGTGAAGAGTGAAGCATCGGCTCCGCCACTAATGCTGTAAGTCAGCGCAGAACCATCGGCATCCGTTGCCGTTACTGTCGTTACTGCTGTGCTGTTTTCGGCAATCGATACTGCAGCGCTTGCACCGCCACCATTGCTAGTGATAACTGGGGCGTTGTCATTTAAATTAGTGACTGTGACTGCAATATTTTGTGTATCAACATTGGTACCGTCTGATACTTGAACTTGTACGTCATAAACATTGTTGCCACCAACATCGGCTGGATTTTCATAATCGGGAGCATTGATAAAGCTTAAAGCACCCGTGTTTTGATCAATGGTGAAGAGTGAAGCATCGGCACCGCCACTGATGCTGTAAGTCAGTGCAGAACCATCTGCATCTGTTGCCGTTACTGTCGTTACTGCTGTGCTGTTTTCAGCAATCGATACTGCAGCGCTTGCTCCACCGCCGTTGCTCGTGATAACTGGAGCGTTGTCATTTAAGTTAGTGACTGTTACTGCTATATCTTGAACATCGATGTTTGTGCCGTCCGATACTTGAACTTGTACGTCATAAACATTGTTGCCGCCAACATCCGTTGGGTTTTCATAATCAGGTGCATTGATAAAGCTTAAAGCACCCGTGTTTTGATCAATGGTGAAGAGTGCTGCATCCGCACCGCCACTAATGCTGTAAGTTAAACCTGAGCCATCGGCATCCGTTGCTGTTACTGTCGTTACTGCTGTGCTGTTTTCAGCAATCGATACTGCAGCGCTTGCTCCACCGCCGTTGCTCGTGATAACTGGAGCGTTGTCATTTAAGTTAGTGACTGTTACTGCTATATCTTGAACATCGATGTTTGTGCCGTCCGATACTTGAACTTGTACGTCATAAACATTGTTGCCGCCAACATCCGTTGGGTTTTCATAATCAGGTGCATTGATAAAGCTTAAAGCACCCGTGTTTTGATCAATGGTGAAGAGTGCTGCATCAGCACCACCACTGATGCTGTAAGTTAAACCTGAGCCATCGGCATCGGTTGCCGTTACTGTCGTTACTGCTGTGCTGTTTTCAGCAATCGATACTGCAGCGCTTGCTCCACCGCCGTTGCTCGTGATAACTGGAGCATTGTCATTTAAGTTAGTGACTGTTACTGCTATATCTTGAACATCGATGTTGGTGCCATCTGATACTTGAACTTGTACGTCATAAATATTGTTGCCACCAACATCGGCTGGGTTTTCGTAATCAGGTGCATTGATGAAGCTTAAAGCACCCGTGTTTTGATCAATGGTGAAGAGTGAAGCATCGGCTCCGCCGCTGATACTGTAAGTCAGTGCAGAACCATCGGCATCTATTGCTGTTACTGTCGTCACTGCTGTACTGTTTTCGGCAATCGATACTGCAGCGCTTGCTCCACCGCCGTTGCTGGTGATAACTGGAGCGTTGTCATTTAAGTTGGTGACTGTTACAGCGATATCTTGAACATCGATGTTTGTGCCATCTGATACTTGAACTTGTACGTCATAAATATTGTTGCCGCCAACATCGGCTGGGTTTTCGTAATCAGGTGCACTGATGAAGCTTAAAGCACCCGTGTTTTGATCAATAGTGAAGAGTGCTGCATCTGCACCGCCGCTGATACTGTAAGTCAGTGCAGAACCATCGGCATCGGTTGCTGTTACTGTCGTTACTGCTGTGCTGTTTTCGGCAATTGATACTGCAGCTGTTGCTCCACCACCGTTGCTGGTGATAACTGGAGCGTTGTCATTTAAGTTGGTGACTGTTACAGCGATATCTTGAACATCGATGTTGGTGCCATCCGATACTTGAACTTGTACGTCATAAACATTATTGCCACCAACATCGGTTGGGTTTTCGTAATCTGGAGCATTAATGAAACTTAAAGCTCCGGTGTTTTGATCAATGGTGAAGAGTGCTGCATCAGCACCACCACTGATGCTGTAAGTTAAACCTGAGCCATCGGCATCGGTTGCTGTTACTGTCGTTACTGCTGTGCTGTTTTCGGCAATCGATACTGCAGCACTTGCACCGCCACCGTTGCTCGTGATAACTGGAGCGTTGTCATTTAAGTTGGTAACTGTGACAGCGATATCTTGAACATCGATGTTTGTGCCATCTGATACTTGAACTTGTACGTCATAAATATTATTGCCGCCAACATCGGCTGGGTTTTCGTAATCTGGGGCATTGATAAAGCTTAAAGCTCCAGTGTTTTGATCAATGGTGAAGAGTGCTGCATCAGCACCACCACTGATGCTGTAAGTTAAACCTGAGCCATCGGCATCGGTTGCCGTTACTGTCGTTACTGCTGTGCTGTTTTCAGCAATCGATACTGCAGCGCTTGCTCCACCGCCGTTGCTCGTGATAACTGGAGCATTGTCATTTAAGTTAGTGACTGTTACTGCTATATCTTGAACATCGATGTTGGTGCCATCTGATACTTGAACTTGTACGTCATAAATATTGTTGCCACCAACATCGGCTGGGTTTTCGTAATCAGGTGCATTGATGAAGCTTAAAGCCCCGGTGCTTTGATCAATGGTGAAGAGTGAAGCATCGGCTCCGCCGCTGATACTGTAAGTCAGTGCAGAACCATCGGCATCTATTGCCGTTACTGTCGTCACTGCTGTACTGTTTTCGGCAATCGATACTGCAGCGCTTGCACCGCCACCATTGCTCGTGATAACTGGGGCGTTGTCATTTAAGTTGGTAACTGTTACTGCGATATCTTGAACATCGATGTTTGTGCCATCTGATACTTGAACTTGAACATCATAAACGTTGTTGCCACCAACATCGCTTGGGTTTTCGTAATCTGGAGCATTAATGAAACTTAAAGCTCCGGTGTTTTGATCAATGGTGAAGAGTGCTGCATCAGCACCACCACTGATGCTGTAAGTTAAACCTGAGCCATCGGCATCGGTTGCTGTTACTGTCGTTACTGCTGTGCTGTTTTCGGCAATCGATACTGCAGCACTTGCACCGCCACCGTTGCTCGTGATAACTGGAGCGTTGTCATTTAAGTTGGTAACTGTGACAGCGATATCTTGAACATCGATGTTTGTGCCGTCCGATACTTGAACTTGTACGTTGTAAATATTATCAAACCCAGCATCGCTTGGATTTTCATAATTGGGAGCATTGATGAAGCTTAAAGCACCCGTGTTTTGATCAATGGTGAAAAGTGCTGCATCAGCACCACCACTGATGCTGTAAGTTAAAGTTGTTCCGGCATCAGCATCGGTTGCTGTTACCGTCGTTACCGCTGTGCTGTTTTCAGCAATCGATACTGCAGCACTTGCACCGCCACCGTTGCTCGTGATAACTGGAGCGCTGTCATTTAAATTAGTGACTGTGACTGCGATATTTTGTGTATCAGTACTTACACCGTCTGATACTTGGACTTGTACGTCATAAATATTATTGCCACCAACATCCGCTGGATTTTCATAATCGGGAGCATTGATAAAGCTTAAAGCACCGGTGTTTTGATCAATGGTGAAGAGTGCTGCATCAGCTCCGCCACTGATGCTGTAAGTTAAACCTGAGCCATCGGCATCGGTTGCTGTTACCGTCGTTACTGCTGTACTGTTTTCTGCGATCGACACTGCAGCGCTTGCACCGCCACCATTGCTCGTGATAACTGGGGCGTTGTCATTTAAGTTGGTAACTGTTACTGCGATATCTTGAACATCGATGTTTGTGCCATCTGATACTTGAACTTGAACATCGTAAACGTTGTTGCCGCCAACATCGGCTGGATTTTCATAATCAGGCGCATTGATAAAGCTTAAAGCACCCGTGTTTTGATCAATGGTAAAGAGTGCTGCATCAGCACCACCACTGATGCTGTAAGTTAAACCTGAGCCATCGGCATCCGTTGCTGTTACCGTCGTTACTGCTGTGCTGTTTTCGGCAATCGATACTGCAGCGCTTGCACCGCCACCATTGCTCGTGATAACTGGGGCGTTGTCATTTAAGTTAGTGACTGTGACTGCGATATTTTGTGTATCAACATTGGTGCCGTCTGATACTTGGACTTGAACATTATAAATATTATCAACACCAACATCGGCTGGGTTTTCATAATCAGGTGCATTAATGAAGCTTAAAGCCCCGGTGTTTTGATCAATGGTAAAGAGTGCAGCATCGGCACCGCCGCTGATACTGTACGTTAATGCTGAACCATCGGCATCTGTTGCTGTGACCATCGTAACAGCTGTGCTGTTTTCGGCAATCGATACCGCAGCGCTTGCACCACCGCCGTTACTGGTGATAACTGGGGCATTATCATTTAAGTTAGTGACTGTTACTGCGATATTTTGTGTATCAACATGGGTACCGTCTGATACTTGGACTTGAACATTATAAATATTATCAGCACCAACATCGGCTGGGTTTTCATAATCGGGAGCATTGATAAAGCTTAAAGCACCCGTGTTTTGATCAATGGTGAAGAGTGCTGCATCCACACCGCCGCTGATACTGTAAGTTAAAGTTGTTCCGGCATCAGCATCGGTTGCTGTTACTGTCGTTACCGCTGTGCTGTTTTCTGCAATCGATACTGCAGCACTTGCACCGCCACCGTTGCTCGTGATAACTGGAGCGCTGTCATTTAAATTAGTGACTGTGACTGCAATATTTTGTGTATCAACATGGATGCCATCTGATACTTGAACTTGAACATCGTAAACGTTGTTGCCGCCAGCATCTGCTGGATTTTCATAGTCGGGCGCACTTACAAAACTTAATACGCCGGTGCTGCTGTTAATTGTAAATTTAGCTGCATCAGCACCGCCGCTGATACTGTAAGTTAATGTTGAACCATCTGCATCGGTTGCTGTGATGGTAGTTACAGCCGTGCTGTTTTCTGCAATCGAGATTGCAGCGCTTGCCCCACCGCCATTGCTGGTGATGACTGGCGCATTGTCATTTGCATTGGTGACTGTTACTGCAATATCTTGCGTATCGGTGTTAATTCCATCGGATACTTGAACTTGAACATTATAAACATTATTGCCACCCACATCCGTTGGGTTTTCATAGTCAGGCGCACTTACAAAACTTAATACGCCGGTTGTTGCGTTAATAGTAAATTTTGCAGCATCTGCACCGCCAACAATGCTATATGTTGTTGATGGACCATCAACATCTGTAGCAACAACGGTAGTAACTGTTGTTGTATTTTCTGGCACTGAGATTGCAGCGGTAGCACCACCTCCATTGCTGGTAATTACCGGAGCATCATTAACCGGGGTTACATTGATACTCACCGTGCCATTAGCCGTTCCTCCATGCCCATCACTTACTGTGTAAGTAAAACTTGCAACGCCATTAAAATTGGCATTTGGAGTAAAAATGATATTGGTGCCACTTAATGAAACGGTGCCATTTTGGGCACCGTTGACTGCAGTAATTGTTAATGTGTCATTATCAGCATCTGTGTCATTAGCAAGTAATGTAGCGGCTGAAATTGTTAATGGAGTATCTTCTGCCGTAGTTACAGAATCACTAATTGCAACGGGATTGTGATTCGTTGAACCTACAATTTGAATTTGTAAATTTTCAATATTTGAAACCACTAAGGTGGTATTATTGGCAAAATGGAAGGTGTAAGAAGGTCCAATCGATACGCTAACGATGGCTCCCAAAATTGCACCGATAGGTGACCCCAAAAATAAAGCATCAAATAAGTTATCAATTAAATCATTTACTGGATTGCTTTGGTGGGCCATCATGTACTGCTGAAATGCAGTAATTTGACCACTATACGCTTGGAATTCAGTTGCGGTAAGTTTTAATACCAAAGTATCATTACCACTACCACCATCATAATAGTCCGTTGACCCTGTGTTTTCTGATAGTAGGTAAACTAGTGTATCGTTGCCAGAACCGCCTGATAAAGTGTCACTGCCAGAGCCACCATCTAAAATATCATTACCGCTACTGCCCGAAAGAGCATCATTACCAGTACTACCATTGAGGGTATCATTACCAGTACCACCATCGATTAAATCATTACCAGATCCACCACTGAGCGTATCATTACCGCTACCGCCCGAAAGAGCATCATTACCAGTACCACCATCTAAAATATCATCACCAGTACCACCATTGAGCGTATCATTACCAGATCCGCCACTGAGCGTATCATTACCGCTACCGCCCGAAAGAGTATCATTACCAGTACCACCATCTAAAATATCATCACCAGTACCACCATCGATTAAATCATTACCAGATCCACCACTGAGCGTATCATCACCGTTACCTCCCGAAAGAACATCATTACCAGATCCACCACTAATGGTATCGTTTCCATTAAGCCCAGTAATCACGTCATTTGAAGAAGATCCAGTAAGGATATCATCATTACTTGTTCCAGATATTGTTGCCATAGCTCACCTGCACTACCATATTATTCTGAATGGTGTTATTTTTTTTATATTTATAACCATTTAACCTGCTTACTCTGCTACCAGAGTTCGGTCGGCTTTACATCTTGCAGGAGTCGGCCAGCTCTAAAAACTTGATTTTTAATCCCTTTAAAAAATCTATAGCACAAAAAAATTACGCATTTAAAAATAAAAATTTTTGCGCTTTTATAATTAGGTATAGCACATGTCTTTAGCTTTTCCAGTTTATACTGCAAACTAGCAAAATAGATAATTAGCGGTAAAGCTAAAGCGTTGTAAGATTTAACTAACGTAAGATCTTACTCATATCACAACTCCGTATTTCTTATTGTTATACTTCAACCACACTAGTCCTTTATTGAGCAAGGGAATATGAGCATAGTGGGACTTTCAATTAGCTACCACTGACATAAAATTATCCTCGCTGGCAAACTCAACCTTGATTAACTATTAGTCGTTAGCTTCACTCTTTAACTTTCCAGTAAAATAACAGCGACGCACTAAATTTCACTATTTAAAACAAAGAATGGTGTAATAAGGCATAGTTCAACAGGCCATTATTTCCAATAAAAATGCGATAAAGTCGCAAAAATATAGGAAAAGCTTAATTGAAATAACTGGCCACTTGCTTGAGCTGTTCTGCCGTTAACATAAAGACTCCACCTTCTCCTTGCTGGAATTCTAGCCACGTGAAAGGTACTAGCGGATAGCGGTTAACCAACTCAACTTCGCTATTACCAACCTCCACAATCAAAATACCGTGATCTGTTAGGTAATTTGGGGCTTCCTTTAAAATTCTAGTAACAAAATCTAGTCCTTGCGTCCCTGCCGCTAAGCCTAAAGCTGGCTCGTGGCGATACTCGGGGGGTAATTGCGCCATTTCATCCATGCTGACGTAAGGAGGGTTACTGACAATAATGTCATACTTATGTCCTTTTAGGGCAGTAAATAAATCAGACTGCACCAGTTGTACTTGCTCTGCTACATTGTGTTTTTCGATGTTTAATTTCGCAACCGCTAATGCATCTTGCGAAATATCTACTGCATCCACTTTGGCATGACTTAATTCCAATGCACAAACAATGGCAATACAACCACTTCCTGTACACAAATCTAAAATTCTTGTGACATTTTCTTCGGCAATCCAAGGGGAAAAATGGCGTTGAATTAATTCCGCAATAGGCGAACGCGGAATTAATACGCGTTGATCAACATAAAATGGTAAGCCAGCAAACCATGCTTCATGCGTTAAATAGGCGATAGGAATACGCTCTTTTATCCGTCGCAAAACTAGACGTACTATTTTACGACGCTCATTCGTCGTTAAACGTGCGTCGATCACTTGTGGGCTAATATCCGGTGGCAAATGCACTGCATGCAAAACTAAAGCAACGGCTTCATCCCATGCATTGTCAGTCCCATGACCATAAAATAAATTAGCCATATTAAACTGGCTGACCACCCAACGCAGCATGTCGCGCAGAGTATAGAGTTCAATGATGGCTTCGTCCGAAATATTAGCGAGTGGCAAAATAAAATTCCCTGTAAAGATTTTAGGAAGGCTATTATACCGAAGGTCACAAGATTTGCGAGTAAGAGATTGCGCAAAAATCGGTTCTGGTTTACCCTTCCCTACCTTCGAATTAGGAGAGATGTCCGAGTGGTTGAAGGAGCACGACTGGAACTCGTGTATACGCTAACCCGTATCGAGGGTTCGAATCCCTCTCTCTCCGCCAGCCTTCGCCAAGACTATGGCTCGGCAAGCTAGCTAGAACACCGCACTAACCACCCCCACAAATGTAAGATAAAAAATGCGAAAACTGATCGCGCCGTAGCTTTAGCGAAGGCGGACAAGTAACTCATGGTACTTTGTGACAAGCCCCCAAACTTCCTGTATATTAGCTGGGTCGTATCGGTCCCTTCGCAGCGCTATATGGCAAACCCCGCCAGGTCCGGAAGGAAGCAACGGTAGCTGTAGATGCGAGTGCCGAAGTGTGGCTGATACGGCATACTTTATCCACTCGACTAATTTCATATTTATGAGTCATCAAGTTCTTGCTCGCAAATACCGACCACGGAACTTTCCCGCAATGGTAGGCCAAGAACACGTGTTACGTGCTCTTATCAATGCTTTAGATCAAAACCGTCTGCATCATGCCTATTTATTTACAGGTACGCGTGGTACCGGCAAAACTACCTTAGCGCGAATTTTGGCTAAATGCTTAAATTGCGAAAAAGGTGTTAGCGCTACACCTTGTGAGCAATGCCTGAGCTGTCAAGAAATTAGCGAGGGTCGTTTTGTTGATCTGATTGAAGTAGATGCCGCCTCGCGCACCAAAGTCGAAGATACGCGCGAACTCCTAGAAAATGTGCAATATGCGCCTACGCGTGGCCGCTTTAAAGTGTATCTCATCGACGAAGTTCATATGCTTTCTAATCACAGTTTTAATGCGCTGCTTAAAACGTTGGAAGAGCCGCCGCCACACATCAAATTTCTGTTAGCCACCACCGATCCACAACGCTTGCCAGTAACAGTTTTGTCGCGGTGTTTGCAGTTTAATCTCAAAAATCTGGCGCCCGAAAAAATTTCTACACACTTAGCGCATGTGTTAACGCAAGAAAATATTCCTTACCAAACCGCTGCCCTAGGGTTATTAGCCAAAGGCGCCAATGGCAGTTTGCGCGATGCACTTAGCTTACTGGATCAAGCGGTAGCCTATGGCGGCGGCCAAATAACAGATACCGATGTGAGAGCTATGCTGGGTACCATTGAGCAAACCCAACTTGTAGACTTGCTAGCCGCCCTAGCCGCCCAGGACGCTAAAAGCGTGCTTACTCTCATTGCACAACTGGCAGAACAAGCGGCTGATTTTAATGCGGTATTAGAAGATTTATTAACGTGGCTACACCGTATTACCGTCACCCACCTAGTTCCTGACGCTAGCAACGAAGATCAAACTCAGCTGACCGCTTTAGCTAAACAACTATCACTTGCTGATTTACAGCTCTATTATCAAATAGGATTGATGGGTCGCCGCGATTTACCGCTAGCCCCCACTCCTCGCAGTGGTTTTGAAATGATTTTATTGCGGATGCTAGCTTTTACCCCTCAGCAAGGCCAAGAAGTTGCTCCTAGCCAAACAAGCAGTATCCCAGCACCGCTGTCTCGGCCTGTCGCCGCGCCCACGACCAGGGCGGATGATTATCCGCCCCTACGACCTGCTACCATGCCCACAACTCGGCCGGATGATTATCCGCCCCTACGACCTGCTGCCGCGCCCACAACTCGGCCGGATGATTATCCGCCCCTACGGTCTGCTCTTGCGGAAACTCAAGATGAGTGGACTCAGCTAGTATCCAAGCTGAATCTTTCCGGCTTTACCCAAGCTTTGGCGTTACATTGCACGCTAAAAGAGCGGACCGATGATCTCATCCACTTAGCATTAGATCCTAACCAAGCCGCCCTCCATAACGCCAAGCAAGAAGGCCGCCTAGCTGAAGCACTAAGCCAGTATTTTGGCAAACCGATGCGCCTACAAGTAAGCATAGGGAACGCCGCTTTAGCGACACCCATGCGCACCCATCAGGCCAAACAAACAGCAAAATTAGAGGCCGTCACCACGGCTTTGCAAGAAGATGAAAATGTACAGACGATTCTTAAGCTTTTTGATGCTAAAATAAAACCAGGATCGATCCAGCTGAAAGATTCTGATCCATAATGATTAGCAACATTTTATTTATTAACGAAGAGGTATTTATTCATGTCAGGAAATAAAGGCGATTTGGGCAACCTATTAAAACAAGCTCAACAAATGCAAGCCAAAATGCAAAAAGCCCAAGATGAATTAACAAAAATGTTAGTCATCGGTGAAGCAGGTGGCGGTTTAGTCAAAGTTGAAATGAATGGTCGCCACGATGTGCGTCGCGTGCATATCGATGCCAGCCTCATCAAAGAAGAAAAAACCATGTTAGAAGATCTAACAGCAGCTGCTTTTAATGATGCCGTGCGCAAAATCGAAAAAGCTTCCCGCGAAAAATTAAATGAATTAACTGCTGGCATGCAATTACCAACAGATTTAGCTGGTATGGGTTCAAGCGAAGACTAATGTCGTTTAGTCCTCTCATTAATCAGCTTATTACGGCATTGCGCTGTCTGCCAGGGGTCGGCCCCAAGTCAGCGCAACGCATGGCTTTTCATTTATTAGAACGTGAACGCACTACGGGCCTCACGCTGGCAAAAACACTAGAACAAGCAATTCAGCAAGTAGGTCATTGTCAGCGTTGCCGTACTTTTACCGAATCTCCCCTTTGTGATCTGTGCAGCAATACAAATCGTGATACAACATTGCTGTGTATTGTGGAATCACCCGCAGATGTCCTTGCTGTTGAACAAACTGGCAATTATCGTGGTTATTATTTTGTTTTGATGGGTAAACTTTCTCCTTTGGATGGCATTGGCCCCGAAGAGCTAGGCATCGATTTACTGCTACAGCATTTAACGGATTTTCCACCACAAGAAGTTATTCTCGCAACCAATCCTACTGTTGAAGGCGAAGCCACTGCCCATTACTTAGCAGGTTTAATTAAGCAACGTCAGATCAACACCACGCGTATTGCGCATGGAGTGCCTATGGGCGGCGAGTTAGAATTTATTGATGGCAATACGCTCAGCCGAGCACTAGCAGGTCGAGAAGCAGTTTAAATGACTATTCCACTAGTTTTAGGCTCTACCTCCCCCGCTCGCAAAGAATTGTTAAAACGCTTACCGTTAGCTTTTACGGTCATAGCTCCTAACGTCGAAGAAAAACAGTTACCGCACGAATCCGCCTACGACATGGCAGCACGACTTGCTGTAGTCAAAGCTAAAGCCGTTGCTGAGCGTGCACCTGGTAGTTTAATCATCGGTTGCGATCAAGTAATTTGCCTAGAAGATGAAATTTTTGGCAAACCGCATGATCATGCTACTGCTGTTGCGCAGTTAACTAAAATGAGTGGCAAACAAGTTATTTCCTGGACTGCCCTGTGTTTGCTAAACGCACGAACACAGCAGTTACAACTTACTGTAGAACGTTACGATGTTTACTTTCGTCCTCTTACTGCAAATATGATTGAAAATTATTTGCGCCAGGATCAACCTTATGAATGCGCTGGCAGCATCAAAGCTGAAAATTTAGGCGTTGCTTTGTTTGAGCGTATGGCAGGAGAAGACCCTTCTGCTTTGCTGGGACTACCACTCATAAAATTAGTGCGCTTTTTAGAAAACGAAGGTGTATTGGTTATATAAAAACACGAAGGCGCTTAAACCTTCCTAGTTTAAGCGCCTTCGCCTGCTTCACTTGCTCTCATCCGTGAGAGTGCACTTCCTTGTGCGTGACTGCTTCCCTGTAACAACAGCATAACAGACACCTCAGACGGAACCAATGTCTAAAATCGTAAAGATGTGTAGGAAAAGGCGGTTACTTGCGTACTAAAAAAAGCTACGTATTTTTACGGATGGTTATTGAATAAACTTAGTTGCCTTTGTAAATAAAATGCACTTGTTGGGTAAAATTATTGGGAACAACATCTTTAAGTACATAATAGCAGTCATTCACAAAATTGTGTTTACCACTATCAAGCGTTTGCTTTGAAAGTAGTGGCAAATACGCTCGCACCGGATGCTGAAAATATTTTCCTAGTATCTCGGTTTTAAATTTATCAACTGAATCATCTATAGCGTAACTACCCTGAGGCAAAGTAAATGTAACCTTATATTTCTTTTTGTCCCCGTCAAAAGTGAAATGAATTACCGCATCGACAGCAGGACAGTTAGCCACTGCAAACAAGCTACTGCTCATGCAGATGCTACTCAAAGTAAAAATAAGTAATAACCCATTTTTCAACATTTTCATCAGATCACCTCAAAATTAACTTCCTTTTTAGGGCACCTCTATTAATTCACGCCTTTTTGTTTTTCCCCCTTTGAAAAAGGGGGATCAAGGAGGATTTTTCGAAAAGTTCCTACAATTTTGTTGGTTTTTCAAAAGAAAATCCCTCTCATTCTCCCTTTTTCAAAGGGAGAGGCTATAGAAACGAATTTTTAGAGATGCCTTTTAAGGATAGTTAATAATTTCAATTGTTTAGTGCACTTCTAAAAGTTCATTTCTATTCGCCTCCCCTTGCAAAAGGGAGAAAACAATAATACAAATTATAGCGGTGTCGTAGAAAAAATCCCTTCTTTCACCAGGAAAGGGTTAAAGTTAGGACCTAAAATGACATTTTTGTTCCCCTCTTTAAAAAAGAGGGGTTAGGGAAGATTTACCAGCCAGTTATCTCACCAATAGCACTACCCATTTCTGCTGGTGATTTAACAGTACGTACACCTGCTGCTTGTAATGCAGCAAATTTTTCTGCTGCAGTTCCTTTGCCACCCGAAATAATTGCACCCGCATGGCCCATGCGTTTTCCAGCAGGGGCTGTCACACCAGCAATGTAGGATACTACAGGTTTGGTAACATGATTTTTAATGAAATCTGCAGCTTCTTCTTCGGCAGTTCCACCAATTTCACCGACCATCAAAATAGCTTCTGTTTGTGGATCTTCTTGGAATAAACGTAATACGTCTACGAAGTTAGTACCAGGAATTGGATCGCCACCAATACCAACACACGTGCTTTGACCAAATCCTAAATCCGTCGTTTGTTTTACCGCTTCGTAAGTTAACGTACCAGAGCGAGAAACAATACCCACACGACCTGGTTTGTGAATAAAACCAGGCATAATTCCGATCTTACATTGGCCTGGGGTAATCACGCCTGGGCAGTTAGGACCGATCATGCGCGCCTTCGTATTATTTTCTAAATAAACTTTCACGTCTAACATATCAAGCGCTGGAATTCCTTCGGTAATACACACAATTAATTTAATACCAGCATCGGCTGCTTCAATAATCGAATCTTTACAAAAAGGTGCGGGTACATAAATAACCGTTGCATCAGCGCCGGTAGCTGCCACAGCTTCGTGCACTGTATTGAATACCGGCAAACCTAAATGTTTTTGTCCGCCTTTGCCGGGTGTTACACCGCCCACCATTTTGGTGCCGTATTCCATTGCTTGCTGTGAATGAAAAGTACCTTGATTACCGGTAAATCCCTGACAAATTACCTTCGTGTTTTTATCAACTAATATACTCATTTGTTTTGCCTTCTCTATTTAAAATGGGTCGTTATTTCTTAACAGCTTTTACAATTTGTTGGGCTGCGTCAGTTAAGCTTTTTGCTGCGATAATGTTAAGTCCACTTTCACTTAATTTTTTCGCACCTAGATCTGCATTATTTCCTTCTAAACGAACTACCACCGGGATTTTAATATTCACTTCTTTTACGGCTTCCATAATCCCATCAGCAATCATATCGCAGCGTACAATACCGCCGAAAATATTTACTAAAATACCTTTTACTTGATCGTCGGATAAAATGATTTTAAATGCTTCAGTAACACGTTCTTTGGTTGCGCCACCGCCTACATCTAAAAAGTTAGCTGGATTACCGCCGTGCAATTTAATTAAATCCATCGTTGCCATCGCTAAACCAGCACCGTTAACCATACAACCAATGTCACCATCTAAGGCGATATAATTTAATTCCCAATCACGGGCGCGATTTTCTCTTTCATCTTCTTGAGTTGCATCCCGCATAGCACGAATCATGGGTAAGCGATAAAGAGCGTTGTCATCCACAACCACTTTGGCATCTAAACAAATTAACTTGCCGTCTTTAGTGATAATTAAGGGGTTTACTTCTACCATGCTTAAATCACATTCTTTAAACATTTTGCCTAAGCCTAATAGAATCTTGGTAAAATCTTTCATTTGATCCAGATTCAAACCTAACGCAAAACCTAATTCGCGCGCTTGATACGGCATCACACCCACTAATGGATCTACTACTAATTTAAGGATTTTTTCCGGCGTTTTTTCCGCAACGTGCTCAATTTCCACACCACCTTCAGTAGAAGCCATGATCACTACACGTCTTTGTGCGCGATCTAGTACTGCGCCTAAATAAAGTTCGCGTTCGATGTCACAAGGTTCTGCAATTAATACACTATTAACCGGTTGGCCATTCGCATCCGTTTGAAAGGTAACTAAGCGTGTGCCTAATAATGATTTGGTAACCGCAGCAACTTCTTCTTTGCTACGCACAAATTTCACACCACCTGCTTTGCCGCGACCACCCGCGTGTACTTGGGCTTTCACCATCCAACTGTTACCACCTAATTTTGTAGCAACTGCTAAAGCTTCTTCTACATTGTAAGCAATTTCACCAGGAGGTACTGGCAAGCCATATTGTGTGAAAAGTTGTTTACCTTGGTATTCATGTAAGTTCATGGTTTCTATAATCTCCGGATAAAATAACTACTTAATAAAAGGTGAATACTTAAACATCCAACAACAAACGTGCTGGATCTTCTAAAAATTCTTTGATTGCTACTAAAAAGCCAACCGATCCTTTGCCGTCGATAATACGATGATCGTATGACAGAGCTACGTACATCATTGGGCGAATAACGATTTGGCCATTTTCCACGACGGGGCGATCTTCAATTTTGTGCATGCCCAGAATTGCGCTTTGCGGTGGATTTAAAATGGGTGTTGCTAATAAAGAGCCAAACACACCGCCATTGGTAATAGTGAAAGTGCCGCCAGTCATATCATCAATCGTGATTTGGCCATCGCGGGCTTTGCGACCGTAGTCGGCCACACTGCGTTCAATGTCAGCAAAGCTCATGCGATCCGCATCGCGGATTACCGGTACTACTAAACCACGTTCGGTTGATACTGCGATACCAATATCATAATAGCCGTGATAAACAATATCGTTGCCATCAATGGAAGCATTTACATCAGGAAAACGTTTGAGTGCTTCTACTGCAGCACGAGTGAAAAAGGACATCAAGCCTAAACGCACGCCGTATTTTTTCTCGAAGGCATCTTTGTAACGCGACCGTAATTCCATAACGTTTTTTAAATTCACTTCGTTAAATGTAGTGAGAATTGCTGCGTTATGTTGTGCTTCGAGCAAACGCTCAGCGATACGAGCACGCAGACGAGTCATGGGAACACGTTGTTCAATGCGTTTGCCCGCAGCAGTTGTAACACCAGGTTGTTGCGACTGCGCTAACACATCTGAGCGCGTTACTCTGCCATCTTTTCCCGTGCCGCTGATTGCTGCTGTGTTAACGTCTAACTCTGCCGCCAAACGACGTGCAGCAGGCCCTGCTGCCGCAGTTTTTGCAGTAACTGGGCTGTTAGCAACCACAGCGCTTGTGTCAGTAGCTTTTTCAGCAGGAGCCGCTGCTTTTGCTGCGCCTTGTTGCATGAGCGCCAACACTTCATCGGCCTTAACAACCGATCCAACTTCTTTTAATACTTTTTCTAAAACGCCATCAGCAGGTGCAGGCACTTCTAATACAACTTTGTCTGTTTCAAGATCCACTAAATTTTCATCGCGTTTAACACTATCGCCAGGCTTTTTGTGCCAAGTGACGATCGTCGCATCTGCTACAGATTCCGGCAAAGTTGGAACTTTAATTTCAATTGTCATATTTATTCCTATTTCATCTGCATAAAAAAATTAATTACTGTAATGCTTCATCTACTAATGCTTTTTGTTGTTCCGTGTGCAAGGATTTTGCACCTGCCGCCGGTGATGCTGAAGCCGTGCGACCTACATATGTCAAGGTTTGTCCCTTGTTTAAACAAGCCAATAAATGATGGCAAATCGAATACCAAGCACCTTGATTTTTAGGCTCTTCTTGGCACCATACTACTTCTTTGGCTTTTTTATAACCTTGCAATTGTTCTATCAATTCCACTTCAGGGAATGGATAAAGTTGTTCGACACGAATCAAGGCAATATCGTTTTGTTTTTTAGCGCGGCGTTGTTCTAATAAATCGTAATAAACTTTACCGCTACACAATACCACGCGACGCACTTGAGCTGCTTTAACATCAGCATCTTGCTCGGCAATAACATTTTGGAACTGCCCTTGCGCTAATTGTTCCAAAGTTGAAGTTGCCAATTTATGGCGCAACAAACTTTTTGGTGTCATTACAATTAACGGTTTGCGATAAGGTCTTAGCATTTGCCGTCTAATTAAATGAAAAATTTGCGCTGGCGTGGTAGGTACACAAACTTGCATATTATGTTGCGCACACAACTGTAAAAACCGTTCCAAACGCGCGGAGGAATGCTCAGGACCTGCGCCTTCATAACCGTGTGGTAAAAACAGAGTTAAACCACATAAACGACCCCATTTTTGTTCGCCCGAACTAATAAATTGATCAATAACAACTTGCGCACCATTCGCAAAATCACCGTATTGTGCTTCCCAAATCACTAACGTTTTTGGATCTGCGCAAGCATAACCGTATTCAAAACCTAACACGGCTGCTTCTGACAAAATAGAATCAATCACTGTAAAAGCGGGTTGATCTTTTGCAATATGTTGTAACGGTGTATAAATTTGTCCGGTTTCATAATCGTGTAATACAGCATGGCGATGCGCAAAGGTACCGCGTTGACAGTCTTCGCCAGAAATGCGAATAGGATAACCTTCGCTTAACAACGTAGCATAAGCCAATGTTTCTGCGTAACCCCAATTTAACGGTGCTTCGCCAGCCGTCATTTTGCGGCGCTCATCATACATACGCGCAACTTGTGCTTGTAACACAAAATTTTTCGGCAAGGTTTCCAGTTTTTGCGCTAAAGCGCGGAGTTTATCTAATGGATATCCGGTCTGCGCTGCTACAGCCCAATCATGTCCTTTGTAGGGTGTCCAATCTACAGCATATTGATCATGATTTTTGCCATTAGAAACAGTAACGACCGCTTTGCCTTGATCAAGTTTCTCGCGATATTCTGCAGCTATTTTATCTATCTCTGCTTCGGTGATTACTTGTTCTGCGATTAATTTATCTGCGTAAAGTTTACGTATGGAAGAAGCTTGTTTAATCTTTTGGTACATCTCGGGTTGCGTCGCAGATGGTTCATCCCCTTCGTTGTGACCATGACGGCGATAACAAACCAAATCAATCACTACGTCTTTTTTAAACTTCATCCGAAAATCTAAGGCTAACTGCGCAACAAACACGACTGCTTCTGCATCATCGCCATTGACGTGAAAAATAGGCGCTTCAATCATTTTAGCCACGTCTGTGCAATACCAAGATGAACGTGTATCTAAACGATTACTCGTGGTAAAACCAATTTGGTTATTAACCACTATGTGAATGGTACCACCGGTTTTATAACCACGTGTTTGCGAAAGCGCCAAGGTTTCCATCACCACGCCTTGCCCAGCAAAAGCAGCATCACCGTGAATTAACAATGGAACTACTTCTAATTGGGTTTCATCGTGTCCCAATTCTTGCCGACAGCGAACGGAACCTTCTACGACTGGATCAATAATTTCTAAATGCGAAGGATTAAACGCTAACGCCACATGGATAGAACCGTGATCGGTTTGCAAGTCAGCAGAAAATCCCATGTGATATTTCACATCGCCTGAACCTTCTTCTTTATGCTTGCCTTCAAACTCTTGGAAAAGATCAGTGGGTGATTTTCCTAATGCATTAACGAGAACATTAAGACGACCGCGATGTCCCATACCAATAATTAATTCTTTGATTTTTTCGCGGCTGCCGCGTTGAATAATTTCATTTAACAGCGGCATCATGCTTTCACTGCCTTCTAACGAAAAACGTGTTTGTCCAACATATTTAGCGCCTAAATAGCGCTCCAGTCCCTCTGCTTCAATCAACTGTTGCAAAATACGACGTTTTTCTTTGGCGGAAAAAGTGGGTTGCGCTTGAATAGGTTCAATACGTTGTTGCAACCACTCAACTTGATCTTGATCCGGAATATGTTTGTATTCAAATCCGATCGTGCCGCAATAAGTACGATCTAAAATCTTGCAAATTTCCTGTAGCGAGGTTGTACCAACGGAAAAATAACTATTAATAATAAATTGTGTAGCAAGATCACCGGTCAAACCATAATGCGCTAATTTCAGCACCGAAATTGCTTTGCCTTGATCAAGGCCTAGTGGATCGAGTTTTGCTTGATAATGCCCATAAAAACGATAGGCATTGATTAATTTAGTTACTTCAATTTGTTTGCGTTCATGAACAATATCACCACTTACTTCTTGACCCTGCATAGCAGGTTGTGATGCTAGTTGTTGAAAATAATTCCGCACTGCTTCGTAAGAAATATCTTGTCCCGCTTGTTGTGTTAAACTGGCAAAATAATTACGCCAGAATTCATCTACACTATTTGGATTATTAAGATATTCTTCGTAAAGTCCTTCAATATAAGAAGCGTTGCCGCCGCCTAAATAAGAACTGGCCTGAAGTTTTTGCAAATTGGATTCTTGTACACTCACACTTCTTGCTCCACCATCATATGACGAATTTCATTAATTGCTTTTGCTGGGTTTAATCCTTTGGGACAAACACTGGTACAGTTCATAATGCTGCGGCAACGATATAAGCTAAATAAATCATTCAACTCACCCAAGCGTTCTTCTTTCGCGGTATCACGGTTATCTACCAAAAAGCGACATAACCATAACAAAGCTGCGGGTCCTAAAAATTTATCGGGATTCCACCAAAAAGAAGGACACGAACTAGAGCAACAAGCACACAAAATACATTCGTATAAACCATCTAATTTTTCGCGCTCTTCCGGACTTTGCAAACGTTCAGTCGCTGGAGTTTCTTGGTCGTTAATAAGATATGGTTTTGCTTTTTCATATTGTTTATAAAATTGATCCATATCGACTACTAGATCGCGAATAACTGGCAACCCTGGTAAAGGGCGCAATACGATAGGGGTTTTCAATTCCGATAAATTAGTAATGCACGCTAAGCCATTTTTGCCATTAATATTCATGCCGTCCGAACCACAAACTCCTTCGCGACAGGAGCGACGAAACGTAAGAGTTTCATCTTGATCTTTTAATAACAATAATGCATCCAACAGCATCATGTTTTGGCCTGGCTCAATCTTCAACTCATACTCTTGCATGTATGGTTTGGCGTCTTTTTCCGGATCGAAACGGTAAATAGAAAATTGCATAAACTTACCTTTTTTAAATGGGCAGCGAATATCGCTGCTATTTTTAATATACTCGTTCTTTAGGGACAAAGGGTTCAACGGATAACGGTTGCATGTTAACGGGCCGCACGCCAACCTGGCCATCCGCAAAACAAATTAAATGTTTCAACCAATTCACATCATCGCGTTTTGGAAAATCTTCTCGGCAATGCGCGCCACGGCTTTCCTGGCGCGTTAGCGCTGCTACTGCTGTCACATAAGCTACTTCCATTAAATTATCGAGCTCTAACGCTTCAATACGTGCGGTATTAAACACTAAGCTTTTATCTGCCAACACTGCAGATTTTAAGCGCTCGCGTAATTCTTTCAATTTAACCAAGCCGGTTTCCATATATTGTTGACTGCGGAACACCCCAAAATCTTCCTGCATAGTGCGCTGCATCGCTGCACGAATTTCGGTTACGCTCTCGCCTTTTTCGGAGTGATTCCAACGTTGTAAACGGGTGAGTGCTTGTTCTACGTCACTTTCATTTGCTTCGTGTAACGGTAAATCTTTTTGTAAGGCATGCTCGACATGGAGACCAGCAGCGCGACCAAACACAACTAAATCTAATAAGGAATTACTGCCCAAACGATTAGAACCATGCACAGAAACGCAAGCACATTCACCAACTGCATACAGACCTTCGACTACTTGATCATGCCCTGCTTTATCCACCGTAATAACTTGACCGTGTACATTGGTAGGGATACCGCCCATCATGTAATGACACGTTGGCACTACTGGAATAGGCATAACGGTTGGATCAACATGCGCGAATGTTTTAGCGAGCTCGCTAATACCAGGAAGACGCAAATTAATAACATCTTGCCCTAAGTGATCCAGTTTTAACTTCACATAATCCACACCGCCTGGGTTAAAGCCTTTGCCAGCTCGTAGTTCTAGGGCGATAGCGCGGGAAACCACATCGCGCGATGCTAAATCTTTAGCATGCGGGGCATAACGTTCCATAAAACGTTCACCATCTTTATTAATTAAATAACCACCTTCACCGCGCACCCCTTCGGTGATTAATACACCGGCGCCCGCGATCCCAGTTGGATGGAATTGCCACATTTCAATATCTTGCACTGGAATACCAGCACGTAAGGTCATCCCTATGCCATCGCCTGTGTTGATGAGTGCGTTGGTGGTGGATTCGTAAATTCTACCAGCACCGCCAGTAGCTAAAATGGTGGCGCGTGAGTTAAAAAACACTACTTCGCCGGTTTCTATACAAACTGCAATCACGCCGGCAATTTTGCCATGAGCGTTTTTAACAAAATCAACTGCATACCATTCGTTAAAGAAATGGGTTTTGGCTTCCACATTTTTTTGGTACAGCGTGTGTAAGAGCGCGTGACCGGTACGATCAGCTGCGGCGCAGGTGCGCAAAGCTTGTTCTTCACCATAGCGAATGGTTTGACCGCCGAAAGCGCGCTGATAAATTTTACCGTTATCCAAACGCGAAAATGGCATACCCATGTGTTCTAGCTCATAAATAGCTTCGGGCGCCGTTTTACACATGTATTCGATACTGTCTTGATCGCCTAAATAATCGGATCCTTTGATGGTATCGTACATGTGCCAACGCCAATCATCTTCATGAGTATTCCCTAATGCCGCAGCTATCCCACCTTGCGCCGACACGGTGTGCGAACGCGTGGGAAAAACTTTGGAAATTAGAGCAACTTTTTGGCCAGACTTCGCCAATTGCAAAGAAGCACGCATACCAGCGCCCCCTGCTCCAACAATCACTGCATCAAAGGTATATACGGGTAATTTCATTGCCTAAAATCCTCTGTATAAAATCGCTACGCCCCAAGCCAAATAAGCAAATAAAGCAACTATCATCGCTACTTGGAAAATAAGACGCATCCACGTAATTTTTAAGTAATCGGTAGCGATCGTCCACATACCTACCCAGGCATGCATCACCAAGCTTAATAAGGCTAAAATACTGAAAATGCGCATCCAAGAGTTAGCAAATAAATTTTGCCAATCGTTAAATTGCAACGGTGCGTTAAGTAAAATAAATCCTATGAGGAAAAGGATGTAAGCTGCCAAAATAACGGCAGACACACGTTGGACTAACCAATCACGTAAGCCTAAACCAGTTAAGCTGGTGACATTCGTTAATTTACCCATAACCAAATCCCCGCTAGCAACGTTAGAATTACCGCTAAGCCAATTGCTGTCCACGCACTGCAACGACCTGCTTTTAAGCTTTCTCCAAATCCACAATCCATCAGCAAATGCCTTAATCCCGCCACGAGATGAAACAATAACGCGGCTAAAAATAGCCAAATAATGCCTTTGAATACGAAGCCATTGAATAAATCTTGCAAATCAATAAAACGATCGCTAGAGGAAAGAGAAGTTTGCAGCATCCACAATAACAAAGGGATGAGAAAAAAAACGATAGTCCCTGATACACGATGTAAAATGGAAACAATCGCTGGAATAGGAAACTTAATCGTCAACAAATTGAGATTTATAGGTCGCTGTTTGGCCACGGTGGTCTTATCTCCTGGTAAAGCCGGACAAAATCTTTTTAGAGGCGCCCTTCAGGGTACCTTACGATACAAAACCACGCAGAATGTCCACAGGTAAGGGCTTACGCGCTTCCCTCATGACAAATCCGACGGCTTTGTGCCCCCGCAGGTGGCGGGAAAAGTTGTGATTATACTCACAATAGCGTCGGAAGTACAAACCAGCGCTGTAGGAAAAATCCGTCGTACATACGTCGCAAATTTACTAAGCTGTTGTTATAATGTGTACTGAATAGCTTTTGTATATGATTAAATTTGTGTAACTGTTCGCATCTATTGAATTAGCAGAATGGATCCTTACCCCTTGTGGGAGAAGGATACATTCTATTAGCTTATGGGGCATAAATAGTTCCGAAAATTGACCATCTACGAAAACCGAACAACATCATTATGCATTAAAGTCTTAAGGAGCTTGCCATGGCCGATACCGCACGGCTTTTTCTTCCCAACAAAGAAAATCCCATTGAATTACCTGTATTACATGGCACTTTAGGACCTAGTGTGGTCAATGTTAGTCAATTAGTTAAAAGTGGTTGGTTCACTTACGACTTAGGCTTTATGTCGACGGCCGCCTGCTCTTCTAAAATCACTTTCATTGATGGCGAAAAAGGTGTGTTATTGCATCGCGGCTACCCAATTGAGCAACTAGCTGAACAATCAAATTTTTTAGAAGTTTGCTATCTGTTATTACACGGCGAACTTCCTTCAGAAACTGAAGAATTCAATTTTGTTTCTGACATCAACAAGCACACCATGGTGCACGAGCAATTACGCAATTTCTTTAATGGCTTTCGCCGCGATGCGCATCCTATGGCGATTATGGTGGGTGTAGTCGGCGCTCTGTCGGCGTTTTATCATGACTCGCTCAATATACATAATCCGGAGCATCGTAAAATTGCCGCTACTCGTCTTATTGCTAAAATGCCGACGATAGCAGCCATGTGCTACAAGTATTCCATCGGTCAACCGTTTGTTTACCCACAAAATCAATTAAGCTATGCCGAAAACTTCTTGTATATGATGTTTGGCGTACCTTCGGAACATCTCACCATTGACCCGCTCTTAGCGCGAGCCATGGATCGAATTTTCATTTTACACGCTGATCACGAACAAAACGCTTCGACTTCAACGGTTCGCTTAGCGGGCTCTACCGGCACCAATCCTTATGCGTGCATCGCTGCCGGGATTGCTGCTTTATGGGGGCCTGCACACGGCGGCGCCAATGAAGCTTGCCTCAATATGCTCAGAGAAATCGGCGATGTCTCACGCATCGGTGATTATATTAAACGCGCTAAAGATCCAAACGACGATTTCCGTCTCATGGGTTTTGGTCATCGTGTTTACAAAAACTTCGATCCGCGCGTAGCAGTGATGCGCCAAACTTGCCATGAAACTTTAGAAGCTGTCGGCGCCCACGATCATCCATTATTCAAAATTGCTTTAGCTTTAGAAAAGATCGCTTTAGAAGACGAGTATTTTGTTTCACGCCGCCTCTACCCTAACGTAGATTTTTATTCCGGCATTACCTTAAGTGCTTTAGGAATCCCAACCAACATGTTCACGGTAATTTTTGCGTTAGCAAGAACGGTAGGCTGGATTGCCCAATGGGAAGAAATGATCAGCGATCCCGATCAACGCATCGGCCGCCCACGGCAGTTATACACGGGCGCAACTGAACGTAATTTTGTGCCGTTAGATAAGCGGTCTAATTCATAATTTGCTGAATCGTTGATCCCTGATTTGTAGTCTCTAGTTAAAATACCAAGACTTTACAAAGAAGGGTCACTTCTCAATGGTACTACCTTAAGCATTGGTTGCTGTTGCTGTAGATTGTTGGGCTTATCAGCCCAACAATCTACACAGTTTAATAGTAAGATACTAAGCGAAACACTGCGCACACAAACTGTAGGTTGGGCTGACAAGCCCAACATTTCCTTAAGGTAGTGCCATTGGGGTCACTTCTCATGTTGCTTGTTTTGATTTGAGCTTGATTATCGCTAACAAAACAGATACAGACAAAAAACCTGAAACTTTACAAGTGTATGTTACGGGTCAAAAGGACCTACTCAGGCTACGCTTGCCCCTGGAAAACACACTACATTTTCTTTTATCAATGCACACATGCGCCAGGTTAAGTTTAAAGTAACCACCGAAACAAACCCACCCAAGTATGTTGAGGGAGAAATCGTAATGCCTGCTACTTAAAGTAGCTTGAACCCGGGTAGGCGTGCAGCTTTTTTATCAAAAGTAAAGGTATGATCGCAGTTATGATGAAGATTTACACTGTTAATATAATGATCTGAAAAGCCAACGGATGTGTTTTTATAATTGCGAAATGCTTGCCAAAGGATATGAGATTCATTGATATGAAATTGCCTTGTTTTTAATATCTTTTCTAGGACAGGAACTATTTCTTCTCGCGTATATTCATAGGCTGTTTCCAGCACCCAAACTAATTCACACAATACCATTCCATTTATAACTGCAGGTGTTGTAGCGCTACATTCCTTTTCAATAAAATGAGTTGCTTTAGCGCTCTGGGAGTAATCATCTTGAGTTATATATCGAACTAATACGTTGGTATCAACACCTTTCATAGCTTAGAACCGCGTTTTTTTATTGCACGTTCCATATCTTCTAAAGATACTTTCTTTTTAGGTTTTGGAAGTAATCCTTTTAGCTCAGTTGCGTCCACTGTTAGCGGAGTCATAACAACATGATCATCTTCAATACTAAATTCAATTTTATCACCAGGGCGCAGATCCAAAAAATTGCGTATTTCCTGTGGTATAGTGGTTTGACCTTTGCTGGTTAATGTGGCAATTGACATAATATTATTCCTTACTAAGACACTTATTCCTTATTATAGCGTAAGGATTCGGGGGTAGCTAGCACAAATAACGCGATTCCTTTCATTTTTGGATTCGTCAAATAGGCCTGTAAATAACGGATAAAGGGCAAATCTATTGTTTCGTTATATAAAGACGATGCGGTGCGCAAATAAAGCGTGCCGTTTTTTCGGATAATAAATCCCATGTGCGAAACGTTTATTGCTGTACCTACTTTTTTTACTAATGCTGGATTTTGATAAATGAACAATACAATAGTGTCAGAAGGAATTTTATTAAATAGTTGCAGATTAGGTTGCCCTGCAGAAAACAAGATAGTCATAGGAATATAGGAAATTTTTGCTGATTGATTTTCTACTTGCTCAGCTTGAGCACGTAAATTTTGTAATTTCTCAGTCTGTTGCTGTACTGTAAGATTAGAAATTTTAATTCGATCTGAGTCTAAATGTTTGTACCAGTTTTTGCGATTCAAATAAGTTTCTGCCATCTCCACATTATTTTTGCCCGCAACATCTGCTGTGATTTCTTTGATAAACCCTTGTTTTATATTATTTGGCGCCCAATCAGCATCCGCAAAATGGGTGCGATTAACAAATGAAATGTCACCGTTTTTATAATTTATTTTTTGTAAATAATTTTTAAATTCCGCTGGACTTTTTGCTAAGGCTAAAGCCAAAACAGTGCTGACATAAGTTTGACAGTCAAATGCATCGAAACGATAGAGCGGCTCTTGATTATATTCACCGGTGGGGCCTTCACCTAACGGTTCTGCTACATACGGTAGGTTTAACAAGGATCCACTCAATTGATCAACCCGCTGACTAAATGACACTGCTGCTGCAGCATTAAGTAGTTGCGTTAGCTTTTGATCAGATGTCTGTGGTGAGGCTGCCATTACACTCATCATAAAAAGCGATAGCAGCATTAGAATTATAATTTTTAAAATGATTTTTGATTGCATAGATTTTACTAAAACTCACTTAACGACTACCAGCAAAATTCTCTCTCTACACTACCCTTTTCATAAAGGCTGTAGGTTGAGCTGCTAAACCCAACCTACAAAAATAGTCGTGTGGCAGAGAGCCAAAATTCTGTGAAATTATACCTATATTTGATATATTAAATGTTAATTTATTGATACTTTTTTATTTCTTATGTTCACTTCCAGCCAAAAAAAAATTATTGCTCTTTCCAGCCTCGGTGGCGCCTTAGAGTTTTACGACTTCGTTATATTTGTCTTTTTAGCAAAACTCTTAGGCGAATTATTTTTCCCCACGATCAGCCCCCTCGCCTCACTTATGGCGAGTCTAGCGGTTTTTGCTATTGGTTACTTAGCGCGCCCACTAGGTGGCATTCTGTTTGGCCATTTTGGCGATAAATTTGGCCGGAAAACTACATTTGTCACTACCGTGATGTTAATGGCAATCCCTACTTTTCTCATAGGTTTATTGCCCACCTACCATAGCGTTGGGATTTTAGCCTCCATCATGCTAGTCATCTTGCGCTTACTACAAGGCTTGTCGGTAGGCGGTGAAATTCCAGGAGCAATTGTTTTTATTACGGAAAGTGTCGCCACCGAACGACGTGGCTTTGCTACGGGTTTAATATTTTTTGGAGTCAACATGGGGTTGCTTACCGGCTCTCTCGTAAGCGCCTTCTTAAACGACTTCCTGAGCACCGAACAATTAATGAGTTGGGGCTGGCGCCTACCCTTTTTATTTGGTGGGCTACTAGGTTTTGTTAGCTACTACTTACGAAAACAATTAAGCGAAACCCCTGCTTTTTCCCTTATAAATAACGCTCAAAACATAATAAAACTTCCAGCCAAAGAAGTGCTGACAAAATACACCTCGCCGCTATTACGCGTCATGGCATTGGCCTGCTTACAAGCTGTTATCATCAGTATTACTATTTTATTTTTCCCAACTTATCTTGCCACCTTTTTTCACTTCCCGTTAGAGAAGCTTTTAAATTTAAACACCTTTAATATTCTTCTTTTTGCTGCTCCTACTTTATTCACCAGTTATTTGTCAGATAAAATTGGCCGTAAAAAAGTAATTTTGGTAGGAATTTTATTTTATATCCTCGCCATTTATCCGCTCTATAGTCTGTTCCACTACCAGGATTTTTCGTTGGTCATTTTAGTAAGCTTAGCCTGCGGTTTATTTGGTAGCTTTATTGCGGGAGTTTTTCCGTGTATGAGCTCTGAGTTATTCCCCACCCAAGTGCGTTACACCGGCGTTGCTATGAGTTACAACTTTGCTTTCGGTATTATCGGTGGCTTGTCGCCCTTGCTAGCAACTCATTTGATTCATCGCACAGGTAATTTAATTGCACCAAGCTGGCTGTTAATCTTCGGCGCGGTTATTGCTTTCTTGGCATGGTTAACAACGAGAGAAACTTATCAGATAGCACTGTAGATTGAACTTGAAGTATCACACCAAATTTATATTGTTCGCCTCTCCAACGAGAGAGGCGAACAAGCGTAGCTTGGCGGGTGAGGGTTCATTCAAAAAAGCTTTAAAATTGTATAGTTGCTTCGCAACCTTTAGTAAACGCTTCGCGGCGACCTCTCCCGTTGGAGAGGCGAATCTATAATAGATTTACTTCCCAAACATCGAAACTACAACGCTTTCGCATGTTCCCGTTTGACAGGCGGGGCCCGCAACATTTTTCGCGGCATCGTTATCGGCTTCGCCAAAACCCTGCGCTACGATTCGTGAAGAATCTACGCCGGCTTGATCGATCAGATAATGTTTAACTTCATCAGCGCGCTGCTGTGACAAAGCTAAATTGCGCTTAGCATCACTGAGACTACTTGCATAACCATCCAAATTTACTTTGAGATTAGGATTGTTTTGCATGCAAGTCACTATTTGCTGTAACTCTGTTTTGTAAATGGGATCTACAGTCGTTGATTTATTTGCAAAACGCACGACTACTTTTGAATCAAAGCATGGATCAGCTTGTGCGACAGATACTGCTACCGACGGCGCTGGGGTTGAGCGTCCGCCTAATAACAAACTTACGCCGAAGTTAACCAATACATCGCTTTTGCCATTCGCCACTGTATAAATATCACGTACATCACTACGAAATGCTACGGAGTTTCCTAAAAAATATTCTAACCCTGCTCCTGCATTGAGATTCGCCTGCGTATTGGTTTCACCTGGCAGTGAATTAAAATCCAACACACCACCACCGGCTAACAAATAAGGTTGCAACGGAATATTCGTACTAAAATGATAAACGCCATCTAAAGAATAAAGATTAGCAATCACATTTTGGCTGTAAAGTCCTTTGGTAGATGTGTGCAAAGTTCCTGCTAATGCTTCTACGCCCCAATTTTTTGTTAAGTCGTAACCTAAGCCTAGATTAAACATCGCATTATTTTTCACGCCACGATTAGTATCAAACAAATATGGACCAATACTAGGGGATAATACAAATGCACCTTCGCGATTATCGGCCAGCGCATTTTTTGTTACGCCACTTAATAGTGCAGCGCTAAGTAAAATAAAAAGTAATTTATTGATTCTCATAATAATAATTTTTATATCTGGAACATCAAATTGAATTTATAGCGAATAGAATAGTCTATTTTCGTACTGAAGGCTATGAAATGAGTGGTTAAGTGGTGGTAGCTATTGCCAAATGCATAATTGTGGCATATAAATACGCTGTGTATGCGGTTCGTATATATTTTATAATTATCTTAAGCATGGATTTAATTTTAATAAAATTTCTTCATGTAATAATTTAATATATAAAATATATTTTTTACTCTATTACTTTAAGGAAAGCACTTTATGAGAAAAGCAACCAGCAAAAAACGTAGTACCACAAGGAAAGCCCCCAAGAGCAATTTACAAATAGCATTGCAAAAAGCTAATGACGTTAAAAAAGCAATGCGCGCGCAACTCAAAACTTTAAAAGCTGAGTTTAAAGATAAAATTCAAGCTATTACAGAATATGCCTATGAAAAAGCCCACAGCGATCTAACTCGTAACCACGATAAAAAACTTAAAGCTAAACAAGCTGCGATGGCTGCAGCCGAAGCACGTTTTGAAAAACAATACGCTGCTAAAGCTAATAAAAAGGCCAGAAGAAAAACTAGAAAAGCTCCTACTGTTATAGTTGCTACCAAACCAAAAACAGCAGCAACAACAAAACGTCGCACTAAACGTGTGGCTAGAAGAAGCGTTCGTTAATTTGATTGGTGGATTACGGCAAAAAACATGCCTAATCCACCCTCACTTTTATTTGCTCATTTCACCCAACTGTTTACGAACTTCTTCCATATCTAACGCCATCGCTTGTTGTACTAAATCTTCCAAGGCGGTAGCTGGCAACAATCCGGATTCGCAAAAGATCATGATTTTTTGGCGCAATATCATGACGGTCGGAATAGAACGAATGGTAAATTCAGCGGCTAATTCGGGTTGCGCTTCCGTGTCAATTTTACCAAAGATTATTTCAGGATGTTTATTTGCGACTTGTTCATAAATGGTGGCAAATGAATGGCAAGGTACGCACCACTCTGCCCAGAAATCAATAACAACTAAATCATTGCTATCAATAACCTGATCAAAATTTTCTTTCGTCAATGCCATTATTGTCATAACTTACTCCTGTAGGTTGGGCTGGTCAGCCCAACATGGTTGTCGAAAACACACGAAAATGTTGAGTTTGTACTACACTATTTAAACCTCAGCCGTTTCTAACGAAGCAAAAATTTGTTCGCGAACATCATTCGTTGCTTGGTGACCATTAATTCGAATATAACGCGGGGCTTGCGGATCACCAGAGTTTGCCCAATCACCATAATATTTTATGAGCGGTTTCGTTTGCTCTTGATAAATCTGCAAACGTTTGCGAATGGTTTCTTCGCGATCATCTTCCCGTTGCACTAACGGCTCTTGCGTTACATCATCTTTTCCTGCCTGCAACGGTGGATGAAATTGCAGATGATAAACCCGCCCAGAGCCTGGGTGTACGCGTCGGCCACTCAAGCGCTTGACGATCTCTTCATCTTCTACGGCAATTTCGATGACATAATCTAGTGGAATATGCTGCGCACGCACCGCTTCTGCTTGTGGCAAGGTGCGAGGAAAACCATCGAATAAAAAGCCATTGTGACAATCAGGCTGCTGCAAACGCTCTTTAACCAACTCTAGCATGATATCGTCGGAAACCAATTTGCCGCTATCCATTACTTGTTTAGCAGCTAAACCTACGGGTGTACCCGCTTTTACAGCAGCCCGCAACATGTCGCCGGTTGAAATTTGCGGAATATTAAATTTTTCGGTAATAAATTTAGCTTGCGTGCCTTTGCCTGCGCCGGGAGCTCCCAACAAAATAATTCGGACTGTCATCGAAAATTTTTCCTTCTCTAAAATTTTTTCTATCCTACTCAGAGGCTGACAGAATGTCACGTCATTTCAAATGAGCATTATTTTTTTGCTTGCTGATCCAACTGCCGCAAGCGTTGTAATTTTTCCGCGATTTTTTGTTCTAGGCCCCGCGGGGTCGGATGATAATATTTTCGTTCACCAACTTCTTCTGGAAAATAAGTTTCACCGGCCGCATAAGCTTCTGGCTCATCGTGTGGATAACGATACGCTTTGCCATAGCCTAATTCCTTCATTAAACGCGTAGGCGCATTGCGCAAATGCACAGGCACCTCTGCTGAAGGTGATTGCTTTACCTCTGCCATTGCTTGGTTAAACGCCACATAAACGGCATTACTCTTAGCAGCACACGCTAAGTAAATGATAGCTTGCGCTAATGCCAGCTCGCCTTCTGGACTACCTAAGCGCTCCTGGGTCATCCATGCATCCAACGTAATCTGCAATGCTCTTGGGTCGGCATTGCCTATATCTTCACTCGCCATTCGTACCATGCGTCTTGCGATGTAGAGCGGATCACACCCTCCATCTAACATGCGAGCTAACCAATAAAGTGCAGCATCTGGCGCCGATCCACGAACTGCTTTATGCAAAGCAGAAATCTGATCATAAAAAATATCGCCGCTTTTATCGAAGCGACGGACACTGCCGGTTAAAACTTCATTCAAATCCGCCTCAGTGATTTCTTCATGATCACCTACTTTTTCTGCCAAATCAGCGGCTAATTCTAATAAACTAAGCGCTCGCCGCGCATCGCCATCTGCTGCCAAAGCTAACCGTTGTTTTACCTGCTCTGACACAATTAATTTACGTGCCCCTAAACCGCGCTGCTCATCTGTTAAAGCGTGAGTAAGCACCTGTAAAACATCTTCTTCTTGCAAACGCTTTAGTACATACACCCGCGCACGTGATAACAAGGCACCATTAATTGCAAAAGATGGATTTTCCGTAGTAGCTCCGATGAGAGTAATTAATCCTTCTTCAACGTGTGGCAATAAGACATCTTGTTGTGCTTTATTAAAACGATGAATTTCATCTAAGAAAAGAATGGTCGCTTTATTTTCTGCTAAAGCTGCACGCGCTTCTTCCACTACAGCGCGTATTTCTTTTACTCCAACTACCACCGCTGACATCGCTACAAAATTAGCATGCGCATATTGCGCTATTAAACTTGCCAACGTTGTTTTACCGGTGCCTGGTGGCCCCCATAAAATCATTGAATGCAAATGACCCTGCACAATAGCGCGATAAAATGGTTTATCCGGCGCTAACAATTGACGCTGACCAAAAAACTCTTCTAGTTTAACTGGACGCAAACGTGCTGCCAGTGGTGCTAAATTAGCTTGCGCATTTTTGGTTTTCTTTAGCATATTTCAGCTTGTCCACAAGGATTATCCACATGGCCTTTTTCCACCTGCAACGTAACATGATTTATATTAAAATCATGCTGCAGAATATGGTTAATACGCGTGTAATCTTCGTCTGTTAAAGTTACTTCTGGCATCACGAGATGTGCAGTTAGCGCATTTTCTTGCGTACTCAACGCCCAAATATGTAAATCGTGGATAGCTGTCACTCCTGGAATTTTGAGAAGATATTCACGCACATGCTGTTGATTAGTACCATGCGGCACAGCCCCTAAAATTAAATCCACCGAACTGCGCAATAAACTCCAGCTGCCTTTTAAAATAATAATTACAATTAACAAACCCGTAATTGGATCTAACCATAACCACTTGGTAAAAAAGATTAAAATCCCTGCAACCACCACACTCACCGAAATCAAAGCATCAGCCGCCAAGTGCCAATAAGCTGCTTTGATATTCAGATCTCGTTCTTTACCTTGCAGAAAAAGTAATGCGGTACCGCCGTTAACCAGAATACCCACAAATGCTACTACCACAATAATCGTTTCATTTATCGCTACGGGATACAATAATTTGTTAATGGATTCATACACAATAAGTGTCGAAGCAAAAACTAACAACAAAGCATTGGCAAGCGCTGCTAAAATAGTTAATTTTTTATAACCGTAACTATATTTTTCCGTAGCAGCGCGACCCAACAACCAACTAGCTGCCCACGCCATTAACAAACCACCCACATCTGCTAAGTTATGGCCCGCATCCGCTAACAAACTCATTGAGTGTGCAGCAAAAGCATATCCCGCTTCAACGATAGTAAAAAGCAGATTTAAACCAACTGCCAACGCAAACGCCTTGTTAAATGTTGCTGGCGTGTGATGGTGATGATTATGGTGATCGTGTGAATGTGAATGAGCCATAAAAATTACCCTGTTATTTATAACTACTCCCACCCTCTCCCGAGGCATCGGGAGAGGGTGGGGTGAGGGTTAGTTGAATAGAAAACAAAACCTAATAATACCAAAACAAAAGATAAGCAGTTAAGTTATTGTTTTACTACATCTACACCTTTCGGTAATACAAAATGAAACAGATTTTCATTTAACGCAATATTTTCATGAACATTGGAAAATTTTATCGTTGTGGTTTGCCCCAAATTATCCATCATACGCATGGCCTTCAAATTATCTTGCGCAAAAGTAAGATCAACTGATTGAAACAAACCATTTTTAGCGCGCGGAATTAAACGAAAAATTAATTGATCATTATTTTCTGCGGGTAATTGTGTCACTTTATAATCTTGCATTAATTTTGTTACCGAACCACTGAGTAACATAGCAGGTGAATTACTCGTATTAGTTTGTTGTTTTTGCTGCATGACTTGTGCTAACTCCACATCGTAAAACCAAACTTGCGATCCATCGGCAATTAATAATTGTTTCGATGGTTTATTAGTTTCCCAACGAAACTTTCCGGGATGCAATAAACTCATTTGTCCCGATGTTTGTTGCAACACACTACCACTACGATCATAAACAGTTTGCACAAAATTCGCTTGCAAACTTTTAATGTTATTTAGTAATGGTTGTAATTGATTAGCAGCAGATGTTGTATCCGCAAAACTTATAAAAGAAAAAATTGTTAACGAAAAAAATAATAATGCTTTAAAAATTCGCGACATCATAACTTGTTATCCTTTTTTATAAATTTAAATCCAGCCTTAAAGAGCGTAACCATTCACGCTAAACTTAGCTAGCCCCCTAAATTAATGGGGTTTCCGATGTATACAACAAACCACCCTCTCCCAAGACATTGGGAGAGGGTGAGGTGAAGGTTAGCCAGATAGATGGCTAAATTATAATGTTAAATGAAGTGTGGATAGTTACTAATGAGACTTTATTTAAGGTAACTCGGCAATATTGGCAAAAAAATAATCATATAGTTCTTTTATAGAACAATCAGTTCGATCTAATGCTTTATTTTATTGACAACAAAAATGAGCTGTGTAATCTTGGGCCCTAGCAATCAGTTCGCTGGTTGTTGAGCAATGGTTTTTAAATTCATTGCTCACTAAGTGGGGGGCAAGTTCATCTGCCCTCACATGCAGATGAAGGTAGCCTACCGTTACCTTTGGCGTTTTAAGTTTAATTTTCTTTAACGAGGAAGAAAAAAATGGGAAGAAATATCAAACGTCTATCCTTAGCATTAGTTGCTCTTGGCTTGAGTGCCCCCGTCTTCGCTGATAACTGCTCACCATTTGCTGTGACAGTTCCTAATCAACAAGGTGGTTTCACTGCAGCTGCTGATGCACTGTACCTTCGTCCAACTGCTGCTGATTTAAGCTACGGCATTCAAGTCGGCAACATTACTGGCAACCCACTAACAGTTCCTGTAACGATTAACAACGTTAATCCTTCTTACAACTGGGGTTTTGATGTAATGGCTGGTTACCGCATTCCTTGCACAGGTAATGATGTAACTTTAGGCTGGACACACCTTGGCGAAACTACTGACAGCAGCAGCACAAGCGATCCATTCTTACCACAAGTAGTAGATGGCGTTAGCTTCAACCAAAGCTCTAGCGTTAAGTTTAAGTATGATGCAGTAGATTTAGATGTAGGCCAACGTGTAAACTTTGGTGACTACTTCAACTTCCGTCTGTTCACTGGTGTACGTTGGGCTGACTTAGAACAAAACAGCAATAACTCATACTCTTTAGTTGACAGCGTTAACCGCACAAACATCGTTAGCCTTGGCATTAACCAAGACAGCGAGTTCAAAGGTGTTGGTCCGCAGTTAGGTTTAGATGGTCGTTACTGCTTGGGTTATGGCTTTGGTTTAGATGCTGGTGCAACTTTCTCAGCTCTAATCGGTCATGTTGATAGCAGCACTGCAATCCCTGTTAACGTTGTAAACACTAACGTTCTCAATGTTAACATTGACCAAGAAAAGAAAAACCGCGTAGTTCCAGCTATGGATGCTAACTTAGGTTTAGACTACACCTACAACTTCAACAACGCTTATCGTTCATCACTCGTTGTTCAAGCTGGTTGGAAAGTTATCAACTACTGGGATGTTACACATGCACTCGTTAGCAACGTAGGCACAAACAACGCTTCTAGCGTTGCATTTGATGGCCCATACGCTGGTATCAAAGTAAACGTGTAATCTCAAAAGAACGAAGTTTTTTCGTTCCTACGTTAGATGAAAGTTAAAAGGCGCTTATGAAAATAAGCGCCTTTTTTATTGCTTGCGTTTTACGCATTCTATCCAACTAACCCTCTCCCCTTGCAATGCCACGCTTGCAAGCCCCAGCCCACACATTCTTGTGTGGACGTTCGACGGGAAAAAGTTTTGCTTTTTCTTTTTCCACCTCACCCAATGTCTCGGCAGAGGCAGCGTCTGTTGTATAGACTGAAAACTCAATCAGCTTGGTGATTAATTGAGCTTAGTGTGAATATCACTACTAAAACTGTTCTTTTTTTATTCGCCCCAACAAAATAAATAATAAAAAAATTCTCAACCTGTTGCGTCATTTTATATTTAGCTCTAAACTCCGCCTCCGTAAGTGGGGGGTTTATTTGCCCTCAGCACATGAAGGTAACTTAACATTACCTTCGGCGTTTTAAGTTAATTTTCTTTAACGAGGAAGAAAAAAATGGGAAAAAATATCAAACGTCTATCCTTAGCATTAGTTGCTCTTGGCTTGAGCGCCCCTGTTTTCGCTGATAACTGCTCACCTTTTGCTGTGACAGTTCCAAATCAACAAGGTGGTTTCACAGCTGCTGCTGATGCATTATACCTGCGTCCAAGTGCTGCAAATTTAAGCTACAATGCACAAATTGGTAACATCACTTTAAATCCAGCAACTATCCCTGTAACCATTAACAACGTTAATCCTTCGTACAACTGGGGTTTTGATGTAATGGCTGGTTATCGCATTCCATGCACTGGCAATGACATAACTTTAGCTTGGACTCACTTGGGTGAAACTAGCGACAGCGACAGCGTATCACGAGCTATTGGCACAACTGGTTTCAATTTCAATGCCAGCAGCAATGTGCAATTCAAATATAACGCGGTCGATCTTGATGTGGGTCAACGCGTAAACTTTGGTGACTACTTCAACTTCCGTTTATTCACTGGCTTACGTTGGGCTGATTTGCAACAAAATAGCGACAACTTCTATTCTGTTACTAGAAATACAAACGGCACTACCCTTACTAGCCTTGGCATCGATCAAGAAAGCGAATTCAAAGGTGTTGGTCCACAAGTCGGTCTTGAAGGTCGTTACTGCTTAGGCTATGGCTTTGGTCTAGATGCTAATGCAACTTTCTCTGCTGTAATTGGTCATGTTGACGCTACAACAGATACTGCTTTCAGATTGAATCCAGTAGAAGGCGCACCTGTTGCTGTTAACGTTAACTTCGATCAAGAAAAGAAAAATCGTGTAGTACCTGCTTTAGATACTAACCTTGGCGTAGATTACACTTACAACTTCAACAACGCGTATCGTTCATCACTCGTTGTACAAGCAGGTTGGAAAGTTATCAACTATTGGGATGTAACTCATGCCTTGATTAACAACGTAGGTCCAAACAATGCTTCAAGCGTTGCATTTGATGGCCCATACGCTGGTATCAAAGTAAACGTGTAATCCACTTATATGTTGTAAAAAAGGGGCAATATTGCCCCTTTTTTATTGCAACTATCATACTCCCCAAGATATTTTTTGACAGATGGAATGCTGTTTGGTTCCTTCCCCCGCGACTGTGGGGGAAGGTCAGGAAGGGGGTTAATTGGGTACTACGAAATATTCACTACAATTAAGAATGATCAGCTCCTTACAAATGCTTTTTCAAACTCCGTAAATTGTTTTTCTAATTGCCATTGCAACGTCGCTTTTTCACTATGCGCCAAAAATTGTTGGCAACCAATCGAAGGCTTCAGTGCTCCTAATTGATCACGCTGACAATTTTCTACTGGCATTGTGCTATTGGCTTGTTGCCATAAACTTGCGCCGGGCAAAAAGCTATACGTTAAGCTGTTACGCGATAACATTTTTAAAGTGGCATAATCTAACTTATACGTAAGCACCGCGCGTTGATATTCGCGCGTAAGATCCGTACGTAACACGCCTTCATCATCCGTAGATAAAGCCACTGGCACGTGATAACGCAAATATAATGGCAACGGATGCTTATCACCCTCTACTCCTAAAATAGCCGCATTACTTCCCAAGTTAATTTCCACCATAACTTGTTTCGCTGCCATTTCTTGCAACAACTGCTGGGCGTTTGTTTCATGCGCAATATCAACCCCGTGACCAATTCGTTCCGCGTTACCAATTTCGACCGCTTGACGAATATGGTTACGTAAATTTTCCGGTGGCACACTCGCTGTAGCCAATTCTCCAGCATGTAGACTGATATGAACTTGCGGATATAACTTATGTAAAAAATTAATCATCTGCATATGCAAGGTGTAATCTTTTATTGCAGTTGGACCATCCTCTGCCATCACAATGTTGATCCCCACTAAACGTGGATCCAATTTGGCTGCTTCAAACCCGGTGAGCAATGCTGCAAAAACTTGTTCCGGCGGCATTTCGCGTAACGCAAAATATTGATAACGCACAACTACATGGCAACCTGGGTCAGCATTAACCGTGCCACAACGTAGTTGCTTATGCATTCCTGCTTCCATCGCATCGAGTTGCTTTGGAATTTTCTGCACAATTTGCAAAAGACCTTGCTGTAATAATTTAGTTCGTAATGCCGCAAAATTACTATCCCACCCTACTTTCTTAGCAAGTGTTGCTGTTAGATCGCCATCTTGATCCAATAAATTTAAATCTGCGGCTCCTACCATTAATTCGAGATAATCAATATGCTCAGCTCCGGCGCGCGCTACAACTTCCGTTAACACCTGCGCAGGGTACTTGATCACTAACGGATAAAATTTACCAAACGTTGCAAAAAAATGCCCTTCACTGGATTGAGGGCCTGGAATAAATTCATTCATACTCCAGTTAGCCACAATAGAACGATAAAAATCAGGGAATAAACTTGCTTGCGCCAATTGCTGCTTATCCGGACAGGTATCGGTAGACAACATAAAAGTTTGTGGATTTACACAAAAATTAGCATCTTTTCCGTATTTAATTAAATTCTCCGCATAGGTTGCTCCAGCAAAATGGTTATGCAAATCGCCGCCTTTGGGAAAACCAGCTAAAAACATCGATAGCTGGAGTGGATCTTGTTTAATTTTTTCAAAATATAGTGCAATAGGTGATTTTGTGGCGACAGTAGTTACTGCGTCTTTACCACACACTGGCGTAGCTATAAAACCACTACCGAATAAAAGTAACGCCAGAGACAACTGATATTTTTTCATTCGATATTTTTCCTTATGATAATTTAGGTGCTTTTTAAAAGTTTGCTGCTCTGTACACAACCATTTTGTAGGTTGAGCTGAAAGCCCAACAATTTTGCCTTTTTTCAGTAGCAAACGTTGAGCTTATCAGCCTAACCTACTCAATTATGAAAAATAGTCGTATTGTGAGTTTGCTGCCTCAACGGGCCTACAGTATAATATCGTTTTAATCTTAGAATTTCTCGTTTTACAAACATGTCAGCGTTAACCAATACTTCTCCATCGCCTACTAGCTCTAAAGTCACCGAACTAGAAACGGTAGTCATTCGTTTTGCTGGCGATTCCGGCGATGGGATGCAAATTACGGGGACTCAGTTTACCAACACCTCCGCCTTAGTGGGTAACGATGTCCATACTTTTGCAGATTTTCCTGCGGAAATTCGCGCACCTGCTGGCACTTTACCGGGTGTCTCCGGTTTTCAATTAACTTTTTCTTCGCACGAAGTTCACACGCCAGGGGATTACTTACAAACTTTAGTCGCCATGAATCCAGCTGCGCTAAAAGTCAATTTGCAAGACTTAGAAGAAAATGGCTTATTACTCGTTAACTCGAATGCTTTTGAAGAAAAAGAACTAAAAAAAGCGGGTTATACTGAAAATCCATTAACCACCGATGAATTAAACAAATACCGAGTTTTTGCCCTGCCTTTTACCGAGCTTACCTTGAATGCCGTAAAAACAACGGGTTTAAGCCACTCCCAAGCCACTAAGTGCAAAAACTTTTTTGCACTAGGTGTAGTATTTTGGCTGTACAGTCGCCCGGTAGAACAAACATTAGTATGGTTAAAAAATAAATTTAAAAAACACCCAGAAATTGGCGAAGCCAATTGTTTAGCTTTACAAGCTGGTTTTAATTATGCTCTCACCACCGAATTATTTACCGAACATTACTTGGTAAAAAAAGCCAAACTGCAACCAGGTCATTATCGGCAAATTACCGGCAACGAAGCGTTAGGGTTAGGCTGTTTAGCAGTAGCCATCAAAGCTCAGCAACCCATGCTGCTGTCTGGCTATCCCATTACGCCCGCCTCTAGCATTCTGCAGCAATTAGCGAAATATGAAGAATTTGGCATTAAGGTGTTTCAAGCCGAAGATGAAATTGCGGCGCTGTGTGCGGCCATTGGCGCTGCTTACGGCGGCAGCTTAGCCTTAACCAGTACTAGCGGCCCAGGCTTTGATTTAAAGAGCGAAGCCATGGGTTTGGCAGTCATTACCGAGTTGCCTCTGGTCATCATTAATGTGCAACGCGCGGGCCCTTCGACCGGCATGCCGACTAAAACCGAGCAGGCCGATTTATTAACAGCTATGTACGGCCGTCACGGCGAATGCCCTATCCCAATTCTGGCCCCCGCCAGCCCCGGTGATTGCTTTGCCATCATGGTGGAAGCCTTCCGCATTGCCTTAAAATATATGACCCCCGTGATAGTGCTTAGCGATGGCGCGCTAGCCACTGGCGCGGAACCTTGGCTAATCCCAAACTTTGATTCTTTGCCAGAATTAACACCCACGTTCCATCAAAATCCCGAAGGATTTAGCCCTTATGCCCGCAATCCTGACACTCTAGCGCGTCTCTGGGCTATCCCCGGCACTCCTGGCTTAGAACACCGGATCGGTGGCTTAGAAAAAGATAGCCAGTCCGGCTACGTAAGTTATGATCCAGACAATCACCAAAAAATGGTAAATATCCGCGCCCAGAAAGTTCAAGGTATTTCTGCAGATTTACCTCCACTAGAAATACTAGGAAACTCCACTGGCAAAATTTTAGTGATCGGCTGGGGTAGTACTTACGGTACTATTTTAACCGCTGTAGAAGAGCTGCAAGCGCTAGGAAAAGCGGTTAGCGCGGTACACCTACGCTATCTTTTTCCTTTCCAAAATGAATTAGGCAGCCTCCTAAAACAATTTGATAAAATTTTAGTACCGGAATTAAATTTAGGTCAGCTCAGTAAATTATTACGTGCCGAATTTTTAGTGGATGCTATTTCTTTTTCTAAAATTACGGGCAAACCTTTTTTAGTCAAAGAAATTCGTGAACGAATTTTAGAGTTATTATGATGACAGCAACTGAAGCTCCTCTCAAACGCTTAACCAAAGCAGACTTTGAATCTGGCCAAGAAGTAAGATGGTGTCCTGGCTGTGGTGATTATGCAGTTTTGGCCAGCGTACAAAAAGTTATGCCGGACCTAAATATTCCTCGAGAAAATATTGTTTTTGTTTCCGGAATTGGTTGCTCTGGTAGATTTCCTTATTACATGAACACCTATGGTTTTCACACTATTCATGGGCGCGCACCTGCGGTGGCGACTGGGCTTAAAATAGCTCGTCCGGAATTATCGGTGTGGATTGTCACCGGCGATGGCGATGCTTTAAGCATTGGTGGTAATCACTTCATTCACATTTTGCGCCGTAATTTAGATGTAAATATTTTGTTATTGAATAATCGTATTTACGGTTTAACCAAAGGACAATACTCACCAACCTCCGAGCAAGGCAAAATTACGAATACAACCCCGCTAGGTGCACTGGATCGACCGTTAAACCCTATTTCTATAGCTTTAGCTTCAGAAGCCACCTTTGTTGCCCGTGCTTTAGATATCGACGCCAAAGGCCTGCAAGCCGTACTAAAAGCTGCAGCGGCGCACAAAGGAACTTCCTTTGTCGAAATTTATCAGAATTGCAATATTTTCAACGACGCTGCTTTTGCCTCTATTACTGATCGCGCGACTCGCGAAGATCGCACGATTACTTTAGAGCATGGAAAACCGCTTATTTTTGGCAAAAACCGTGATCGCGGTATCCGTCTTAAAGGTTTGCAGCCTGAAGTAGTCACGTTAGGTAATGGCATAAGCGAAGCTGATTTGATATGCTTCGACGCCGAAAATGCGGATCAAACCATGGCTTATTTATTAAGCCGACTGGATTATCCAGCATTTCCTGTACCCTTAGGTGTTTTTCGTAGCGTAAAAAAACCTTGTTATGAAGAGTTATTTAACGTGCGTAATCCTAAGAAAAAAAGCAATAGTGAAGATTTGGATAAAATACTAAAAACAGGGCAAACCTGGGTTGTGGAATAACTAATAAATAATGTGATTAACATATTAAAATTTTTACGGGGTTAAAAAATATGACAATTAAATCTATAAGCAAAATTATCCTTGCAGCATCCCTGGTTGCTTTAACCGTTACTGGTTGTGCGCCTTCCATTTCACCCAATAATTATGGCACTTACAGTGCTGGCCAAGTAAACAACGTGGTAAAAGGGGTAGTAACCAGCGCCCGCATCGTGAATGTAGCTGGCTCATCTACTATCGGTACAATTGCTGGTGGTGCTATCGGTGCTATTGCTGGCTCCGCTATCGGCGGTGGCCGCGGCAGTATTCTTACTGCAATTGGCGGCGGTTTAGTAGGCGCAGGACTTGGCAATGCTGCTGAAAGCCGACTAACAGCACGCCAAGGTATTGAATACGTAATTAAAACTTGTAACGGTTGCTATGTCTCCGTGGTACAAGGTCCTTGCCCGAGCTTCCAACGCGGTCAACACGTAATGGTTATTTATGGCGACCAAGCCCGTGTAGTAGCAGATCCAGATTACGCTGGTTAAGCCACAACGGTCGAAAAAAAGGGGCGATTTTTCGCCCCTTTTTTTTGTTATGCTTGGAGCTGCATTTCACTTGATTTTAGCGAGTCACCAAACTAATATAGCTATATGTATAGCTATTGAGATAAACATTATGCGCACCGTACAAATGACTTTGGATGATGAACTTATTAAAAATGTTGATAGAGCTGTCAAGCAGCTAAATACGACACGTTCCGCATTCACTCGCGAAGCACTGTCTGCAGCTTTGGAACGTGTGAAGGTAAAGGTTCTTGAGAAAAAACACCGAGCGGGCTATGAAAAAAAACCCGTCGAAAATGATGAGTTTAGCATCTGGGAAAATGAACAAACATGGGGAGATTAATGAAAAGAGGCGAAGTTAGGTTGTATAAATTTCAACATCCAGATAAAACCCGTCCCATATTAATTCTCACGCGTAATTCAGCATTGCAATTTTTAAACGAAGTCACTATCGCACCAATTACCAGCACAATACGCGACATCCCCTCAGAAGTTTTGCTTTCACAAAATGATGGCATGCCAAAAAATTGTGCTGTTAATCTTGATCATATTCAAACCGTTTCTAAAAATAAGATTGGCACATTGATTAGTAACCTTAGCGTAGAAAAAATGCAAGAAGTAAAAAAAGCTTTATTATTTGCGCTTGGTGATTAGTTGTTTCAAATGCATTTTGAAGGTTTAGGTAAACCAGCAATTTTACAAGCTTGGCGCAGCAATCCCTGCGGAAACAAGCGCTGCAAATAAATACTGTTACCTTTTTCTGCTCCCATTACTTTTGCTAGTTCTTTTACTAGTACACGCATAGCCGGCAAAATTTTATAGTCTTCGTAAAATTTCCTAAGAAATTTTATTACTTGCCAATGGTCAGCGGTCAGCAAAATATTCTCTTCAGCAGCTAATTCTTCTGCTAAAGTTTCATTCCAATTTACTAAAGGTAATGCGGAATTTTTGACTTCTGCTGACATGATTCAAGACCACGTTTGGATAGGATGATGTTGTACGGTTAAGGCAACAAAACCTTGATAGTCAATTGCTTTAATCTCTGGCAACACCTCACTAAATCCGCGCGCTGTTAAATCAGGCTGCAAAACATATATCGCTAACTCTTGCACTTTCGCAATCATTTCTTCTGCCACACTGCTTTGTACTATTGCTGCAACCACAGCATCTTCAATAAATAAAACAGCATCGCCTGGTTGCGCCATTTGGAAACAACTAGCAAATACTGTGGAATTAAACGGCGATTTATTAATAATGTGTAACATACTGAAAGTTTTCACCATTTTTCGACTGACCGCCGAAAGTAAATTTCATTTACATAGTTAGAAAGTTAAAATAGCATCTTGCGCCTGCAGAATTTTTGCAACTTCCGCGTTATCAAGGACAGCCACTGGAATCATTAAATCTGCAGCTGTGAGTCCACGCTGTTGCAACGATTCAACTGCCACATAAATTTTTTCAATGCCATACAAAGTTAAAGCTTTATACGCTTGAGTAAAATTTTTTAACTGTAATTGTTCTGGCTTTTGATTTTTTTTTAATAAAAAAACCCCATCATCAACAAACAACAAACTGACCTGTTGCTCGAAGGTACTAGCTAGCAAAGCCACATCTAAAGCTTCTTGTGCGCTAGAGGTGCCATAAGCCATGGTGCGTTGCACCAATAAAATTTTTTTTACCGGATGTTGCATTTAATTAAATACCACCAAACGATCAGTTTGCATAATTGCCTCGACTAACTGACCTAAACCAGACACTTTAAAACCTGCAGCGAACCGATCCAACCCACGTCGTTGCGCCGCTGCCACACAGATAACTAATTCTACTCCATATTGATCAGCTAGTTGTTGCCACAATGCCATTAAATTGATTTCATCTTCCGGTAAGTTAGTCATTTGATTTGCATTGTGCACGCCATTACTATAAAAAAAAATTCGCGGCAATTTATAGCCACCCGTTAGCACTGCTTTGCTAAAATGATACGCGCTCAATGCTCCTTGTTGCGCAAAAGGCGCGGTATTTACCAATACAGAAAAACTTAAATTTGTCATTGCAGGCATCTCTATCTGTCTTCCCCCTTTGAAAAGGGATTGAGGGGGATTTTCTTTAAAGCACTTGATAAATCCCAACATCCTCACCCTGTGCTAATATTAAAATATAAAATACCAATAATAATAGGTGATTTTATGGATTCTGCAACAACTGAGCAACCTAGCCATGGCTCGTTAGAAAAAGGGATTAGCGGCCAATACAATTTTGATATTCCTGCTATTTTTCGTGAAGCCTGGCAAAAAACCCGCGGTATTAAAGCCACTTACTGGAAAGCCATCATAATTTTCTTAGTAATTACCCTTCTTATTCTAGCAGTTCGCTTTGGATTCGATTTTTTAGCAGTTATTATTTATAACACCTTGGGACTCCCAAAACCCCAGATTCATGCCTTAATTGCCACTCAACATGACCTACTTGGCTTAATCACTATTTTCATTACTGCACCCTTGGGTGTTGGGCTTTTAATGATTGGAATCAGGCATTGCGCTAACCTACCTGTCACAGCAAAATCCCTAGTTTCTTACTATCCTTATTGGCGTAAATTATGGGTCCGACAATTTATATTAGTAGTCATTACGTCTATCTCTCAATTACATTTAATCCCATATATTTTACCTATAATTTTATTTTTCCTTAGCATCTACGTAATTGTGAGTTATTTGATGTTTGAACCATTAATCGTAGAAAAACAATTATCCGTGTGGGATGCCTTAGAAACTTCACGTAAAACCATTGCGCATCATTGGTTTAAAACTTTATGGTTCCTATTTCTGTTTATATTAATCACTCTAGGCAGCGTATTAACCTTAGGCATTGCTTTTATTTGGACACTACCCTGGCTAAATAATGCTACCGGCATCCTGTATCGGGAAATGTTTGGTGTACAAACCTTAGCTGAAACACCGCATTAAAAAATTAAATTGACTTTTCCTACCAAAAATAAAATTGTCACCTATACTCATAGGTAAGAACGAAACTTTTTGTAGTTTAAAAAGTTTACTTCCTTCTTTCGAACTTAATAATAATCAGGAGGGATTCGTCATGAAATCTTTAAATAAACTTCTCGCAGTTAGTGTAGCCGTTGTCGGTCTAGGATTGGCCACAATGCCTATACAATCGCAAGCTAGAACCGTTGTAGTAAACCATTACTACACAACTTGTGGTTATTGTAGTACTTGTCATAGCTGTTGTCATAGCTGTTGTAATACCTGTGGCTATTATTACAATCGTAGTATTTTCTGGCCTTTACTACCTTTCTAAAGCCAGAATAAAACCAACACCCTGTCCTTTCGAAATATAAAAAACCTAAGGATAAGGGTGTGGGTTTTTTGCTTTTTAAACTACACCTCTGGGTTTCCGATTTGTTTCTTGTTAACATCTCCTTATCAATATAACTATACATCAATGGCACTACCTTAAGCATTGGTTGCTGTAGATTGTTGGGCTTATCAGCCCAACCTACACAGTTTAATAGTGAGATGCTAAGCGAAACACTGCGCACATAAACAGGTAGGTTGGGCTGACAAACCCAACATTTCCTTAAGGTAGTGCCATTAAACTATACATCTAAACAATGCGGCCTTATGATTCCATACCTTTTAGAACTATTTCGCACTTATCGTTGGCAGCTGATCATTGTTATAGGGTTTATGCTTTTTGCCAATCTGTTTGAAAGCTTGGGTTTACTATTTTTTATTCCTTTATTATCTTCAATGAAAGTAACCAGCGCTGTTACTACTAACAATAGCGCAACCCAGGGTTATCAGAACTGGCTGCTCCAACACCATTTAAATTTCAGCACGGGACAAAGTTTATTTTTGTTTATCACTGCGTTTTCCTTAACGATTGTGTTCAACGCTATTCAAACTTTACTCGCTAGCAAAATCGAAAATAAATCGAGCACTGAAATTCGCAATAAATTGTATTGGGACCTCATTTGTGCACAATGGAATTTTTTACAAAGCCACCACAAAGGAAAACTCACAGAATTAATCACTCAAGAAACTTGCCGTATAGGATCCATGACTCGACAAATACTGCAATTTATCTCTTCGAGTATCGCAACGGGTATTTACCTTTTGTTGAGCTTTGTTATTTCTTGGTATGTAACTCTCATTGTAGGTTTACTCGCTGGCCTTATTTTCATTTTTCGCAAACGTCAAAATAGTAAAGCCTATTTATATGGCAAACAACTGCAATACAGTTGGCAAAAATTGCAAGAAAATATTCACGATCTTTTGGCAGGAATTAAAGTAGCTAAATGTTTTGGTACTGAGCAGCATCACTTTAAACAATTTAAAAATCTCAATCAAAATATACAAGATCAACACGAAAAATTTAATCGGCTAAATTCTAGTATTTATGCAATTTATCAAATTAGTAGCTTGTTTGTTTTGGGAGTTATTTTTTATCTAACCGTTAAAATATTACATCAGCCTTTAGTGAATATTATATTATTTTTTTTGATTTCACTGCGTATTTTTCCTAAATTATTAACACTACAACAAAACTATCAAACATTAAAAAATTTACTTCCTAGTTACGATACCTTGCAAGAAACGCAAAGCAAGGCAAGACACTTTGCTGAAAATACTGCTAACATAACCAATACCATACCACTACAACATCATATTTCCTTAAAAAATGTGGGGTATGCTTACGATCAAAAATTTGTACTTTCTGATTTAACGGTAAAAATTCCTGCTAAATCTTTTACCGTAGTATTAGGTCATTCCGGTGCGGGTAAAAGCACCTTAGCAGATCTATTAGCAGGCTTAATCTTGCCGCAGCAAGGAACAATTGTTATCGACGATGTAACTTTAGATAAAGCTAATTATGCACAATGGCGTAAAAATATCGCCTTTGTTATGCAAGAAACTTTTTTATTTAACGACAGCATTATGGCTAATCTAACATTAGCAAATCCGTCGGTTACTCAGGAAGAAATCACCACCGCATTGCGCTTAGCGCAAGCTCAATCCTTCATTGACCAATTACCGCAAGGCTTACAAACTGTCATCGGGGATAGCGGGGTACGTCTTTCCGGAGGCGAACAACAGCGCCTAGCTTTTGCCCGGGCCATTCTAGCTAAGCCACAATTATTAATTCTCGATGAAGTTACCAGCTTTTTGGACCCACAAAATGTCCAATTGATCCTTTCTGCCTTGCTTGAATTAAAACAACACATTACTATTCTGCTAATTACGCATCAAACTGAATTAGCAAAACATGCTGATTACATATTAAAACTAGAACAAGGTCGTTTGCTTAGCCAACAACAAAATAAACCGTCCTTAGCAAACGAAACGTTGGATTTTAACTTAGAGTATACCGCCCTATGAGCATGGTAAAAAAAAGTCTTCTCGCCCTTCTTATCCTCACCGCCTTGGTTTTTATCGGAATTAACAGTGGTTTAATTTCATTAGAAGCCTTAAATAACAAACCCCATCTAAGCAAAACCACTTTTACTGAATTACCTGCTTGGACGCAAGATGATCACCGTGCCGCTTTACAAACATTTCAGAATTCATGTCTTGCTATTAACAATCTACGCCCCGATGCAGCCTTTTCTCCTGCTTTTGCCGTTGCTGGCAAGGTCAGCAATTGGCAAACAATTTGCCGCGCTGCAGCACAGCTTAAAAACCCTGATGAAGCCACTGCTCGTCAATTTTTCGAGCATTGGTTTCAGCCATTTATGGTAAAAAATTACTTTAGCAGCCAAGGATTATTTACCGGCTACTATTTACCCCTGCTAGCTGGCAGTTTAAAGCCTAGTACTACCTACAGTGTACCCATTTATGCCTTACCTAAAGATATCGTTAAAATCGACCTAGGTGCGTTTAATCCTGAATGGCGCGGCAAGGTTATTACTGGCCAGCTTAGCAATGGTAATTTTGTACCTTATCCCGGCCGCGCTGCTATAAATAATGGCGCCATCGCCAACAGCGCTAAAGTGCTACTCTGGAGCAAAAACGCCGTGGATGTGTTCTTTTTGCAGATCCAGGGGAGCGGTATTGTCCAACTGCCAAATGGTAAACAAGTGATTGTGGCGTATGCTGGCAATAACGGCCAACCTTACACATCTATAGGCAAACTGCTGATAAAACGCAAAGCTCTTACGCGCGATACTGTTTCTATGCAGTCGATTAAGGCATGGTTGGCGCAACATCCTGATCAAGCTACGCAACTCTTAAACAGCAATGCTTCTTATGTGTTCTTTAAGATACTCAACAACCCTGCCCCCTTAGGCACAGAGCAAGTTCCGCTAACACCAGAACGTTCGCTAGCCGTGGATAGCAACTTTATTCCATTGGGGGCACCGTTATGGCTGGATACCACCATTATGCGTGATCCTTTGGTGCAAAAAACCGTGCCCTTTCAGCGACTATTAATCGCGCAGGACACTGGCAGCGGCACCAAAGGCGTGATACGAGGTGATGTTTATTGGGGTAACGATGCAGAAGCAGAATTCGTCACGGGACACATGAAAAATCCTGGCCGTTATTGGATACTGCTGCCGCGTTCACAGCTGCTGAATCAACCAATAGGGTAACTATAGCCCCCGCTTTTGAAATTCGCTTCGCCATTGAGTAATTCAGTTTTAGCAGAAAATTTATTAAAAGGCCTCTTCCGCCGCGGTCGCGGGAGAAGGTCAGGAAGGGAAATGTCAGGTATTTGCACTTAATTGCAACTTGAAAAAAAATTACTTAAAAAAATAAAATTTTATCCATTATTTGTGACGCAACCATAGTTACCCCCTACCTGACCTTCCCCCGCAGTCGCGGGGGGAAGGGACCAAAGGGCAGCATTGTGCAAAATTTAATTTATTAAACAACACTACTTATTAAGGAAGGCATACCTCAAACAAAAACCTTAATCATCCGCACAATGTGGACAAGCAGGCTCATCATCGTCAGCTTTAGCTGCCGATTTTGCTTTTTCTTTGTGGGCTTTTTTATGCGTGGGCGCGGCCTGATCAGATTTAGCAGCGGCATCGGTAGCAGCTGCAAAAACGGGATTAAATACAAAAGTTAATGCTATTGCCAATAGGAGTAAAATTCTTTTCATGGTTTTTTCCTCAAATTATTATTAGTAGTTTTTGGGTCCGCTATAGTAGCATAAAGAAATGCAACAAAAAAAGCTGAATAATAACCTCGCCAAGTTGGTTACCATCTTAAATGATAGTAACTTTCACGACGGCAATGACATTGGTAAAACCCTAGGCATTACCCGCAGTGCTATTTGGAAAATCATCAAAAAACTCAACAATTACGGCGTGGTAATTCACTCTAACAAAAACAAAGGTTATGCATTGCCTGAGCCCTTAATTTTATTAGATGCTGAAAAAATCCAGTCAAAACTAGATTCTGCTATTAAATCATTAGTTACTTTAGCGGTTTTTGAAACGTTAGAATCCACCAATGATTATTTAAAAAAATTACCGCAAAAAAAACATTTAGCCATTTGCCTAGCAGAACAACAAACACGCGGCAAAGGACGCTTCAGCCGTGACTGGCATTCCCCTTTTGCAAAAAATATTTATTTTTCCTGTCATTATCAGTTTCGCAAAGATATCAGCGAACTGGCCGGCCTTAGCTTAGTCGTGGGTCTAGCCATCATCAATACGCTGGTTGTGCAAGGTTTAACAGACCAGCTATTTATTAAATGGCCTAATGATATTTTATGGGATGAAAAAAAATTAGCAGGTACTCTCATCGAAGTTAGCGCAGAAACACATGGACTCTGTGAAGTAATCATTGGCATTGGACTTAACATAAACATGGTCGCAGCCGAAGCAAATGACATTACGCAGCCCTGGAGTTCTATCCGCCAAATATTAAATAAACAAATGGATCGCAATAACATAGTAGCCGCCTTAATTAACAATCTAGTGGACTACATCATGCGCTTTGAAACTCACGGGTTAGCGCACTTTATGCAAGAATGGCAATCTTATGATTATTTACTGGAAAAACCCGTTCGTTTATTAAAAGGCACCGAACCCATTACGGGCAAAGGCTTAGGCATAAATCCGCAAGGCCACTTACTACTACAACTAACCACTGGATCCATCCAAACCTTTTCTGCAGGCGAAGTTTCAATTATGAAAGACTGAAAATTGAAACCGACCTGCAGCTTCATTATCCAGGTTTAGGTTGAGTATCTTGATTTTTTGATGGCTCGCTCTGAGCTGACTGTCCTGGATCCACCACAATTGTAACCCCTCTTTGCTGAGCCGCAGTAATTACCGAACTAAATGCGCTAACAGCTTGCGCGCTACCAGGAGCTATTCCTCCAGCACCTCTTCCAGCTCCAGCGGTTGATGCCGTCGTAGCAGTCACGCTAGTTACGGCGGTTGCAGTTGTTGCCGCGGTTGCGGCTCTTGCAGTTGCTGTTATACCCGTCGCGGCAGCTGAAGAACTCATTTCAATTCGAGTGGTATGTTGCATAAAAACGATTTTAGTTTCATTTTTTGCATCACCTTTTGCATCTCCACGATCAGGTGGCACTGGCTTGAACCCACCCTCAGCTTGACGTGCCGCCCATGCCACTTTAGCTAATTCAAACTTCATCTCATTTGATAAGCCATTATAAATAAGCTCAAATTGCTTATCTTTTTCATCTTGCAAACTTGCTTTTGAAAGTACCAAACTGTCTGCTCTTTTCTGCTCACCTTGCAACCCTGTTGCAAGAGCTAAAATGTCTGCTCTTTTTTTAGCATAAATACGCCTATTAGCTTTAAGAGAACTCCAATAATCCGCATTATTGACAATATAAGCTGTGACACCTGCGCCCGCAGCGGCGCCAATAATACCGCAAACAATTTGCGCAGCTTTTCTAGATTTTTCCGCAATTCTTCCTGCGCTTATAAGAGCAGCCGGTCCAGCAAAATAAAGAGTTCCACCGACAACGAGTATAAAAACAGCTCCAGAAACAATATAATGTTCTTTTATCCAAGCATTAATTTTTTCAATCGTATCCATTTTATCGCGAACACGCGTAACGTTATCCTTTAATCTAATGATAGATTCCAAATCTGCATCATTACAGACATTTCTTGCTCGCAACAATGCAAGTTGATTAAGATGCTTAAGCATATCCTTACTTTCTTTGTCATATAAATTTTCAGTAGCTTTGGCAATAAATTCAAATTCATTCTTAAGTTTAGTCGCAATATTGACTACCGAATTAAAAACACTCTCATTAATAAAAATCACATCTTCATTAAGACGAAGAAAGTCATCGCAAATAGATGAAAAGAGGTCTACGCATCTTGCCAGATCAGGTCGCTGTTTTGCTTTTTCAGCATTATATTCGTTGGTATGGCGTACAATTGCTTGGCATACTGTCGTAGATAGCAACTCTATTTTTTCTTCCCTACCATTTTCATTACGCACTACTGCATGAGACATTGACATGCTTTCGATAAATGCAGTTTCTTCATCAGTAAATAATGGCATGAATGTTCTCCCTAAAATCTATGGTTGTGCTGCTAAAAGAAATAGAATTTTTCGTTGGGCTACAGATGGGTCCAATGATTCTTCGTAAGCTTTAATTTTTTGATCAACCTCAAACAATTTATTCTTTATATTTTGTGTTTTTTCATTTAATTGTTGGTAACTCTTTCCATCTGTATTTAAAAGCTTACTGGCACTGCTACTATCTCCCTGAGAGCCTAGCAAACCCATTATCGCGCCTACATTCATAATTGTTGCCAATAATATTAACTTGTTACCTTGATTATCTGTGGCTTTGGCTTTATTGAACAAACATGCCAACGTTAAAAATCCATTAACTGCACGATATGATTTTTTACCAGTAAAAAAACATACTGTATCAAACACTTTTTTTACTGGGGAGCTGGTTTTACTTTCAATAGCTGATTCTGCTTTATTAATTCCATACAAAAGATTGCGCTTTTCATCAACCACACGATTTAATTGCAACTGTATTTCAAGCTTATCAATATAAAGTTTCGCAAGAGCGACCATATTACTTGGAGGCAAGTTACTTGCTTCAAGAAGCAATTTTCTTAAAACTTCCTGCTCCAATGCTTCTGATAAAGGTTTTTTGTCACTCAATAACGTTAATAATAGCAATGGTATTTTTATAAAATTTTCGGGGGTAACAGATGCTTGATAACTTTTCCACAAGTCTTCAAAACTTGTGCCTTTGATAACTTGTATCCATTCTCTTTGTAGTTCAACTTTAATTTGCTTTAAAAAAGACATCATTTTCCTTAAATACCTAGAGAGTAGCCGCAGGTAAAAATTGTTCTAGCAATTGTTGTTGATATTCGGGGGATTTAAGACTTGCTAAAAATTCCTCGTTTCTTCTTCTTGTTACAGCAGCAGAAGATTTCCCTTGTACAACATGCCCTCGACGCGAATAGAAATAAGTCTGCACCCTGTGTTGAACATCTTGCTGCTGCCTAACTCGTTCATCGTTAGAATATAAATTATTCATTTTTTCAACATAATCACAGCATTCTTGCCACTGCTTAGGAGCCCGATCAGGATGCTTAGGATCCTTTTGCACGTTAAAGATAGGTTTCAACACACGCCAAAAAATATTTCGCAATTGCTCCATTTCTACAAATTTATGCTGCCACTCTAAATTAGCAGTGCATGGCATCGCTATTAACATTTTAGACAACAGCAAAAAATTATCTAACGCGTGAATAAAATATTGTTTATTTTTGGAATTCTTGCTAGTAGCACGAATACTTATATAGAAAGGCACAAGGTGATTATAATATTCCTGGATTTTATTACTAAAGCTGCCCGTTGGCTTACCTTGGGTGTTATCAGGAATCACATAATAACGCTCTAAGCTTCCTTGCGCTTGATAGCCGGTCGCCAAAGCAGCCCCACCTCGAGTAAATCTGATCATGCAGGGATATTTGTAGCTACCATCCGAATTTTCTTCTTGTTTAAATTCAAACCCGATAACTTTGGCATTTTTTACGCTATCAGTGCAGGCATAAATTGTAGATTTATAACAGTCACTAGCTCCTACCTGAGACCATACAACTATGGGCGCACGCGTCAGTAAGCCTTGTAGATTCCATTCCAACTCTTTTGCACCTCTAAGTTTTAATGGATCTTTGCTTATTTCACCTAAAACTAACCGTTCTTTTAGATATTCTATTTTACCATCTACATTACCATCTAACTTTTGTAATGTTTCATTTGGTATATTCGCAATTATTTCTTGAATCCTTACCACAAAGAATTTTATTAAAACATCAATTCCTTCTGTCGATTTAGCCAATAACTCTATAGCGATTCGATACTCTAAATACAAATCACATGCTAAAACCGTCACAAAATCTAAAGACATATTTTTTTCTTTGCTTTCAGCCACTTTTTCTTTGCTATTTCCTAAAAATTTGGTGAATTTAGCGGCTTGTTTTTGGGCAGGGATTTTATTATCTTTAAGATCTTTGAAAGCATACAATGCTGTGAGCCCTGTGGCAGCGCAAGTTAAAATATCGCCCGCCTCTTTACTTGGAATTAAACCTGCAATAAGTTTTGTAGTCGCATAGGTAGCCGCTGTAAAGACAATTTTTTTGCCAGCTTCAACAACCATGCTTTCATTTTCGATATCTTTACAATTATCATAAGTATATTGTAAAGCCGCTTCTAATTTGGCGATGAAGTATCTTTGATTATCCGTAAAATCAACACCGTTTTGTTGATCTTCAATCATGCCTTTTTGTTCTTCTGAACCTTTTTGAAATTGCCGATTTAGCGCACGAAAATAAACTTGATGACCGATCCCCGACATAAAAACTCCCTATAAAATTGGAACATAATTATTAAAATTAACATCGAATTTTATTCTGTGCGCATCATATAGCAAAGCTTACTTTAATAAAAGCCCTCCGCTATCTATTAAACCTCACGGAATGGCGCATTTGAAATGCTCTCTAAATATATTGTTCACAACTAAATTCAAGCGAAGCTTCTATTACAAAAACAGCTGAAAATTAATCGCGCTTTCAGGATCTGTTTGATAAGGCACTACTCCTAAACAAGGAACTGCTAACCAGTTTTGCAAGGTCGTAATACTTTCATGTTGTGCGGGCATATTGGGGGTTATGCAATTTGCTATCCAGCCAACTACTTTAATTTTCGCTTGTTGCAATGCGTGGTAAGTCAGCAATGTGTGATTCAAACAACCTAAACGCATACCAACCACTAACACCACATTTAACTGCAATGCCACAGCAAAATCAGCTAAAGTTTCTTGTTGATTCAGTGGAGCCAACCACCCTCCTGCTCCTTCAACCACACAAATATCCGCGGGATAATTTAGTGCTGGCAAACACAGGTCTTGTAACCACGCAGAAGTTAAAGCGATTTGCGCCCATTCTGCAGCAACATGCGGCGCAATCGCAGGTTGCAAGGCTATAGGATTAATAAGTTCGTACGGTAATTTTATGGAAGAAGCTTGCTGCAATGCTAACGCGTCCGCGTTATACAAACGACCGTTGTCCATCTCACAGCCGGAGGCAATGGGTTTAATGCCCAAAGTAGAAAATCCTAACTTCGCAAAACCGCGTAATAATGCGGTGGCAATATAGGTTTTGCCTATGTCTGTATCGGTGCCAGTAATAAATAATTTTAATGACACTCTTACCTCTTCTGTGCAATGAAAAATGCAATAGCATATGTTAAGGGCAACCGTTCTGTATCAGCTGTTTTAAATTTCTGATAGTTTTTTTCTAATTGCACAAAATATTTTTTAGTAGTCATCGTACCATGTTGTGGTTTTACATAATTAGCGCCGGTGTTTTTAATCGAGCGAACCAATTGCATCAGATCGGCAAAATAACAAGTATATTGCTTACTTTTTAGCATCAGCACATCATAACCTTGTTTCTGCAAATATTTTGTTACAGATTCTACAGCTAAAAACTGGTGTGGCATTACCTTATTAAACGGTTTTTGACTAGCAATTAATTCCGCAAATGTTCCCTGTATCGGCAATGAAAATGCAAACATGCCGCGGTTATTTAACACCCGCGTAATTTCCATGAGAGATTTATCGAAATCTACACTCCAGTGTAATGCCATATTAGAAAACACCAGATCTATAGATTTATCTGCGAAAGGCATGTCGTCAAAATCGGCATGCAAGACCTGAGCAGGCATCGTAACTAATCTATTTTGTGCTAAGGAAATAAATTTATCGGCAATATCGACTGCAAATATCTTGGCATCTAAAAACATCTTGGCTAACTCATAAGTTAGTTTACCAGTACCACAGCCTACATCTAGCAAATTAGCACTAGCAACCAACTCATATTCAGATAATTGCTGCAACAAAACTTCACCCATCGCAAATTGCAATTGATCACTTTCATCATAGCTAAGCGCGGCGCGATTAAAACAATGTTTTATTTTTAATTTTTCATCCGATAATTTAAGCACGACATTCTCTCACAAAACTTTCTACTGCTGCCCAACATAGTTGTTGATGTGTCAAAAATGCGGCATGGCCAGCCTCCGCGATAATTTTTACGCGTACCAATTTGTTAAGCACGGATAAATTATCTGCAACCGTTACTGGCACCACCGCATCCTGTGCACCCAATATATGCAGCGAAGGAACAGCAAGCGCACCTAAGGCGTTACGCGCATCACACTGCATGAGTAAACTTAACAAAATTAATAATTTCTTTTCTGCGATTGGCTGCGTCAGTAACTGTAAATAAGCAAACAAACTTTTATCTTGTTGCGGGTAAGCTACCATACACACAAACCTTTTTAATAATTGCGGAAAATTTTGGTGTGCCAACCCGTAAAAATTAGTTATTTCATCTTTGCTAATCCCGGGCCAATTGCCAAACGCTAAAAATTTAGGGGAACTATTCACTGTGATTAACCGATTATTTTTATGCGGATAACGACAACAATAATAACTTGCTATTAAACCACCTAAAGACCATCCCAGCAAAATAGCATTTACTGGCACTAATGGATCTAAACGTTTAACAAAAATTTCGATATTTTGCTCATCTTGCTCTGACACTAAATCGAGCAAATTAACGCTGATAAAATTATAATTTTGCTGATATGCGTTGATAACGGGTTCCCAGATTTTAACGTCGAACCCCCAACCCTGTAGCAACACTATCGTATGTTTCTCACCAGACATAATTTTCAACCATTAAATCTAACAGATCAGCAATTTGTTGCGGCGTATGCATACAGTTCAATGAAACTCGAATACAAGCGGTGTTAGGAGGAACCGTAGGTGGCCGAATTGCATAAATCCAAAAGCCCTTGGCGTTTAATATTTCTTGCAATCTTAAAGCACTCGCACTATCGCGCATGGCAATTGCTTTTATCGGAGTATGGTCATTGGCTTGCAGTGGAATACCACGTTCGTGAGCTGCTTGCATAAAAAACTGAATAAGCTGCATCAGTTTCTTTCGGCGCCAACTTTCATTTTTTATCAATGATAATACGGTAAGTGCCGCGTGTGCCACCGCGGGCGGTAATGCCGTGGTATACGTATAGGTACGACTAAATTGTAATAAAGCGTCTATTAATTCTTTACTACCAGAAACTACCGCACCCGAACCAGCAAAAGCTTTACCCAGAGGAGTAATTAATAACGGTACTTGCTGTTGCGTTACTGAATATTCATCGCAAATCCCTGCACCATAGTTGCCTAACACTCCTACTCCGTGCGCATCATCTATCAACAATAAAGCTTGTGCTTGTTGAGAAAGCTCAACCATTTTTACAAGGTTGGCCACATCACCACGCATGCTAAACACCGATTCACTAACAATAATTTTAGGATTACTAGCTGCTTGTGTTAAACGCTGTTGCAGATGAACCATATCGTTATGCGCATAGCGCACATGCTTAGCTTTACTTAATTTAACAGCATCCAAAAGAGAAGCGTGACACAACTTATCAGAAATGATCGTCGTATCGGGCGTGGCTAACGCGTTAATCACACCTAAATTGGCTAAATAACCCGAATTAAATAACAAAGCACTTTCGCGACCGACAAATGCAGCAAATTCTTCTTCGAATGCCTGGTGCGCTGCGTAATAGCCAGAAACAAGCGCTGATGCTGAACTACCAAAACCGTAAAGATCGATGCCTTCTTTAAAAGCTTGCACTACACGTGGATCTGTAGCTAAGCCTAAATAATCATTGCTACTAAAATTAATTGCTTGCACACCGTTAATGAGAACATCATTACCGATTCTATTAGCAATTACCGTCCGCTTTCTCAATAAAAAAGCATTTTGCTGTGCTATTTTTTTCTCTTGCAATTTAGCAATTAGCATGAGGGGACGGCAGCTACCTGCGGCTTTATGCCTAATTTTTTTAACAGCTGTAGATCTTTACTGGTTTCTGGATTAGCGGTAACTAATAGTTTTTCACCAAAATGGATGGAGTTTGCACCTGCCGCAAAACACATCGCTTGCATTTCATCAGACATCGCATCACGGCCTGCCGACAAACGCACCATAGATTTAGGCATAACAATGCGAGTAACGGCGATGGTGCGGATAAATTCAAAATTATCAAACAGCGAATTTTCAGTTTGCTCTAAGGGCGTACCTTGAATAGGAATCAGGCGATTAATCGGCACACTTTCTGGATGCTCCGCTAAACTAGATAATTGCAATAAAAGATTAACGCGATCTTCGCGGCTTTCGCCCATACCGACGATACCCCCGCAACATACTTTAATGCCTGCATCTCTGACATTTTGCAAAGTATCCAGACGATCTTGATAAGTTCGTGTTGTTATAATTGTTTTGTAAAAATCGGGGGATGAATCTAGATTATGGTTGTAATAATCTAATTCGGCTTCTTTTAATTGTGCAGCTTGATCCTGATTTAACATACCTAACGTAACGCAAGCTTCTAAGCCCAATGCTTTTACCCCTTTAATCATCTCAGTTACTTTTGGCAAATCACGTGCGGAGGGGCTGCGCCACGCTGCGCCCATACAAAATCGAGTCGCGCCCTGCGCTTTTGCTTCTTTAGCTGCAGCAAGAACTTCATTCACATTTAACATCGTTTGTTTATCAACGCCGGTTTTGTAATGTCCGCTTTGCGGGCAATAAGCACAGTCTTCTGGGCAAGCACCGGTTTTAATGTTTAGCAGGGTACTTAATTGAACTTCATTGGGGGCAAAATGTTGACGATGAACCTGTTGCGCTTGGAACAAAAGATCCAGAAATGGCAGTTCATAAAGCTCATTAATCGTTTGATAGGTCCATGTTTTTTTCATATTTTACCCCTTCACAGTGTATTAAGTCGCAATGTATATTAGTCTATTTTTCGAGTCAACCATTAAAAAAATTAAGGTTTACTATGAACTCTAGCCAAGCCGAAGCACTTATTAAGGCCGACTTACAACACGTCTGGCACCCTTGCTCACAGATGAAAGATTACGAACTTTTTAAACCGTTAATTATTAAAAGTGCGCAAGGCAGTTACATAGAGCTCACCAACGGTCACAAAATCATTGATGCGATTTCTAGTTGGTGGTGTAAATCATTAGGACACAATCATCCTCAACTTAAAAAAGCCTTACTTGCGCAATTAGAAAAATTTGAACATGTCATTCTGGCGAACACTACCCACGACACACTCGTACAGCTATCCATCAAATTAGGTGCCCTCACTAACACACTGCCCAAAGTTTTTTATGCCAGCGATGGTTCCTGTGCGATAGAAATAGCGATGAAAATGAGTTTGCATGCGCGCCAAATTCAGGGCGATCACAAACGAAAAAAATTTATTGCTTTAGCCAATGGCTATCACGGCGAAACACTAGGAGCATTAAGCATTAGCAATCTTGGTCTTTATAATGCGCCTTACCAGAGTGTATTACTGGACACACACTTTCTTACTCCTATGCCTTATGTAACCGGCAGGCACGACCCACTATGGTCTAACTGCCAAGAACATTGGGATATTTTAGTCAAACAACTAGAACCACTAGCTGAGCAAACCACTGCTCTGGTTGTTGAGCCTATTCTGCAAGGTGCTGGCGGCATGTATGTTTACAGTCAAGATTTATTAAAACGGCTGCGCACCTGGACCCAGCAACATCAAATTCACCTTATCGCCGATGAAATTATGACCGGATTAGGTCGCACTGGCACGTTGCTCGCGTGCGAACACGCGCAGATTGAACCTGATTTTCTGTGTTTGAGTAAAGGTCTTACCTCCGGTTGGTTACCGCTGAGCGCAGTACTAACGTCTGATGCCATTTACGCGCATTTTTACGATGATTACGCTACCGGCAAAGCTTTCTTACACTCGCATACTCATAGCGGCAATGCCCTAGCTATTAGTGTCGCCCTAGCTGTTTTTAATGTTCTAAAAGAAGAACAAATTTGCCAAAAAGTTCAGCTGTTAGAACCTCTGTTGCTAAAAACTATGCAACAAATCGCTGAAAACACCGGCAAATTAACCAATATACGTGGCATTGGCGCTGCGGTAGCCGCCGATCTCCAAGTTGCTGACCCCAAGCAACGGGTGGGTTTTGCCGTCTACCAGGAAGCGGTAAAACGAGGAGCCTTGTTACGCCCACTGGGTAACACCTTGTACTGGCTGCCGCCACTAAATATTTCACAACAAACGTTAGCGGAGCTTAGCGCCATCACTGAACAAGCCATCCGTGCCGTGGATTTCTAGCTTGCCGGGTTTCCGGTATACTCCATCCTTAAAAATCCCCCTCTTTGAAAAAGAGGGGTTAGGAGAGATTTTTATCACCAATTTAAATAAGTACTACACATGACCGAAAACCCACTATTAAAAACTACACAATTACCACTTTTCGACCAAATAAAACCAGAACACATTGAACCTGCTATCGATCAAGTGTTAGCAGAAAATCGTGCTCGAATTGCTGCTCTCTTAAGCTCAACGACCACCTGGACTTGGGATGCGCTTATTACACCGCTGGAAATACTGAATGATCACTTACAAAAGGTTTGGGGGCCAGTCTCGCATTTGCATTCAGTAGTAACATCTGACGCATTCCGCGAAGCTTATAATACCTGCTTACCAAAATTAACGGCTTACCACACGGAAATTGAACAAAACGAAAAATTATACGAAGCGTTTAAAGCGTTAGCAGCAAGCGCTGAATTCGAACAACTAAATGCCGCACAAAAAAAAGTTATCACCAATCAATTGCGCGATTTTCATTTGGCCGGCGTTGATTTACCAGCCCCCGCAAAAAAACGTTATGCCGAAATTCAAACACGCTTAGCCGAATTAGCTACCAAGCTTGAAGAAAATATTTTAGATGCCACTCAAGGTTGGACTAAGCATTGTCAAAATAAAACTGAATTGTCAGGTATTCCGGAACATGTATTAATGGCAGCGCAAACTGCCGCCGAGAAAAAAGGCTTAAGCGGCTGGCTCTTTACCCTAGAATTTCCCTGCTATCATCCCATTCTGTGCTACGCAGAAAATCGCGCGTTACGCCAAGAACTTTACACCGCTTACACCACCCGTGCTTCTGATCAAGGACCACAAGCTGGCAAATTTGATAACAGCGCTTTATTAGCAGAAATCATGGATCTGCGCCAAGAACTAAGTCACTTATTGGGTTTTGCCAATTACGCAGAATTATCATTAGCTACAAAAATGGTTAAAAAACCGCAAGTCGTTTTAGATTTCCTGCAAAACTTAGCAGCAAAAGCGCGCAGCAAAGCGCTTGCTGAATTGGCAGAACTAAAAGAATTTGCGCAACAATCCGATGGCATTACCGAATTACAACCGTGGGATATAGCTTATTACAGTGAAAAACTGTGTCTGCGCGATCACGGCATTAGCGATGAAATTTTACGGCCGTATTTTCCTGAAGATCAGGTTTTGCAAGGCATGTTTACTCTGATAGAAAAATTATATGGCATGCGTACCGTAGAAGAAAAAAATATCGCCGCTTGGCATCCTAGCGTCCGCTTCTTTTCGATTTACGATCAGCAAAATATTTTACGTGGTCAGTTTTATTTAGATCTATACGCGCGCTCACAAAAACGGGGCGGCGCTTGGATGGATGAATGCCAAATACGCTGGCAACAGCCCGATGGTAAAGTACAAACTCCGGTTGCCTACTTAACCTGCAACCTCACTTCACCCACCGGTGATTTACCTGCCCTACTCACGCACGATGAAGTCACCACTATTTTCCATGAATTTGGTCATGGCTTACATCACATGTTAACCAAAGTTGACTACAACAGCGTTTCAGGCATTCGTGGCGTGGAGTGGGATGCGGTAGAACTACCCAGTCAATTTATGGAATTTTTCTTATGGGAAAAATCAGTGCTAGATTTCGTTAGCCATCATTACCAACAAGGAAATCCACTACCCGATGCTCTATTACAACAATTAAAAGATGCTAAAAATTTTCATAGCGGTTTAAAAGTATTACGCCAATTAGAGTTTGCGTTGTTTGATTTTCGTTTACATCTAACCTATAGCGCAGGCGATGGTGTGCAAAAAATTCAACAAACGTTAGACGCCGTACGCAAGGAAGTCTCGGTTTTCCAACCACCTGCATGGAATCGTTTTCAACACAGTTTTTCGCATGTTTTTGCCGGTGGCTATGCTGCTGGTTATTACAGTTATTTATGGGCAGAAATGTTAGCCAGTGACGCCTTCGCCAAATTTGAAGAGACCGGTGTTTTAAATGCTACTACTGGCAAAGAATTTCTTACTAGAATTTTAGAAAAAGGTGGTAGCGCTCCTGCGTTAGATTTATTTACCAATTTCCGCGGCCGAGAACCTTCGTTGGATCCGTTATTGCATCACTTAGGCCTTACGCAAAATTAAATGAGAAATTTTATGGATGTCAGTATCATCGTTGTTAATTACAACACCGCCCATATTATTGGCGACTGCATTACCGCGGCCTTAAAACAAAAAAATGTGAACTATGAGATTATTGTAGTAGACAATGCTAGCAAAGATAACAGTTTAGCTGTGCTCGCTAATTTTCAAGATCAGATCACTTGCATTGCTAATCCCAACAACAGCGGTTTTGGCCCCGCCAACAATTTAGCTTTCAAACAGTGCCAGGGCCGTTATATTTTTCTGTTAAACCCCGATGCCGTTTTACAAACGGAGAATGATTTAGCGACTCTTGTTGCTTACATGGATCAACATAAAAAATGCGGCGTGGTTGGGCCGCAAGTAATTAAAAATCAACGCTGCACCCCACCGCAAACTGTTTATCCTGGCCAAAAATATGCAAAGAACACATTTGCTAATTTACCCGGTACTATCGCCTGGATTATCGGCGCTTGCATGTTAATTCGCGCTGCAGCATTTCAAGCCATCGGCGGTTTTGACGAAGATTATTTTTTGTATGCAGAAGAAACCGATCTTTGTTTGCGCTTACGAAAAGCGGGTTGGGAAATTGGCTACTTAAGCAACATCGTGGTGAACCACATCGGTGGCGCTAGCGAAAAAAATACCGCCACCGCTGAGTTATGGCGAAAAAAACAAAACGGCATCCTGTTATTTTACAAAAAAAACTACCCCACTGCTGCAGCCACAAAAATCGTGAAAAAAAATCGCCTGCGCGCACAGTTTCGAGTATGGCTACTGCAATTAAAAAAAGTATTGGGCCGTCATAATGCTACAGACGCTGCTAAATTAATCCGCTATCAAGTTGTCGCGCAATCGGCGCAAGAATTTTTGAGGAAAATTTAGCTCGCAGATCATTCTTTTATGGTAATAACAACTTTCCCTTGCGCCTGCCCCGATTCTAATAACTCGTGCGCCTTCGTAACTTCTGCCAAAGTAAATCGATGCGGATCAACAAGTGGTTTCAATTTTCCTTGATCGACAATTTCAGTTATTTTTGTCAAAATCTCTCCATAACGTTCCCGGTGTTGATTCGTTAACAACGGTAATAACATAAGCACACAATGCAGACTAAGGCCTTTAGAATGCATAGGCGTTAAATCATGCGTAGATCGCGCAGCAATTGTAACCACAGTGCCATTCAACGCTGCTGCAGAAAATGATTTATCTAAATTTTCTCCACCTACCGTGTCAAATATCACGGGAAACCCACGGTCTTCTGTGAGTCGCACTTTATATTTTTCCACCTCCTCCTCTTGCACATTAATAACTTCATCGGCGCCAAACGATTTTACAATCGGAAAATCTACCGCTTTTCTAACCGTAGTAAATACTTTTGCGCCAGCCCATTTTGCAAGTTGCACCGCAATGTGACCCACGCCACCTACACCACCATGAATCAAGATATTCATACCCTTTGTAAGTTTTGCTTTTTCGAATAAAGCTTCCCACGCAGTAATACAAACCAACGGTAAAGCAGCCGCTTGTTGCATAGACAATGATTTTGGTTTTGTGGCAATTAATTTAGCATCAACTGACATAAATTCAGCCAAAGCTCCACCTAACCCACGGAAACCACCGGCACAGCCATATACTTCATCGCCTTTTTTAAATTGGCTGACATCCTCCCCCACTATTTCAACAGTACCGGCAACATCGCCATGCAAGATAGCAGGAAACTCCGGCGCAATAGCCGCAACAGCACCACTGCGAACTTTGCAATCAATCGGATTAACACTCGTTGCATGAACTTTAATTAGCACATGCCCAGGTTTTATTTCCGGAACAGGAACATCCATTAAAGTAAAAACTGTTGGCTTGCCAAAACTATTAATAATTTGTGCTTTCACTAATAATCCTTATAAGTAGCTATTTGTTTTGATGCCTTAGGTGGACCTGCACCTCCACCTTTGCACTGTTTTACCATGAACATATGGCGACATACCAAATTCTTACGGTTATAAAACCTATGTGTATTAATTTTTAAACGTCGCCGTTAAAAAGGATAATATCAAGTAAACCTTTTACGCTTCTTAGCCCGGGCTTGCCTTTATCATAGCGACCGCTGTTGTTGCTTCATCAGGATTTTGCTCCCTCTTAATCTTCTTTATACCCTTGAGAAATGCGTGCCTATTTTTACATCCTTTTCTGTTATCGCTATTAAATCTTCTTCTTGCATCTTCCGCAAAGAAACAAGGGCTTACTTTGTCCTTATTTTTCCGGGACACATTATTTTCTTTTGCTGTTTCATTAGCAATCGCATCTTTAATCATTTGGGGCGATAAACAATTAGTTTGGCAAACTGTTAAAGTATGCTCTTCGGACTTGCTATCATAAGCAGCAATCGCGCCAATAAAAGTATTGTCACTCAACTTTTCGCCATCGAAGCAGAATTGTTTTTTTATTTTTACTCCTTGTTCTACCGTAACACTTACAAACGTGGGACTAGCAGGAGGTGAAGCATAGCCTGGATCAAGACCCCGAAAGGATGGGATATAATCAAAATCAGCTGCTGACATATCAATAATTTGCGCTCCTGGAAACTCATCTACAGGCTTTTTATTCGCTTCTATGTGTTCATCAGCATTGCCGCCGTTTTCAGTTTTTATTCTTGCATTTAAGCCTGGTGTTAATTTTTCTGCAATGTCGTAATCATCGTGTTCTTTGCGATAAGTTAAATTTCCATAATCTGCTAATCGACTGTTATTAAAACTGGCGTAAGTTTGCGTTCCATCGGTAGCTATTATTAAATTATGCACCCTATCAGCAACAATATAAGATTTTCCATTGCTAGCTTCATGCCTAGTTGGATTTTCATAATCTTCATATTGATTCACATGCACGAATTCAGTCTCATTCATAAAAACAGCGTTTTCAAAGCCTTTTTGACGCACAAATTTTCCATAAGCAGCATTTTCCCAATACATATTGTGCGGATGCTGATCGGCTGTTTCGTAAGGCGAACTTTTATCTAAATTACGCTGATTATTTTGCGCTTGAATAGAGTGGCCATCTACCATACCTGGCATTTTATAGACGCTACCTTCCAATAATCTTTTGTTACCGTAGGTTCGATCGTCTGAATCATTATCAGCGTATATTCCATCATCATTGGGTATACCCTTGACACGATGCCCTAACTGCCTGTTATCGCGATAGACTAGCAAGGACGGATCCTCAGGCTTGCCAAACGCACTAACTTCTGCTTCTGCATCCCCATTTATTCTTGGCTTAACTTGTACATAAGTACCGTTAGAAGTTCTTAGCCAACGATCGCGCTGCTCATTGTAATGATCTAATGGTACTAGTTGACCGGGCTCTAAATTATTAATCCCTGGTGCTATGGCGCCGATATTATTTTTATATTGAGTATAAACTGTCCCTATGCGCATTAGCTTGCGGCGTTTTTTAGCGATCTTTAGGTCTTCTGCTGAAATAGTTCGTATTTCACCAGGAACCTGTTTATTTTTACTGGCCTCAGCACATAAAGCTTGTAACAGCTCTTTAAAACTAGCAAAGTTATGGCATGCCGTTTGGTCTTCTAACCAATTTCTTAGTAAGGCACGATGCGTAAAAGTCAGATTAGGAATTTCAGGATCAGACCGTGCAAGATCTGCTAATTCCTTAGCTAGGAACTCATTATCTCTAGGATCTATTACTTTTACTGAGTCATTTATTTTTATTTCGATAGTCATAAAAACCACCGTTTTTGCTTATTTTCGCTCATTATAACAGAAGTCGTGTTTATATTATGAAATTATAATAATCAGATCCAATGTTCTAAATACGTTTGCTTTTCCATTGACATTTTATTTTTCTACTTTTAAATTTGAACCTTACAAAAGGTATTGTAACACTCCAGAACACAAAAAGTTTATATTAAGCAAGGATGATTTACAGCATTCGTGGACTAGAAAAGCTGCTATTCCAGGAGTGTTTCGTCGTGCCACTATTATTCTTCCCTTATCATTATTTTATCCTGCTCCTTGGATGACTGAACGTCGCGTTCAGGATCGATTACGATTTGCTGTCAAAAATAGTGATTACGACAAAACCGTCGCTTTAATAAACGCGGGAGTAAACGTAAGTTTATGTCTATGATAAAAATAAGTTAGAATAAATGTTTCATTTATCAGAAGCAATAAACCTAGATTTTGTTGTGCCATAGTAGTTGTTTTAAGCATTGAGCAAACAATACTTCACTTTATTTTTTAATCAGAACTTTATAAGTAAAAATAACCGATTTTTTATCAGCTGAAATATTAGGCACAATATACCCATCAGAATCATCACCAAGGTTAGCTATATTAAGGCGCCATTTAAAGCAGCGCCTTTATCATTTTTCATGATTATCAAAACTCCAAATTAATTTACTACATATGACTAACAATTTCACTAGCCAATCGCTGCGCAGCAGCATTCCAAGCAATGGTCATATTATTTGGATTTTGAGATAGTTGTTCGTAGGTAAATGATGGCGTTCCACTGGTAACGGTTGTAACAAAATCATTGCTTAACCATATCACTTTACCGTTTTTGACTAATGAGACTGTTATATACAATTGGGGTTTTAATTTACCGCCAGAGAACTCACCAGGAGACGCAAAACCGTAATTACTAATCTTAATAGCTAAAATTGCATCTGCATTATCACTCTTGATAATTTTATAATTGGTTTTTTGTTTTATTTGACTCGTTATTTGCTGCATAACAATTTGGCTGATTTGGATATTGTTCAGCTGTGCGATTTTACGTAAATTTGCTTCCTGAGGAACATCTACCTCTCTAGCAACTGCCATTTGCGCAAAAGGACCACCAAACACAGACGCTATTTGTGACTTAGTGGATATGTACATCATCTGTTTGGGAACCGGAATGTTGGGATCCATCTTAAAGGTATGAATACTTTGCTTATACTGAGCTGGCATCTGGGTGCAGATGGCACAACCACTTAACAAAACGCTGAATAAGGTCAACAAAAGTACAAAGCTAAATTTACGCACAAGCAGCTCCTAAGGGTTAGTTATTTTTTACCGAATATTACCACTAAAATTATCTAAATGATAATTTTAGTGGGTTTCCACTTTAGGCATCTCTAAAATTTCGTTTCTATAGCCTCTCCGTTTGAAAAAGGGAGATTGAGAGGGATTTTCTTTTGAAAAACCAACAAAATTGTAGGAACTTTTCGAAAAATCCCTCTTGATCCCCCTTTTTCAAAGGGGGAAAAACAAAAAGGCGTGAATTAATAGAGGTGCCCTTTAGTATCGGTGATTATTTGTCAGAATAGGTTTTTATTGTAGGGCGCACTCTATGGCTTGCATATAGGATATTTCAGGCGCGTTTTGTAGGAAATTTCTTACGTACTATGATGAGAGGTTGCAGACAATACAATTAAAACGCAACTGCGCTGGCTTAATGGGCTACCGCTTGTTAGCAGATCAATAATATAAAAATGCCCGAAGGATATCGAGCTGTTCTATTAATTTAATCTTGGCCGTTTTGTAGGAGGTTCTTCAACAGGAGCAACAGTCTGAGCTTGAGTTTGAGCTTGAACCCGTGCCTGTGCCTGAGTTTGATTACCTACTTTAGCTTCACCACTCCCTTCCGTTTCCAATTTTCGTTTTACCCCACGTGACGAGGTCTCCTTGGTAAGAACGCTAGAAGGTAATTTTAATTCCGCGCGTTTGCATTCTGAGGTTTCTGCTCTATTTTTAAAAAAAGTAGTATGAGGTAATGTAATTGTTTCTATTGTCTTATCAACAGCTGCGACAACATCACGGAGGCTTGTGCGAACCTGATGCAAAATAAAATTATTCATCTTTAAAGCACTTGAATGATAAGAGCCTATACCAGTAACTGCTGTAATCGTTTTATTTTCACCTGCGCTAGCACTTTTTATCCCGCTTTGCGTAACAAGCTGCCTGAGATCTTTGTTATAACTTTCATAAGCATGATCATAAAAATATCCGTCGGCATCATTTCGTGCTGAAGCATAAAAATCACCTTGAGCAGCACTTACTCGGGTAACCATGCGCAATAAACCATGACTTGGTAAACTACAACCTGCGTCTAGCAAACAGTTTTTTATGACGCTATTAACATTCCCTGCCACTGTTGGGCTTTGTTCGCTAAATGTAACCTCTTGGCAACGATCACAAACGGTATTAGTAGAATGAAAATCCAACACAGTGGCAAAGAATTTAGGTCGCTCACCATGCAAATGACCAAACTCTTTTAGATAATTTTTTATTTGAGAAATTAGCCATTTTTTAAAATTATCAGATTTAAGATAAGCGTATAAATTAAGCTCTGTGTGCGGATCTTTTGCTTCAAGCTGTAGCTGCGCTTGCGTAATTAGTGAATATTCATCGTCATTAATCGGAAAACTAACAAACTTGGCAAAAGGTTCACCCGGTTTAGGATCTTTAATTTTTATAACAAAACCTATATTGGCAACAATATAATTTGTTGCTGACAATTCTCGACTATCTGGATAATCACTTACATCTTTTAAACATTCAACTATTTTTGATTTATTAAATTTTTCTCGTGCTTTTTCTGTGGTTATTATTTTTCCATCTTCATAACTGTAATATATACCTTTATTTCCAGCTCTAGTCCTATGAAAAATAGCCTCTTCCAGTGCCTGTGTTTCATGTAATGTTAAACCACTTGGCTGTACTGAATCTGGAATTATGCATGGAGTTTTACTAGAGCCCACTTTAGCTCCGTAATATAGACGCAAATCTTGCGTCCAAACTACTGAAGTAGGGAACACATCGTCACAGCATTCCATTTTGCCATTTTCAAGTTTTACTAATCTTGCTGGTTCCTGATAAGGCAATCCCCAAACCTCTAAACAATTTAAGACTTCTTTATATTGTTCTTTTTGTTTACCATCCGCGCGTCTTACTAATGTTTTAATTAAAAAGTTATATATTTTAATTCTTGTTGCTGCCTCCCCAGATTCAGAAAAAACTGAGGCGTAGTTCATTTTAATATATTCATTTAATCTATTGGCCTCTCCTTCTATTATCATCCCTAACACTGTTTGATTTGTCTTTACTGCACTCATAGCATCATCAGATAATTTAACTTCCTTTTGTTCCGAGTTATTGGTCGTATAGGCCCCCCGCAAACAATCCAAGACCATTTTTAATTCATAAAACGTATTGTTAAAATCAGAGTCAAACGTAAGAGTAATTTTATTATTAAAATTTACTCTAATAATATTTTTCTTCCAAAGACTTTTCAGTTGGTCTAATTTGTCTTTGCTAATCTCTTCCCATGAAGATATTTCTAATTCTAAAGAACCCTCATAACCTTCAAGTATTTTATTTATTAACTCATCAATGTTCATATGAGTTTATTTGCCTATAACAGAATACCAATAAAAATAACAAAAAGTTTATTTTAGAAAATATACCGATAAAGATATTGTTTATCCTTTATATAATCAAATCAAAAGCCAGGCCCCTGTAGCCGTGGTGATGAATCTTCATCATCATAATCATAAAATCTTAAAAGCGGGTCATCATTTCCAGCCGTGCCTGTACCACCTAATGAAAGGTCATCTACACCATCCGTTTTTTTTGCTGGAACAAGGGATTCTTTTATTTCATTTTTACCAGCTGCTAACGCTTTTTCTATTTCAACTAGTTTTGCTTTAGCCTGCGGATGATTGTTACGCGCAGCTATTTCAAACTGCAATTTAGCAAGTTCTAACTGTATAGGAAAATCCGGGATTTTTACCTGAAAAAACACCCCTGTGGCAAGCACACAACCGTATTCATAGTATGCGTCTGGACTACCTGCTAATAAAGCATCTTCAAAAAACTGCCACCTACGTCCCCAATCGTTCGCATTATAGGCTTCAACCATGTATGCGCGAATGTCACCAGTTTCAGTTATTGACATTCCTCCTATAACATTAATCGGATAATGCCAAAATTCTTTATGTAAATTGACTTTTTCTCTACTTTCCTTATCAAGATCAAAAAGATCTAACTGTCTTTGTTGTGCTCTATTTATTAATTCTGGGGTCTTAGTTGTGTATTTTTGCCTTTGCGAAAAATAAAAACAACATAATCTTTCATCCAGTGTCATAATAGTCATTCTACTCAGTTTAGCGGCTGCTCCTACTGAAAATTCTTCGTCATTTTTTAAATCAAAAAATAATTCTACTTTAAATAATATTGGTGAAATCCCTTTACCTTTTTCTCCTAGCGCTCTAATAGCTCGCATTAAATTACGTTTTACAACGCCTTGATATACAATATTTGAAGTTCTTAAATATAACTCATAACAGTACAGTGCCGTGAAAAACAATGCATAACCATAAAAAGGAGAATTTTTATTTACCAATCTACACAACATTGCTACCTTTTCAAATTTTTCTCGATTTTCTTTTTTACCAGAAGCACTAAAAACCTCACTGCATACCGCGGGATTAAAATCAGTGCCTACTGTTAATTCGGAGACTAGTTTGGTGATTTGCTGAAATATTTCCACCCCATCAGAAGACTGACTCCTTTTTGATTCAACCTCACCTGTTTGTTGTTGCGGTAAAACAGGTAACTGAGCATTTATCATTTTATATAATACTGCTACATTTACAGCCGAATAATTTCCTTCATTATTTCTATCTTTGCTAACTTTAGCCTCTTCTTTACCTTCTTTCAGTTCATCCTTACTATCTTTAGCTTCTTCTTTATTATCCTTAATCTCGTCCTTGCTTGGCTTCATTTGTTTCCAGCAAAATTCTATAAAACCGTCAGAAATATTGATTGCCCTCTCATAGCGTTTTAGCTTTTTTTTCAATCCTTCTGAAACAGGTTTAGTGCCATTATTACTTTTCAATAAATCCATATACTCTATAAAATGATCACGATATTGATTTAACAAAACTAGTTGTTCGTAATTCTCTGTCAAACTAATAAAAATGATTAAATAATAAATGGCTAAATAATCATTCTTTTTACGATAATTTTCTGTAAAATGGTAGAAACCGTCTGCGAATGAATTATAAGGCCTTAATAATAAATACGTTTCTGATATATTAAATTTATATTGCGATGAATCCGGTTTTTTCCAAACAGAGCCAGTGACAATTTCATCATTCTTCCAATAATACACATCATTTTTGTCTTTTTGTTCTTTTATTTTACCAGCCAAATATTTTCTCAGCTCACTGTCTTGAACTTTACCTTGTGCAATATCTTGTAAATGTACGTGTCTTTTTAACAATTCATCAACTTCATTTTTTGCATCTAATCTTCTAGCTTCTTTTAAATAATCCGTAGTTTGTTTATAATAAATTAAAAATTCTTCATAATTTGTTTTATCTTCAATATTTACTTGTGAACCTTCAAAGATATCCATATAACGCTGAATATTAGCTAAAAACATCATGACCAAAACGGGTACGCGCGCCTGATCATTTCTACATTTTTCTAATATTTTGTTATATCCATCCAGGAGTCTTTCTGCTTCAGTATTTTTTACTGCCTGCAAACGATCTTTTGGAATTAGTTTAGCCTCCTCTTGCACTCGAAGAATTTCTCTATCAACCTCATCTCGCGTCATATACTGATTTTCTAAAAAGAAATTACTTAATCGTACTTCATCAAACGCATCAATAAAAAACTTAACAAGTTTATCTTGTTGTCTTTGATCATTTTCTTCTGCAAGAATAGTTAAATTAATAATACCATTTCTATGGAGGCTTTCTATTATCCAAGCAAATTCTATTGTAATTTCTACAGTAATAATATGGGAACTTTTAATATTCCTATTAACTAAAGCGTCGGTTAATTTATGCAAAAATCCAGCGAATTTTTCTACGTTTTCATCTGAATATTCTGCCAATATTTTCATAGAAGGAGATTTTTTACTTAAATTTTTTATTTTTAACCTTACCAACTCTGTTTCATAAAGCTTTTCCCTAATTTCTACCGCAGATTTAGGTAAAGGGCGCTCCAAAAATCCACAACCATTAAATTTTTTTTGTTCCATTAAAAAAATGTCTTTAGGTGAACAAAAAAATTGCTGTGAATTTTTCGTCGTTTGTACCTCAGCACTCGCAGCCCCTAATTTACTTACGTCAGTAAAGCCAAATGGAAAAAATGAATCTGCTTTACTATCGCCTTTTGTTTCCGTTTGGCGGGCGCCATCTAGTTTTGCTTCAAAGTTCATATCTAAAACTGGATCAGGACGATTTTTAGCTGTCGCAGTTACTGGATAGTCGTAAATAATTTCAATTGACGGATTATATTCTTTTAATCTTTGCTCAAGATTTTTACGTTTATCGGAACCATTCTTTACTTTGATCAGCACCTTCCCAATAGCAAGCTTTGTTTCATTATATAAGTATTGTAAATTTTGACAGATATCCTTATCCTGCTCTGCGCTAGGCTGATCATAACCAACTATAACCAATAAAACATTTCTACTCACATCAGCTATGTGACGAAAATTATAATTTTCAGCTGCATTTCTACATAATTTATTGAAATCTTCACTATTGCTTCCTTTAATATCAACAATTATTTGCAATGTTTGCAGCTCTTCTTTAGATTTTGTACGTATTTCATTTATCTTATCTCTAAAAGACTTAAATCCATTTGCTGAATCATTTAATACATTAATACTAAGCGTTACACTCATACGGTTACCTTGTATAAATTAAAAAATAATATTAGCTTGTATAATATGCTTCACTAATTAAATGCGACCTTTGATCTAGTATCATTACGAAAAGCTATAGCTGCTGATTTGGATTAATAGCTACTATTTTGCCTACCTAGATTTTATGCAAGAGACATCTGACGCAATATTTTTGCTTTATCTGCCTCCAGTTCACCCTCACTGGTATCCATTTCTGCTGCGCCTGAATGAGCTGCTGGTTTTCCTGCAGTAGTCACCGTTGCGTTCCCGGACCATCCAACGGCCGCGGTTTTTGCTGCCTCTGCCGCGGCAGGAGGCTTTCCTACTCCAGCGGCAAAAGATTTTCCTGCTAGTGCAGCAGTAGTTGGCTTCCCTGCTCCCGAACCCGCTACTGGTCGTGGTCCTGCACCTAGTCCTGCAGTAACAAGTTGCCCCGAACCCACAACAAAAGGTCTCATTATTCCCGCAGCTACCTCAGCGGACTTCCCCATCCCTGCACCCACAATAGCAGCTTTTCCTACTGCAGGAGCAGGAGTAGATTGCTTTAATTTAGTAGGCAACCCTATTCCAGCGGTATCAGCAGCAGGCATCTCAGCATCTTCTAGGTCATAGTGGCCTAGGTCTTCCTCATAGATACTATCGAAGGGAAGTTCTTTCACCTTGCCTGCTTTTTCCCCTTTTGTTTCCACCCTTGCTGTCATCGCACCACCAACTTGAGTTTGCTGCATCAGCTGAGAAAGGTGATCCGCAGCGGATTGTAATTTTGCAGCCGGATCTAACAAATCACAAATTTCTTTAGCAAAGCCCATTTCTTTTGCTAAATCAAAAGCTGTTTTTTCATCCTTATTAAGCAAGTTTAAACAACCTTCAGGAATTCCTAAATTTTTAATGATTTGTAAAATATTTTTAAAATTAAGTTTTTTATGTTTAGCAAAAGCTAAAACCAAGCGATGCAAGGATGCCTCTCTTTGTGCTTTACTTATTCGCATTAACGCTTTTGGATCCACCATTGCACCCACAAATTCTTCAATGACCTTATAACATCTCATTGAGAATGAAGAATCAATTTCTGCTCGCAAAAGGCTATTTGCTGCCACATGCAAAGGAGTATCTCCGTACTTATCTTGCTCAGATAAACCAAATGGGTAACTTGCTAAAACTACTTTGGCATGCATTTTTAAACCTTCTGCAGCTACCAAATGTAAAGAGTTTCTTTTTTGATTATCAGTCTCCTGATTTAATTCGTTCGCAATCCCGAGGTCATTCATGCAAATATCAAAAAATATTTGATACTCATCAGTATTAATATCGGAGTCTTTCAAATAAGTAACGCTCGCGGTTTTTGTTTTATTAGCAATAAGAATTGCATGATGTACTGCATTATGACCATCAGTATCTTTAAAGAGAATTCTTTTATCTATGGATTTTAATAATTTTTTAACAACGCCTTTACGCCGATGCCTTACTGCAAAGATAAGAAAAGTTGTTTTTTCAGGTTTTTGTTCGGTTGCTTTATCTTCTTGTGGCACAGGTACAGATACAGGAGCATCTAAATTGACATAAAAATCTTGCATTTTACTTGGAAATTTTACTTTGGATTGGCTATTTAACTTAGCCACTCCTGCTGCAAACTCTTTTGATTCAACGCTCTTTGCTAAATTTGTTCTAGCGATGCTAATAAGATCTAACAGATCCAATGTGGCAGGATTATCTTCTCTGATAAAATTTAATAATACTTTGGTAATACCCGGAAAAGCTTCTTGAACGAGTCTTCTAATTTTTTCTAAATGTTGTTGGACTGGCTCATGAGAAACCAAAGCAAAACAATCCCTTCCATCATTCGTACGCACTTGTAAACAAGTTAAAATTTTTTCAAAATTAAATAAAAGTTTATTTTGTAGATATCCTAAAAGGATGTTTAAAGTATCTAGGTTTTTACCGGCAGCGGCGTGGTGAAGCGCAGTAAAACCATTACTATCAATTTCTTCATGAGGCAGAGCACCTAACCCTAAAAGTTTCGCGACAACTTCAGGTAAATCATTGATAACGGCTAGAATTAGTAAGGTAGCTTCATACACGCCGCCGGCATTTTCAATTTTACAACGTTCCTGAATATTAAATCCCTGTGACCATCCCAAATTCGCAAATGCTTCTTGCGATTCCTGTGGACTCAGTGAAAATATATTTTTTGGATTACTATTTTCTACTATTCTCAAAATACGTAAAGCTTCTTTTGTATCGCGATCACGGATAGCATTAAGGAGTTCTTTAATCATAATTAATAGCCCTGGTTTTTAAAATTTCATGAAATATTTTATTGATGATAACCAGGCAATCTTAAAATTTCCTTAAATCAAAGTACCCCTCTTGCGAGGATTTTCTGTAGGGTAAAAATTTATTTTTGCACTCTACAGAGTGTCGGACTTTTATTAATTACCCTCAACAAACCGGTAACGAATGGGCGGTCTGGCATAAGCGGCCAATAGTTATCACCATGAATACGATCAATAGTACTTGTCACGATTGTTTTCGATTGAGGTAGATATATAAATAGCGAAATGTAGCCGCGAGTTACGCCCGAGTACCACCATATGTCGCCGTATTGCTGGGAATGTAAGTAATAAACCCCTAAGCCATAGCGGCTTCCTTGCGGCTTGGGTGGCGCTGTAAATGGAGTGGTCGTCATGAACTCATCAAGTTGTTTTCGTGGAAAAACTTGCTCCGCGAATAATGCTTTTACCCAAGTGGCTATATCCTGTGAAGTGGAGAACATTGCCCCAGCAGCGCCAAACGCAGACATGTCATGGAAGGTAATGTCTTCATTATCATGATAGCCATGCGCAACCTGCTGTAGGCGCTGCGCTGGAATAATGGTTGGCACATAAAAAGTATGCTGCAGCTTTTGGCTCTGGATAAGGCCCTGAATTACTACGGTTAAGGGTTGATGTGTCGCCTGTTCGATAATTTTACCCGCTAGCAAATAGTTAACATTCGCATAATGCCACCCCTGCCCTGGCTGAAAATACAGTGGATGCTGATAAGACAAAGCAATCAGGTCCATTGGATCCCACGATTTAGCTGGTTTAGTTTTACTGATTTCCATAAACTGCGGATCATTTTCATATTGAAAAATGCCACTGCTCATATTGAGTAATTGCTGGATTGTTATATTTTGCCAGTGAGGATACTGCGGAAACCAGGTACCGATTTTGCTAGCGATCGATAATTTTCCTTGCGCTTCCAATTGCAAGATGGCTGCTGTAATAAAGGTTTTGGTAATGCTGCCAATTTGAAACGAATTAGTTTCCGCTAATAATTTATTACCGCCCTCTTCTTTTGCTCCCGAGACAACGGTTATAGTACCTGTCTGCGGTTGACTAAGTGTCACTGCCATCGCAGGAATACTGTTTGCAAGCCGCCAGTGATCAACATAATCTTTCAGTTTAGTTCGCAGATTTTGTGGGGTATCTGCAAAGACTAAACTACAAAATAGCAACGCTATTAAAATCAATGAATATTTGATTTTTGCCATAGTCGTTTTAACGATAACATTAGTTAGAACAACAGTTTACTACTATCGGATCAACAGATAAATCGAGTAAAATAGATTTTTTCACTTATCCATTAGCAATGGTTATGAGCTATGCAAGAACAAACACAGTATTATATCAATAAACTAAATTTCGAAATTGATGCCTGGGATCTTAATTTAGCTTTGCAAGCCAAGGAAAATATCGTGGTAATTGATGCGCGTTCGCCAGCAGCTTATGAATTAGAACACATTCCAGGCGCACTAAATCTACCGCATCGTGAAATGAATGATAATGCTATCCAATCCATTGACCGCAACGCATTAATAATCACGTATTGTGACGGCATTGGTTGCAATGCTTCTACCAAAGGTGCACTTAATATGACCAAGCTAGGTTTTAAGGTGAAAGAACTAATGGGTGGATTAGACTGGTGGAAACGCGATGGTTACCCTACTGCAGGCAATCAAGGCGCCGCGGGTAATAGCGAAATAAGCTGTGGCTGTTAAAACATTTGATAGTCGAAAATAACCATGGAACAAGTTATGAAACACATTGGAATTGTTGCTGTCAGCGCTCCGGGAGCGGCTTTATGTTATACCGCAATAGCTGAAATTTCTGCACGAAGCAGTTTTGCAATAGATCCAGAAATCACCATTAGTGCGCTTTCCTATAAAAACTATATTGCCGCGATTAAAGAAAAAAACTGGGATCAGATTAGTAAGTATATTTTATCCTCCATTGAGAAATTAAAAAAGGCCGGTACAGACTTTATTATTATCCCCGCAAACACTGTGCATTTTGCCATTGACCAAGTAAAAGCATCATCTATACTGCCCATTATTAGCTTACTTGATGTTACGGTTACTGAATGCATCAATAAAAATTATAAAAAAGTTTTAGTTTTAGGCACAGAACATACGATGATGGAAGGTCTTTATACTAGCGCATTAGCCAAAAATGGATTAACTGAAATAACACCAGATCCCGATTTACAAAAAGAAATTCACTCTTTAATAATTGATCAATTGATCCCTGAAAAAATTGATCATGCAACTGTTAACAGTTTAATTAACTCTCTGCAAAATATCGAATGTGATGCTGTGATCTTGGCATGCACAGAGCTACCCATTGTCATCAATGAAAATAATCTAGGTAAATCTGTGATTGACACAACAAGACTTTTAGCAAAAGCAGCTTTTGAGTTTGCAGCAAATCGTTAAAATAAGCGCGCTTTTTGTATCCCATTTTGCAACCCTTGTTACAAAAACCAAAGCATTATAACTCAATTGATTATTTATTGAACAAAAGTTGCGCGGGTGATTTGAATTCAAGTTACGCTTACATCTGACAAATTAATTTTGCTAAGTTTTTTCATTTAATCATAATGAAACTTATCTCAAATTTAAACTTATTTGACCAGCATAGAAGCTGGATTTCTAGGATTATATAGTATAATTACTTATTTAAAGCCCAATTAAGGTGTCAATATATGCCAATATTCCTCGGCGCCATATCCCATAGAGCTGATTCAGAATTTTTTGCGAAATTAAATTTAGATTTTATACGAATACTGAATTCTAATTCGAGCAAAGAACTTATTAAAATTAAAACTGATTCCTGCTTAGTTTCAATAAAATTAAAAGATTACGAGGCTACTCATGATCAAGTTATTGCTCTCCCCCAAAATGAAGGAGTGATTATTGGTCGCTTATATAGTAATCATTCTAATTCAATTTCTATAATCAAGCAGAATTATAAAGCTATTCAAGAAAGTAATGGGCAATGGTTATCTCAAAACTGCTGGGGAAATTATGTTTGCATTATTATAAATAGTAATACAAACTTAATTTCTGTTTACAGAGATCCAATGGGCTTATCACAAATATATTTTATTAAAATTAAGGATATTATTTTTTTTAGCTCAGATCTACATTTGCTTGTCGAAGCTATCGGTGATAAATATGATAAGCTTTCAATAGACTGGAACTACTTTGCCACATATCTTTCATGTGGTTTATTAAACACATCAAAGACCCCTTTTCGAGAAGTCAATGAGCTATTACCTGGATGTTGCTTAAATTTTGATGCTCAAGACATAAAACCAAAAATTTTTCCATTTTGGGACCCAACAAAAATTCAGCTAAAATCAACAAATTACGATGATGGATTGATTTCTACTATTAATAGCAGCGTCAATAAATTAATTGCTGAAACTCCTAGACTATGCCTTGAATTTTCAGGGGGACTTGATTCAACTGCATTACTGATGTCAATAATGCACTCACTAAAAGATAAGCAAAAATGTTATTTTGCTAATTACTTGAATGAAGAAGTGGCATCTTCAAACGAATCTATACATGCAAAAAATATAACTGACGATTTTGATTTAGATTTAATTACAAATGAAATACAATTTTCGCCATTTCCTAGTAAAGTAGAAAAATGGAACCGTCCATACCAAGACATCTTATGGCTAAATAGTAAATTATCGCTACTTGAGCGGTGCAATAATAATATTGAATTCATAAGCGGGCATGGTGGCGATCATTTATTTTTAGCAACAGCTGATTCTACTTTTCTAATAGACTATTTACTACACAATGGATTTAATGGATTTTTAGATAAATTAAAACAAGCTAGTTTAATTAATCGTAATTCTGCATTCCCTATTTTATTAAACGCGCTAAAAAATTTATATCGTTACATATTTAAGATTAAGCATAAAAAACATGTTGTTTTCCCAATTCGAAAAAAAGATTGGTTTACAATGGAGCTAGAAAAACTGGTTAACCCACAAATATATCGTCCTCCATTTTGGCGTAACTTATCAAAAGTTCATCCGGGGAAGGCTCTACATATCTTGCAGATGTATCATGCTACAGCACACACAGGATTTGAGTCCCCTGGAGTAGTAAAAATTTACCCATTTCTCTCTCAACCGATCGTAGAATATGGATTATCAATACCAACATACGAATCTTTTAATAAAGATTGGTCACGATTTCATTTCAGAAGAGCTATATCTAATTACTTTGAAACAAAACATGTTTGGAGACAATCAAAAGGAGAATTAACAGGCGTTATTCAAATGTGCTTTAGTAAACATCTTACTCGAATTCAGGAACTATGTTTAGAAGGAAAATTCTCTCAGCAAAACTTAATTCACAAAGATTTATTCAAAAAACACCTGTACCTTCTTGCAAATGGGCGGATGGATGAGCAATCCCTAGCTACACGTCTTCTATTATCTGAGTTATGGTTCGAAGCCTGGGGAATAAAATAGCATGTAAATTATGAATCAAATGATAACCTAAAAATGGGCGCTAACCGTTCTTGAATTTCAGGGTTATCATTTAAAACCTCACCATATAATTCTACCCACGCATGGGCATAAAAAGGTATTGTTTGAACTCCTATTACCAAATCGCATGTTAAACTTCGCTTAAAAAGCAAATAAACTAATGTAGCTGCCCAAGGTAAACAAGAAGTTTTTTTGAAATAAACTATGGAGGCTCTATCAAGAATATAACAAAGTTTTTTTATTTCATCATTATGATCTGGAGTATTCACAAATTTACTAGTTTTATTTTTGAATGTGTTTAATAACTCAATGAGTCCTTGCAATCCCTTTCTTCTGATAAGCGAATGAATTTTTATTAGTGCTAGTAATGCTTCGATGTATTCTAAAAAACGTATTTTAGAAGAAAATCCTTTTTTTTCAGTTGTTGGTACCCATTCTATTTTACTTAATCCAAGTGGTACAGCTGCTATAGCAAAATTATTTTTTCTCTTTGCACTTATGCAAGATTCAATAAAATTCTTTTTTAAAAAATTAATGATATATTTATTAAATTGATCTAAATTATTAATTTCAGCCGGGTAACCAAAAGAATTGTTATCCGTAGCATCAAAAGGCAAATATTCGTTATTTTCAAACTTAAATCTATACGATAATGCCAATAAAATATATTTACTGGCCTTTTTACCTAATGCAAAATATTCGTTATTTGTCGTATCGAGAAGAATAATTTGTTCGCGATAATTTGCCGCAAATATGTGATTCTTTAATTGGAAATATATGGGATTCATTATATGAAATACAAATACTAATGTTTTTTAATTTAGGAACCCCACGTAGTTTTTACTTGAGGTTCCTTTTTTCTTAATCTCTTCTAGCTTCTTCGCCGCCCATTTCAGGCCACATGCCCCATAGCCCTTTTGTTAGCTCTGTTGCCAGACCCAAAGAAACGATTTCAGAATCAAGCTCATCATCATGGATGTTACAGTCAATATTTTCTATTGAATTTTCCATTCAATTCTCCCTATAAACGTTTGTAAATATTAACCACCTGTTTTCTTAACAGGAGGCCATAAAATTATATCAAATTACTGTTTCAATATGTAAGAGTTTACGAATTAAAGGTAGTGGTAAATAGACAGCTACTATATAATTAGGCGCCCTGCTCATGTTTTGAACTGATATTTTTAGGACAATATTGTTAAATAATGCCATGAAATCTTTAATAACTCTATTAAAAACAGTTAAAACACAATTTTTATTTTCGACCTTGGTGGGCGCTATTGCAGGACTTGGCAACGCAGGTTTATTGATGCTCCTAAACTATGCTATTAGCAAACAACTCCTTATAAGTACTCCTACTATTCTTACATACTTTATTTTATTGGTAATTGTATTTTTTGCTGAATCAAAATCACAGGCGCTTTTTACTTGTTTATCGCAAGGTGTAATATTTGATATGCAAATAAAACTTTGTCGTCAAATTTTATCTGCGCCATTAAGGCAACTTGAAATCTTGGGAACTCCAAAACTGAGTTCAGCATTAACACAAGATATTAACATTCTTGGGATTACCATCTTAACATTACCACTTTTTTTTATTAATTGCGTAATTGTTATTGGCTGTTTTATTTACATGAGCATAATATCCATTAAAATTTTTTTTACAGTGCTAATATTTTCATTGAGCAGTTTTTTTGTTTTTTTAATTATTGATATAAACATTGTAAAAAAACGATTTGAAAATGCCAGGAAAGTAACGGATGAATTATTTCATGGATTTCAAGCACTAGTTAATGGGATCAAAGAACTTAAAATTAACTATGACAAACGCGAAGCTTTCTTTAAAAATAAAATTATTGCTCCTTCTATTCAATATCGTAATGATATAACAGCAGCTATGAGTGTGTATGCTATTGGTCAAAGCGGTTGGAAAATAAGTTTTTTTATTTTGCTAGGATTTCTTCTTTTTGTGTTACCGCATTTTGGCACTGTCACAACTTCGTCCTTAGAACATGCAATTATTGTTATATTTTTTTTAATGTCTCCGTTATCTTCTATTATCACATTTTTTCCCAACATTAGACGCTCACTAATTGCACTACACAAAATTAGATCTCTTCGTTTAACTCCCGAACAATTTATTACAGATAAAAAAAATCAAACCACTTTAATGAAAAAAAATGGTTCACAGCACAAACTTGTATTGAATGACATTACTCATAGTTATCAAAATGAAAATACTGATGTTACATTTATGCTAGGCCCGATAAATATGGCCTTTAATTTAGGTGAAGTGGTTTTTCTAGTGGGCCAGAACGGTAGTGGCAAATCAACCCTGGCAAAACTAATTACTGGACTCTATAAACAAGAATCGGGTTATATTAATTTAAATAATACACGTATTGATAGTACTAATATTGAATGGTACCAACAACATTTTTCAACTGTATTTTCTGATTATTTTTTATTTGATAAATTATATGGGTTAAATTCTCATAATATTAAAGATAAAGTAAAACAGTACCTAATTCTGCTACAACTTGATCATAAGGTTGTGTTAGAAAAAAATGGTTTTTCTACCACCCAACTTTCTGAAGGACAGCGTAAACGATTAGCTTTATTAGTGTCCTATCTTGAAGATCGTGATATTTATGTTTTTGATGAATGGGCATCTAACCAAGACCCTCTTTTTAAAGAAGTTTTCTACACGCAGCTTATTCCTGATTTGAAAAATAATAATAAGTGTGTGATTGTAATAAGTCATGATGAGAAATACTTCCATACTGCGGATCGAATTTTAATTCTTGAGAATGGAAATTTGAAACTAAATGAATCGAATACTAATAGCATATTGCAATAGATCCAGAAATATCCATCAGTGCTCTCTCCTATAAAAATTATAGGGGGGGGGGGGGGGGGGGGGGGGG
>Ga0255338_1000753_pt1 | contig 82540 bp, 85 predicted proteins | sample MeOH1_35cm_T4_19_FD_203715 | JGI IMG/M metagenome (GOLD analysis project Ga0255338, IMG submission 203715) | Sandy soil microbial communities from University of British Columbia, Vancouver, Canada - MeOH1_35cm_T4_195 | ecosystem: Engineered > Artificial ecosystem > Sand microcosm > Unclassified ... | reverse complement strand
ACCGCCGTGCTGCAGACCCACAAGCCGGCGATTTACCCCAAAGTCGATGACGAGGCCACGATCCTCGTGGAATATCCCGGCGCGCAGGGCATCATCCAGGCTTCCTGGAACTGGCCCTTCGGGAGAAAGGACATGGAGGTCTATGGCGCCACCGGCACCGCGATCAGCGACAACCGGTCGCAACTCCGGGTCCGGCTGAAAGGCGACAAGGCCGAGCGTACCGAGACCCTGCCCGAGCGGCCGGTGCCCTACGACGACCCCTTCGCCTACCTCGCTGCCGTGGTGCAGCACAAAATAACACCCGAACCAAACGACCTGTCATCCCTGGAAAACAACCTTCAGGTCGTGGAAATTCTTGATGCGGCCCGGGAGAGTGCCCGCACCGGGCGGAGAATCGCGCTGCCCTGAGCGACCTGGCCAATCCGTGCGCAGCATCTGCACTGGAACCGGAAAAGGCGGCGCCCAGACTGGGCTCCGGCCTCCCCGCGAGTTGCTCGAATCCATTCCCACCATGCTTCCCGTCATGCCCCGCCGGCAGTTTCTCCGCCACGTTGCCCTCACCAGCAGTGCCCTCAGCCTGCCCCTGCTGGCGCTCGCCGCCCCGGGCGACACCCCGCCGAACGCTGACGCCGTCCGCTTGGGAAAGGTTAAGCAGGCGATGCTGGCGATGCAGCGGCGGGCCTGGGAACAGGGCACGGCGGCGCAAGCCCTGCTGGAACTCGGCGAGACCGATCTGGTGGTGCTGCTGGCGAAGGACGCCGTGGTCAACCAGCTCAAGGATGGCCGCCTCGGGCTCAATGAAGGCAATGGCCCGGTGTGTGACCCGGCGGTCAACGGCGAGCCGGTGCTCTTCGCGGCGAAGGTGACGGGCGATCCAGCCCTGCGGCAGGCCGCGGACCGCATGCTCGAGTTTGCGCTTTTCAAGGCCCCGCGCACCCGGGCCGGCATCATCTACCACAACCAGATCGAGAACCGGATCTGGGTGGACGCGCTCTACATGCTGCCGCCGTTCCTCGCCGTGGCCGGCCACCCCGCCGAGGCGATGAAGCAGATCGCCGGCTGCCGGAAGGCGCTGCAGGACCCGGTGAGGAAGCTCTACTCGCACATGTGGGACGAGGACCGGCAGGACTTCGAGCGCAAGGCGCTCTGGGGCTCTGGCAACGGCTGGGCCATGGCGGGCATGACCCGCGTGCTGCGGGCCCTACCGGAGACGATGACGGCCGAACGGGCGCAGTTGGTGGAATGGATTCGTGAACTCGTGGACGCCGCGCTGCCCTGGCGGCGGCCCGACGGTCTATTCCACGACGTACTCGACGACCCGAAGACCTTCGTGGAAACCAATTTCGCCCAGATGCTCGCCTACACGCTCTATCGCGGCGTCGCCGGCGGCTGGTTGCCGCAAGACCGCCGGGAGACGGCGGATTCGCTGCGGGCGGCGGCCATCGGCAAGGTGGACGCTTTCGGCCTCGTGCAAGGCGTGTGCGGCGCACCCAATTTCAATCGCTCCGGCACCTCCACCGAGGGTCAGGCGTTTCATCTCCTGATGGAAGCCGCCCGGCGCGATCTGCTGGCGAAATAAGTCGGGCGTGATCGCGTCTGCGAATCCTCAGCGCACGTGGCGGAGGCTCGTGATCAGATAATTGTCGAGCTCGAGCAGGCTGTTGGACTGGCGCTTCCCCTGCTCCATTTTCTTCAGCAGGGCGTCAATGGCCGTGATCAAATTCCTGTAATAAGCAAGGTGCGAGGGCTTCGTGAGCGAGCTGGTATCCCGGGCGTCCGGCCACGCGACTTTACTCAGTTTATAGCCCTCGGGATCGGCCCGGTACTCCTGCAGGGCCTTCTGCACCAAGTCCTCCGTCTCACCGCGTTGCAGCAACTCGCGGCTGATGAGCAAAATGGCCGTGGCCGCCCCACGCACCCGGTCGTCATTCCATTTTATCTTCAAGCCCATCGCTCAATTTCCCGTGTTTCCACCCCCGGGTCAAGCGGCCGGAGAGGTGGGTTTCTTGGTCCTGCATGTTGGCAATATTTGCGGTGATTTTTGGCTTGTCCCGACCGATATTTTTGCAGCATGCCGCGGGAATTATGGATGATGATGGCATCAGTCCGTTACAAGTTCGCCCCCTGCCCGCCCGCAACGAATTTGACGAGGAGGGCTACCTCCAGCTTCACCCGGACATCGCCCAAGGGGTCGCCGCCGGGAGAATCGAGTCTGGCTGGCAGCATTTCTCCCGCGCCGGCTTTGTGGAAGGCCGTCAATGGCTGTCGCGGCCGGATCCCATGGTCGGCGTCAAGCGTGAGATCTCCCCGCGCGATGAGATGTTCATCGGCAACGAGGACCACTATTTCGATGTCGGGGAATCGGCGCTGCACGCCATCGAAACCGCCCTAGCCATCGCCCGGCGGCCGCGCTCCACCATCAACCGGATCCTCGACCTGCCCTGCGGCCACGGCCGCGTGCTGCGCTTTCTGCTCAAGGCCTTCCCGGAGGCCGAGCTGACCGCATGCGACCTGAACGAGGATGGCGTCGACTACTGCGCCCGGACCTTCGGCGCCGTGCCCGTGCTGTCGCGCCGGGACGTGGAGGCGATTCCGCTTCACCGGGAATTTGACGTGATCTGGTGCGGCTCGCTGCTCACGCATCTGCCGGCGGCGCAATGGCCGGCCTTCCTCCGTCTCTTTCACCGGTTACTGGGCCACCGCGGGATTCTGGTTTTCACCACGCACGGCCGGCACTTCGAGTCCGAGCTGGCCGCCGGCAAAAATCCCCATGGCATCGACAACGGGCAGATCCCGGAACTGCTGCGCGGCTACCGCGAACAGGGTTTCGGCTACGTGGACTATCCGGGCCAATCCGGCTACGGCTTCAGCCTGGCCCATCCTTCCTTCGTGCTTTCCCGGTTCCTCTCCCCCAGTGCGTGGCAGCTCCTGGGTTATCATGAGGCCGGCTGGGACCGGCGCCAGGACGTGATCAGCCTGCGGAAGAACTGAGCGGCGTCAGATCGCGTAGGCCTGGCGCATCGGGCGGTGCAGCATGCCGTCGGCCTTGGCATCGTTGACGAATTGCTCCGTCGCCGGGTTCCAGTCGAGGGACGAACGGCCGAGGCGGATGGCAATGTTGGCCAGATGCGCGATCGTGATGGAGCGGTGGCCCACCTCGATCGGCGTGATGGGCTCAATCCCGCTGTAGATGGCGTCCACAAAATTGCGCTCGTGGAGGCGGCTCTCGGGGAGCCTGACCTCGCCGGGCTTGATCCGCTCGCGGATCAGTTCCTTGGGCGTGGTCTCGATCTGGTCACGGTTCACGAAGAGCGAGCGTCCCCCCTCGCCTTCGAAGCGGATGCCGTTGGTGCGCTCCTTGTTGTTGGTGACGTTCACCCGCACGCCGGTGGCGTAGATCACATCGAAATCGAAGTCCGTGGCCGTGTTGTACAGGTCGGTCGCGGGCGGCAGCGTGACGCTGCGGATCTCGACCCGCGCCGGGCCGCTTGCATCCATGCCCAAGGCCCACTGCACGATGTCGAGGTGGTGGGCGCCCCAGTCGGTGATCATGCCGCCGGAGAAATCGTAGTTGTGCCGCCAGTTCAGCTGCAGCAATGCCGGCGTGTAGGGCCGCTCGGGGGCGGGTCCGAGCCAGAGATCGTAGTTCAATTCCGCCGGCACCTTCTCGGGTTGCTTCCGGTCGGCCAGCCCCGACCAGTTCTTGTGTTCGCCCGGCAGCTCGACCTTGATGCTCTTCACCTGCCCGAGGCGGCCGTTGCGGACAAACTCGCAGGCCATGCGGAAATATTCGGTGCTGCGCTGCTGGCTCCCGGTCTGCCACACGATGCCGTTGGCCTTCACCTCGTCGGCGATGCGACGGCCCTCACCGATGGTCAGGGCGAGCGGCTTCTGCCCGTAGATGTGCAGCCCGTGCCGGGCCGCATGCACCGCCACCGCGCAGTGCCAGTGGTCGGGGGTGTTGATCACGATCGCGTCGAGGTCCTCGCGCGCGATCATTTCCCGGAAATCCACGTACACCTTGCACCCCTTGTATCCGCCCTTCGCCTGCTGGGCGTAATACTCCTCCACCACCCGCTGGCCCTTGAGTCGTCCGCCGGTGTGCTCACCGGAATAGCCGTAGTGGGGCAGCTCGGAGACCGGGTCCGCCACGGCGACGATCTGCACCCGTTCGTCGGCGAGGAAATTCGGGGTGGTCGCGTGGGCGATTGTGCCGAAGCCGACCAGCCCGACGTTCAGCCGGCTTCCGGCGGCGGGACGCCGCGGGCGGCGCGCCTGCTCCGCGGCCCGGGAGACCAGCGCCGGGAAGGCGAGACCGGCGGTAAGCAGGGCGGAGCTTTTCAGGAATTCACGGCGTTGCATCGAATAGTTCATGGGGTGCGGGAACAGGTAACGGGGTTACGGAGAAAAGCGAATTGCTGGACCATGGATGCCCGGGCCGGGAGGGAGTGCCAGTGCAAAGCGTGGCTTAAGGCGCAGGGTGGTGTCCGCGGCCATGGCGCGGTCAGAAGCCGAGCGCCTCGCACCAGGTGTTCACCAGCTTGCGGGCCGGCTTGTCGTTGCCGATGTCCTCGGCGACGAGCTTCCCGTCGGGGCCGAAGATCTTGAACCGGGGGATCGAATCCATCCGGTACTGCTGCGCCACTGGCGACTTCCAGTCGATCTTGGTCACCCCGGGGCGGTTGATGTCTACTTTCACCACGGCGATGTCCGCGCGCTTCCGGTGCAGCGCCTTGAGCGGCTCCTCGTACATCTGGCAGGGTCCGCAATACTTGCTTGTGAAGTCGAAGATCACGGTCTTGCCGAGCACGAGGTAGTCGGTCAGGTCGATCTGCTCGCCGTGGGCAACGACGAGCGGCTCCGGCCCCTTGGTCGCGGCAACAGCCGAGCCGAGGATGAGGGTGCCGACGAGGAAAAGCCGGACAAGGGGTATCATTCCCGGCAACTTGTCGGGAATATGCCATTCGTCAAATGGCCGGACGCACCCACGGGTGAACCGAGGGAAGGTCGGCCTTATTACCGTGGGAAAACTTTCGTCCGACCGTTACTGGGTCTTGGTCGTCTCTGTCGTGGTCGTGGTGGTGACTGGGCCCGGCACCGAGGACTTCCTCGTGGTGGTGGTCGTGCTGCTGCTGGAGGAAGTCGCCGGGGCCGTGCAGGCGGAGAGCGACACGAGGACAAGGGCGAGACAGGGAAGGATAAGCTTTTTCATGTTTGGGCGTTGGCTGAGTTGTTTAGTGATATGCAGGGTCCTTGATACCCGAACGACTGCTCCCCCACTATGGGGTGTTGCCCGCGTCTGGCCGGAAAGGGGCCGTCCGGCAGGGGGTATTAATTGCATCGCCCTTTCACTTGCCCCCGCCCTAGTCTGCCCTACTGCAAACGTGTGCAGCATTTGACTACCCCCATGATTGTTACGTCACGCCTCCGGCGGCTTCGCGCCTGATATGAATGCCATTGTCAGCTGGCTAGAGCAGACCTTGGAGGTAATCCCGCTGCCCTTGCTGGAGGTCTGGGGCCGGGTCAGCTACATCCTGGGATTTGTCCTGATGATCTACGCCTTCGGGGGATTCACGTTCCGCCCCGGCGGGCGCTGGCGCTTGGGTCGCGAACATCAGGCATGGGATTTGAAGGCCTTCCTCAGCATCCCGGTGACCTTCGTGATGATCATTGTCACGGGCTACATCGGCTCGTTCATCGTGCTGGTGCCGGGCGCCCAGACCTTCGAGTCGCTGAAGGACCTGGTCGTCTTCCTGTGCATCATGCTATTCGGCTACCCGGCCCTGATCACCGTGCCGTTTGCGTACGGACTTTCGGACCTGATCGAGGGCATACCACCGGCCTTCCTGCTGGATTGGCTGCCGGGGTATTTCATCAACCCGACGTGCTTCTGGATCGCCTACCAGTTTTTCGGCAAGAACCCCGATTTCCGCCGCGGCCGCACCTGGCTCGGCTATTTGGGCTTCGTCCTGATCTTCCTGACCATCGAGCCGGTGATGTGGGGTTACATCTGTGCCGACAAGTTCACCACCGCGATCTCCTTCCGCACCGTCACGCCGGCGCTCTTCTTCACGACCAGTGTCACCTGGCTCTTGGCCCCGCTGGTGATGCTGGGTGCCCTGCCGCTGGCCCGCCGCTTCGGGCTGTTCTGGGCGGAGATCCCCGGCCACGTCCAGGAGCGCCTGTGGAATCGCCCCGAGTGGATCTGGCGCTCCGGGGCCCGGGAAAACCAGCCCGTGCCGGACCCGGCCGAATCGAGCGTGCCCATCCGGATGCTGATCCTCACGCCCTTCATCGTGCTCGTCCTGCTGATGGTGGGCGCGACGGCCTATGTCACGTTGCGCAGCGCTTCGGAGGATGCCAACAAACTGGCGACCCGTCTCCACGAGGAAATCGCCCAGAACATCAATCTTTACCTGGATGACGAACTCGCGCGGACGAACGGCGCCAGTGACACCAGGCAGGCCGCTGCCATCACGAGCCTCCTGGAGAAGCTCCCCATCGCTGGTCATGGCCGGGCCTTTATCATCAACCGGTCGGGCCGCGTGGTGGCGTCGTCCGTCAGGGCCGACGACCCCGTGATCGCGTCGGCGATCGCCGCGATGACTCCGCCGAGCGGGTCGCTGCAGGATCCCCTGTCCGACCGGCAGTTCCGCTTTGTGCAGGTCACGGCCAAGCCGCTCTCCCGCGAGACCTGGCTGGCGCAGGCCTGGCCTTACCAAGACCAAGGCGGCGGACACGCTGACTGGATCGTGGTCACCGCCATGCCCGAGGCCTACTATCTGGCCGGCATCCGGACGGGCAACAGCCGCTCGGCCATGATCTTTTCCCTGGCGCTGCTCCTTTCGCTCACCGTGGCGGCGGTCCTCGCCTCGATGGTGACCGCGCCGCTGCGGCGGATTTCCAGCGCCACCCGTGCGCTCGCGCAGGGCGATCTCTCCCAGCAGCTGCCCGACAGCAACCTCGTGGAAGTGAGCGTGCTCACCCGCTCGTTCAACCACATGGCAGGCCGGCTGAAGCAGACCTTTGACGACCTGAACAACGAGGTGGCGATGCGCAAGGAGGCTGAACAGAAGGTTCGGGCGCTGAACCGCACCTACGCGATGCTTAGCGAGATCAATCACCTGCTGGTGCGCAAGGACCGGCCGGAGATAATCCTGGACCAGGCCTGCCATATCGCGCTGGAGCGGGGCGGATTTCTGCTGGCCTGGATCGGGCTCAACGACCCGGTGATCGGCAAGCTGCAGCTGGTGGCCCATGCGGGAGCCACGCCCGACACCCTGGAAGTGCTGCACGAAATCTTCTCCAATCCGGCCAAGGGCTGCCAGTTCACCGCCCAGGCGTTGTCGTCGGGCCTCACGGCCGTGGCCAATGACATCGAGCACGATCCCCGGTGCGCCGCTTGGCGCGAGCTGGCGCTGCAGCGCGGCTACCGTTCGATGGTGTCCCTGCCCCTCATTGATGCCGGCAAGCCCGTCGGCACGTTCAATCTCTACGCCCCCACCCCTGCTTTCTTTAACGCGGAGGAAATCGACCTTTTGGCCGGGCTGGCAGCCAACCTCTCGTTCGCCCGGGAGATGGCCCGGCACGAGGCCGAGCGGCTGGCGGCGGAATCCGCCCTCCGGACCAGCGAGGAGCGTTTCCGTGAACTGGCCGAGACGATTGACGAGGTGTTCTGGATCAGTGATCCCGTGAGGAAACAGATCCTCTATGTGAGCCCGGCCTATGAGCGCATCTGGGACCGCAGCTGCCAGAGCCTGTACGATGAGCCCCACTCCTGGCTGGATTCCGCCCACCCGGATGACCGCGAGCGCATGCAGCAGGTCTCCACGTATGAACGCCAGCTGACCGAGACCTATGACGAGGAGTTCCGCATCATCCGGCCCGACAAATCCGAACGCTGGATCCGCGCCCGCACCATTCCGGTGCGCGATGCAGCCGGCCTGACCACCCGCATCGTGGGTGTGGCCCGGGACATCACCGAGCAGCGCACCCTCGCGGAGCGGCTGCACCAGTCCCAGAAAATGGAAGCCCTGGGGCAGTTGGCCGGGGGCGTGGCCCACGATTTCAACAACATCCTGGCGGCGGTCATGATGCAGTCCGAGCTGTTGCTCAAGTTCGACTCGACCTCTCCGGAAGACTTCCGCCGCGGCTTGGAAAACATCCGCCTCTGCGCGGAGCGGGCGGCCAACCTGACCCGCCAGATGCTTCTTTTCAGCCGCAAACAGGTCATGCAGCTCCGGGCCCTGGACCTGAACGAAAGTGTCACCCGGCTAGCCACCATGTTGCACCGCATCATCGGCGAGGACGTCCAGTTGCAGGTGCGGCTCCACCCGACGGCGCTCGTCACCCGGGCGGACGAGGGCATGATCGACCAGCTGCTGATGAACCTGACGCTCAACGCGCGCGATGCCATGCCGCAGGGCGGGCTCCTGCTCATCGAGACCGCCGCCAAGACCCTGGATGCGCACCTCGCGCAGCAATATCCCGAGGCCCGCCCCGGCAATTTCGTGTGGCTCAGTGTCAGCGACACTGGCGCCGGCATGGGGCCCGAGGTGCTCTCGCGCCTGTTCGAGCCGTTCTTCACCACCAAGGGGCCGGGCAAGGGCACCGGCCTTGGCCTGGCCACCGTCTTTGGCATCGTCAAGCAGCACAAGGGCTGGATCCGGGTGTACAGCGAGCTCGGCAAGGGAACGAATTTCCAGGTCTTTCTGCCCGAGGCTGCGACCGGGGCCGTGGCGTCAGCCCCGGAGTTGGAGCCAGCCGTGCCCACGGGCAACAACGAGACCATCCTGCTGGTCGAGGATGACGCCGATGTCCGCCTGATGACGCGGACGGTGCTCGCGCTGAATGGCTACAACGTGCTGGAGACCGGCGACGGCCTGGCGGCCCTGGAGGTCTGGCGGCAGCGCCGGGATGAAATCGACCTGGTGCTGACGGACCTGATCATGCCGGGCGGGCTGAACGGCAAGGACCTGGCGCGACAACTGCAGGGCGAAGATCCGCAGCTCAAGGTGATCTATGCCAGCGGCTACAGCGCCGAGATCGCGGGCAAGGAGCTGAAACTCTGCAACGGGGAGAATTTCCTCCAGAAGCCCTACCCGAGTGACCAGCTCCTGCGGTGTGTCCATGCCAGCCTGCACTCCCGGGCGGACGCCTGAGGGACCAACCGCGGGATTCGCAGCCTGTCAGCGGCATATGACGCCAATAAGCGGTGGCATTGTTTTCCGGTCTAACTAGTGTCAGGTCTGTCAACCCCACCCACCCCATGAATCGTCGCACGTTTGTGTCCTCCCTGGCCGTGGCCGGCGCCGCCGTTGCCACCCGCTCCCGTCTCCTTGCCGCCGACGCCCGCCCGCGTCCCCGGGTCGGCGTCATTGGTTCCGGCTGGTATGGCGGTGTGAACCTCGAGGTCTTCGCCCGCTGCACGGCAATCGACATCGTCTCCCTCTGCGACGTCAACCAGCGCAACCTGCAGAAGACCCTCAAGCTGGTCGCGCAGCACCAGTCGGCCGTGCCGCGGACCTTCGTGGATTACCGCGAGATGCTGGCCGCGGGCCCCCATGACATCGTCATCGTCGCCACCCCCGATCACTGGCACGCGCTGCCGGCCATCGCCGCGATGCAGGCCGGGGCGGACATCTATCTGGAAAAGCCGGTCGGTGTCGACGTGCTCGAGGGCGAGGCCCTCGTCGCTGCGGCCCGCAAATACGGCCGCGTGGTGCAGGTGAACACCCAGCGGCGCAGCAATCCCCTCTACCTGCAGGCCCGCGACAAGTACATCACCAGCGGGCGGCTTGGTAAGATCGCCCTCGTCGAGACCTACAGCTACCTCGGGTCCGAGGGCTGGAGCGCGGGGGCCATCCCCGACGCGCCCGTGCCCGCCCACCTGAACTACGACCTGTGGACCGGGCCCGCGCCCCTGCTGCCCTACAAGTCCATCATGGAAAACCGCGGCTGGCGCGCCTATATGGAATTCGGCAACGGGCCGATCGGCAACCTGGGCGTGCACATGCTCGACAAGGTGCGTTTTCTCCTGGGCCTGGGCTGGCCGCAGTCGATCAGCTCCACCGGCGGCATCTACGTCCACAAGAAATCCTTCTCCAACCTGTCCGACACCCAGCGGAGCGTGTTCCGTTATCCCGATCTCGAGGTCAGCTGGCAGCACCGCATGTGGGGCGGCTCGCCGATCCCGCAGCGCCATTGGAGCGACCAGTGGGGCGCCCGGTTCATCGGCAGCAACGGCACGCTCAATCTGACGATGTATGAGTATGTTTTCACGCCGGCCAACGGCGACCCGGCCGAGGGGGTGCACATGATGTCCAAGACCGGCAACCTCGAGAACATCGACTTCGGCGAGGCGGGATCCGCCTACATCGAGACCGAGAACCGGCACGTGCTGGACTTCATGGCCGCCCGCGAGAACCGGTCGCGGCCGGTGGCGGACATCGAGGAAGGCCATATCTCGAGCTCGATGTGCGTGCTGGCCAATCTCTCCCTGCAGGTCGGCCGGCCGCTCGTCTACGATCCCAAGACCCGCACGGTCCCGGGCGACCCCGAGGCCACCCGCCTGCTCGCGCGCTCTTACCGTACGCCCTGGGTTCATCCGGATCCGGCAGCCGTGTAGGCCGGAACCGGCTGCGGGCCCGGCGAAACATGCCCGCTCCGGCCGTGGCGTGGCCCCCTTTCACCAGCGGTGCGATAGACTCCGGTCGGCAAGATATGCGCGGCAATGGTACTGGCGCGCTGGTCCCGGCGGACTATTTGTCGGAATTGGAGAACCTATGCCGATGAAGATCCTGCTCGTCAGTCCAGAGACCCCGGACACGTTTTGGAGTTTCCAACATGTGTTGCGACTGGTCGCCAAGAAGGCGGCGTTCCCCCCGCTCGGCCTGCTCACCGTGGCGGCGATGTTGCCCCAGGACTGGGAACTCCGCCTCGTCGACCTGAACGTCCGCCGGCTGACAGACTCGGACCTGCGCTGGGCGGACCATGTATTTCTCAGCGCCATGATCGTGCACCGCGAATCCGTCCGCGAAATCGCGCGGCGCTGCACGGCTCTCAACCGGACAATCGTGGCGGGTGGACCGCTTTTCACCACCGGCCATGCGGACTTTCCCGAGATTCCCCACTTCGTGCTGGGTGAGGCGGAGGAGATCATGCCCCAAGTTGTGGCCGACTTGGCGGCCGGGCGGCTGCAGCCGATCTACCGCGCGCCCGGCTATCCCGCCGTGGACCTGACCCCGGTGCCGCGCTGGGATCTCATCCGCCCCCGGGACTATGTGACCATGTCGGTCCAGTTTTCCCGCGGGTGCCCCTTCGACTGTGAATTCTGCGACATCATCGTCATGAACGGCCGCGTGCCGCGCACCAAGTCGCCGGCCCGGCTCATCGCCGAGTTGGAGGAACTGCGGCGTCGGGGCTGGCAGGACATGGTTTTCGTGGTGGACGACAACTTCATCGGCAACAAGGCGCGGACCCGCGAATTGCTGCACGCGATGATTGAGTGGCGCACGCGCGCTAAGGCCAAGATGGGTTTCCTGACCGAGGCGTCCATCAACCTGGCCGACGATGCCGGGCTGCGCGCCTTGATGGTCGCCGCCGGTTTCCGCAAGGTGTTCGTCGGGATCGAGACCCCCTCGGCCGCCTCGCTCGACGAGTGCCGCAAGCACCAGAACCGCGGCCGCGACCTCGTGGACGCCGTCCGGATCCTGCAGCGCGACGGTCTCGAGGTGATGGGCGGGTTTATTGTCGGCTTCGACAGTGACACCGCCGACATCTTCAAGCAGCAGTTTGACTTCATCCAGCGCTCCGGAGTGGTGACGGCGATGGTCGGGCTGCTGACGGCGCTGCCGCAGACCCGGCTGTACCAGCGGCTGCTGGGCGAGGGGCGCCTGCTCGCCCACTCCACCGGCAACAACACCGCCGCCCGGCTGAATTTCCGGCCCCGGCTCAACCGCGACTACCTCGAGGGCGGCTACCGCGAGCTGATGCGCCGCTTGTACGAGCCGCGCAATTATTACCGACGCATCCGCATATTCCTCGGGCAACACCACCCGGCCGGTGGCGCGCTGCGTCTATCCTGGGCGGACATCTCGGCGTTCCTCAAGGCATTCTGGGTCCTTGGCATCCGGCACCGCGGCCGCGCGCATTACTGGTGGTTCTCGCTGACCACCCTGCTCCACCGCCCGCGCCAGTTCCGCGTGGCGATCGAGCTGGCGATCATCGGCCACCACTTCCGCTGCGTCGCGGCCCGGCTGTAACGGTTTCGGCGGCTTGCTTCCGAATCGACTCGCCAGCGGGCGACGGCTGGAAACACTGCTGCCGGCCATGAGCGGCGGAAACCGCCGGTCATGACAGACCCGTCGCGCTCCACTGGAAACACCTCCCTGAAATTACCATGACCGACGCCGAGGCAATCCGCATGATGCGGGAGCATTACGAGGGGCTTTTCCCGAAGACCTGCGCGAAATGCGGGCGGCATTACCCCGTCCTGCGGGATTATATCCTGAACACCCGGCCCGCCGGTCCGGCCATATCCTACGACGTCGAACTGCGCGATTGGCAGCCCGCGAGCCCCCTCGGCACGATCGCCGCTGGCAATTGCCCCTGCGGCACCACACTGGCCCTCTCCACCACCGACCTGCCCGTGCCGAAAATGCATGCGATGCTCCAATGGGTGAAAACCGAGACGGAGCGGCGGGGCGTCACTCCGGAAAAATTGATCGAATGGGTGCGGGATGAAATCCGGCAGCAGGTGCTCGCCGAGTCGGAACCGGGGCGCACTCGTTAGGCCTTCCGCGCCTTCTCAGGTGTCGCCATAGCTGACCGCCGCGGGCTCGGGCTGCAACGGCCGCACCCGGCGGCCGCGCGACTCGTCGATCTCCTCCAGCTCCGGCTTCGGGATGCAGGTGTAGGAGATGCGCATCGGGGCGCTGTCGGTGACGCCAAACGCGCCGCCGAAATACACGCTGCCGTTGCCGTAGGTGTGGTTGAGGGTGTCCATGGCCCCGAGCAGGCGCTCCCGGGCCGCGTCGCGACCGTGCTCGAAGAGGTCGGGTGTGTGGCACGTCGGGGGCAGGAGGTGGGTGAGCACCAGCACTACCTGGAACGGCGCACGGTTTCGCAGGGTGGCAGGCCGGCGCGCCCAGAGCCGGTTCAGGGCGAGCGTGAGCGTCAGGGTGTCCTGCGTCTCGGTGAGCCGGAGTTCGTCGGCCCAGCCGACCCCGTCGTAGTAATGGAGATGCACGGTGAGGGCGCCGGCATAGTAACCGATGCTCCGGAGGCGCATCGCCGCCTTTTGCAGCAGGCGGTGGAGGACAGCGTGGGCCTTGGGCACGGTGCGCAGGTAGGGGGGCAGCACGTGCGAGTGCCCGATGGTCTGGTTCCGTTCGACGGGCAGCGGGATCGCGTCGCCGCGCAGCCGGGCGTGCATCCGCTCGCCCTCCACCCCGCCCCAGACGCCCCGCAGCACCTCGCGCGGCGCGGCGTAGAGCTGGGCCACCGTGGCGATGCCGTGGGCCAGCAGGCGGGCCTCCATGCGCACGCCGATGCCAAGGAAGTCCCGGAGCTTGAGGTCCAGCAGCCGCGCGGGCAGGTCGGCCTCGTCCAGCACCACCAGGCCGTCGGGCTTCTGGAGATCGGTCGCCATCTTCGCCAGCATCCAGTTGGGCGCGATGCCGATGGAACTGGTCAGGCACGGGCCGATCTCCCGGGTGATCCGCGCCTTGATTTGCCGCGCCACCGCCAGGGCCTTCTCCCGCGGGGCGAAGGTGGCCGTGAGGTCGCACTCCACCTCGTCGATCGACCGGATCTCGCTGACATGGATGCACGACTCGATGACGGCGAGGAGCCGGTGGTGGTAGCCGATGTACACCGCCGGCCGCTGCTGAACGAAGACAATATCCGGGCAGAGGGCGCGCGCCTCGGCGATCCCCGTGCCCACCTTCACGCCCCGGGCCTTGGCCGGGTAGCTGGCCGCGATGCAGCACGTCGTTTCCGCCAGCACCGGCACGATCCCCAGCGGGCGGCCGCGCAGTTCCGGGCGCTCCTGCTGCTCGCAGGACGCGAAGAAGGAGTTGAAATCGACAGCGAGGGTCCGGAGGGGCACGCGCTATCGTTTCGCCCGCCGAACGGCCGCGTCAAAAATTGAAACCGGCTGATTGCGTTTCTGGCAGTTGCTGAACGCCTTGCCGAAGCAGATATTTTCCAGCGATTTTCTTGACTCTGCGCGGCGCGAAAATGGCCCGGGAAACGCGCCGTCGGCTCAACCCGCGCAGGTTTCGTCCATGATGCGCACCATCACGTCCTCGACCTCCTGCGCGGTGGCTGCGGCGCCGGGGGCGTGGAACATGCCGAGCATCATCGTGGGCTTCATTGTCGCCAGGATCGTCCGGCCGCCCTCCGTGTAAACCGCGATGCGGCACGGGAGCGCGGTGGAAATCTCGATGTTCTCGTTGAGCACGACCTGCGCGTGGCCGGGATTGCAGACCTCGATCACGCGGCACTCGCGGGCGAAGGGCACGCCCTTGCTCTCCATCTTCTCCCGCAGGTTGTGCACGGCCTGCACCCCAAACTTGTGGCGGGCGGCCACCTCCTGCAGGAGCAGGCAGACGGTTTCGAGCGGCAGCGCGGTGGAACGGATGATCAGGAGGTTGTTGGCCATGGGCGGAGGGGGTTGAGTGATTCTACCCTAAGTTGACCGCAAGGGAAGCCGGGTGTTGCCGCGTACGGAATCCGATTTCGCCTCGCGCTTTTCGCGCTGCCGTCGTGCAATCGGACTCTGTTCCCCGCCCCTGCCACGCTGCGTCATGATCCGCCCTTCGTTCCGCCTCTTGTTCCTCCTTGCCGCCACCGCTCTCGCGGGAGCCGCGGAGGCACCCATCGCCGGCACCTACCGTGATGTCACGCTGCCTGTCGAGCAGCGGGTGCAGGACCTGCTGTCCCGGATGGGCCTGAACGAGAAGGTCGGGCAGTTGAACCAGAAGCTCTTCGGCTGGGAATGCTACCGGCGGGACGGTGACCGCATCGAACTCACCGCCAAGCTGGCGGACGAGGCCCGGCGCTGGGGTGGCATCGGCGCCATTTACGGCCTGCTGCGCGCCGATCCCTGGTCGGCCGTGACATGGCAGACCGGCATCACGCCGGAAAATCGCGTCGCGGTGCTGAACCGGGTGCAGCGCGTCGTGCTGGACAGCAGCCGCTGGAGGATCCCCGCCCTTTTCGCCACCGAGACCCCGCATGGACACATGGCCCTGGGCGGCGTCATTCTGCCGACTTCGATCGGCGTCGGCAGCACGTGGAATCCGGCGCTCTACCAGGAGGCCGCCCGTGCCGTGGCGGCGGAGGTCCGGCTGAGCGGCGAACATCTCGCCCTCATTTCCTCGCTCGATATCGTCCGCGATCCCCGCTGGGGCCGCACCGAGGAGTGCTTCACCGAGGATCCCGCGCTGGCGGCCGCCTTCAACCGGGCGGCCACGATCGGCACCCAAGGCGAGACCGCCGCGGACCTGCGCCGGCCGGATCGCGCCGGCCTCGTCGTCAAATGCCTGGCCGCCCAGGGTGTGCTGGTCGGCGGCCACAACGGCTCCACCGCCAATATCGGCCCGCGCGAGTTGCGGGAAATCCACCTGCCCGCCGCCCGCGCCGCCGTGCAGGCCGGAGCGCTTGGTATCATGGCCGCATACAACGAGGTCGATGGCGTGCCCTGCTGCGCCAATCCCGAGTTGCTGCGCACGATCCTCCGGGAGGAATGGGGCTACCGGGGTCTCATCATGGCTGACGGTCTGGCCCTCGACAACCTGAAGCGACAGACCGGCACCACCGAGGCCGCCGGCATCCTGGGCCTGCGCGCCGGGGTGGACCTGGGGTTGTGGGATGACTCTTTCCGCACGCTCGGCGATTCCGTGCGTGCCGGCCGCCTGGATGAAAAGGAAATCGACCGCGCGGTCGCTAATGTCTTGCGCGTGAAATTTGCCCTCGGGCTCTTCGAGCGGCCCTTCGTGGAGGAGAACCCGGCGGCGCTCGAGGCCGCGCGGATGAAGAGCCGCACCGTGAACCTGCAACTGGCCCGTGAGTCGCTGGTGCTGCTGCGCAACGAGGGCGGAGTCCTTCCCTTCCCGAAGGGACTCAAGCGGCTCGCGGTCATCGGGCCCAATGCCGACAATGTCTACGCCCAACTTGGCGACTACACACCACCCCAGCGGGAAGGCGAGACGACCACCGTGCTCGCCGGTCTGCGGGCACTCGCCGGTCCACAGACGGAAGTGGTCTACGCCTTGGGCTGCACGAATCGCGGCGAGGACCGCTCGGGCATCGCCGCGGCGGTGGCGTTGGCGAAATCCGCCGAGGCGGTCGTCGTCGTGGTCGGCGGTTCCAGCAATCGCTACCTCGGCACCAAGTATGCCGCCACGGGCGCAGCCGCCCTGGAGCAAAATGTCCGCGAAATGGATTCGGGCGAGGGTGTGGACCTCGCCAACCTGGAACTGGGCGGCGCGCAGGTGGACCTGGTCAAGGCCCTGCGGGCGACGGGCGTGCCTCTGGCGGTGGTCCTGATCCAGGGCCGGCCGCACAGCATCCCTTGGATCGCCGAAAACTGCCCCGCCATCCTCTGCGCATGGTATCCCGGGCAGGAGGGCGGACGCGCCATCGCCGAAGCCCTGCTGGGCGACCTCAATCCGTCGGGCCGCCTGCCCATCAGCATTCCCCGCTCGAGCGCCCAGCTCCCCGTCTACTACAACCACAAGCTCATGGGCGACGCGCCCTACTACGACCTGCCGGGGTCGGCGCAGTATCCCTTCGGCTACGGCCTCTCCTACACCTCGTTCGCTCTGGCCAACCTGAAGTTGACCGCTGATCAGGCCAAAGCCGCCGACCTGAATGCCACCGGCACCGTCGCGGTCACCGTTGATGTCACCAACACCGGCCGACGGGCCGGCGCCGAGACTGTCCAGCTTTACCTCCACGGCCTTGAATCCTCGATCACGCGCCGTGTGCGCGAGCTCAAGTTGTTCGCCAAGGTCATGCTCCTACCCGGTGAACGCCGCACTCTCTCCTTCCCGCTCGGGCGCGAGGAACTTGCCATTTGGGGCCCGGGCCTGAAATTCGGCGTCGAAACCGGCCTGAACGAAATCATCGTCCAAGGCGGCGACGGCCGCGCGCTCACCGCCCGGTTCCGGTTGGACTAGGTCCGGCCGCGGCGGACAGACGCGCTCCGGCAGGGCTACACCCCATAGCTGGGCGATGGAGCCCGGCGTATGGTCGGGTCATGAAACAACCCATCTCTTCCCTCGCCGCCGCGTCCGGTGTGCTCGCTGGTGCCGCCCTGCTGATGCTGCTGACCGGCTGTGAAACCGACGGCTCGGCCCAGGTGACCCTGTATGGCGATCGGCCGCACGGGTACGGGACGGCCACGGTGATGTACGAGGACGACTACGATTATTACCCCGGCTACGAGGTCTACTACAGCCGCAATCGCCACGAATACGTGTATCGCGATGGCAACTCGTGGGTCCGCCGTTCGCAGCCGAGTGGGGTCTCGCTCAATGTCCTCCTCGCTGCGCCGTCCGTGCGCGTGGATTTCCGTGACTCGCCGGAATACCACCACGACACGGTAGTCAGCCGCTATCCCCGAAACTGGCGCAACACTTCCTCCGCCTCGGTGCAGGTGCAGGTCGGAGCGAATTTTGAGGACGATTACGACTATTATCCCTCGCAGGAGGTCTACTACAGCCGCAACCGCCGCGAATACGTGTATCGTGACGGCAACTCATGGGTCCGCCGGTCCGAGCCGCGCGGTATCTCGGTGAACGCGCTGTTGAGCCTGCCGTCCGTGCGCGTGGACTTCCGCGACTCGCCCGAAAGCCACCACAGCGCCGTGGTCCGCAGCTACCCGCGCAACTGGAACCGCGCTAACTCCAGCCAGGTGAACCGGCCAAACGACCGCCGGGATGAAAAGGTGAATGAACAGGACCGCCGGGATGAAGAGAAGGTGGAGAAGAACGATGCGAAGGCGGACAAGAAGAATTCCAAGAAGCACAAGAAAGACCGCAAGGACGACGACCAAGACGACCGCCGGGATGATCGCAGGGACGATCGCCGCTGAGCGCAGCCCCGGCCTCGAGGTCACTCCGCCTCGAGGCAGGAATCGGGGAAGGCGGCCTGGCGCTGCATCCAGCGGACGGCACAGAGTCCGTCCGTCAGCGCCTCGTGCATGGCGGAACCGAAGTCATAGGCCCGCCCGTCGAAGCCGGCGTCGATCGCCGCCTGGTCGATGCCAAGCATGACGGCGAACATCCGGCCGCGGATCTCGGGGATGAGCACGTCGACGATGTCGAGCCCGGTGTCGAGATTGGAGCGGCAGCCGTCGAGATTGCGGCTGTGATGGGAGCGGCAGGCCTCCGGGCGCGCCTCGTAGATCGAGCAACTGCCGTCGAGCAACACGGCGCAGGGGGTCTTCAACGCCGCCCGTTCATTCAGATTCCGGCCGGCGAAGGCCGCGCGATGCGCCGCAAACCGGGCGATTGCTGCTTCGAGGTCCGCGACGCTGAAGCGGGTCTGGACGTATTCGGCCGCAAGCAGCACCTCGTGGGCCTGCACGCCCACCGGCACATGGCAGCAGGTGCCGCAACCGGCCCGGCAGGCCACCAGCGCCCGGGCCGCCGCGGGCGCCGACTCGTAGGCGCGGTCAAACCCCCGGTGCGCCTGGCGCAGCACCGGTAGCAGGTCGGCCGGGTTGCGGGTCTTGCGCAGCCGGTTGAGCACCGCGGCCGCGGTCTTCTCGTACAGTTCGTCCTCTTCCGGTGAAAATCCCGTGCTCATTGCGCCACCCAATAGATTCAAATCCAAACGTCACGCCCCGACTCGGTTGGCCTCACGGCCGCGCCGGGCCCGCCAGCGAGATCCCGGTCCTCACCCGCAGCACCGCCAGCACCTTCGGCACATACATCCGCGTTTCGACGGGGAGCGCGGCGGCGATCTCGGCAAAGGTGCGGGCCTTGTGCCGTTCCAGCGTGCGCTGCACCCGCCCCGCCCCGGCATTGTAGGCCGCCAACGCAAGCGGCCAGTCACCGAACCGGGCATGGAGTCCGCGCAGCATTCGCGCGGCCGCCCCGGCGGATTTGACCGGATTCGTGCGCTCGTCGGGCAGCATCGTGCGCAAGCCCAGTTCCCGGGCCGTGACCGGCATCAACTGGAACAGGCCGCGGGCCCCGGCGGGACTGACGGCTGTGGGATTGAAGCCCGATTCGACCTCGGCGAGCCAGACGAGTTCTCCGGGCACGCCGCCTGCGGCAAACACCGGATGCAGGAGTCCGGCATATTTTCTCGACTGCGCCGGGCGGGACCGAGTCTGCAGTCGCCGGAGCCACAGGTCATAGTTGGGGATGAATTGCCCGGGCGGAGCGACAGGTGGCTTCGGCGGCGGCGGTTGGGCCATCTCCCTGGCGGCCTCGATGTAGTCCAAGCGCTCCTCGAGCCAGTCCCGGTAATCCTCGGTCCCGGGTATGAGCCGGAGTGTTTCCAGGGTCATCCGGGCCTCCGGTTCAAACTCCGCCAGCGCGGCCGGGTTGTCTCCCGCCAGCGCCGCCTGCAGGCGGGTCGCAAACGCATCCCATTGCGCGCGGTTGGGAAACTCGAACTCCTCCTTTACCTCATCAGGTGCCAGGGTCTCGAACAGCTCCTGCCCCGCCTGATACAGGGCATCGGCCGTGTCTTCCGGTGGCTCCGCTGTTTTTTTGGGCGGCGTTTCTGTCGCCATGGCCCCCACCGCGACGAGCAGGCCGGAAATCAAGAAACAGCGCCATTTCATACTCCCCGGTGACCGCGTCGTCCTGACGATGTTGCGAAAGATTGCCTCGAAATGGCGACATCGGGCGGCGTGGCGGCGGGTAACACCCCATAGTCGCCGTTTGGTGTCCGGCTTAGTATCGGTACAACATGCCAACACCCGAAGCTCCGGTCCCCAGCTCAACCACGACAACCCCCCCGGTTTCTGTCCGCGCCCCGGTGGTGGCCCCTGTCGTCGCTTTTCCCGTCGCCGCCACCCGCGGCCCAGTCGCTGATCCCGCCGCTGCCACCGCCCCGGCCCGGCCGAAAGGCAAGGCCCCGGACCCGGATGCGTCCTCCGCCGACGACGACTCGGCCCCGCCGTCGCGGAACGCCTCCCCTTGGACGATTGCTTTCGCCGTGTTGTCCGCTGTGCTCCTCCTCACCGTCGTCGTCTTCTGGGCCAAGGTGGGCGCCCGTGACCAGACCATCCAAGCCAACAAGAACCGCGCGGAGCAGGTTGAAGCCGGCTCCCTCGTTCTGAAGGCGCAATTTGACGAGTCCAAGGCCGTCACGGTCCGAGTGCAGAAACAATTGGACGAGACCAAGGCCGAGATCGTCGCCCTCAAGGAATCCTTGGAGAAAGCCAAGAACGACGGCGACGACCTCCAGGCCCAGTTGGACAAGGTCCGCGGCGGTTCCGCCGCTTTCCAGACGCAGATGGAGGAGGCCAAGGTTGCCTCCCTCAAGCGCCAGGGTGAGGTCGAGGTCGCGCAGGCCCAGACCAACGTCGCCCAGACGCAGGCGAACAAGCTCAAGGCCGACCTCGGCCAGCTCCAGGTCCAGCTGAACGATGCCCGCGCCCAGAACGCCGTGCTGCAATCGAACCTCGAGAAGGCCCAGAACGAAGTCGCCCGGCTGCTGAAGCTACCCGCGAAGAAATAATTGCACCGGTCGAGGGACGAAGGGCTTTCCCACCTGCGTCCACCATGTCCACCCTTCCCTCCCCCCACAGCAAGTCCCGGCCCGCCGCCAAGGGCGAGAGCGTGCTGGCGGCGGCGGTCGAGCAGGTCAGCATCCTCCGGCGCTCCGGCCGGATCCTGCTCAAGACGGCCAACGCCTTCATCGACGACAATGTGGCCCGGCTGGGCGCGGCGCTGGCCTTCTACACCACCGTGGCGATCGCGCCCCTGCTGGTCCTCACCATGGCCATGGCCGGGACCGTGTTTGGGCAGATGGACGCCCGCCGCCAGGTCATCGGGGAAATCGAGCGGCTGGCCGGTCCGCAGGCCAGCGCGGCCGTGGCCATGGTCCAGAGTCCCGCGGACACCACCACCGGTGTGCTGGCCACGCTGCTCGGCATCGGGACCCTGTTCTTCGGCATCCTCGGGGTGTTCACCAACCTGCAAGATTCGCTGAATGCCATCTGGCGTGTGCCTCCCCATCCCTCGCTGGGCTGGTGGCACTTCCTGCAGCGCCGCCTCTTCTCGCTGGCGACCGTCATCGCCACCGGCTTCCTCCTGCTCGTGTCGCTCATCGCCAGCGCGATGCTCAGCTGGCTGGGCGAGCAGACGGCGCGGCGCCTAGCCCTGCCGGTGTTCAGCCTGCAGATCGTCAACAACGTGATCACCTTCGGCATCGTGACCTCGTTGTTCGCGCTGATCTTCCGGCTGCTGCCCGACACCCGGGTGCGGATGCGGCATGTCTGGGTCGGGGCCGCCGTCACGGCGCTGCTCTTCACCCTGGGCAAATCCCTGCTCGGGTATTACCTGGGACGGGCGAGCCTGACCTCCGCCTACGGGGCGGCGGGCTCCCTGCTCATCCTGCTGCTGTGGAGCTACTATGTGGCACAGATCGTCTTTCTCGGGGCCGAATTCACCCGCGTGACCGCGCTCAGCAATGGCGGCCGGGATTTCACGCGCCTTCACGAGCCGAGTGAGCGCCGGCATACCCTGTGGGCCCAGTTGGACAAGAAATGCGACGAGGACGAAGCATGAGCAGCCCGGTCCATACCAGCCCTTCGTTCCCGCGCGTCGTTCCGGGCAGCCCGCCCGCCGGCCAACCCCGCCCGGGGCTTCCCGCCGAAACCACCGGGGTGCACTTCGAGCTGAAGCTGAAGTCCATGCTCGTGATCCTCGCCGTGCTGGGAGGAGTGTGGATGCTGCTGCATATCCTGCCGGCTCTGCTGGTGCTGGTCACGGCGCTGATGCTGGTCGGGGCCCTGACCCCCCTCGTCGCGTGGCTCGAGGGCAAAAGGGTGCGGCGCTTCTTCGCGATCTGCCTCGTTTTCGGACTCGGCCTGGCCTGTTCCATCGCCCTGTGCGTGCTGACCGTTCCGACCGTGATCGCCCAGGTGAAAAGCCTCGTGGAACACGAACCGGAGATCCGGGAGACCATCGCAACCTACCTGGAGCGCTGGCGGGCCACCGCCACGCTCGCGGACGACTTGCGGAATCTGCGCATCGCGGAGCTGTTGAAATCCTCGCAGTCCAGTCTGCTCACTTTCAGCACCCGGCTGCTGGAGGTCGCGGCCTACGGCATGGCCGCGGTTTTCCTGGCCTTCTACATGATGCTTGACCGCGACCGGCTGCGCGGGGCGATGTACGCCGTCGTGCCCCGGTCGCACCATATCCGGCTGTCGCGGATCATCCTCAACTTGGGCACGATCGTCGGCGGATACATCCGCGGCCAGCTGCTCACCTGCTTTCTCATGGGCGGCTTCATTCTGGTCCTCCTGTTGGCCTGCGGTGTGCCCAACGCGCTGGCAATCGCCCTGTTTGGCGGCGTCATGGACCTGCTGCCTTACATTGGGATATTCCTCACCATGGGTCCGGCCGTGCTGGCTGCGTCGGCCAAGGGCGCGGTCGTGACCGGCGTCGTGTTTGTGTTGATGCTCGCCTACGAGGAATTTGAAAGCCGTGTCCTGGTCCCGCTGGTCTATGGCCGGTCCCTGCGCCTGCCCTCCTCCGTGGTCCTCTTTTCCCTGATCCTTGGGACGACCCTGGCGGGCATCGTCGGCGCCCTCCTCGCCCTGCCCCTCGCGGCCGCCGTGCTTATGCTGATCGAGGAACTGCGGGTCGACCTGCCCGGGGAGACGATACAACCCGAGGATATTGCCCAGCGGCGCGAGGATATCCGGAGCGAAAAGGAATACGAGCGGCGGGCGGAGAGCATGACCGCGGGAGAAGCCGCGGCCGTCGCCGTGGAAATTTCCGGGACCCGGAAGAAGGAGGAAGGCGAGGCGGAGCAGGCGCTGGCCGCCCAGCTCAAGCAGGACAGCCAGTCGGGGGAGATTGACCCCAAGTAGGCGCGCATCCGTCCGGGAGTCGGGCTTGCCAGCGGGACCGGCCCGGCTACGCTGCCGCCCGGAGATCGCCCCATGCGCCGTCCACCCACCGACCTCGAGATCCTGGAGGAAATCTATCGCCGGTATTACCCGGTTTTCGTGGATCCTCGGCGGCTGGAGAAGAATCCCCATGGCAAGATCCACGTGCCCGTCGACCTTGCGGCCATCGCCGCCCATTTCGGCGTGGATTTGGACATCATCTTCGGGCGGCTCTACTACCACCTGAACGCTAAGTATGGGTTCGAGGTGACGGATTACGTGGGCAATGAGGAGCGTAAGTCCCGTGTGGATCTCTTTTCGCTTCAGGTCGGCGGGGAGCGCCATTGCGTGCAGTTCCCGCTGCTGGCCTCCCTCGCCGCGGACCTCCGTGACCAGCGCAACCAGTATCTCTGGACCCTTTGGCTCTCGATCATCGCCACGGTTTTGTCGGTGCTCGCGCTGGGAGTCTCGATCCTGGACATGGGCTAGGCGTGGGGCCGCGAGCGGACCTTGGGGACGCCTGGACTCATCGCCCCCGAACGCTCAGCGCGGCAGCCACGTTTCCCAATTCTTGGCAAAAGCCTCGACGTTGTCGGCGGTGACGGGTGTCAGGACGGAATCCTCGATGACCGCCGGCGGGGCCTTCTTGAGATGAAGTCTTTCGATGAGGCGCTCGACCGAGCGGTAGCCATAGCCATAGACATCCTGGGAGAGCAGCATCTGCACGTGGCCGCTGCGCACATAGTTGAGCTCGGGCGGCAGCGCGTCGACCGAGACGCACTTCACGGTGCCGGGGCTCCATTTCAACGCCCGGTCGGTGAAGAGCGGCCAACCGCCGAGGAAACCCCAGCCGGTGATGTCCGGATTGGCCTGCATGACCTGCTCGATCTTCGCGACGGCGTCCAGAGGGGTCTCTTTGTGGTAGAAGATATCCAGCAGTTTGATGCCGGGGTATCGTTTTGCCGCGGCGCGGAAGCCGGCGGCGCGCTGCTGGAGATTGACCGCGTTGGGATTGCCATCAATGGCGGCGACCACGCCCGTGCCATGCAACAGGGCGGCCAACTCCTCGAAGGTTCGCTCCCCGCATTTGAAGTCGTCGATGCCCAGCGAAACCAGGCGCTGGCTGGCCGGCGCGTCGCCGGAAAAGGTGACGACCGGGATGCCCTGCCGCACCGACTTGTCGATGGCATCGGTGAGTTTGCGGGCATCGGAGCAACTAATGATGATACCATCCACGCCCTTCAGGACGAGTTGCTCGACGTACTCGGCCTGCTTCTGGGCGTCTTCCTCGTTGGGTGTGCGCCAGTCGATGACGATGGTGATGCCGTAGCGGGCCCCGAGTTCGCGGGCGGCGGCCTTGGCGCCGGAATGCGCGGCCTCGAAAAACTGGTTGCCCTGCGACTTGGCGATCATGCCCAGCGTGTAGGTTTCCGCGGCGGGAGCGGTCACGGCGAGACTGAGCAGGGCGAGGCTGAGGCTGCGGAATATCATGCCCGCACCGTAGCCTGCGGCGGCCGGATGGAAACAGCAGAAACGCCGGCGCGTACGGGATTCTGCATCTGCCGAACGACACCACCGGTCAGGGCACAAACCTAGGCTTGAAAACACCCTGAACTGACGTTGGCTCTGACCTTGCCCATCCGGCAGACCGCCAGCCCGCCCCGGGTCCAGGTCCAGCAGGAGCAAGACGGGATCGCGCCACCCACCCTATGACCCCAAAAACCATTGCCGGACTCATCGCCGGCGCCCTGGTGATCTTCCTCGTGATCATCGCCGGCTCCTCCGCCACCTACGTGGTCGAGCCCGGCCACCGCGGAGTCGAGGTCATGCTCGGCCGCGTCTCCCCCGCCTTCAAGCCCGAGGGCTTCGGCTTCAAGCTGCCCTTTGTCACCGCCATCATCCCGCAGGTGATCCGCCAGCAGACGGCCACCATGATCGCCGACTGTTATTCCTCGGACCTGCAGCAGGTGAAGATCGCCGTGCGCGTGCTCTACCGCGTGCCGGAAAGCTCGGTGGTGAACGTCTTCCGCGACTATCTGGGGACGCCCTTTGATTCATTGGTCAAGCCGCGCGTGGCCGAGGCCCTCAATGAAATTACCGCCCGGCGCACCGCCGAGCTGATCGTGCAGAAGCGCGAGGAGGTCAAAAGCCTGGCGCTCGAGAGCGCCCGCCGGAAAATCGGCGAGGTGATCGTGATCGAGGATCTCGTGCTTGAGGACATCAGCCTCACGCGCGCGCTCGAGAACGCGATCGAAGCCAAGATGGTGCAGGAACAGGAGGCGGCCCGCTCGCGCTTCGCGCAGCAGCAGGCCCAGACCGAGGCCAGTACCGTGGTGATCAAGGCCAAGGGCGAGGCCGAATCCATCATCCTGCGCGGCAAGGCACTCCGTGAAAACCCCAGCGTGCTCGAACTGCAGATCATCGAGCACTGGGACGGCGTTACGCCGCTTGTGGTCGGCCCCGGTGCCACCGGCGCCAACATGATGCTGCCCCTCGGGGATTTCACCACCGGCTCCAGTCCGACCGCCAAGCAGGAGGACAAGCCATGAGCGCGCGCGAATTCGACGGAGCCAAGGACGGACAGAACGATGCCCACGCCCTCAAGCGCCTGGTCGGCGTGCTGATCCTCATCTTTGCCGCGGTCATCCTGGCCTCCTCGGCCTCCTATGTGGTCCAGCCCGGCACCCGCGGCGTCGCCGTGACGCTCGGCACCGTGGACCTCGCCTTCAAGCCCGAGGGCTTCGGCTTCAAGCAGCCCTTCATCACGCAGATCATCCCCATCTCGGTGCGGCAGCAGACCCGCCCGATGCCCGCGGAATGCTACTCCTCGGACCTCCAGCAGGTGAAGATGGAGGTGCACGTCCTCTACCGGGTTCCCGAGCACTCGGTGGTGAAGATCTTCCAGGAATATGCCGGCGAGCCGTTCGACAACTTGATCGCCCCGCGCGTGCAGGAGGCGCTGAAGGAGGTCGCGGCCACCCAGAGCGCCGAGCAGATCGTCAAGCAGCGCGAGGAGATCAAGACCCGCGCCCTGGAGCTGGCCCGTCGCAAGATCGGGGCCGATTTCCTCGAGGTCGCCGACCTCGTGATCTTCAACCTGGCGCTCTCGCCCGAGCTTGAGTCAGCGATCGAGATGAAGATGGTCCAGGAACAGGAGGCGGAGAAGGCCAAGTTCACCCAGCTCAAAGCCAAGATTGAGGCCGACACCGCCATCATCCGCGCCAAGGGCGAAGCCGAGGCCATCCAGGTCCGCGGCACCGCGCTGCGGGCCAATCCCGACTTCATCAAGCTGCAGATCCTGCAGAACTGGAACGGACATTCGCCGCTGGTGGTCGGCGGCAGCGGCGGCACCGGCAACATCCTGCTCAACCTCGAGGATCTGATCCGGCGCGCCGCCACCCCGGCCCCGGCCAAGGCCAAGACCCCATGAGTCCCCGCACCCGAGCCGGCCTGCAGTTGTTGGTGCTGTTGCTCACCGCGGTGGCTCTCATGCTGCTGTATCCGCCGGCCCTGCGCTTTGCCGAGGGCGCGGCGCGGGAGGCACGCTACCTCTGGTGGCTGGTTCTCCTCGTGGCTCTCGCCATCTGGCTGATCTGGGGCGCTGGGCGGCGGCCGAAGTCCTAGGCACACTGCCGCTCCCCCGACGATCCTGCCCGGCCTGGGTATTTTCCACGATGACCACGACCCCAAGAAACTGCTTCCGCACCTCTCTCCTGCTCGGTCTGCTCGCAGCGGTGACTCCGGTCATTGCCGCTGAGTCCGTCGCCCTGGCTCCCCTGCCCGCGCCCCGGAGTGTGCCGGCACCCGGCCCGAAGACCGATTCACCCTATGCCCCGCAGGCTGTGCTCCCGGGCGGCGTGGTGATCCCGTTGTATCCGCCCAATTCACCCTACCTGAAACCCGAAAACATCCGCGAGCCCGAAGTCTACGGCATGTGGGGTACCGGCCAGGTCGGGGCCGTCACGCACATCCACAATCCCTCGATCGAGTTTCATCCCGGCAACGGCCAGTTGAACACCGGGGCGGCCATTATTCTAGCGGGCGGCGGCGGACACCGCACGCTGAACGTCGGTGAAGCCTCCCCCTTCGTGTCGTTTTTCGCCAACCACGGCGTCAGCACGATCATCCTCCGCAACCGACTCCGCAGCGATGGCTACGAGCCGAGGACCGATGGCGTGAACGACGCACTGCAGGCCATCAAGCTGGTGCGCGCCTACGCCAAGGAATGGAAACTGGATCCCGCCAAGATCGGCATCATGGGTTTCTCCGCTGGCGCCGAACTGGCCTGCAACGCCTCGCTGGTCTGGGAGGAGTTTGACCGGAAAAATGACACCCCGGACAACCCGCTCGCCAAGTTGTCCTCGCGGCCCGATTTCGTGGGCAGCATCTATCCCGGCCCGTCCTTCTTCGCCCGCGGAGGCACGCCGGCGATCCCGCGGGCCATGCCCCCCGCCTTCATCACCTGTGCCGGCTGGGGCGACTGGATCCACGCAGTCTGGGCCACCGAATACTTCACCGCGCTCCTTAACGACAGCGTCCCCAACGTCGAGCTGCACATCTATGCCCGCGGCCACCATCCCGGGGACAAGGTCGGCCCCGATGAGCCGCCAGCAACCGGCGCGCTCAGCAACATGGGCGGTCTCAACTACGGCACCTGGTCCGCCCGCTTTCTTGATTGGTTCCGCGAACTCGGCTACCTGAACAAACCCGGCGTCGAAACCCAAGCCGCCAAGGACGTCGCCGCCAACCTGAACCGCGTCAAGCGCAGCGCCGTGGGGAATCCACCTCCTTCTGCACCCGCCACTCCCGCGGCTCCCGCCGCCAAATCACCTTAACATGTCATCCACCCCTAATCATCGCACGCTCGCCGAATTCTACATCCGTGGCATCACCCAGGGCTTTGTCACCGCCGCCGAGGTCATCAAGTGGTCCGACGAGGTCATCGTCACCGCTCCCAAGACCGAGGACTGGATGCTGGAGATCTCTTCGGCCAGCGCAGAGGACCGCATGGGCGTCTTGCATCACCTGCACGCCGTGCAGGGCGAAGTGGATGAGGCGGCCCTCGCCTCCCTGCTGGCCGCGCGTCAGTAGCAGGCAGAGTCCGTTCAACCAGTCGGGTTCATCCGCTGGCCCGGCACGGCCGTGATCTCGATGTAGACCTCCTTGGCACCTGTTTCCGCCACGGTGTCGATGGCCCCGGCCACCTCCTTGAGGGCACGGGGCTCGGCCGCGGCCTCCCCGGTACCGACTTTGCAGGCGAACTCCCACTGGGCGAACCCCTCGGGCAACTCCCGGCGCCGCGAGCGACGCACGTATTTGTTCACCTCGTGGCGGATCTTGTCACGCACGCGGGCATCGTCCTTGCCGGCGGCTTGGAGGGGGAAAGTCTTCTTCATCGGGAGGTCATCGTTGGCCGTCCCGGGCGCGGATCAATGAGAATAGCGGCGCCGGGCCTGCGCCTCAGGGAAACGTGGAAGGACCGTGTTCCGGGGCAAGGGGGGCAAACACGAAGCGGAGCCCCCGGGTGTAGGACTCCAGTTGCATGCCGGCGTGACGCTCCCCGTCGATGATGCGGAAGCTGTAGGTCAGCCCCGGGTGATGCCGCGAGGTGACCCGGGAATTGTAGCGCAGTATGCCGGCAAGGAAGGCCGCGCCCTCGTTCTCGCCCATCGATACGAAAAGTCGGGCATTGAGCGGCCGGCCCGACTTGACGAAGGCCTCCTCATGGCCGAGCAGCCAGTCGTTGCCCAGGACCACGGCGGGCGTGACGGCGATGTAGGCATTGAACAGCTCCGGCTTGGTATACATCGAGTAGAGGGTGAATAGCCCGCCCAAGGATGCGCCGGCGAGCACCCGCTGCGACGGATCGGCCCGATACTCGCGCTCCACGAACGGGATGATCTCCTTCTCGATGGTCTGCAGGAAATCAGCCGCATGGCCCGACTCGGCCGCGTCGCCAAACGGCACCGGGGACAGCTCCCACGCGCACAGCTTGCCGTAGTCGAGGTTCTCCCCCGCGTAGCCGAGGCCCACGATGATGAATTCCGGCACGACCTTGTCGAAGACGAGCGCGCCACGGATCGCCTCCAGTTTTTGGAAATCCCAGTAACCGTCGGTGACATATACGACAGGATAGTGCTTCGCCGTCTCCTTGCTGTAGCTGCCCGGCAAGCCGATGGACAACTGGTAGTGCCGGCCGGCGGCGTTGCGGGGCAGTACGCGCAATTCCGAGTTCGGCACGATGTGCGGCGGATAGGACGGCGCGGCGGTGACGACGGCCACGGGCAGGTTCACGAGCAGCAGGGCGAGGGCGGCAACGGAGGCTTTCATGGGTATTGCAGGCTAAACACCGCCGGATGGGAAAGTCCCACCAAAACCTCCCGCCCGCGGAGCGAACTTTGCGCTTTAAGTAGACCAGCCGCGGCCTATCGCTTGCAGCAGTCATGCCCATTCCCGCCTGCCCTGCCTGCACCTTGGAAGAAGTCCTCAGCCATCCCGACCACTGGGAATGCGCCACCTGCGGCCATGAATGGCCCAAGGAAGTCGCGCCCGAGGCGGTGCGGGTTGTCAAGGACGCCCACGGCACCCCGCTGGCCGAGGGCGACACCGTGGCGTTGATCAAGGACCTGAAGCTGGGCAGCGGTTCCCAAGTGCTCAAGGCCGGCACCAAGGCGAAGAACATCCGCCTTCAGGACGGCGACCATGAGATCGCCTGCAAGATCGACGGCAGTCCCTTCGCCCTCAAGGCCTGCTTCGTGAAGAAAGCCTGAGTTTACGCCGCCGGCGGCAGGGCCGCCAGCCGCACCGTGGCCTGCACCAGTTGCGCCACGCGACGGAGCTGTTCCGCGTTCGTGATCCGGCGGTCGGCGAAGTCCTCCTCCGTGGCATAGACGAAGCGCGGCACAATGAGGCACCGGAAGTCGAGCATCAGGCTGTTCGCCAGCGCCATGACGGACATATAGCTCGATTTGCCCCCGGCGGCGCACAAAAAGGCCACGGTCTTGTTTTCCCACGCCCGCCCGGTCAGCTCGATGAGGTTCTTGAGCGCGGCATTGCCGTCGTAGTTGTAGATCGGGGTGGCGACGATGACGGCGTCCGCGGCCGCGATGAGATCCCGGACCCGGGCTACATTAGGGTGCCCATAGGCGGCATCGCCATCACACAGTGGCAGCGGATGATCCCGCAGGTCGAGGAGCTGGCTGTCCTCTCCCTCGGCGGCGAGGAGGCGGGCCGACTCCTGGGCGAGGAGACGGCTGTTGCTGGTGGGATTGAGGCTGGTGGAAACGATCAGGATCATGGGATTGAATATTGGAGGAAGTGCGCCAAGGTACCTCCTCAACTTAACTTGAGGTCAAGGCCTGCCATGAAGAAAATATCGTGTCCCACTTGCTCCAGCGAACTGGGTGTCGGCGAAGTCGCCAAACGCAGTGGCGTCGCCGTCTCAGCGATCCATTTCTACGAGACCAAGGGCCTGCTCTACAGCTGGCGCAACGGGGCCAACCAGCGGCGCTATCCCCGCGAGGCTCTGCGCCGGGTCTCGTTGATCAAGGTTGCCCAGCGGCTCGGCATACCCCTCGTGGCCATCAAGGCCGCGCTCGATGCGCTGCCCAAGGGCCGGACGCCCACGGAAGCCGACTGGCGCAGGTTGTCGGCCCGCTGGCGCGCCGACCTCGACCGGCGCATCACCCAGCTCACCCGGCTGCGCGACCAGCTCAGCGACTGCATCGGCTGCGGCTGCCTCTCGCTCCACTCCTGCCCGCTCCGGAATCCAGGGGATGCGCTCGGCCGGAAGGGGTCGGGCCCGCAGATTCTCGCGCCGGGCGACCGGCCTGACTTGGTCAGGTGATGCGATTCAGCCGGTGGATGCAGCCCATCAGGACCAGCAGCCCGCCCACCACGAGCCACGGTACCGTCGCAAGTGATCCCTGTGCCACCCACCCGGCCAGGGCCGGCAGGAAACCCGCGCCGAAACTCGCCCCACCCGACTGGCGCCCGATCACGGTTTGCACCGCCTCCGGCGCGAACCGGCGCGGCACCTCGTGCATGAGCGCCGGGTAGATCGGCGCCAGCCCGAGACCGGTCAGCACGAGCGCTCCGGCCGCCGCCGGGACGGTTGTCGCGAAGGCGAACGCCAGCAGGCCGCCCAGCGCCAGCAACGAGCCCCCCGTCACGACGCGGCGGTTGCCCCAGTGCTCGACCACGAAGCCCACCAAAATACGGCCGCCGGTGAGCGAGCCGTAGAAACCAGCGATGCAGAGTGCGGCAGTTTCCGGGGCGAAGCCGCGCCTGACGACCAGCACCGTGCCCGCCCACAGACCGATCGTTGTCTCCACCGCCACGTAGAGGGCGAAGATCACCGGGGACAGCCACCCGGCGAAGGAATTGGTGGTAGTGGTGGGTATGCGGGGAACCGCTCCGTCGCGGCCCGCCTCCAGCTCGCGCTCGGGCACATTGGTCCATAGATTCTGCGTGAAGAGAAAGAGCACGGCCAGCGCCAGCTGAAGGGAGCCGAGCATCAGGTAGCCGCCGCGCCACCCGTACCCCGCCCCCAGGGCCCAGCCCAGGAAGAGCGGTCCGCTGGTGGCCCCCACTCCCCAGCAAGCGTGCAGCCAAGTCATGTGCCTGCCCTGGTAATGACGGGCGACAAAACCGTTGAGCCCCGCGTCCACCGCACCGGCGCCGAGGCCGAGCGGCACCGCCGCGGCGTAGAGCAACCACACTCCCTGCGCCTGGGACAGGATGAGCATGCCGGTGGCCGTCAGCCCGCCGCTCACCATGACCACCGGCCCGGTGCGCCAGCGCCCTATGATCCAGCCGCTGGAAAATCCCGCGATTCCCGTGAGGACGGTGCCCACCATCACGATCGTGCCCGCCAGGCCCAGGGGCAGGTTCAGTTCCGGATATATCTCCGGCCAGGCCACCCCCAGGGTGCCATCAGGCAGACCCAGGCTGATGTAACCCAGGTAGATGACCGCAAGCAGCAGGTAAGCACGACGGTGATTGTTCACGATGCAGCAGGTTAAGGCAGTCATCTCCCCGCTGTCCTGACAAGACTTGACCGATATCCGCCACCTGTCGCGGGTCGCAGTGCCGGCTAGACAAAGTCCCCGTTCAGGGCAAATTGGCGCGATGCAAACCCTCCGCCTGCTGGCTCTCCTCCTCTGCGCCGCTTCTGTCACCCTCGCGGGTTTCGCCGCGTCCGCCAAACCCGCCACCCGTGTCCGCGCCGAAATCCCCGCGCAGTATCGCTGGGACTTCACGCCGATCTACGCTGATTGGGAGGCCTGGGAAACCGGCATGAAGGACATGCAGGTCAAGATGGATGAGTTCGCCGCCCTCAAGGGCAGCCTCGCAAACGGGCCCGCGGCCGTGCTGAAGGCCTACCAGCTGTACGATGACATCGGCATGCTGCAGTACCGCGTCTATCGCTATCCGGGTCTGCAACGCGACGTGGACACGCGCAACCAGACTATCGCGGGCAAGTTCCAGCTCGTTGGCGCCGTGTTTGCCAAGTTCGGCACCGCCACCGCGTGGTTCACCCCGGAGCTACTCACCATCCCGCAGGCGACGATGGAGAAATGGATCAAGGACACCCCGGCGCTCGCGCCCTACGCCTTCACCATCCTCGACAATTACCGGCAGCAGGCCCACGTGCTCGACGAGAAGGGTGAGAAGCTCCTCTCCTACGCCAGACGCTTCAACTCGACCCCAACCTCCATCTTCCAGGAACTCAGCACCTCGGACATCAAGTTCCCCTCGATCAAGCTTTCCGACGGCAAGGAAGTGACGGTATCACCGGCCAACTACGGCTTGATTCTCGACACCAACTACAATCAGGCCGACCGGGCCGCGGCTTTCACTGCCCACCTCCAGACCTACGCGGCGACGGCCAACACTTATGCTGCGATCTACAACGCCGTGCTTCAGCGTGGCTGGGCCTCGGCCCAGGCCCGCAATTATCCCAGCACCCTCGCCGCCGCGCTTGACGGCAACGACATCCCCACATCCGTCGTGGAGACCCTCGTCGAGACCACCCGGGCCGGCACCGCGCCCCTGCAACGCTACATGCGGCTGCGCAAGAAGCTCCTCGGCCTGGAGCACTACCACCTCTACGACGGCTCGATTCCGGTCTACAAATCGACCGCCACCTTCCCCTACGACGATGCCAAGGAACTCGTGATCTCGTCGGTCGCCCCCCTCGGCGCCGACTACACCGCGAAATACCGCAAATTCGTCTCGGGGGGCCGGATTGACGTCTATGAGAACGAGGGCAAGCGCAGCGGCGCCTACTGCGCCGGCGTCTATGGCGTCGGCCCGTACCTGCTGATGAACTACAATGACACGCAGGACGCCGTCTTCACGCTGGCCCATGAGGCGGGCCATGCCATGCACACCGTGCTGTCGCAGGAGACCCAGCCCTTTGTCACCGCCGACTACACCATCTTCGTCGCCGAGGTCGCCTCGACCACCAACGAGCGTTTCCTGCTCAACCAGCTGCTTGCCACCACCACCGACCCGAAGGAGCGCTTCCTGCTGCTCCAGCACGCCGTGGACTCGATCCTGCGCACCTACTACACGCAGGTATTGTTCGCCGACTTCGAGCTGCAGGCCCACAAGCTGGTGGAACAAGGCCAACCCATCACGGCTGAGGTGCTCAGCGGCATCTACCGCAAGCTGCTCCAGGATTACTACGGCGACGCCGTCACCATCGACGACCTTTACCAGTACACCTGGGCCCGCATCCCGCACTTCTACAACTCCCCCTATTACGTCTACCAGTATGCAACCTGCTTCGCCTCCTCGGCCAAGCTGTTCAAAGACATGACCACGGGCGAGCCCGCTGCGCAGGCCGCGGCCAAGGAACGCTACCTCACGCTGCTGCGCAGCGGCGGCAACGACCACCCGATGAAGCAGCTGCAGAAGGCGGGCGTGGACCTGTCCCGCCGGGAAACCATCCAGGCGGTCGTCAACCAGATGGACGAGTTGGTGTCGCAAATGGAGACCGAGGCCGCGAAGATCGCCGCCACTCCTGCGAAGTGACCCGCGAGGCGGGCGCGGACCGCCGGTGGCTTACTCCCCGGCGGCCTGGGGAGAACGCCGGACGCGCGGGTCGGACGTGTCGCATGTTTTTGGGGTTCTCCCGGGCGCCAAATGCTCCAAACTGCGCCTACCCCATGAAAACGTCATGTCTGCCTTCCGTCCTGTGCGCGCTGCTCGCACTCCCACCCTTCATCCACGCGGCCGGCCCCGACCGGGACAAGTTTGCCGCCGCCACCGCCGCCGCCACCGCGGCCAATGCCGTGATGGAGCCCATGGCGCCGGGCAAATTCCAGCCCACCTGGGAATCCCTGCAGCAATACGAGGCCCCCGAGTGGTTCCGGGACGCGAAGTTCGGCATCTGGGCCCACTGGGGCCCGCAGTGCCAGCCCGAAATGGGCGACTGGTATGCGCGCCAGATGTATCAATCGGGTTCACCCAACCCCACCACCGGCGAGATCAAGCCCAACCCCATCTACAATTTCCATGCCGCGCGCTACGGCCATCCCTCGAAGTTCGGCTTCAAGGACGTGATCCATTCCTGGGAAGCCGAGCGGTGGGATCCCGCCAAGCTCATGGCCCTCTACAAGCGTGCCGGGGCCAAATACTTCATGGCGCTGGCCAACCACCACGACAACCTCGACCTCTACGACAGCAAATACCAGCCGTGGAATTCGGTGAACGTCGGACCACACAAGGACCTCATCGGGGGCTGGGCCGAGGCGGCGCGGCGGAACGGCCTGCGTTTCGCCGTGAGCGTCCATGCCTCCCATGCGTGGAATTGGTATGAAGTCGCCCAAGGTTCCGATCCGGCCGGCCCGCTGAAGGGCGTCGCCTACGACGGCAAGCTCACCGCCGCGGATGGCCGGGACCAGTGGTGGGACGGACTCGATCCGCAGGATCTCTACGCCCAAAACCATCTCCCGGCCGACGCCAACTGGGAATGGAAGCCCAAGACCCCCGGCCCTGCGGAAGGCCCGGACCCCCGCCTGCCCGACCAAGCCTACCTCAACAAATTCTACAACCGCACCGTTGACCTCATCAGCCGCTACCACCCCGACGCGATCTATTTCGACGACACCCACCTGCCGTTCCACCCGTATAGCGATGTCGGCCTGCGCCTCGCCGCCCACTTCTACAACCACAGCATGGCCCTCCACGGGGGCACGAATGAGGCGGTCATCAACGGCAAGAAATTGTCGCCCGAGCAACGACGCGCCATGGTGTACGACATCGAGCGCGGCAAGGCGCGCGAGATCCTCCCCCAGCCGTGGCAAACCGATACCTGCATCGGCGACTGGCACTACAAGCGGAGCCGGTATGAGAGTGACGGCTACAAGAAGTCCGCCGACGTCATCCGGATGCTCGTCGACATCGTCAGCAAGAACGGCAACCTGATGCTCAACATTCCCCTCCGCGGCGATGGCTCAATCGATGCCCGCGAGGTCCTGCTCCTCGAGGACATCGCCGCCTGGATGGACGTTAATTCCGAGGCCATCTACGCCACCCGGCCTTGGAAAATCTTTGGCGAAGGGCCGTCCACTCAAAACGCCGCCGAGAAGGGGCAGTTCGACGGCCAGAAGGACGTCACACCTTATACGGCCCAAGATGTGCGCTTCACCACCTCGAAGGACGGCAAGACACTTTACGTGATCGCGCTGGGCTGGCCGGCCGACGGAAAGCTGACGATCAAGTCGCTCGCCACCGGGTCCCCCCATCTCCCCGGGGATATCGGAACCGTCAAGCTCCTCGGCCCGAAGGGCCGGGTGGACGCAAAGCGCACTCCCGACGGTCTGATGGTCGCGTTTCCCGCCGGCCAGAAACCCGCGCCGGGACAGGTCGCCGCCTGCGTCCTCAAAGTGGCGATCCGCTAGAGATCGGCCTAGTGCAGCCCGTCGGCGAATCGCTGATCGAGTGCCCGCAACCGCCGCGAGAGATCGCGGGCGAGATTCAGCATGACGATGCCATACTGTTCCGGCCGGTGCTGGTAGAGCCGGTGAAAGTCCGTGCCCTTCAACGTGCAAACATTGACCGCATCGTCAGCCACGACGCTGGCCGACCGCGCGACGCTCTCCACCAAGCTCATCTCCCCGAAAAACTGGCCTGGGCCAAACTGGGCAAGCGTCACCGGCTGGGCCGAACCATGGGCCTTGATGACTGAGACATGGCCCGAGGAGAGGAAGAACATGCGGTTACCGGGCTCACCCTCGCCGATGATCACCGCCCCGGCCGGGAAATTTTCCTCCCTTGCCAGGTCGGAGAGATACTTGATGGCCTCGTCGTCAAGCCCGGCCAGCACCGGCGCATGCTGCAGGAAGTTTTCTCGCGAGGGGTTCACGGGGAATGGGACAGGGTCTGCCCGATCCCTAGCCGGCCACCCTGCCCGCGGCAAACCTGAACACCCCGGTGTCAGATTAAAAAACCGGTTTGCCGCCCGGTCTTGGACCGCCACCATCCGTCCGCATGAGCTCCCACGCCCCGCTCAGCCTTTCGGAGATCGGCCAGATCGCCATCATCGTCGGCGATGTCCCCCGGGCCACCGCCTTTTATCGCGACGTGCTCGGCCTGAAATTCCTGTTTCCCGCCGGTCCCACCATGGCGTTCCTCGCCGCCGGAGCCGTGCGCATCATGCTTACCACCCCGCAGGGTGCCGGCGCAGTCGGGAAGAATTCGATCCTTTATTTCAAGGTGCACGACCTCGCCGCGACACATGCGGCCGTCGTGGCCCGCGGGGCGGAGAAGGCCAGCGAACCGCGACTGATCGCGAAGATGCCCGATCATGAGCTGTGGATGGCGGCAGTGCGCGACCCCGAGGGCAACGTCATCGAGCTGATGAGCGAAGTACGGGGCTGATGGTCAGGGTTCCGTCCGGCGCATCAACCAGAGCCCGACGGCCAGGATGACCAAGCCCGTTACGACCGCGCCCCACGCCGTCAGGGTGTCCCCCGCCGTCTCGCCACATAGTTCCGTCGTCGCGGTCACGAGGCCGCCGGCCAGCGCCAGATAACCCGCGACGCACACCAGGCACTTGGGCAGCACGGCAGCGCAGGCGACGGGCAGGATTCAGCGTCCCCAGCCCGCCTGTCTCATCGCTCGGTCAGGCCTGCCGGTTTCGGGTCCTTCCGTTGGTTCAGGCATCGTATTGGTCCGGATAACGCGGCGGCGGACCGGCCGGGCTGACCAGGCTGCCCGCCCGCCCTTTCGGCTCCTCCCACTCCTCCTGCCGGCCCAAAGCGGTCATGTCCAGCAGGTGACTCGATCCGCCCGAATCCTCGGCCCCGCGTCCGTACGTCGAGTACGTGTGGAAGACTTCGTCCCCCTTGCGCAGGAAGGAGCTCAAGCCATGCAGGTCAAAGGGTTCGCCGCCTTCGAAGTAGTAGCCCGTGCCCGCCCGGGCGTGCTCCGCCTTGGTCCGGTAATTATATGCGGCCGGGGTCACGGATGAATCAATCGTCACCCCGAAGTCGTGGTTGAAGCGCGTGCCGAACGACGAATACAGCGGGAATGTCCAGCCCATGCGTGCCCGGAAGGGCGCGACCTTGGTGAGCGGGCCGCGGGTGATCACGGCCAGCGAGGTGTTGCGCTGGTGGAGGCTGTTGAAATGGCTGCGGGCCAGATGGTCGGCCCAGGCGGAGCATCCCTTGCAGGGCTCGTCCAGCGCGAGACCCTTCTCCCAGTGCCACATGAAATGATAGACCACCAGCTGGGGGCGACCCGCGAAAAGATCGAGCAGCCGCACCCGGCCCGTTGGCCCCTCAAACACATAATCCTGGTCGATCCGGACCATCGGCAGTTCCCGTCGCGCGGTGTTCAGCCGGTCGCGGGCCTTGGTCAGTGCCTTCTCCTGATCGAGTAGCTTGGTGCGCTCCTTGAGCCATTCCGCACGCGAAACCGCCCGGGGGTATTTGATGTCGGTGGGTGTCATGGTGAAATTGCCTCGGGCGTCGCGGAGCTGGTCGGAACGGTCTCGACGTCGCACTCCGCTGCGGCAAGCGGTGCGAACGCTTCGCGCAGACGTTCATCCAAAATCATGACCACATCGGCGGCATCCCGCCGTCCCTGCCGTTCCAACTCGAAGGCGAGGTCAGCCAGCTCGGTGCGCAGGGCATCAAGTTGGGTCTGCACGGGGCCGGTGGCGCGGAAGACGGGCATGGGGAGCCGGATTGGCGGGTTGTGAGACCGTAAGAGTCAGTCGCAGGTGTTGCACCCACGGCTGGCGGCGGGATCGGTGGCCACCAAGGCGCTGAGAAGCCCGAGGATGAGGACGACAGGAAGCATGGGATGGGTCGGTTCACAGCCTCAACGAATGAGCCTGGGGATTCCGGACAGCAGGATTGAGTTTTCCCCATCGCCGGCTTTTTTAGGGCCATCCCGCAGGCCGCCACCGCTGTCCTCCAGCAGATCTCCGGCGGCGTCTTGTCCGGCCCGGCTGCACCCGTTCGTTGTAATGGTTATCCACCCGTTACCATCCTCCAACCCGATCCACCCATATGCCCACCGACCCTGCCCCTGCCCCCTACATGCTTTTCTTCCGCAACTCCGGCCCGGAAAACCACCAGCATCTTTCGCCCGAGCAGCGCCAGCAGCTGGTCACCCGCTGGAACGCTTGGTTCGAGGGCCTCGTGGCCCAGGGCAAGGCCGTCGAAGGCCAGCCGCTCGAGCTGGCCACGCGCATTGTCACCGGCACGGGCGGCACCCGGGTCGTTGACGGCCCGTTCCCCGAGACCAAGGAAGCCATTGGTGGTTATGTGAAGCTGATGGTCAGCGGCCTGGACGAGGCCACGAAGATTGCCCAGCTACACCCGGGCCTGGCGTACGGCCTCATCATCGAAGTCCGCCAGATGACGCCTGATTGCCACCTGGGCGTGAACACCAAGCCCAGCGGTTCGAAGGAAGTGATCGTCCACTAAACTGATGTCTGCGGATTCACCCGCCCCGGCCCAGCCTGCGCGGCTGGTCGAGCACTTCTTCCGGCACGAGACCGGCCGCCTGCACGGTGCCCTGCTCCGCCTGGTCGGCGTGCACAACCTCGCCCTCGCCGAGGATGTCGCGCAGGAAGCGATGCTTCGGGCACTGCGGACCTGGTCCATGGGCGGCGTGCCGCCCAATCCTTCCGCGTGGATCACGCAGGTGGCCATGAACCTCGCCAAGGACCAGCTGCGCCGCCAGCGCATGGCCGCCGCGAAGGAGCCCGCCATCATCACGCACCACGAGCAGACGACAGCGACCCCGGCCGTCGCCTGGGAGACGGCGCATGAAATCCGTGACGACGCGCTGCGCCTCATGTTCGTCTGCTGCCATCCCTCGGTGGCCCCCGACGCGCAGGTCATCCTCGCGCTCAAGGTGCTGTGCGGCTTCGGCACGGCCGAGATCGCCCGGGCGTTTCTCAGCAGCGAGGCGGCGATCGAGAAGCAGCTGACCCGCACGAAACAGCGCATCCACGAGGCCGGCATCGGCTTCGAAATCCCCGAGGGGGACGACCTTGCGCCGCGGCTCGACGGCGTGCTGGCCGCGCTCTACCTGCTGTTCAACGAGGGCTACAAGGCCTCCGCGGGCGACCGGCTGCTCCGCGAGGAACTGAGCAACGAGGCCATTCGGCTGACCTCGCTCCTCCTCGCCCACCCGGTCGGCCGCACTCCCCGGGCCCACGCGTTGCTGGCGCTCATGCTCCTCACCGCCGCGCGCTTCCCATCCCGGCTGGATGAGCACGGCGCCCTGCTCCGGCTCCACGACCAGGACCGCTCCAAATGGGACCGCGCCCTGATCGAGCGCGGCCTCCTGCACCTGGTCGAGGCGGCCCAGGGCACCGACCTGAGCGAGTATCACCTGCAGGCCGGCATCGCCGCCATCCACTGCACCGCTGCCGACTACGCCTCCACCGACTGGGCCCGGATCCTGCGCCACTACGACGAGCTCCACCGGCTCAAGCCGTCGCCCATCGTGGCCCTGAACCGCGCCGTGGTGGTGGCCCACCTGCAGGGGCCCCGGGCCGGGCTCGACGCCATCGCCGCCATGGCCCAGCTCGACCGGCTGGAGTCCCACTACCTGCTGCATGCCGTCACCGGCGAGCTGCACTGGCAGCTCAAGGACGAGCGTGCGGCCGCCGACAGCTTCCGGCGCGCGCTGGCCCTCGCCCATGTCGGCCCGGAACAGGCCTACCTCACCCGCATGCTGGAGCGCTCGTCGGGCGACGAGACCTCCCTGGCGGGCTGAAGGACGGACCGCCTATTTCTTAAGCCCGGCGCAGAACCGCGCCAGCCGCGTGAGGCCCTTCGCGATGATCTCGTCGGACGTGGCGTAGCTGAGGCGCAGGTAGCCCTCGGCCCCGAAGGCCGAGCCCGGGACCGCCGCCACCTTCTCCTGCTCCAGCAGCCGGGCGCAGAAATCAACGTCCTTGAGGCCGAAGCTGGAGATGTTGGGAAAAAGGTAGAAAGCGCCCTGGGCCAGCAGGCAGGAGATGCCGGGAATCCGGTTGAGCCCGGCGTGCAGGTTCTTCCGGCGGCGGTCGAAGGCCGTGAGCATCTCCTTGAGCGCCGCGGTGGTCTTCTCCTTCTCCTGCAGGGCGGCCAGCGCGCCGTATTGGGCGAAGGTGGTGGCGTTGGAGCACATCTGGCTCTGCAGCTCCGCCACGGCCTTGGCGATGGGCGCGGGCGCGACGAGCGTGCCGAGCCGCCAGCCGGTCATCGAGTAGGTTTTGGAAAACCCCGCGACGGTGATCGTGCGGGCGGCGGCCTCGGGGCTGAGCGTGGCGACGCAGGTGGCCGTGGCGCCGTCATACATCAGGTGCTCATACATCTCGTCGGAGAGGATGTAGAGGTTGTGCTTCACTGCGATTGCGATGAGCGCCGCGATCTCGGCCCGGGTGTAGACCGCCCCCGTGGGATTCGACGGGCTGTTGAAGGTGAGGACCTTGGTCTTGGGCGTGATGGCCGCCTCCAGCTGCGCGGGCTGGATCTTGAAGCCGGTCTTGTCCGAGGTCTCGAGAAAGCGCGGGGTGGCGCCGGTGAGCTTCACCATCTCGGGATAACTCACCCAGTAGGGCGTCGGGATGAGCACCTCGTCGCCGGGGTTGCAAACCGCGAGCAGGCCGATGAAGCACGAGTATTTCCCGCCGGGGCTGACCACGACCTGCGCGGGGGCGACGGTGTAGCCGTATTCGGCGGCGTAGCGCGCGGCGATGGCGGCGCGGAGCGGCTCGATGCCCGGTGTGGGGGCATACTTGGTCTTGCCGCCCCTGAGCGCCGCGATGGCCGCCTCCTTGATGTGCACCGGCGTGTCGAAGTCGGGCTCGCCCGCGGCGAAGCTGCAAACGTCCTCCCCCGCGGCCAGCAGGGCCTTGGCTTTGGCGTCAATGGCCAGGGTCGGTGACGGCGAGACATTGCGGGCCCAGACGGACAAGGGATGCGGAGTGCTCATGGGTATATTCGACGCAGGGCTTAAGGGTCGCGGTAAGCGAAGGCAAGCCGACCCTTGGCACGGGTGCTGTCATAGACGGACGGCACAGTTGCCGCCGCCACTCAACGCTTGGCCGGCCGCTTCCTGGCCCCACTCGCCCGCGGCGGATTTTTCCGTCCGTGCTTCTTCCGCGGTGCACGGACCGACTCGGCCACCCGCGGCGGCGGCGTGATCGGCATCTCCAGCTGATCCACCGCCCCTGATTCCACCTGAGGCAGGTATGCCTCGATGGCGGCGCGCACCAACTGGCCGACACTGGTGTGTTTGGACCGCGAAATCTGCTTCAGGTTGCGGCGGATGCCCGCCGGCAGGCGGACGGATATGGTCAGCTGCGCCGGGCGCATCACCACCACGTTGGCGAAATCATAGCGCTCCAGCGCCGTCCGGATGATTGCGCTGACGGACTTCGCGCGTCCCTCGCGCACGGGCTCGCTCAACCGGTCGAGCAGCTCGACTTCCAGCTGGACGGGAAACGGGCGGGCGGACTTGTCCGACATGTTCAGAAGCGCACGATCGACTTGGATGGAATATCCGGCGGGTCCGCGAGCAGATTGTCCGGGGAGAAGGTCGTCACGGGCAGGTTCAGGTTCATGGCGGCGGCCGTGAACGTCAGGCGGGTCTTGTCGCGGCTCAGCAGGTCGCGCACGTCGACCGTCTTCACGAGATATTGCTCGCCCACTTTTTTCAGGTCCAGCAGCACGACGGACTTCTCCGCGCTGCCCTTGGGTCCGAGCTGCTCCGCCTGCACCAGGGCATGGAATTCGGCGTCGATCAGGACGCGGACCCCACTGAGCCCCGGCCGGGGTGGAACATAGCCCGGCGGCGGACGGAGAATGAAGCTGTGGGTCGGCCGGCCGCGCACCTTGGCCTGTCCCTCATAGGTGAACGCCTTCCAGTAGAGGAACGGCATCTGGAGATCGAAGAGGGTCACGCCGGTGCCCGCCACGGCCTCGCCGGGGGCGGCGGAGACAACCGGCCCGGAGGCGCTGCCCATCCAGGCCTCGGGCTGCGGGCCGGATTCGATCAGGTAATTTTGCCCGCCCACGTTCAGTCGCGAGAGCGGGCCGGACGGGCCGCTCATGCCGAGCAGCGTGCCCGCGAGCAACCGCTCCGCGCCCTTGCGGGGCATGACCCGGAGCGTGAAACTCAGCCAGTAATCCCCGGCAATGCTCGCCCCGCGGAAGTCGGACAATATGCGCGCCCCCTCGGCCTGGTCGGCGTTGCCCGGTGCCGCATGGTCAATGGGCTGCTTGAACTTGTCGGACTGCGCCCACGCGGCCGGGACGGCCAGCGCGACCAGCCAAAATAACAAAGCCCGGTGGTGAACCGGGCTGGAGCACTCAGGGCTTCTTGGCATCACCCGGCTGCGCGGTTGCGGGTTGGGAGGCGGGCAGGCCCACCGCCGGTCCGGCGGTGGTGGTGGCCGCCGGGGCGACGACGACCGGCAGTTTGTCATCGATTGTGTCGCGGTGCTTGGCCTGATAGATGTTGGCGAGGAAGAGCCCGAAGCTCAGCACGAAGAAGATGATGGCCCCCTTGATGGTGGCGCCCGTCAGGACGTTGCTCGTCTCCGCCCCGAAGGCTGACTCCGTGGCGCCGCCGGCCATGGCGGCACCCATCCCGCCGTCGGTCTTGGCGCGCTGCATGAGCACGACCAGCACCAGGAACAGGGAGGTGAGGATCAGGATGAATGTCAGGACGTTGATGACGATATTCATAAAGGGGCAGAAGCAACGTAGTCAGACGGGCTTTGTCAACCTAAGTTCCGGCTGGGTGGAAACCGCTGGCTCAGAGCGTCAAACCCATCTTGCCGAGGACCCGCTGGAGGTCGTCGTTGCCGGCATACTCGATGATGATGCGACCGCGCTTGGGCGAGTGCTTCAGGGTGCTGCGGGCGCCGAGGTGGGAAGTCAGTTTCTTCTCAATGTCGGTCAGGGCCAGGGCCGTGGAACCGGGCATGCGGCGCTTCCGACCGGTGCCACCCGCCGACTTGTGCCGGAGGAGCTCCTCCAGGGCGCGGACGCTCAGGCCCTGCTCGAGGGTGCGGCGGGCCAGCACGAGGCGCTCGGGCGAGTTTTCGACCCCGAGCAGCACCTTGGCGTGGCCGACGCTGAGCATCCCCTTGCCGACATAGGCCTGCAGCTCGGCCTCGAGGGCGAGCAGGCGCAGTGAATTGGCCACCGTGGCACGGCCCTTGCCAACCCGCTGGGCCGCGGCGTCCTGCGTCAGGTCGAAATCGCGGATGAGGCTGGCGTAACCATGGGCCTCCTCGATCGGGTTGAGGTCGGCGCGCTGCAGATTCTCGATCAGGGCCAGGGAAGCCGAGGAGGCGTCGCTCGAGTTCATCACCCGGGCCGGGATGGTCTTGATGGCGAGCTTCTGGAAGGCGCGCCAGCGGCGCTCGCCCGCGATGAGCTGGAAGCGGTCGCCCACCGGGCGGACGATGATCGGCTGCAGCAAGCCCTCGGCCCGGATGCTGTCGACGAGGTCGGCGAGCGCCTCGTCGGCGAATTCCTTGCGGGGCTGAAAGGGGTTGGGTTCGATCAGGGCGACGCTGATCTCACGGTAGCCGGGGAGGCCGTCGGCGGGGATCAGGGCGGCGGGCGGCACCGGGTGATGGACCGGGGCGGTAGATTTGGGCGCGGCGGCCGAGCTGGTGATGAGTGCGCCAAGGCCGCGGCCAAGCCGGGAGGTGGGAGGTTTGGCCATGATTATTTGCTCTGGGGGATGAACAAGGTCTGGCCGACGCGGATGCGGGTCGGGTCGGCGATCTTGTTCGCGTTGATGATGTCCTGCAGCTTCGCGTTGTTCTTGCGGGCGATGACGGCGAGCGTGTCGCCGTTCTGCACGGTGTAATTGATCCCCTCCTTGGGGAAATCCTCGGAGAAGCTGGTCTGCACGGCCGGACGGGTCGCCTGGTTCTTGGCCAGCGCGTCCAGGGCGGCGTTGGTCTGGCGGCCGAGCTTCTCGAGCTGGGCGGCAACCTGCGCCAGCACTTCCTTCTTCTGGTCGGTCAGCGCGACCTGCAGGGTGCGGTTCATGTCCGCAATAGCCTTGTTCAGCTGCTCCAGCGTGATGTAGCTCTGGCTCGTCCGGGCCTGCAGCGCGGCATTGTCGCGGGTGAGCTGCTCGACCGCCATGGTCAGTTCACCGACCCGCTGGTTGAGCAGAAGCACGTCCTGCCGGAGGCTGGCGAGTTCGGCCCGGTCGTTCTGCTGTGCGAGGCCGGTGGCTCCCAGCAGGGCAAAGATGGCGCCAAATCGGAGAAGGGAGACTCGCATGAAGGTGAGGTTGGGAAAATCGCGGGCAAAAACAAGCCTTAGCCCTTGCGGCGGGCAAACGGCTCGCGGGCGACGAGGGCCGGCATCGGGGTCGACGGCAATACCGTGCCAGAGGCCACGGGGAAGCCGCGCAAGAATTCCGCGGCTGGCAGCAGCTTGCCCCCCGGACGCTGCAGGCGGCGCAGCCGCAAGGTCCCCTGCCCCGTGCCGACCAGCAGGCCGGCGCCATCGAAGCCCCCGACGGTGCCAGGTGCCTCACCGCTGGTGGGCAGGGCGTCGGCCAGGCCAACCTTGACCGACTGCCCGTTGATCTCGACCGAGCAACCCGGCCACGGATTCAGACCATTGATGCGCGCCGCCAGGACTGTGGCCGGGGCCGAGAAATCCAACACACCATCCCCTTTCACCAACCGACGGCAGAACGTGGCGCCGGATTCGTTTTGTGGGGTGAAAGTCTGGGTGCCGGCCGCGATGGCCGGCAGACAGCGGACGAGTAACGGCACGCACGCCTGGGCCAGTTTGGCCTCCACCTCGGCCGCGGTGTCGAGCGGCCCGATCACCACGCGCTCCACGGCGGCCACCGGTCCGGCGTCGAGGGCCAGTACCATCTTCATCAGCGTGACCCCTGTCTCTTTTTCGCCACATGCGGTGGCGGTCTGGATCGGCGAGGCCCCGCGGTAGTGAGGGAGGATCGAGGTGTGCAGGTTGAGCGTGCCGAGGCGCGGGGTGTCGATGAAATCCTGTTTCAGCAGATGCCCGTAGGCCATCACAAGCGAAAGATCGGGCTGGAAATCGGCGAGTTGATTTCGCTCGTCCGCCCCGACCTTGGCCGGTTGGAGAACCGGCAGTCCCCTCGCCTGCGCCCACAGCTTGATCGCATTGACCTGGATCTTCTGCCCTCGGCCGGCGGCGCGATCCGGCTGGGTGAAAACGGCCACCACCCGCGCCAAACCGGATCCCGCGAGCCAGTCCAGCGCCGGCAACGCGATGGCGTCGGACCCCAGGAAGACGATCTTAAGCATGGGTCCTCCGCACGGTCATGACTCAATCATCCAGCAGGTCCGGGTCGAATTCCCCGCTGCCACCCACGGTTTCCTTGGGCCGCACGCCGGCGGAATTCTCGCGGGCCTTGCGCTGCGCCAGCCGCTGCTCGATCGGCATCTTCTTCTTGCCGACGAGGTCGAAGTGGATCGGGCAACCCTCGAGGCCGAACTCCTTGACCAGGCCCGCCTCGAGGTAGCGGCGGTAGGACTCGGTGAGGTTGCGCTCCTGGTTGCAGAACAGCTTGATCCGGAACGGCCGGTTCGAGGTCTGGGTGGCGTAGTAGATCTTGAAGCGCTGGCCGCCGATCGCGTGCGGGGGCGTGCGGTCGGCCAGCGAGATGATCGTGGCGTTGAGTTTCGCCGTCGGGATCTTCGTATCGAGGCGCCGGTCCAGGGCGCGGCAGTTGCGCAACATGCGCTCGATCTCGTGGCCGGTGAGCGCCGACACGAACATCACGGGCGCGCCGGGCGTGAAGAACAGCTGCTCGAAGAGTGCCTTCTCGAATTTCTCGCGGAAATCCCGCTCGCCCTCAAACTTGGGCAGCGCCCGCTTGCGGAAGGCCGCGTGCACCAAGTCCCACTTGTTGACGACAATCACGATGGGCTTCTGCGCCTTGATGATTTCGCCAGCGATGGCCTTGTCCTGCTGCGTGACGCCGTCCATGACGTCGAGCACCATGAAGACGACGTCGGCATTGTGGATGGCCTCGAGGGAGCGGAGACGGGAGAAATACTCGACCGAGGACGACAGCTTCGGGGCCGAGCGGATGCCGGCGGTGTCCACCAGGCGGAACAACCAGGGCCGGCCGTCCTTGTTCATGAAGGTGAAGTCGAGCTCGACGGCGTCGCGCGTGGTGCCGGGCACCTCGCTGACGATGAGGCGGTCGCTCTTGAGCAGCCGGTTGCTGAGCGAGGACTTGCCGACGTTGGGCCGGCCGACGAAGCAGATATGCAGCCGCTCCTTCTCGCCGGGGTCCTCCTCGGGCACCGGCCCGAGCTTGGCTAGGATGGCGATGCGCACCTCGGCCTCGCCGTTGCCATGCTCGGCCGAGATGTAGAACGGTTCCCCAAAACCCAGACGGTAAAACTCGGCGATCTCGGCGATCTTCTCCTTGCCGCTGTCCGCCTTGTTAGCAACGAGGAGAATGTGCTTTTTGCTGCGGCGCAGCATCGAGGCGATGCGTTCGTCGAGCGCCGTGACCCCCTCGCGGGCGTCGACGACGAACAGGATCACCGTGGCCGCCTCGATGGCGAAGGCCACCTGCTGTTCCGAGGCCTTCGTGATCTTGGCCGGGGTGTCGCTGCCCGTCAGGCCCAGACCGCCGGTGTCGAGCATGGTGTAGCTGCCGTCCTCAATCTCGGCCGTCACCACGTCGCGGGTGACCCCCGGCATGTCGTGGACGACGGAAATGCGCTTCCGGGCCAGCCGGTTGAACAGGCGGCTCTTGCCCACATTGGGGCGGCCCACGATGGCGACGGTGCGCGGTGCGGAAGTCATTTGGCACACCTTCTAGGCGGAGTCCCCCTCTGGCAAGCGATACTTGCCACTTTACCTCCGCCCCCCGCTGCCGTTAGCTCCGGTCGGGCCGCTTCCATGAGAATTCTGATCGTCGACGACGTTGCCATGCATCGTGAGCTGCTCGAGGCCCTGATTGCCCTGGTGCCGGGGCACAAAACCACCTCCGTGGCGAGCGGCGCGGAGGCCTTGGCCATGTTGCAGGAAAGCGGGCACCGGTTTGATATCGTCTTCCTCGATATCAATATGCCCGGGATGAACGGGCTGGAGGTGCTGGAAAAGTTCAAGGATTCCCCCCTCCACCGGTCCATGCACTTCGTCATGTGCACCAGCCGTAATGACATGCCGACCATCACCAAGGCGCTCGGGATGGGGGCGAAGCACTACATGTTCAAGCCCTGCACCGCGGAGGGCGTGGCCCAGAAACTGGCGCAGATTGCCCGGTTGATCCACGTTTAGGCCGCCACCGCCGGCGAAAACCAATACCGGGGACGAATTTTCGGGAGGCCCTGCCCCCTGGAGCGCGGGCGACCTCGCCTGCGAATCCCGATAATTTGTGTTTATTCGTACCCATTAGTGGTTTCAGTTCCCGCTTCGCATGTTCGAATCCCTGACCGAAAAACTGACCGGCGCACTGCGCAACCTGCGCGGCGTGGGCACCCTTTCCGAGGCCAACATGGCCGAGGCCCTGAAGGAGGTGCGTGCCGCCTTGCTCGCCGCCGACGTCCATTTCAAGGTCACCCGCGAGTTCATCGAGCGCGTCCAGGCCCAGTGTGTCGGCCAGGCCGTCCTCCAGTCCGTCTCTCCCGGCCAGCAGGTCGTCAAGATCATCAACGATGAGCTGGTGAAACTCCTCGGTGAGGGCGCCACCGACCTCGCGCAGAAACGCCCGCTCAAGGTGCTGTTGGTCGGCCTGCATGGCTCGGGCAAGACGACCTCCGCGGCCAAGCTGGGCAAATTGCTGAAGAAAAAAGGCGCCCGGCCCTTTCTCGTCGCCTGCGACGTCTATCGTCCGGCCGCCATCGACCAGCTCGAGATCCTGGCGAAGCAGGAGGAACTTGGCTTCTATGCCGACCGGGTTTCCAAGGACGTGCCCGCCATTGGCACGAAAGCCCTCGAGACCGCGCTCGCCCAGAACGCCGATGTCATCCTGTTCGACACCGCCGGCCGGCTCCAGATCGACACCGACCTCATCGAGGAAGTCAGGAAGCTCAAGGCCGCGGTGTCGCCCGACGAGATCATCCTGGTGGCCGATGGCGCGCTCGGTCAGGAGGCCGTGAACGTCGCCAAGACCTTCCACGATGCCCTCTGCTTGACCGGCCTCATCCTCACCAAGCTCGATGGCGACACCCGTGGCGGCGCGGCGTTGTCCATCAAGAGCGTCACCGGCGTGCCCATCAAGTTCATCGGCACCGGCGAGAAAACAGAGAACTTCGAGGTTTTTTATCCCGAGCGCCTCGCTTCGCGCATCCTCGGCATGGGCGACGTGGTCTCGCTCGTCGAGAAGGCACAGGAGCACATCGATGAGAAGGAGGCCGAGCGCATGGCCGAGAAGATGCGCAAGGCGGATTTCAACCTCGAGGACTTCCTCGCCCAGATGCAGCAGGTGAAGAAGATGGGCTCGATGCAGTCCCTCATGGGCATGATGCCCGGCATGAGCGGCGTCCAGCTGCCCGGCGACGCCGAGAAGCAGATGAAGCGCACCGAGGCGATCATCCAGTCGATGACCCTGCAGGAGCGCCGCAAGCCCAGCATTCTGAACGGTAACCGCCGCATCCGCATCGCCAAGGGCGCCGGCGTCAAGGTCCTGGAGGTCAACCAGCTCATCAAGCAGTTCGAGCAGATGCAGAAGCTCATGAAGATGATGAAGGGCGGCAACCAGAAGAAGTTGATGCGCCAGATGGAGCAGATGAAAGGCCGCGGCGGGATGCCGTTCTAGGCGACCGGCGGTAAGCTCTAAGCTGCAAGCTGCCATGCCCCGCTTCGTGCAACTCCTGCTTGCCCTCGCCGCCTTCGTGGGCGGGCTCTGGCTGTTGTACGCCGGCTACGGCCGCGGCCTGTCGCTGGCCGGCAAAACCGAGACCGGGCTCGGCTACGTCAAGACCGGGCTCGACGGCAAGACCCGCGTCCCCACGCATCGCTGGTATTACGCCGGCGGCCTCGTCCTCCTCATTGGCAGCACCTGGTGGCTGGTGAAAGGTGGCGGCAACTTCAAGGGCAAGGCCAAGCGCCGCCGCTAGTCCTCAATACCCGATGCGTTGGCCGCGTTAAGCTCAGTTGCCCGGCTCGGAACCAGTCCCGCCCAGCCGGATCTTCCAGTAATCCTGGCCGGCGACGGACAGGTGCTGCAGTCCACGCTGGGCGGCGCGCAATTGCTCCAGCACGAGTTTCCGGATGTCGGTGAGCACGGAACCGCTCTCGGCGAAATAGGAGTGCTCAAGGAAGCTGGTATCCAGGCCCGAGGCGTCGATGGTCTCGATGCCCGGAACGACGACGATGCCGGTGGCCGAGTCCCCGGCCCTTGAGTAGCCGTGCACTGTCTTGGAGGCCAGCAGGGCCTTGTCCCCATCCGAGACGTAAAGGGTGATCTTGTCGCAGCCGGCGGCCAGCGCGGGCGCGATGTCGCGCTTGAAGATGTCGGCGTCAATGTCCGGGGCGGTCAGGATGATTTCCCTGAACCGGCCCTTCAGTTCCGGGTGCTCGGCGAAGAGTGATTTCACCGCGCCGGTCAGCGCCCGGTTGCCCATCGAATGCGCGATGAGGTAGATGTCCTTGGCGCCCGAGTGCTGCGCGTAATCGAGCAGGAAGCCCTTGAGGTTGGCCTCGCTCCACTGGACGTTGTTCTCGTCGGTCGTATACCCCTGCAGGGAAGCCTGGGAGGGCCAGCTATAGAAGACCGGGGCGCCGCGGAAATCGAGGTCGTAGGTGATCTGGGCCGTGCGCCGGGCTGCGTCGTCGAAGGCAACATTGTAGCCGTGGACGAACAGAAAGGAGGCCTCGCTGCCGCCATGCGCCAGCGCCGCCCGCAGGTCGGAAAAGAAGTCATCCCGGTCCGTCGTTGACTGGCGCATGATCATCATGTGCTTCCGCGGATCCTCGCTGAACTCGAGCCGCCAGATGGAGGGCTTCTCTATCCCGCCGACCTGGTGGGCCCGCGGGATGCTGACAAAAATGCTGCCGTAGCTCAACTCGGCTCCGCGTTCCCCGCCGAACACCCCGTCGGTGCCGGCCTTGCGGTCGGTGGCGAAGAAGACCCGCACCTGGTCAAATTCATTACCTGCCGCCACATTGGGATTGGCTGCCACCGGCGTCGGGGCCGGTGGTGGTGGTGGCGGCGGCGGGGGCGGTGGGGGCGGCGGCGCCGCGGTTTCAACCGGCATGGGGCTCGGTACAGGCTGCGTGGCGCAGCCGCCCAGGATCAAGATCAGGGCCGCCATGGTGGCGGCGTGGAGGGTCAGAAGCGTAGGGCGATTCATCAACTGGCGGGAGATTGGTAGGCCGGGTTGGCTTGCTTGGTGGCGTGGTGCAGCGCAAGGACGAAGGCCTGCAGCTTCGCCGGGCTCTTGATGCCCGGGGCCTGCTCCACCCCGCTGTTCACATCGATGAACTTAGCCCCCGTGGCCGTGACGGCCGCGACGATGTTGTCCGCGTTCAGGCCACCCGACAGCACCAAGGCCTTGCCCGGATTCGCCGCGCTGTGGCGCCTGAACTTGGCCCAGTCGCCGGTCTCGCCCGTCCCGCCAAATTTGTCGGCATGAAAGGTATCGAGCAGAAAGGTGTCGGCCAGCGGCAGCCACTCGGGCTTCACGTCCTGCCCCGGCGGCAGCTTGGGTGCCAGCCAGAGGCGCGCCAGACCCACCGTTTCCGCCCACGAGGCGATCAGGTACGCCGGCGTGTCCGCACCGAAATGTATCTGGAAATAATCGAATCCTGCTCCCGCATAGGCGGCCAGGTCGGCCGCTGCCGGCTCGACGCACACTGCGACCTTCTTGCGCGGGGGCAGACGATCCTTCATGGCGAGGAATTGCGTCAGGGTGATCCCGCGCGGCGACTGCGGGTAGAAGATAAAACCAAGATAGTCGGCTCCGATCTTGTCCGCGGCATCCGCGTCCACCAGCGAGGTGAGCCCGCACACCTTGAGTCTGACGCCGTTGATCATCGTATTTGAACCGCAGAGGCACAGAGAGCACAGAGTAAACTGAATCCTTTGATCATCTCTGTGTCCTCAGTGTCTCTGTGGTTAAAATGCATTTACTGACCGAATGACGTGCTCGACTTGGGCGTCGGTCAGTTCGGGAAACATCGGCAGGCTCAGGCACGTCGCGCTGGTTTTCTCCGCCACGGGCAGGCTGCCAGCCGCATAACCCAGCGAGGCGTAGCACGGCTGGCGGTGCATCGGGCCCGGGTAGATGATCTCGGTGCCGATGCCGTTCTTCTCGAGGTGGGCGCGCAGGTCGTCCCGCCGCGGATGCAACAGCGCGAACTGGTGCCACACGCTTTCCCCATACGCCGGCACAACGGGCAGCTGGACATCGGTCCGCTTGATGCCGGCGCGGTACTGCGCCGCGATCGCCCGGCGGCGGGCCGTCCAGGCGTCGATGTGCTTCAGCTTGATGTTCAGGACCGCGCCTTGGAAGCCGTCCATGCGGAAATTGAACCCGACCTCCGTGTGCGAGTAGCGCTTGGGCGAGCCGTGCACGCGCAGGAGCTGCGCCTTGTCCATAATCGCCGCGTGCTTCGAGACAAACGCCCCGCCCTCGCCGCAGGCCCCGAGGTTCTTGGTCGGATAAAAGCTGAAGGTGCCGCAATCGCCAATGGCCCCGACCGGCTTGCCCTTGTAGCGGGCCCCGACCGCCTGCGCGCAGTCCTCGACGACGAAGAGCTTGTGCTGCTGTGCGAGCGCCATGATTTCGTCCATCCGGACCGGCTGGCCAAAAATGTGGACCACCACGATGCCCTTGGTCCTCGGCGTGATCGCCCGGGCGATCGCCTCGGGGCTGATGCACCAGGTGTCGGGATCAATGTCCACAAACACGGGCTTGGCGCCGACGTAGCTGATGCCCCAGCAGCTGGAGGCGAAGGTGAACGGCGTGGTAATGACCTCGTCGCCGGGACCATATCCGCCGCAGAGCGAGGCGATGTGCAGCGGCGATGTGCCGCTGTTCATGCCCAGCGTCCGGGCGTACCCGAAGGTGCTGCTGAAACTCTTCTCAAAGTTCTCCACGTCCCGTCCGAGGCAGAAGCGCGTGTGGTCGTAGGTGTCGGCGAGGGCCGCCAGCACCTCGGTCCGGAGCGCGGCGTGCTGGGGTTTCAGGTCGAGGAAGGGAACGTTCATTTCAGCTTAGCTAAGAGGGCGGCTACCAGTGAGTCGAGGCTGGCTTCGCCGGCCTCGAAGTCCACCGGCAGGCCGAGTTGCTTCATCGTCGCCGTCGTCGTGGACCCAATGCTGCCCGCCAGCGGGCGCTTCGCCTTGGCGCCCAGCTTGAGCGCGGCGGCTTGGTCGAAGAAGGACTGCGCCGCCGACGGGCTGGCGAAGAAAATGGCGTCCGCCCCCTTGGCGCGAAAATCCGCGGCCACCGGGTTCGCGGCGAGATCGGTCTCCTCCGTCTTGTAGACCGGCAGCTGGTCGACGATGGTCCGCGCCTCGTGGAGTTGCTCGACCAGGTTGTCGCGGTTGCGATTGCCGGTGACGACCAGCACCTTGGCGCTGTCCATGGACTCCCGGTTGATCAGCTCCTTCGCCAGTTCATCGCCGCTGGCCTTCTTGGGCTGGAGATCCACCCGGAGATGCTGCTCCCGCACGGCGGCGGCTGTCGCCTCCCCGACCACGGCGATCCGCACCAGCCCGATGGAACGGATGTCGTCGAAGACCCGGTGGAACTCATCGAAGAAGAATTTCACGCCGTTCACGCTGGTGAAAATGATCCACTCGTAACGGCTCAGCTCCTGGAACACCTCGGCGAGCGTGTCCAGGTTGACGTCCTTGGTGACCTGGATGAGCGGCAGGTCGATCACCGTGGCGCCCTGGGCCTCCAGGCGGGTCCGCCATTCGGCGGAGGAACCCGCGGGGCGGGTCAGGACGATGCGGCGGCCGGCCAGGGCGGCACCGGATGTTGGCTTGCTCATGTGGCGAGGCCATGCGCCGGCCCCGTCAAGGCAAGCCCCATTTGCGGACCTGCCCGACAGTCCGGCCCATTTCATTTTTGACCCCATGGCCGGCAAGCGGCACTCAGGGTTGAGCTATTCCCCGTGCCCGCCCCCTGCCCTCATTGTCAGACGCATCCGCGTTCCTGGTTCACCGCGTTGCTGGCCTTGGCCAGCCTGACCCCGCTGCCGGCGGAAAGGCTCGTCGTCGGACTGGGCACTGCGGACCCGGCATATGTCACCGCCCGCCAGGCGGAAAGCGGCAAGCGGCGGGAGACCTATGTGTTCATGCCCGGCAGCTACCTAGCGGGCATGACACAGGACTCCTCCCTCGAGAAAATGCCGTTCACGAGGATCGCGCAGACGCTGGCCCCTGACCTCGGGCGGCAGAATTATTTCCCGGCCGCCACCACCCTGAAGGCCGACCTGCTGCTCGTCGTCCATTGGGGCGTGACGGCGCGGATAGACACGGACGTCGACAACAACCTGACCAACCTCAATGCGCTCAACGATCTCAGCGAGCAATACGCCCAGTCCATGCAAACCGAGGCGGATGCGATCGCGGGTGGCGGCACCACCCCGGACCTGATGTCGGTCTACATGGGGATGACCTCGGGCGAACGCAGCAACCTGGAGATGCAGGCCGCCCACGAGACGATGACCTACCGCGGGAACCAGGCCTCCTTCGCCAGCTTGGGCCGCGACAACGCCGCCATCCTCGGCGTGGCCCAGACCCTGGCGGCGGAGAGCAACACGATCATGTTTTCCGAGCGGTACCGGGCCCTCTACGACATGACCAAGGAGGAACGTTATTTTGTCGTCGTGATGGCCTACGACATGCCGGTCCTGCTGAAGACGGGCAAGATGCGGCGGCTCTGGACGGCCCGGGCCAGCATTCGCTCGGCCGGGGTCAATTTCCGGCAGGCGGTCGACCGCATCAGCGAAATTTCCGGCGGTTTCTTCGGCCAGAAGACCGATGGCGTGGTCCTGAAGAAATCCGGCGAACGGGAAGGCCGGGTCGAGCTCGGGGAGCTCAAGATCATCGGCACCGTGGAAGGGAAATAAGGAACCCCCTTCGCCGCTTAGAACCCAAGGCTTCCCAGAATCCGCGCAGCTGTGGCGGCAGGATCACTGAAATCCACCGGGGTGAGTGGAATGGTGCGGATCCCGGTCTTTTCATGGAAGAAATGAAGCTGATCCGGCGTCGCGTGTGCCGCGAAGGCAATCTGGCAGCCGCCGCCGATCCGCGCCTGGAAGGCGCGCTCGAGGTTCACGAAACGCGCGGTGGGTGCGTCCAGGGCGGGAGCGAACCGGGCCTCGTCACCAGCCCGGCACTGCAGGGCGATGGCGCCCTGCCCGACCGCCGGCACGCTCTCGGAGAAATTCAACACTCGAAAGACGACCCCCGGCCAGCCGGTGATGCCGAGCCGTTTCATGCCCGCGGAGGCGAGGATGGTCGCGTCGGCGGCCCCGGCGGCGATCTTCTTCAGCCGCGTGTCCACGTTGCCGCGGATCTCGGTGAACCGGGCGGCCGGAAAAAGCTTGGCGATCTGCTGCTGCCGGCGCGGGCTGCTGGTGGCGATGGTCGCCGGCACAGTCACCCCTTCGCGCAAAATGAGCACGTCATTGGTCTCAACCCTCGGCATGAATCCCGCCACCACGAGTCCCGGGGCGTTCTCGCCCGGCAGATCCTTGCAGCTGTGGATGGCCGCATCGGCCTCGCCGCGCAGCAGCGCCTGCTCCAACTCGGCGGTGAAGAGTCCCTTGCCACCCTGCTTGGCCAGCGACCACTCGGCCTGCTTGTCCCCGGTGGTCACGACCTTGAGTAGCTCGCACCGGGCGCCGGGAATCTTTTCGTGCAGGCGCGCCGCCACCATTTCCGTCTGCGTCAGGGCGAGCGGGCTTTTGCGGGTGGCGAGGATGATTTTCATGAGTGGAAATATGGACGCCGAGGGACTCGAACCCCCGACACCCTCGGTGTAAGCGAGGTGCTCTAACCAACTGAGCTAGGCGTCCGGAAAGCGGGAATAAGCTGGAATGGCCGGAACGCTGCAAGGGTTATGTAGGGCGGCATGCGGTGATGTCGCCCGCGAGCTCAAGCCCCGGCCGGTACAGCCGCCCGTAGCGGGATGCCGGCCTTGATCATCGCCTCGGCGATCTGGATCGAGTTGAGCGCCGCACCCTTCCAGAGGTTGTCGCCGCTGACCCAGAACGCCAGGCCGTTGTCCAGTGCGGTGTCGAGGCGCAGGCGGCCAACGCCGCACTTCACCTGGCGGCTGAAATCAAGTGGCGTCGGGTAAACCTTGTTGGCCGGATCGTCCACGAGGACGCAGCCGGCAAAGCCCGCCAGCGCCTGCCGGGCTGCGGTCAGGTCCACCGGCTTAACAAACTCCGCGCTGATGGCGACGGAATGGGCCCGAACCACCGGGACGCGCACGCAGGTGGCCGAGATCCGGAGGGCCGGCAGTCCCATGATCTTGCGGCTTTCCTCCCGCATCTTGGTCTCCTCGCCCGTGTAGCCGTCCGCACCGAAGCTGTCGACCTGCGGGATGACATTCTGGAAAATCTGGTAGGGATAGACCTTGCGCGCCAGCGGCTGCCCCTTGGCGTAGGCTTGGGTCTGCGCCTCGAGCTCGTCGAGCGCGTCGGCCCCCGTGCCGGAGACGGATTGGTAGGTGGAGAAGAAGGCGCGCTTCACGCCGAAAAGCTGGTGCAGCGGATACAGGCCCATGAGGGCGACCGAAGTCGAGCAATTCGGGCTGGCGATGATGCCCCGGTGCTCGCGGGTGGCCGCGAGGTTGATCTCCGGGATGACTAGCGGCACGTCGGCGGCCATGCGGTAGGCCGAGCTCTTGTCCAGCACGAGGCAGCCGCGCTTGACGGCCTCCGGGGCCAGCGCCTTGGCAATGGCGCCCTCGGCGGCGAAAAAGGCGATGTCGAGTCCGTCAAACGCCTCCGGCCGAGCCTCCTGTACGATGAGTTTATTCCCTCCCACATCCAGGCTGCGGCCCGCGGAACGCGCCGAGGCCAGCAGCCTCAGCTCCGCGAACGGAAATGAGCGCGACAGCAGGAGGGCGATCAACTCTTGACCGACCGCACCCGTCGCACCGACGATACCGACTCTGTAGGATTGATTACTCACGTGAATGATTCGTTTGAACGGGCCAAAGAAAAGTGTGACGCGCTCGGACTCAAGCCGACAACGCGGCTTATTGCAGTATCCATTGCGCAACAGTTGCTTGGATTTTACCGCGACGGCTGTCTGGTGCGCTCCCATGTCGTTTCCACTTCGCTTCGCCCGCCCTCCAACGTGAAGGATTCGCTCGGCACCCCGCGCGGCCTGCACGAGATCGCCGAGAAGTTCGGGGCCGGCCAGCCACCGGGCATCGTCTTCAAGGCCCGCGTCGCGACCGGCAAGCACTACTCCGAACTCGGCCCGGAGGACCAGCAGCGCAACCTGATCACGACCCGCATCCTCTGGCTGCGGGGGCTCGAACCCGGACTCAACCTCGGGGGCAACGTGGACACCTACGGCCGCTACATCTACATCCACGGCACAAACCACGAGGATCGCCTCGGCCGGCCGTTCAGCGGCGGCTGCATCGAGATGAGCAACTTCGAGATCCTTGGTCTCTTTGACGAGGTCCGCACCCGCGATCTCGTGTGGATCGAGGACTAGAAATCCAGCGCCATCTCAAGGCGCGCCCCGTTGGGCCCGTGGATCACCGTCACCTTGTCGCCAACCTGAAACCTGGGCGGTGATTCCTGCACGATCACAAACACGTCACCGTTGCTCATCTGGATGGTGATTTCCTGGGCCTGTTTGCGGGTGACGTATTCCTCAACCGCCTGGCCGACGATCGCACCGGCCACGGATGCGCCGGCCACGGCGAGGGCGTCGCCCCGACCGCCAATCCCGCCGTTCGGAACCGCTGCCGCCCCGCCGACCACCGCTCCACCGTACTGCCCCATGTTGGAGCGGGTGCCGTCTATCACGACGTCATGGACCTTGGTAATGGTGGCGATCGAGATCTTCTGCATCTGGCCGACCTGTCCGGGCGGCAGTGTCTTGCTCGAGGAGGGAAAGGTGCAGCCCGTCAGCCAAAACAAGGGAGCGATCGCAGCTAGCGCGGCGTAAAGGCGTGTTTTCATGTGGGTGAAAGCCCGTCGCCCTCTTATTTTTGCCAGGAACCGCCTTTTGACAAGTGGGTTCCTCCTGCCGTCAGGTCAGGCGTTCTTGCCGAACAGCAGCCGGAGGGAGTTGAGACAGACCACCAATGTGCTGCCTTCATGGGCCGCGACGCCCACGGCCAGCGGCACGGCGCCGAAGGCCGTGGCAATCACCATGATGACCACGACACCGAGTGAGATGGTCAGGTTCTGCCGGATGATGGCCTTGGCCCGCCGGCTCAGGCGCTCCGCCGACAGGAAGTTCTCAATCCGGTCATGCATCAGGATGACCTCGGCCTGCTCCAGGGCAGCGTCGCTGCCGCGCGCGCCCATGGCCACGCTCACGTCGGCGGCGGCGAGACTCGGCGCATCGTTCACGCCGTCGCCCACCATGGCGACGCGATTGCCGCCCTGGCGCAGGTCCTGGATCGCAGCGACCTTCTGCTCGGGCGTGAGGTGCGCCCGGACCTCGTCGAGCCCCAGTTCGCGGGCCACGGATTCGGCTGCCTGCCGGCGGTCGCCGGTCAGCATGACCGTGCGGATGCCCATTTTGCGCAGTTCGGCAAGTACACCCTTGGATTCGACCCGGATCTGGTCGCGCAGCAGCACACGGCCGATCACATCGCGGCCGACGATCCATACCTCGGACAATTCCGCGGAGGCCGGCGGCAGCTTGGCGGCCCAGCCTGCCAGTGGACCGGTTTCAAGCAGTTCGCGCCGGCCGAGCAACGCATGGGCTCCGCCATAACTGCCCCGGACGCCCTGCCCCACGATGTTCTGGAAATCCTCCAACGCGATTGGCCGCACCCCGTGCGCCTTGGCGTCGCGCACGATCGCGCGGGCCAGCGGATGCTCGGACTTGGACTCCAGCGCATAAGCGAGCTCCATGACCTCCTTCTCCCGGCCGGCCGGAAAACTTTCGTAGCCGACGACGGCCAGTTCACCCGTGGTGAGCGTCCCGGTCTTGTCCAGCGCCACGACGGTGATGTCGGCCAGCTTCTCGATGGCGGCACCACCCCTGAAAAGCACGCCGTGCCGGGCGCCCCAAGCGATGGCGGCCAGGATGGCCGAGGGAATCGACAGCACCAGGGCGCAGGGACTCGCGACGACCATGAGGGTCATGGCCCGGTAGAAGGCCGAGCGCACCTCGGGCGTGTTGGTGAAGGCCGGCAGGTGAAAGCCCAGCCACCAAACCAGGAACATGGCGAAGGACCCGCCGATGACCGCATACGTGTACCCGGTGCCAAACTTGTCGGTGAAGCGCTCGCTCGGCGCCTTGAGCTTCTGCGCCGTCTGGATGAGCCGGATGATTTTCTGCAGCGTGCTCTCCGCCGGCAGGCGCACGACCTCGAAATCCACCGAGCCCCAAAGGTTGAGCGTGCCGCTGAACACCTGGTCGCCCACGTTTTTCTCCACTGGCGCGGCTTCACCCGTGAGGTTGGATTCATCGCTGGCACTCTTGCCCGCGACCACCAGGCCGTCCGCGGCGAAGGCCCCGCCCGGCTTCACCCGGACGATCTGCTTCAGCTGCAGTTCCGCGACCGCGACTTCCTGCTCGTGACCGCCCGCGTCGACCACAGTGGCCCGCTTGGGGGCCGTCTTCAGCAGGGCGCTGACCTCGCGCTGCGTGCGGTCGAGGGCATATTCCTCCATGGCACCCGAAGCGGAGAACAGGAACAACAGCAACACCGCCTCGCCCCAGGCCCCGATGAACATCGCGCCCACGGCCACCGCCAGCATCAGGAAATGGATCTCCACCTCCCGCTTCTTCAGGTTGGCCCAAGAATCGATGGCGGCGTCCCAGCCGCCGGTGACAATGCCGGCGAAGAAAAGCACCTTAGAGAGCCAGGGCAGACCGGGGACAAAATAGTGCGCCAGCAGACCCATGATACCCGCGGCGCCGCAGATGGCCGCCAGCAGGGCCAGGGTGCGCCACTCTTGGTCCTCGGGCGTGGGCTCGGCCTTGATCTCGGGCCATTCCATCTCACGCCACAGCCAGAGGCTCTCGGCGGTCGCGCCCATGTTGCGACCGATGACGACCGCGTCGCCTTCGCGTTTCATGGAAAAGCCGGCCGAGGTCAGCTGAGCGGGATGGGCGCCAAACCGGGCCTCCACCGCGGTGATGGTCGCCGCCAGCTTTTCCTCCAGATCCCCCAGGTTGACCGTCCCCAGCGTGGCCAGTGATACGCGGTGAGCCGTCGGATCCAGTCGAACGGCACTCACTCCCGGCTGTTCGCAGAGGAAGCGGACGAGATCGTCGGTCCAGTTGCTGGTCGCGGTCGGTGCGGGCTTCATGGGCCCAGCTTGTCGGCGCAGCCGGGTGGCGCAATTTGATTTGCTCCCTCCCGCTGCTCCGCGCTGATTCGCCGGATGATTGGGCTCAACGATGAAGGCAGTGGCGCCAAGCCGACCCGGCTGCGGGATCTCACGAAGGATATCTTCGCCGAGACCGGCTCGCTGTGTGACGCGCTCCAGCTGGAGCACCGCCCCGAGCAGGAGCAGATGGCTGGTGCCGTCGCTGCCTCGCTGAGCGACGATGTGCCGCTGTTGTTTGAGGCCGGCACGGGCGTGGGCAAGAGCCTAGCCTATCTTATCCCCGGTATTATCCATGCTGTTGACCAAGGCCGGCAGCTCATCGTCTCAACGCACACGATATCGCTTCAGGAGCAGATCGAGCAGCAAGACCTGCCCATTTGCCGACGGTTGTTCAAGTCCGACCCCGCCTGCGCAGCATACACCGAGTTCCGCTCCACCGTGCTGGTGGGCAAGTCCAACTACCTCTGCCCCACCCGGCTCAGCCATGCCCTCGCGGACCGCACCACCCTGTTTGCCGACGCCGACTACGAGGAACTGCAGCGCATCGCCGCCTGGGCGGAGAAAACCAAGACCGGACTGCGCCACGAATTGAAACCCGCGCCCCGCCCAGAGGTGTGGGACTCCGTCAACGCCGACTCATCCTCCTGTTCCCGCAAGCACTGCGATTGCGACCAGTGCCACTACCAGCGCGCGCGGGCGCGGCTGCGCACCGCCCAGGTGATCATCGTCAACCACGCCCTCCTGTTCGCCCTCATCAAGACCGGCGGCGCCCGGAACGAGGGCGCCGAGACCCGCGGCGTGCTTTTCCCCGATGACTTCCTCGTGCTCGACGAGGCCCACACCGTGCCGGAGGTGGCCACGGCAAACTTCGGCCTCGCGCTCAGCAGCTACGGGGTGGACCGGGCGCTGAAATATCTCTTCAATCCGAAGAGCAAACGCGGTGTCCTGAAGAAACATGGCGGCCCGGCCGGCCAGCAGCTCGTCGTCGATGCGCTCGACGCCTCGAAGCAGTTCTTCGACTTTCTCTCCACCCGGCTGCTTGACCAACGCAGCATCGTCCGCGTCCGGGAACCCGGTGCGGCCGAGCCCACCCTCGACGGCCCGCTGGGCGCGCTGGACCGGTTGCTGGCGAAACTGGCCGACAAACTGCCCGAGGGTCGCGAGCACGATGAACTCCAAGAGCAGCGGCAGCGCATCAAGGGCTTGCAGGCGGGTCTGACGGAGTGGCTCACGCTCGGGGACAAGGGCCAAGTCTACTGGGCTGAGCGCAGCGGACGGAAGCAGACCATCGTCACCCTGCGCAGCGCCCCGGTCGACGTGGCCCCGGAGCTGCGGCGGCATCTCTTCGGCTGCCGGACCAGCGTCGTCTGCACGAGCGCCACCCTGGCGATGGGCGGGAGCATCGAGCCGTTCGCCGCCCGCATCGGGGCCGATTCCGCCGAGGCTGTCGCGGTGAAGTCTCCCTTCGATTTCGACCGGAACATGCGCGTGTTTGTCGCCACCGACGTTCCGCTGCCGACGCCCAAGGAGGCCAAACTAGCGCTGGACACACTGACCGACTACATCCGTTTCTGCACGGAGCACGTCCGGGGCGGCTCACTGGTCCTGTTCACCAGTTACACCGACATGCGCGCGGTGGCCGCAACCCTCGAGCTGGAATGGCTGAAGGCGCGCCGTCCGTTTCTCATCCAAGGGGCGGACCTCTCCCGGACCGAGCTCACGCAGCAAATGCGCTCCCTCGGCAACGCCGTGCTCTTCGGCACGGACAGCTTCTGGACCGGGGTCGACGTGCCGGGCACCGCCCTCTCGCAGGTGATCATCACCCGCCTCCCTTTCGACCCGCCTACCCACCCCATCACCGAGGCCAAGTGCGAGCATATCCGCGACGCCGGGGGCAACCCCTTCAATGAGCTCACGCTCCCGGACGCGCTGATCAAGTTCCGGCAGGGGGTGGGCCGGCTGATACGCAACAAAACCGACCGGGGTCTGGTCACGATCCTCGATTCCCGGGTGCTGGCGAAAACCTACGGCCGGGAGTTCCTCGCCAGCCTGCCGGCCTCGGATTACGCGCGCATGGACCTCGAAAACCGGGAACGTATTTTTAGGCCTTTCCCTTGAGCGAAAAGCTGCCACTAGTTTTACTCTACGACATGAAGCTCAGCACGTTTGGCCACTCCGATATAGGTCGCGTCCGACCCGAGAACGAGGACAGCTACCTCTGCAACGACGGGCTGGGCATCTACGCCGTGGCGGACGGGATCGGTGGGCTGCCGTCGGGGGGCCAGGCCAGCCAGCTGGCGATCGCCGCCCTCCAGAAAATCGTCGGCGACCATGCCACCGGCCAGAAGCTGAACTACGAGCGCATCCTGACCGACATCAACGACCAGGTGTTCAAGCTCGGGCGGGTGCTGAGTCCGCAATTCGGCATCGGCTCCACCCTCGTATTTGTCCACGTCACGGGCGTGAAGCTGCATTTCGGGCATGTCGGCGACTCCACGGCCTTCCGCCTGCGTTCCAAGGCGCTGGAGCAACTCACCACCGATCACACCATCGAGACCGAGCTGAAGCAGCGCACCGCCCGCGGCGAACCGCTCGGCCTGCTGATGGAAAACCGCAACGCCCTCACGCGCTGCATCGGCCAGCCCCCGCCGCTTGAGCCGGATTGTTTCACGCACACCATCCTCCCGCACGACCGTTACCTCCTTTGCAGTGACGGCATCACCCGTTTTGTCGCGGTGGAGGAGATCGCCCGGCAGCTGATGGAGGCCGCCAGCCCCAAGGAAGTGGTCATGAACCTGATCGATCGCGCCAACGAGCGCGGGGGCATGGACAACTCGACCGGCGTGGCGCTTTTCTTCGACTGATGCGGTCCCGTCAATTCGCGGTCCTCGTCGAGCAGCAGCCCGACAACGAGCTGTTTCGCTTCAGTCTCGCCCAAGCCCTGCTGGCGGAGGGCCGGCCCGCGGACGCCATCGAGCATCTCGTCCGCTGCGCCGGCAAGAAACCGGAGTGGATGATGCCGCGCATCTTGCTGGGCAAGGCGCTGCTCGGACTCGGCCGGCGGGCCGAGGCGAAACCCTGGCTGGAAGAGGCCCTCAAGCTCGCCTTGGCCCAGGATCACGAGGATCCCGCCCAGGAGCTCAGGTCAATCCTGACCGAGCTCTGAGTACTTGGGTGGGGCGAGTCGCCCGCGAGGAGCCTCGGCTTATCCGGGGATGCGACCCACCGGCAAATCAGCCCCAGAGCGGCGCGGGATAACGGCCGGCCTTGATCAGCGCTTTCACCGCCGACTGCGAAGCGGGCAGATCCTCGCGATAAGTGAGTCCAAACCACTCGTCTTTGCTCTGCAGCAGGGAAATCCTTGCCTTCTTGCTTTCGTTGAGCGCGCTCAACGCAGTGGGGAGATAGAATTCGGCCTTGGGGTCTGCTTGGTGCTTCCGCAGGAAATCATGGAATAGTTCCTCCAGTTGAGGAAACACCGCCGGGGTGAAACCCCAAAAATTCATGGAGACCAACTCGCCGCCGGTCAGGCTCTGCATTTGCCCCGCCGCATTGGTATAGCGGGCGCCCTCCTTGGTTTTCTCGATCTTGGTGATCTCCGTGATGTGTTGCAGCCGACCGGCCGGATCCGTGGCACACAGTCCGCGACTGACCGTGCCGTGTTCGGACAACGTCTGCCGCAGCGGATAACCCACCATGGCGTAATCGGACGTGGCGGCAAAATGGGCGGCGAGTGATTGGTAGCCCGAGGCGCCGTAAAAATCGTCGGCGTTGATGACGGCAAACGGGCGTTTCACTATGGTCTGCGCGGCCAGCACCGCATGCCCGGTCCCCCAGGGCTTGGTGCGCCCGACCGTCGGTCTGAAGCCGGCCGGCAGGTCGGCGATTTCCTGATGCACGTAGTGCACTTCCATGCGCTGCTCCAACCTCCGACCGATGGTGGCGCGAAAGTCGGCCTCGATGTCCTTGCGGATGACCAGCACTAGCCGGCTGAAACCCGCCCGCAGCGCATCGAAAGCCGAATACTCGATGATCAGCTCGCCCTGCGGACCGATGGGCTGCACCTGCTTGATGCCACCAAACCGGCTGCCCATGCCGGCGGCGAGAATGACGAGGTCGTAGGAAGGCTTAACCACACACACACGGAACACACAGAAACACGCCCCGTAAAACAAAAAGCCGCTTTAGGGCGCCCTCGAGCCGGCATACCTCAGCTCTTCAACAACCAACACCAGTGCTTTGTTCTTGGGATCAAAAGTCCCCGTTATGTTCCATCCCAAATCTCCATCGATACCCGGGTCTCCGAGAAAAAATCGTGCCGCCTTCCTATCAAGCTGTCGGAGTTTTCGGGTAAAACCCGAGTCATAGCCCCGGGGCTTGAAAAGTGACTGGGATTTGCCGCGGCCAAACTTCCGGGTGAACACGTCATCCAAGATACGTCTGCTAGCTTCATCGAGCGGTTCAAGAATCGCGGCCAGCCGGTAATACTCTTTTGCCATGGGCCAGCGGTCATAAACAGCTGGACCAAGATTCATGATAATTCCCCATGACTCATCCGACGGCTCACCCATTGCGATGATCCGCAGCTTATTGCCCTCCACTCGCTCCACCCGAGTGACACGACATTCGAGCATGATTTCGTGCTCCTTCTCCACGATCCGTGCAGCTGAGGTGGATGGAGACAGACAGGCAATCGCGCCCCCAACCAACCAGACCCACTGCAGAAATAATCCCACGAGCTTATTCGTGATCGCAGACCAGTGTGGCGAATGTGAAGTCATGTGAATGACCTGCGCCACCTGGCCCTGATGTGTCGCGGTGCGTAAAGAACAACAAAATAGCCGACGAACTACAAGCTCGTCGGCAAATTGGTGCCAGGGGCGAGGATTGAACTCGCGACCAAAGGCTTATGAGTCCTCTGCTCTACCACTGAGCTACCCTGGCAAAAGGGATGCGGAAGAAGTCACAGTTTTCCATGGAAATCCACAAGATTTTTCTCGCCACGTCTGAGCTGGTGAACCCGTGCTAGATGTCGTCCGGTCCCAGCCAACGGAAGTAGGTGATGACAAACCGCCCGGTTGGGGTGGCAGGATCGTCCTTCACCCGCTGCACTATGGCCTCAACCCACGCCGTGGCCTCGGTTCGGGTCGGATCGGAGGGATTGAGTGCGTCACCGTAAGCCCGGATACGGAAGGTGTCGGAGCGCACCGCCAGCCAGGGACGCATCGCGTTGCCGAATTCCAGCAAAGATCCCCCACTCGCGGACAAGGCCTGAGACAGCGCCGCCGAGTTGAGGAACAAATCAACCGAGGGATAGGGACCATTGGCTGACTTTCCCGCACCCGGATCGGCGGCGGTGAATTGCGCGCTCATCACGTTTGCAAAGGATGCCGTCGAGAGGGTGGCACCACCAGATTTCAGCCGGTTGTATGTGGCCGCCACCCCGCGCCAGAAACGCACTGACGTGGTATTGATGTTCAGCCGGCCCGCGAGGCGCAAGGAACCGGTCCAGCCGTAGTGGGTGCGGCCCAGCGCGTGCAGGTTGCCCTGTAACAGCGAAGGCGAGAGAGGTGTGGCCGGAACATAGGCCAGTTGGGCATACGCCTCAATCCGGGCCAGGTTGGGCGCGGTCGGTGACAAAGCGGGGATCAGCTCGTCTATCGCGTGCTTCTGCGCCAAGATCGGCGCCTCGGCATCCGGCACCACGGCGCTGAGTTTCACGCCCTCGTCCCCCACCCACCAGGCAAAGTTGCCGTGGCGAATGGTGTAGCCTTCGCTGGTGCTGAGGGTGATGGGGATCAGCAGGGCCCGCACGTGCTCCTTGTCGATATCGTCCGCGCCCAAGGAGCCATTGGCCAGCAATGCGAGGGAGTCAGCACCTGTAAGGGCGGGGATCAAGTTACCGTCAACGCCTGAGGCCAACCAGCGAAAGAACTGACCATTGCCGTCCCAGACCCCGCACCAGTGCCGGGCCGCGTGGCCTCCGCCCGCCGGCACCCCCGTCAACCCGGCCATGCCCGTGAGTGCGTCGTCCTCACCGGCATAGCGCTGGAGTTCGCCCAACGCAGTGTTCAGGCCGAGCAAGGCGTTCTGCCGCGCCTGCGTCTGGTGTATGCTCGTCGCGGCGACCTCGCTGCCGACCTTGCTCAGAGCAGTGAGCGCATAGAGCGTGAGCACCAGCAGGGCCAGCAGCACCAGCGTGAGCACGAGGGCAAAGCCTGATTCGCGCCTGGGTTTCATGGAGCCACCCCCTTGATCTCGACGCGGCGGACGAACACAGCAGAATTGGCCTCGACCACGCCCCACCACCACTCCGCATCCGTGTTGTAGGTCGATGGCCGGTTCACCCGGCCGGCCTCGATCGCCTCGATGAGTGACGCTCCTTCTTCACTGAGAATGCGGACCATGACGTCCACCACTTCCGGGAAACGTGAATCGTTGGACCTGCTGTTGCCAACCACCTGGTGCGAGAGGTCGCCTGCCACCGCCGGGTAGATTCGCTGCAACTCGCCGGTGGAATCCCGGACATACAACCAGCAACCGAAGTCCACCACGTTCGACGCGAGCACATTGGCGTGACTGGGGTTGGCCACATTGCGCGGGGACCGGTAGGCGGTGGACATCGCACTGGACGGCGTGTTATTGGTGCTGCCATAGGCGCTCGAGGTGACGTCGTAGCCGTTGGCAACCGTGTCGTCAGTGCCGATGGCCGACCGATAGAGCGAATAGCGCACGGGAGCCAGGTTGGTCGCCAGTGGGTTACCGGTAACAGGCCGGCGCACGACCTGGTAGGCGATGACGGTGGGCAGGCTTCCACCCGACTCCACATTCGTGCCGACGAAGCGCAGCCAGAGGCCCGACAGGCCAAAGCGCGCCTCGGTCAGACGGTACGCACCCATCGCATCGGCCGCCGGCAAGGGCCGCAGGCTCCCGCCGTTGGCGGGCTTCATGAGCCCGGGGCCAATCAGCCAACCGTGGTTGGCCAAGCCCGGGGGATTGTCGACGATATCGGCCGCAAGCCAGTGATTCGCATCGCGCCGATACAGCGCCGACTGGAGGTCACGCTCCAGCAAGTCGAGGACCTGCTTGCCCGTGACAGCCTGGGTGTGGGAGGCCTGGTTGCGCCGCCAGAGATTCAGGACGTTGGTCGTGACCGTAAGCATCAGCCCCGCGAGTACCAGGGTGATGGTCACCGCGACCAGCAGTTCCAACAAGGTGAACCCGCCCGCACCAAGGCTTCGAAGAGGCGAAAGCAAGGGAATCTTGCGCGCCTTGATCATCGGGTGAGCGACATGGTGAATGCGACCTGGGTACGAGTCGCCTCGGCCGTCGGGGTGGCCGAGCCCGGCACCCGGTACGGCCACGACACACGGACGGCGAGATCCAGGGAATGCTTCTGGGCGTCATAGCGCAGCGGCTCATCGGGAAACCGGCCGCACTCAATGAGGAAATATTGATCCGCCTCGGCAATCCGGCCGGTCGTAGGCGGAGAATAATCCCGGGAGTGCAGGCGAGCTGCATCCCTAGTGGCGACAAAGGCCAGCCCTGCCCCAAATGGCTGGTTCATCACCGGCACCTGCCCGGCCAAGGCATCAAATCCCGAGGAGGCCAGTCGGGACAGCTCGACCTTGAGTGCGTCGGGCAATCGCTGCGCCGCCAAAGTGTCAGTCGTGATCGCGCCCTGACGGGTGACTGCCGGCAACAAGGCGATGACGGCGGTGACGGAGGCTGTAAACAGACCGACTGCAATGATCACCTCAACCAGCGAGAAGGCGCGGACTGGAGCCCGACGATTCATCAGAAGGCATTACGTTCGTTGAGCAAGGCCGGCACGCCATAGGCGCTGAGGACCAACCCGCGCACGGTTTGGGCGTTGTTCAACTGGATCGGCGGTTCCCCAGCCTGGTAGGTACCCGGGGTGCGCGGCTGCCCAAGCGCGATCACAATGGAGCCTTTCGGCGGCGGGCCACCGGCCAGCGCAGCGAGTGTCCCGTTGGGCGTAAAGGCAACCCCGGTCCAAAGCAGGGCCGTGGCGTCTCCCTCAATTTGCCAAGTCAGGCTCTGATTCCTGATGAGATCGGACGCGAGATCGTCCGCCGGATCTGAAACCCGCTTCCATTGAGTTGCGTCAGCCACCAAACCCGTCAACAGGCCCGGCACCACGTAGGCACCTGCTGGCAGGGACAAGGACTGGATCGTATCCCAATCCACCGGGCTGGAACCGGGCTGCCGGGCCAATTGCAGGACGATGAAGCGAAGATAGCGGTCCGGTGCACCGGGATCGGCATTGATCAGCAGTCGCGCCTTGCGGTTGGTGGCCGGTGCCTTCGTGCGGGCGGCAGTGATGAGGGTGGAAAGGGTCGCCTGGGCCGACTGCAGGGAGGCGGACTTGCCACTACCCGTTAGACCGCTGAACAGCAAAACGGACATCGCCGCAATCAGGCCGATGACCACAAGGAGCTCGAGAAGGGTAAACGCAGCGGAGGGGTGTAACCGTGGTCTCATTTCCAGCTGCAAATGAACTCGGGATTCGCGACCGTGGCCCCCGGTGCCGGGGCGTAGAAGACAACACCGGCGCGCAGGCCCATGGAGGGGAAATCGGCACTGGTCGGGGTGATGCCACCGACCGCCGGTAGTGTGGCGAAATCCGCCCCCTGCCGGATCACGCCGTCCAGATCCTTGTCCACCAAGACGGCGATCGCCGTGTTGTCGAAGACGTCGCGAATCAGGTTGGCCGGGGTGAAATCGGAGTCACTGAACGAATAGAAAGGAATGAGCTTCCGATTCTGCATGGCCGCGGCCCCGCCGGGGGCGAGGGGCGTACCGTCCCGCTTCTTCGCCGCGAGGATGTCGTGGAACAGATGATCGGTCGCGGTCGCACCGCCATTCACCAGGTTGCTGGAATCAAATGCCGGATAGTAGCCATATTCGCCGCGGAAGGACTCGATGGCAGCGGCCCATTGCGTGAACTGCACCCGGGCCTTGGCCTTGGTCGCCGAACGCCGGGCGGCACTCACGCTGGGGAAGATCAACGCCGCTAGAATCCCAAGGATCGCTAGCACCGCCAGGAGTTCGAGCAGGGTAAAACCAGAGTCCTGTGGAATTCGCCGTGTCATTAATTGGCCTGAAGATTGTCCGCGTTCCCCGCGGCGGCAATATCGGGAAATCCACCGGGTAGCAGCGCGGCGGTGGCGAGACCGTCGGGTCCGGCCGAATAGAGCACGTAGTACGGATTGGTCCAGCCCGCCTGAGACTTGTAGGCATAGCGATACGGATGCTCCCAAGGATCGATCAACTCAGCCGCCTCGTTGGTGAAGGGATCAAGTGCACCGCCGGTCGTGAAACGCGCGATCTCAATTAGGGCGCGGCCAGTCACGGGCAGGTAGGTGGGACTTCGTTTGCCGATCAAGGATTGGAGCAGGCGGGCCGGCATATCCGTCCGCGGATAATCACCGTAGGTGAGCTTGTAAGCCTCAAGGGCGGTGGAAAGCGCCGCGAGTTCGGCCCGGGCCCGGGCAGTCCGCCCGCTTTCGGATGCGTGCCGCCCCACTCCGATAACGATGCCGGTGAGGATCGCGATGACCCCGATCACCACCAGGAGCTCGAGCAACGTGAATCCTACTACGCTCCTACCGGAGCTACGAAGGACACGGCCCGCCTCGCGGGGTAGAGTACGATAAGGATAAGCCAAGGGCATGGGCTGGAAGTCGGACGGTCAATCGGCGGGCCCACGCCATCCCGCGTTATTCCTCGGTTTGCAGGGCGGAGATGACGGAGAAGTCCTCGAGGGTGGTGGTGTCGCCCTTGACGCTGCCGGAAGTAGCCAGCTCCTTGAGGAGACGGCGCATGATTTTTCCGGAACGGGTCTTGGGCAGGCCGGCGGCGAAGCGGACCATGTCGGGCTTGGCCAGCGAGCCGATCTCCTTGCCGACATGATTGCGCAGCTCCTCCTTGAGTTGGTCGCTGGCGGTGTGGGTGGACTTGAGGGTCACAAAGACCACGAGAGAGTGGCCCTTGAGTTCGTCGGGGCGGCCAACCGCGGCAGCCTCGGCGACGGCCGGATGGGAGACCAACGCGCTCTCGATCTCGGCGGTGCCGATGCGGTGACCGGAGACGTTGAGCACATCGTCGATGCGGCCGACGATCCAGAAGTAGCCGTCCTTGTCCTGTCGGGCGCCGTCACCCGTGAAATAGACGTCCGGCTTGCCGGGAAACTCGCTGAAATAGGCCTTCCGGTAGCGGTCATCGTCTCCCCAGAGGGTGCGAAGCATCGAGGGCCATGGCTTCATGATGGCCAACTTGCCACCGTGATTGCGCGGGACCTCATTGCCCTTCTGGTCCACTATGCGCGGCACGACGCCGAAGAACGGCAGGGTTGCCGAGCCGGGCTTGGTGGACGTGATGCCCGGCAACGGGGTGATCATGATACTGCCCGTCTCAGTCTGCCACCAGGTGTCGACGATCGGGCATTTCTTTTTGCCGATCATCGTGTGATACCACATCCAGGCCTCAGGATTGATGGGTTCGCCAACAGACCCGAGCAACCGGAGCGAGTCCAGGCGGTGGCGGAGCACGTAATTGTCGCCCCAGCGCATGAAGGCGCGGATGGCGGTCGGGGCGGTGTAGAGGATGGTGAGGCCGTGACGGTCGATCATCTGCCAGAACCGGTCGGGCTCCGGCGTGTTCGGGGCGCCCTCATAAAGGAACACGGTGGAGCCGTTCGAGAGCAAGCCGTAGACGACGTAACTGTGGCCGGTGATCCAGCCGATGTCGGCCGAGCAGAAGTAGCGGTCGTTCTCCTTCAGGTCGAAAACGTAGTGGGAGCTCAGCTTGGCGCCGAGCAGGTAGCCCGCGCTGGTGTGGAGCACGCCCTTGGGTTTGCCCGTGGAGCCGGAGGTGTAGAGGATGAACAGCGGGTGCTCGGAATCAAAGGCCTTGGCGGCATGCGTGTTCGGCGCGCCGACCCAGGCTTCCTTCCACCAAGTGTCGCGGCCCTCGCGCATCACGACCTCGTTGCCGCAGCGCTTGACCACCAGGACGGAGTGGACACTCGGGGCGCCTTCCAGCGCCTTGTCCACGTTGGCTTTGAGTTCGATGACCTTGCCCCGCCGCCAGCCGCCGTCGGCGGTGATGACGAGCTTCGCCTGGCAGTCGTTGATGCGGTCCTTGATCGCCTCGGCGCTGAAGCCGCCGAAGATCACCGTGTGCACCGCACCGACGCGGGCGCAGGCGAGCATGGCGATGACCGCCTCAGGGATCATCGGCAGGTAGATGGCGATGCGGTCACCGGCCTTGATGCCCATGTTCTCGAGGATGTGGGCCATCCGGCAGACGTGGAAATGCAGTTGCTTGTAGGTGATCGTACGGACATCGCCGGGCTCACCCTCGAAAATCAAGGCTGCCTTGTTCTCCCGGGCCGTGCCCAGATGCCGGTCGATGCAGTTTTCTGAGACATTTAACTTGCCTCCCAAGAACCACTTGGAATGTGGCGCCTTCCATTGCAACACTTGCTTGAATGGCTTGCGCCAGACGATGTGGTCGCGGGCCTGTTTGCCCCAAAACTTGTCTGGAGCGTTGACAGACTCGGCGTAGAGCCTACGGTAAGTGGCGTAGCTGCCAAGGTTTGCTTGGTTCTTGAATTCAGCCGATGGTTTAAAAATCCGGCTCTCGCGAGACACCGAGGTTATCGTTTGGTCCGTCACAAGTTTCTCCTCTTTTCTATGGGGGTTGAAGCTGAGCGTTTAGGAAATGCCCCCGACGGATTGCACGGTCAAGCCTAGGCAGCCTGCCCACCCGTTTTCGTATGGATAAAGACAATCCGTCAGCTGCTCCCACGGAGCCGCCGGCCACCTCCCCCGCCCCGGCCCAGCCGGACAACAGCATTCGCGTCGAAGGCATCCTCGACATCGACAACAGCCGCAATGGCCAGTTGCTCGACCTCGCGCGCCATGGCAAGCGCCGTCCGACCGACCCCTTTGTCCCGCGGGAGCTGATCCGCCGTTTCCACCTGCAGCAGGGCAGCATCATCACCGCCATGGCGGCGCCCGACGGCCGCTTTCCCAACCCAAAGGTCCGCTTCATCGAGAAGGTTGATGGCATGGACTTCGACGAGCGCCGCCGCCGCGTCGACTTTGGCAACCTCGTCACCATCACCCCGGACAAGCAGCTCCGGCTCGAGATGAAGGACGGGCGTATGACGAACCGCGTCATAGACCTTCTCTGCCCCATCGGCAAAGGCACCCGCGGCCTCATCGTCGCCCCGCCCCGCACCGGCAAGACCACCTTTCTCCGCGACATCGCCCTCGGGGTCCTGGAAAACCATCCCGAGTGCCATGTCATGATCCTCCTCGTGGACGAGCGTCCCGAGGAAGTCACCGACTTCAAGCGCAGCGTGCCCTGCGAGGTCTGGGCCTCGTCCAACGACGACCCGGTCGAGAACCATCTCCGCGTGTCCGACCTCTGCATCGAGCGCGCCCGCCGCCTCGTCGAGGCCGGCAAGTCCGTGGTGCTTCTGATCGACTCGCTCACCCGGCTCGCCCGCGCCCACAACACGGCCAAGAACTCCGGCCGCACCGGCACCGGCGGCCTCGATGTCCGCGCCCTGGAGAAGCCCCGCCAGCTTTTTGCCTCCGCCCGCAACACTGAGGATGGCGGCTCGCTCACCATCATCGCCTCCATCCTCGTCGAGACCGGCAGCCGCATGGACGACGTCATCTTCCAGGAATTCAAGGGCACGGGCAACATGGAGCTCGTCCTCGACCGCAAGGCCGCGGAGATGCGCATCTGGCCGGCCATCAACGTCGCCTCCTCCGGCACCCGCAAGGAGGAGCTGCTGCTTGACCCGAAGACCCTCGAGGGCATCCACTTCTTCCGCCGCGCCCTGGTGCAGACCAAGATCGAGGAGGCCACCGACACCCTGATCACCCGCCTCGGCAAGACCAAGACCAACGCCGAGTTCATCAAACTCATCGTCAAGTAACTTCACACTTGCCGGCCACCGGCATCCCCAACCAATCTGACCGTTCACTGAATGAATAGCTTTTCCGAGCAATGTCTCGATATGGCCCGCTCCATGCTCGGCCATAATCTCGACTCGATCAACGCCGACGGCACCATTACGCCGATCACCGGTGAGACCTCCCGCTCGGATGAACCCGGCCACGTCGCCTTCGCCCTGGGCGAATATTACCGCGCCACCGGCGAGACCACCTTGAAGGGGTACGACCTCATCGACCTGGCCGCCCGCACGATCACCGCCCAGGCCTTCACCGAGCCCGCCCACGAGAACGGCCTCGCCTACGCCTCCCTCGGCCTTCTGTCCTTCGGCCCCTCCAAGGAGCGCAATCCCGTCTGGGAGCGCCTCGTCGAGGAGACCCGCCAGCGGCTCGACAAGCTCCTGCTCACCCGCAGCGACTACGACAATTACTGGCAGGCCTTCAACATCGCCAAGGCGGTCTGCCGCTACAGCCTCGGCCTCTCCAAGAAGGACGAGACCTCGCGCCTCATCGAGCGCATGGTCGAGCGGATCGAGCAGACCAGCTCCGCCGGCTTCTTCGACGACGCCGAGAAGGGCTTCGGCGGGCACTTCAACCTCTACGGCGTGATGTCGCTGGTCTTCGTGCGTTCCGCGCTGCAACTGCACGCCAACGCCGCCCTGCGCGAGCGCAAGCTCCCCACCCTCCGCACCTACGCCGAGAAATACATCAAGATGATGCCTGACCTCGTCCGCGCGGACGGGCTCGGCTGGGCCTACGGCCGCTCGGCCGGCGCCTACGGCCAGATGCACTGCATCACCATCATCCTGCAGGGCCTGCGCGACGGCTGGATCCCCGACGACCAGAAAAACAAGTACTTCGATATCCTGCGGCGCCTGTTCTATTATTTCTTCCAAACCTACCTCGACCAGGAACAGGGGTTCCTCGACATCCGGGACGAGGAACGCACCGCCGTCGCCTCCCACACGACCCGCATGGCGAACTTCGACGCCGCGCGCTACCTCTGCCAGTGGGCGCGCCTCGCCAAGACTGTCAACATGCCCGACTCGGTCAAGGTCGACGCCCCCCGCACAAGCGGCCGCTTCGTCATCTACGACAAGAGCAACCGCAAGGAGCAGGGCCTGTTCCTCTACCGCGACGCCGCCTCCGGCCTGCACATCCAGCTCCCGCTCGTCAGCTCCGGCACCGACTGCACCGCCGACAACCTGCCCTTCCCGCACTGTCCCGGCGTCTTCGACTGGCCCAACAACCTGTATTTGCCGGTGATGGTGCCCGAGCTCACCTTCGGCGAGCAGGTCACGCTCCCGGCCTTCTACGGGCAGAAATGCGTCACCGGCCTCGGCCTGAAGAACTCCTTTTATTTCCGCTACGAGCAGCCCGAGCTGATCAACACCAAGGAGGAACTGGCCCGCGGCATTGGCAGCGTGAAGGTCCAGTGGACCTTCACCGGCAGCAAGATCGCCGCTGAGTTCGCCTACACGGTCAAGAACCAGGTCCAGCTCGACAAGTTCCGGATGGCCCTGGTCATCGGCGCCCCCCACTCGAAGTATCGCCTCGGCACCTCGCCCGCACTCGGGTCGCACGGTCACCGCTGTTCAGTCCTCAAGGACGACTTCCAGGCCAACTGGGCCGAGACCGAGATCGTCAGCGCCGACCCGGCCTACAAGACCAACTACGGCAAGCTTCACTATGTGCAGATGTTCGTCCGCGACCATCCGCTCATCATGCGCCCCGGCCAGGTTTACCGTCTGGCGGTCGCCTTCGACCCTGATCTGACCGTGGTGGAGGCCTGAGGGGCCTCGACATCCATTGGAATTAGCGGCTCCTGCATCCAGTAGGGGCCTTTTTTGTGTCCGTTTTCGTTACCTGCTCTGATGGAGCTGATTGCCCGGTCTGATGCTATTCCCCGGGTCTTGCTCTTCCCCAAGTTAAATCTAGGTTACGGGACAGGTTCGGTCTCGTTTGCGGCCGGGCACCACCTTAGCCATCTGCTGTCACCTCTGACTCCCCTATCCCATGGCTCCCAAAGACAAAGACTCTCCCAAGGAAAAAGAAGCACCCAAGGAGAAGGATGCACCCAACCGGCACAACGACGAGCTCATGCGGCGCATCCACCGCGAACTGATCGACGACTACGACGAGGAGCGCGAAATGGAGCGCGAGGACTGGGAGCATGTCGAGCCCGGCCAGCCCCCCCGGCCCGTCGAGGAGAATTCCACCCGCGAGTCCCGCAATCACTACTTCAAGGAACTCTTCCGCCTGCAGGGCGAGCTGGTGAAGATGCACGACTGGATTGTGCACTCCGGCCACCGGCTCGTGATCCTGTTCGAGGGCCGGGACGCCGCCGGCAAGGGGGGCGCCATCAAGCGCATCACCCAGCGGCTCAACCCCCGCGTGGCCCGCGTGGCGGCCCTGCCCGTGCCCTCCAGCCGTGAAAAGACCCAGTGGTATTTCCAGCGGTATGTCGCGCACCTGCCGGCCGCCGGCGAGATGGTCCTCTTCGACCGCAGCTGGTACAACCGCGCCGGCGTCGAGAAGGTCATGGGCTTCTGCAGCGACGCCGAGTATGAGGAGTTTTTCCGCTCCGTGCCCGAGTTCGAGAAGATGCTCGTGCGCTCCGGCATCCAGGTGATCAAGTACTGGTTCTCCATTCCCGACGAGGAGCAGGAATTCCGGTTCCGCTGCCGCATCAATGACCCCCTCAAGCAGTGGAAGCTCAGCCCGATGGACCTGGAGTCACGCAAGCGCTGGGAACTCTACACCAAGGCAAAGGAGAAGATGTTCCAGCGCACCCACATTCCCGAGGCCCCGTGGTGGGTCGTGCAGGGCAAGGACAAGAAGAAGTGCCGCCTCAACTGCATCCATCACTTGCTCTCGCAGGTGAAATACTCCGAGATCGCGCACGAGCCCATCGAGCTGCCCAAGCGCGTCCACCATCCCGATTACCGGCGCGAGCCGGTCAACCCGAAGATGGTCATCCCGGAGATTTATTGAACCCCGGCGGTTGTCGCCACGGGTTCGGCCGGTGCGGTTTCCACCTCGGGGACCAGCACCGGGGCCGGCGGCGCCACCAACCGGGCCCGCCGCACGGCAGGTTTCCGGGCTACCGGACGGCGCCCGGGCTTCCTGTTCTTGCGCAGTTCCTCGAGATCGGCGCGGAGGGCCTTGACCGCCTTGCGGAGCTTTTTCGCCACCCGCTTGGAATCTTTGTATTTCTGCTTGGCAAGCCGCAGGTCGAGCTTGGCAAGTTTGGCGGACCGCTTGGCCGCATCGGCCTGCTTTTGCGCCACGGCAATCTGGAGCTGAAGCTTCTTAGGATCTATCTGGGGGGATGATTTTTTGTCTTCATGGGCTTTGGCGGGATTGGCTTGAGTCTAGTCCAACTGCCGGCCAACGGCAATGCACCGGTTGCTATATTTTCCACTCGTGGCGGGCGGGCTAGCACTCGGTAACCTCCACGCCATCAACGGCCCCGTCATTGACCTTGACGGCCACCGTCATCGGCCGGCAGCACACCTCGCAATCGATGACAAATTCCGCGCTGCCCTCCGATTCATCGAAAGCCAGGGAAAAGTTCTCCCCGCAATGCGGGCAAGTTATGGCCAGGGCATCATTCATCCCGCGAATCTGCGGCACATGCCACGCAAAGGCAACCGACCCCGGGCGTGGTGTGTTTTTGCTCATTTGATCCGGCTCCTGGATAATTCCCGGCTCATCCTGGGCCACTTCATCTGCAGGTCGCGCAGGGCCCGGACCACGGTGCTGGCGATGACATGGTCGCGATACCAGTTGCGGTCGGCCGGAACCAGGTGCCAGCGGGCCGCGGGGTGGCTGGTGGCGTTGAGCATGTCCTCATAGGCCTCGATGTAATTGCGCCAATGCTGCCGCGTGGTCAGGTCGGCATGGGAAAACTTCCAGTTCTTCTCCGGATTGGCCAGGCGTTCCTTGAACCGCTCGGCCTGCTCGTCGCGGCTGATATGCAGGTAGAACTTGAGGATGATCATGCCGTTCTCCACCAGCATGCGCTCGAAATCCACGATTTGCCCGTACCGGTGTGTCCAGGTTTTCCGCGGCACGAGGCCCAGCACACGTTCGGCCAGCACCGCCTCGTAGTGGGAACGGTTGAAGACACCGATGTTGCCCCGCCGCGGCACCGCGCGGTGGATCCGCCAGAGGAAATCGTGCGCGGCTTCCTCGGCGGATGGCACTTTGAAATTCGCCGTCTCGACCCCGGTGGGGTTGACGTATTGCAGCACGGTGCGGATCGCGCCGTCCTTGCCGCTCGCATCCATGCCCTGGAAGATCAGGAGCACCGCGTGGCGGGAGTTCGCATAGAGCAATTGCTGCAATTCCCCGATCTTCCGGCCGAGTTTTTCGCTCTCCTCCCTGGTTTCCGCCTTGTCCCGCCGGCCGCAATAGCCCGGGTCGAAGCGCTTCAGTTCAACCTCCCCCGTAATGACGACCGGTTGCTTTTTCATGGCCGGTGTCTGGTTGGTCAGCGGGCCGAGGCCACGGCCGAGCCATCACTTCCCCAATTTCTGGGATACATCATCATGATCACGGGGTGATGCCGCGAAGGGGCATCGTCAAAATTCATGGCCACGGAGGGCGAGGCCAGCAGCACATCCACCTCGACATCCCGCGGCGGGGCATCCTGCGTCACCCAAGCGCCACCGCTCCGAAAGATATACTGATCCTTGGCCGTGTTATGGTAGACCTCATAGGCAGGATAATAGACATAGCTGTCGAGCCGGCCGAGTACTGCCTGGATCTGTGCGTTGGTCGGATGGCGGGACGAATCGTTCCACCGGGGCGACCCCGCGCATCCCATCAGCAGCGCCAGTATAAGCAGACTCAAGCCGGCACCGGTTGCGAAACCAGCCGGGTTCGGAATGCTGAATTTCTGTACTATGCTCACTGGAAAGGAGGGACATGCCTTGGTGGAGTGGGCCTACTTAAAAGGACACCGGCAGAGTGGCCGTGACCGGCCGGAGCGATCGACGCCCGGTCAATAGTTCCTGCTCGGCAGCCAGCCAGATGGCATCTGATTGGTTTTCCGGACTACCCTCGCGCATCCAAAGCTCATACGCCTTCGTGGCGATGGCTTCATGGATGGCGCTGATGGTCGTGTGCCGAATCGGATTGTTATGGTGGGTTTGTTTCATGGGATGGAACCGTGGTCACTGCCCCTGACGAGCCTGCTGGCGGTCAGGGAATACAGCGCCTGGCCATTATTTCCGGGACCCGTTGAAGCCGCCGAACAGCCAGACAATGAGACAGATCAAAAGGATCAGCCCGAGACCGCTGCCGCCATAAACTGGACCGCCGATATAAAAGCCGCCGCCACCGAACAAGAGCAGCAGGACGATGATGAGGAGAAGCATATTCATGAGTGGAAAGTAACAGGCCTGTCGCCGTGCGCCTATGGGGCCTTACCCGCCTATGGCCTTCAAACTTCGACGAGGGAAATCCCACCCTTGCCCGGCAGGCCGCGGTACTAATGGACCCGACCGGTCCAGCCCAAGCTTTCGGCGTTGATTCGTTATTCCGCCGGGATTGAGTCTCCGGACTCATGGAAAACAGCCCCTTTTTCGACGTCCCGCTGAACCTGCCCCATGCCGGGCGCATTGCCCGACGGCTGCTGGCGATCCTGCAGGGCGACGGCCAGGATCGCACCTCCGCGGGGCAGACCGCCACGAAACTGGCGGGGTTGTTGGACCCCTATTTTGAGAGCGAGGAGAATCCTGCGGGTCCGATGGCCGCCCGGGTCCGCCTCGAAGCGGCCGCGCTTGGCCGGCAATTCGTGGACCATGTCGAGCTCGACGGGCTCGGTCATGACCGCCTGGGCCAGTGCGTCCGCAATCTCTTTGAGTGCCTCGAGCTCGGCCGCGAAGGCGCCGCCATCTCTCTTCGGGCCGGTGAGAAGCCTGACTCGATGCAGCGCCCGCGCTAGGGCGGGCTGATTTCCATCCTGCCGGAAAGTCTTGCGCCCCGCCCCCTGCTTCTAGCTGCTAACACCATGTCCACAGACCCCAACGCCGAGTTTGACCAGGCCGTCCTGGAAAAGATCGAGCAAAGTCCGATCGGCGCCGTGCCCACCACCCCCGCCTATCAGGACGCCCTGCGCCGGCTGTACGCCGCCCAGCAGGTCTACGCCAATGCCGACCACAAGGGCGGTCATGTCACGGCGCGTTCACTCACCCGCCTCCCGTTCTTCCATGCCAGCAACCTGGACGCCTTCATCGCCGGAGAGATCTCCGATGACACCCTGGAATCCAACGCCAGCATCTACGACCGCTATGTGCAGTCTCTGCCCATCGATCAACGCGCCCGGGCCGAAAAGCAGCGGCTGACAGTGATCGGCAAGGCAGTCCACCACCGCGCCCGGGCCGGCCAGGCCATCGTCCACGACCCGATGCACACCCTCTTTTTGGTGCCCGGCGCCGGTCCCCACCCCGGCCTGCCGGGCAATTACCTGCACGGCTCGGTGTTTCATGTCGGCGACGAAGTGACCGGCTCGTGGATGGTGCACGTGCACGACTCCGATGACGGCGCGGGCGTGTTCAGCACGCCCAAATTGCCCGAGGCACTGGCCAAACTGCAGGAAGTCCTCGCCTCCGCCCCATTCCATCTAAACGAGCTTGAAGCGCTGGGCTTCCGCCAGACCTAGGCCGCGTGCCTCAGGCTATAGTGTCTTGTGGGTGCCGTCGCAGGTGGCGCCGGCCTTCGAGTGCTTGCAACCGCAGAAGTAGACGGTCCCGCTTTTCTCGGCCTTGAACATCGTCGGCGCAAATCCCGTGCCCTTGTGTGAGCCATCGCAGAAGGGCTGGGTCTTGCTGCCGCCACAGGCGCACCAGGCGTAGGTCTTGCCCGCCTCGACATTGACCGCATACGGGGATTTCTGGGCGATGGTGGGTGTTTTCATGGGTGCATCAAACCCCGGTGAGCCCAAAATAGCGAGCCTCGTTAAACTGAGAGCATCCAGCAAACCGGTAGAGCCGGCACGAGCTTTGTCGATTCAACTCAGTGCGTCTTCCCGAGGTACCTCTCCTCGATGATGCCGCGGTCAAAACCCTGCAGGACCGCCTTGATTACGGTCTGGATCCTTGGGGTCCAGAAGTAGGCGCTGTGGATATCCTTTTCTCCCGACTTGAAGAGCGTGCTGCAGTCAAAATCCCACACGTTGTCCGATTCCTGCACTTCCTTGTCCAAGCCCGACCGGCCCAGGCGGCGCTTGCCGAAATGTTTCAGGCCGGCGCTCATGCCCAGCACGGAGTCCCTGCCGGAATAGAGTGCCGTGATGCGGTAGCAGAGATTGGCCATCCCCTCCGCCCCTTCGTTGCCAATCGCCTCACCCCCGGCGAAGAGGTCATTGTCCACATCGGCTGCCACCATCACGCACTGGTTGATGAGGCTGACGAGGAGTGGTTTGTTGTAGCGCTCCCACGTGTATTTCAGCGCATTCTGTAGCACCCAGTTGCCCATGCTGTGGGCAATGACGCTCACCTTGGCCTTGCACACCCCGGTGCCGTCGGCGGCCTTTTGCTGCATGAGCATGGCCTGATCGTAGAGGAGGTTGAACGCCTTCGACAACGCCGGGCCGGAGGCGCGCGCGTCATCGCGATCCGCGAGGTAATGGGCCGTCTGGCCGTTGGAGGGCCAGGTAAAGAGCACGCAGAGACCGAGGCCGCCGGAACCGTTGTAGAGGTCGTCGGAAATCTGCTGGTAGCGGCGGGCGGCATCCATCCAGTCGTTGTTGTAGCCGTGGACAAATAAAGTGACGTGCTTCTGCCGCTCGTGCTCGCCTTCCGGGACCAGCGGGAAGGCGTCGGCCTGGGCCGTCAGCTCCTGCCGGAACTGCTTTTCCATGCGCGGTCTCCAAGTGGTGAACCGGTCGATTGGGCCGCGCTCGGCGGTATAGTAGCTGAGCTTCTCTGCGCGGTGGTTGCCGAGGCTCATCGCGTCGACATTCCGATTGGTGATCATCCAGTATTTCGGCATGACTGAAGGGAGTTAAGGTTAACCTTCACGTGGCCCCGTTCGGCGCGCATAGGCTTAGTGGGCCAACGCTATGCGTCAAATGCCAACACGTCCTCAGTGCTCCTGGGTGTGTCACTCTGCCTGCCGTCCGATTCAAGCCAAACGGCGGTGGTGAAAATCTGCGTCCGGTGGCCCGCCAGAACGCTTGGTAGGGTTACACCCCATATACATGCTTGACCGTCCCCGTACTCGGTTCCCACTCCCCCTCGAGGTCGACGAGTCGTCCGAGTTGTGACGAACGGGTTCGGGGCAGGAATGCGGTAGAGTGATCTGGCACGCATATGCACACAATTTTCCCCACCATCGCCCCCACCCGTGCCAAGTTGATCCTGCTGGCGTGGGTGCTGCTGGCTGCGGTCGCTCCGGTGCAGGCCAAGGTGTCCTTTTGGCAATACCTCCAGGAAACGGCCAGCCAAGGTGAAGCCGAGTCCCGTTTCATCCTCGGTCTGGCCTATCGGGACGGCTGGGATGGAAGCGTCAAGCCTGGCACCGTTGCCGCCCGCTGGTGTGAGGTGGCCGCCGAAATGGATGACCACCGCCCTGAACTCGTGTTTGGCCTGCTCGAGAAGGGAGGCGAGCACGTGTTGCCGGATGTGAACAAGGCGCTGGAATTGCTGACCCAGGCTGCCGGACAGGGGGATAACTATGCGCAGGTACTCCTTGGGGAAATGCTGCTGGAAGGCAAAAAGGTGCCAGCCGACTGGCGGAGCGGAACCGAGTGGATCCGAAAATCCGCGAACGCGGGCTTCCCCCCGGCCCAATTCCGGCTGGGTGTCATCTACCTGGTGGGAGACGAATCCACGCCAAAAAACGAGATCGAGGCTCTGGCTTGGTTTATCCTCGCCGCCGAGGCGGGCTCTGAGACCGCCCGAATTCTCCGGGACGAGCGCACGCAGTCACTCGGGCACGAGGCGGTCTACCGGGCCGTCAAGCGGAGCCGCACCCTGCTCGTCAAAACCGGCGGGAAAACACAAGAGGGCGGATAGCTCAAGGAGTGTGCCGCGAGTCTAGGACTTGTAGTAGGTCTCGCGCGCCTTCACCTGCACGATCCTTTTCTCCGGCAAGATGTAGGCTGTGAGGCTACCGCCCAGCACGCAGGCCGTGTCGATGCCCAGCGTCCATTTGGTGCGGGAGACTTCCTCGCGGGGAGTGTGGCCGTAAACGACGAACGGCGGACCTTCCCACAAGGTGGACCAATGGGGGCAATCAGGCATGTCCGAGCGTTTGTGCGGTTCGCCGTCCTTCCCGATCACCTGGATCCGGGTGACGATGCGCGCCGGCTGCTTCTCCCAGGGCTGGTCGGGCAGGAAGCCGGCATGGACAAACACCACGCCAAGTTCGTCGTCCACGTATGTGAGTTTCATCTTCTCCAGGTAATCCCAGTCCCTGCCCTTGAGCTGGTCGAGGGTGGCGTAGTCGTCCTTCTTCAGGTGCGTGGGGTCGTCGGTGCGGCG